>Ga0335069_10000667_pt1 | contig 56135 bp, 54 predicted proteins | sample Lox_Sample_11_FD_206714 | JGI IMG/M metagenome (GOLD analysis project Ga0335069, IMG submission 206714) | Soil microbial communities from Loxahatchee National Wildlife Refuge, Florida, United States - Lox_Sample_1.1 | ecosystem: Environmental > Terrestrial > Soil > Wetlands | place: USA... | reverse complement strand
GTACCGAAGCCACACCACGCGGCCACGCCGACCGTCGCGGCGGTCGCAACAGCCCGGATGGTGTGCCGGCCGGTGGCCTTGATTTGCTTCGCGTGTGGCAGGCGAAATGCGCTGCCTGGGTACTGGCGCGTGTGTAATTGCTTGGGAGACATATAAAGCTGTACCCAGGGTAGGGGGGATTAAACCCAAATCATTGGTCAAAGCGCATTTTTGGCGCCACGGTTGGGGTTTCGAAAGCGTCAATTAATCCACCCGTATCGGAGGCAAGAGTCGACGACAACGGCGTCCGCTAAACCACTTGCCCGACAAGATGTTTGCGTTCAGGCCGACCCGGCTCAAGTTTCCGGCTGCGGCTCGATGAATGATCATCATCCGCCGGCGGAGGGCTGCGGCGCCTTTGACGCGGTTGCCGAAATGCGCTCTCGGCTTTGCCGGCCGACCCGCCTTGTCTGCCCACTGGCGCTAGTGTCCAGACATGCCGATCGCACTGAACGCTCCGAGGTTGGTCCGCAGGTCGATTGCCTTGGCCGTGGCGGGCTTGATCGTCGCCGCCCTGTCGGCCTGCGACAAGCACAACTCGGCGCCGCCAGGTGCGAATCCCCGCCAGGTGACCGTCCTCGGCTCGGGGCAGGTCCAGGGCGTGCCCGACACTCTGACCGCCGACGCGGGCATCGAGTTCACCGCACCCGACGTCAATACCGCGATGACCCAGACTAACGATCGCCAGCAGGCGGTAATCAACGCATTGGTCGGAGCCCGGGTCGCCACCATCGGACCAATGGCCGGCTACTGCTCGTAGACCCGAGGATCCAGGGTTCCGATGTACGACAGGTCGCGGTAGCGCTCGTCGTAATCCAGCCCGTAGCCCACCACGAAGTCGTTCGGGATGTCGAAGCCCACGTAGGCGATCTCGACCTTGGCGCGCACCGCGTCGGGCTTGCGAAGCAGCGTGCATACCTGCAGCGAGCGCGGGCGCCGGCTCTTCAGGTTGCGCAGCAACCACGACAACGTCAGGCCGGAGTCGACGACGTCCTCGACGATCAGCACATCGCGGTCGTTGATATCGCGGTCCAGGTCCTTGAGGATCCGCACCACACCCGACGACGATGTCGAGGACCCGTAGGAGCTCACGGCCATGAATTCGAACTGGGTCGGCACCGGGATCGCACGGGCCAGGTCGGTGACGAAGATCACCGCACCCTTGAGCACGGTGATCAGCAGCAAATCCTGGCCGGTTTCACTGGTGATGTCGCGATAGTGGTTGCCGATCTCCTCGCCGAGTTCGGCGATGCGGGCCTGAATCTGCTCCGCGGTGAGCAGCACCGATTTGATATCCCCAGGGTACAGCTCTGCGGGCTGCGCGGGGGTGATCGGCGGCGACGTCTGGGCCACGACCACAGAGTGCCACGCCAGCCGCCGAATAACCAACGGCAGCCCCGATTTACACAGGTTCCCGCCACAATGTGAGTACGCCGTCGCGCCGCCCCGCGACCAATCGCTCAGCCCGCAGCGACGAGCCCACGGCCACCCCGCCCTGGCCGCGCCAGGCCGTGATCAGTGCGTCCACGCCGCGGATCTGCCTGTCGGTCAACCCGGTCGCTCCACCGGCCAGCAGCCAGCCGCGGATTACCCGCCGCCGCACGGGGCCGGGCAGCGCGGCAAGGGCCCCGGGCTGCAGCCCCGCGCCCGCCCGCACCTCGGGCAGCGCCTGCGCGGCGAGCGTGTCGATCACCTCGGTGTCCTCGCGCATCGCGGTCGCCGTGCGAGCCAACGCCTCGGCCACGCCGCCACCCAGCACGTCCTCCAGCAGCGGCAGCACCTCCAGGCGCAGCCGGGTCCGGGTGAAGCGGCGGTCGCTGTTGTGCGGGTCCTGCCAAGCGGTCAGACCCAGCTCCGAGCACGCGGCCTGCGTCGCGGAGCGCCGCACCCCCAACAACGGCCGACACCACGGGGGGTCATGCGGGCGCATCCCGGCGATCGAGCGCAACCCCGAGCCGCGGCCCAGCCCCAGCAGCACCGTCTCCGCCTGATCGTCGAGCGTGTGGGCCAACAGCACCGGGCCGTCGCAGGACTCACGCAAGGCGGCGTAGCGGGCGGCGCGCGCCGCCGCCTCCGGGCCGCCGTCCTTGCCGACCTGGACGCAAAGTACCTGTGCCGCAACACATCCCAGGGCAATCGCCTGCTTGCGCGCGGTTTCGGCGACGTCGGGCGAGTCGGTTTGCAGCCCGTGATCGACGATCAGCGCGGTGGTGGGCCGAAGAGGGGCCGCGACGGCGGTGAGCGCCAGCGAGTCCGGGCCGCCGGACAGCGCCACGGACCACCGCTTCTCGGCGGCGAGATAGGTGTTGGCGAACGCCTCGACAGCCGTGCGCAGCTGCCCTACAGCACCCTGTCGATCCATCGCTGGGGGTCTTCGATTTCGGCGGGCAGCGGCAACGTTTCAGGGCCCGACCAGACGGTGTTGAACCGCTGCATTCCCACCTTGCCCACCACGTGATCGACGAACGCCTTGCCGCGGGTGTACTGGCTGAGCTTCGCGTCGAGCCCGAGCAGTGCGCGCAGCAGGCGCTGCAGTGGCGGTTGCTTGCGGTGGCGACGCTCGTCGAACCGGCGCCGGATGGTGGCCACCGATGGCACCACGACCGGCCCGACGGCATCCATCACGTGGTCCGCGTGGCCCTCCAGCAGGGTGCCGAGCACCAGCAGCTGATCCAGGGCCTTGCGTTGCGGCTCGGACTGCACGGCACGCACCAGGCCGATGATCCCCGACGCGCCGCCGTCGGAGGCGACCGCCCCGGCGGCGCGACTGCGCACGAAGTCGGCGAGCCGGGCCGCCACCTGGCCGATGTCCTCACCCGCGTCCTGCGTCAGCAGCCCCAGCGCGTCGGACATGTAACCGGACAACCAGGGGTTCGCGGTGAACTGCACCCGATGCGTCACCTCGTGCAGGCACACCCACAACCGAAAATCGGACGGGTCGACCCGAAGGTGGCGCTCGACGGCGATGACGTTCGGATACACCAGCAGCAGGCTTCCCTCTTTTGTGGCCTCTAGGCCGCTGGCGAACGGGTCGTACTGGCCGAGGATCCCCGACGACACGAACGCCAGCACGGCGCCGGTCTGCGCACCGGTGATGCGGCCGGTGAGAAACCCCCGCGGCTTTTCGCCGCCGTTGGTCATCACCCGCATCGACTCGGCCGCCGCGCCGATCCACTGCGAGCGGTCGACGATGCGGGCGGCAGGCACCACACCGCCGGTGACCAGGCCCGTGACCTCGCGCACCGGCGGCTCGGCTTTGGCGGCCGCGCTCGTCAGTTCCTCGATCACCTGGCGGCGGGTGTAGTCGCTGGAAGCGGGGCCCGGGCGGGCCAGCCGCTGGCCGACCGTCGCGGCGAATCGCCAGTCGACGGCGGTGCCGAGGGTCAGGTTGGACGAGGCGGTCATGCGCACCCACAGAACCAGAGCTTGGTGGCCAGCGCGTCCATGGCGTTGCGGCCGTTCGGGCCCGCGTCGTTGGAGAGGAACGCGAACGTGAGCACCCGCCCGCTGCGGTCGGTGAGCACCCCGACCAGCGAGTTGACGGCGGTCAACGAGCCGGTCTTGGCGCGCAGCCAGCCGGCGGGACCTCGATCGGTGGCCGGGTCCAGGAACCGGTCGCCCAGCGTCCCGCTGCCGCCGGCGATCGGAAGGAGATCCAGCAACGCCCGCAGCGCGGGCTGATCGGGTCCGGCGGCCGCCTGCACCACGCCGTCCAGCGTCTTGGCCGTCAACCGGTCGTCGACCGAAAGCCCGCTGGAATCCAGCAGCGTCGCACCGGCGGTCTCGACGTGCGCGGTGCTCAACCGGTTGGTCACCGCGTCGACCGCCCCGGCGAAGCTCTGCGGCCGGTTGATCGCCGCCGCCACCTCCCGGGCGATGCATTCGGCCAGCACGTTGTCGGAGTGGTCCATCATCTCGGACAGCCGCTGGATCAGCGGCGCCGACTGCACCACGGCCAGCTGCCGCGCCCCGGACGGCGCCGAGCCGATCGTCACCGCGGCCGGATCCAGGCCGAGCCCCTTGGCCAGCTCGCGACCGGCATCCAGCGCCGGCGTCCTGGACCGCCGCGAGTTGACCGTGGTCGGCTGGATGCGGCCCGCGTCGATCATCACCGATTCGATCGGCGCGATGTCGCCGTTGTCGACGTCGGCTGGGTCCCAGCCCTGGGCCATCGTCGGTCCGCTGAACGCCGAGGTGTCCACCTGCACCGCGGTCGGGGTCATGCCGCTGCGCCGGACCTGCTCGACCAGGTCGCTGATGCGCGCCGAACCCCGGTACCAGGTGTCCACATCCGGCGCCGCCGCCGACAGCGCCGGGTCCCCGGCGCCCACCAGCACGATCGGCCCCTGGGGGTTCGGGCTGCCGGCGACCACCCGGGTGCTGATCCGGGCCTGATGGTCCAGCGTGAGCAACGCCGCGGCGGCGGTAAGGACCTTGTTGGTGGACGCCGGCACCAGGGGCAGGTCGGCGGCCACCTGCCAGACCGCTTTCCCGGTCAGGGCGTCGGTGATCCGGCCACCCAGCTTGCCCAGGTTGGGATCGGCGGCCGCCGGCGCCAGGGCGGCGGCCACCCCCCCAGGGCTGGGCGTCTCGGCGGTGGCCGGGACCGGGACCAGCCCTGGCGTGACCGTCGGCGGGCGCGGAGGCGGCACCGGGACGTGCGCGGCGCCCGCGCCGTGCCCGCCCGTGGTGAAAAACGTTGCCGCCGCCACCACCGCGGCCACGAACGCCAGCACGGCCAACCCGATGAACACCTGGGTGGATTTCCGCCAGCGAGTAGGACCCATCACTCTCCCGACTGTTTGGACCCATTCTGCCGAATCGGCCGAAACGCGCTCGACTAGGGTAATGCCCGGCGCAACTGACCTACCCAGACCCCATCCCTCGTGAAGGAGCCGGCGCGGTGCAATTCGACGTGACCATCGAGATTCCGAAAGGCCAACGCAACAAGTACGAGGTCGATCACGAGACGGGCCGGGTGCGTCTGGACCGCTACCTCTACACCTCGCTCGCCTACCCGACCGACTACGGCTTCATCGACGACACCCTGGGCGAGGACGGCGACCCGCTGGACGCGATGGTGCTGCTGCCGCAGTCGGTGTTCCCCGGCGTGATCGTAAAGGCGCGCCCGGTGGGCATGTTCCGGATGGTCGACGAGGCCGGCGGCGACGACAAGGTGTTGTGCGTCCCGGCCGGCGACCACCGCTGGGACCACATCCAGGACATCGGCGACGTGCCAGAGTTCGAGCTGGACGTGATCAAGCACTTCTTCGAGCAGTACAAGGCGCTGGAGCCGGGCAAGTTCGTCAAGACGGCCAACTGGGTGGACCGCGCCGAAGCCGAGGCGGAGGTGCAGCGTTCGGTTGAGCGGTTCAAGGCCCACGGGCACTGAAGGGCACTGAAGGGCGCTGACGTAACTCACGCTTTTGGCGTAACCGCGTCCCGCGTCGCGGTGGCATCCTGGCGATGTGACTCCGATGCTGCATTTCGCCGCCAATTTCTGGTGGCTGATCTTTCCGCTGGGCGGCTCGATCGGAGCCGGCGTGCGGGCGGTCGCGGCCGCCAACGAGCGCCGCGCCGAACGGCGGCTCGAACGCTACCGGCTGAAGCAGCAGGCCAAGATCGCTGCTGCCGAGGCGGCCGGGCGGGCGCGCGAAAACGAAAAAGGCTCGCGCCGGGAGCTCGCCAAACTCATTGCGGCGCATGACCGTACCGATGCGCGGTGGTTCGACTACGAACTCGATATCGCCAAATTGCTGGACTTCCCGATGATGACCGATATGCGCGATCCCCTGACCATCGCGTTTCACCGGGCGAAGGCGCGCGCCGACCTGCTACGTCCGGAGCGCGCCGAGGACCTCGTCGGCGACCGGACGGCGCAAGTGGAGTACCGCGACGCAGTGCACGAGTACATCAGCGCGTTCGAAATCGCCGAGGCCGAGGCGATCCGCCGCCGCCGCAGCGACTTCTCGCGGGACGACCAACAACGGCTGGCGCGCGCGCAGAACCTGCTGCACCTGGCGCAGGACGAGGCGGCCACGCATGACGAGCGACAGAACGCCTACCTACGGGCGCGGAAGGAACTCGACGGGCTCATCGTGCTGCCGGCGCCCGCCCGCGCCGCCATCGAACGGCGCATCGCCGGCCAGATCGAGGCCTAGTCCGAGGAAACGGCCCTGGCAGTGCGCCGATTGCGCAGCACGCTCCAGCCCAACGCCGCCCCGATGAAGACCACGCCAACCGATGCGGTGACCGCCTCGGGCACCTGAAAGCGCGGCTCGATGGAAAGCAACATGATCACGGCCAGCACGCCGATCGCCCAGTGCGCGCCGTGTTCTAGGTACACGTAGCGGTCCAGTGTGTCCTGTTGGACCAGGTAGATCGTGATCGAACGGACGAACATCGAGCCCACCAGCCCCAGGCCCAGCGCGATGAGGATCGGGTCCGAGGTGATCGCAAAGGCGCCGGTGACCCCGTCGAAGGAGAAGGCCGCGTCGAGCATCTCGAGATAGAGGAACAGGGTCAGACCGGCCTTGCCGACAGCCGCGCCGGCCGCCTTGCCGGCCGTCACCGCCTCGACGTCAGGCGGCCGGAACGCCCGGCTCAAACCGTTGACGACGAGGTAGGCGATCAGACCCAGCAGCCCGGCGGTCAGCACCGTCGCGCGTTCGTCGCTCGAGTGCGTCAGCTGCGTCCCGGCGAGAACTAGCGCGATGCCGGCCACCACCACGGGCACCTGACCCAGCCGTCCGATGCGCGCGAAAGGGATCTCAATCCATTTGAGCCACTTGATATCCCGGTCGTAAACGATGAAATCCAAAAACAGCATCAACAGGAAAATGCCTCCGAAGGCCGCGATCTGCGGGTGGGCGGCCGCGATCAGCTTTTCGTAGCTGGGTGACCCGTCTGGGAATTCCGGCGCGCCGTGCGGCGGCGGATTGAGCGCCAACTCGAACGCGCGCACCGGTTCCAGGCCCGCCGTCGCCCACACGATCAACAGCGGGAAGACCAGCCGCATGCCGAACACGGCGATCAAGATCCCGATCGTCAGGAACATCTGTCGCCAGAACGGGCTCATCCGCTGCAGGATCGCGGCATTGATGATCGCGTTGTCGAACGACAGCGACACCTCGAGAACGGCCAGCACCAGCAGCAGAAAGAGGGCGTTCGCGCCGCCGTGCGCGTACCCGAGGGCAAGGGCCGCGAAGGTGATTAACAGCGAAATCCCGAAGATGCGGAACGCGGCCATGGATCCTTCCCGACAGCCGCCCACAATAGCGAACCGCCTCGCCGGCGCGATCCGTCGCTGCTGGGCACTTACTATTTTCAAATTGTGGCGATGCCCGAAGTCGGAGGTACCCAGGCCTCGAGGGGGCCGGTCGCGCGTGGCAGTGTGGCCCGGGTCGGCACCGCCACCGCGCTGACCGCCCTGTGCGGGTACGCGGTGATCTATCTGGCCGCCCGTGACCTGGCGCCGCGCGGCTTTTCGGTATTCGGGGTGTTCTGGGGCGCGTTCGGCCTGGTGACCGGCGCCGCCAACGGTCTGCTGCAAGAGACCACCCGGGAGGTCCGCTCGGCGAGCTACCTCGGGGACATCGGAGCGGCCCCGGTCGGGCGCACCCATCCGCTGCGCGTCGCCGCCATGGTCGGCGTGGTCGCGGCCGTCGCGATCGCCGGCAGCTCGCCGTTGTGGAGCGGGCGGGTGTTCGTCGAGGCGCGCTGGCTGTCGGTGGCGCTGCTCAGCGTGGGGCTGGCCGGCTTCTGTCTGCACGCCACCCTGCTGGGGATGCTGGCCGGCACCGATCACTGGACCACTTACGGGGCGCTGATGGTGACCGATGCGGTCATCCGGGTGGCGCTCGCCGCGGCGACGTTCATGATCGGCTGGGGCCTGGCGGGCTTCCTGTGGGCCACCGTGACGGGCGCGACGGCGTGGCTGATCATGCTGGCCGCCTCACCCACGGCGCGCGCCGCGGCGCGGCTGCTGACGCCCGGCAGCGCCGGGACCTTCCTGCGCGGCGCCGCCCATTCGATTACCGCGGCCGGTGCCAGCGCGATCCTGGTGATGGGGTTTCCGGTCCTGCTGAAGCTGACCAGCGCCGACCTGGGTGCGGAGGGCGGCGTGATCATCCTGGCCGTGACATTGACCCGCGCGCCGCTGCTGGTGCCGCTGACCGCGATGCAGGGCAACCTCATCGCTCATTTCGTCGACGAGCGCAGCGACCGGCTGCGGGCGCTGAGCGCGCCGGCGGGGATCATCGGTGGCATCGGGGCGGTCGGGGTGCTGGCGGCGGGCGTTGTCGGGCCCTGGTTGCTGCGGGTCTTCTTCGGGCCGCAGTATCAGGCCAGCAGCGCGCTGCTCGCGTGGCTGACCGCGGCCGCCGTCGCGATCGCGATGCTGACGCTGACCGGCGCCGCCACCGTGGCCGCCGCGCTGCATCGGGCCTACGCGCTGGGGTGGGTCGGGGCGACGGTGGCTTCGGGACTGTTGCTGCTGTTGCCGCTGCCGCTGCAGACGCGCACCGTGGTCGGCCTGCTGTGCGGCCCGTTGGTGGGAATCGGCGTCCACCTGGCGGCGCTGGCGCGCGCCGGGCGCTTAACCGGCTGATCCTGGCTAACCTATGGGCTTAGATGGTTACTGAATCCCAATACTCCGGCGTCTGGATCGTCATTCCCGCCTTCAACGAGGCCGCGGTCATCGGCGAGGTGATCGCCGACGTGCGCTCGGTCTTCGACCACGTCGTCTGCGTGGACGACGGCAGCACCGACGGCACCGGTGAAATCGCCCGGCGGGCCGGGGCCCATTTGGTGCGACATCCCGTCAACCTCGGCCAGGGCGCGGCCATCCAGACCGGGGTCGAGTACGCACGCAAGCAGCCCGGGGCAGGGGTTTTCGCCACATTCGACGCCGACGGCCAGCACCGCGTCAAGGACGTGGCCGCGATGATCGACCGGCTCAGCGAGGGCGATGTCGACGTCGTCATCGGCACCCGGTTCGGCACGCGGGAGGGTAGCCGGCCGCCATTTTTCAAGCGGATCGTCCTGCGGACCGCGGCGCGGCTCAGCCGCCGCGGTCGCCGACTCGGCTTGACCGACACCAACAATGGGCTGCGGGTGTTCAACAAGAAGGTCGCCGACGGGCTCGACCTCACCATGAGCGGCATGAGCCACGCCAACGAGTTCGTCTCGTTGATCGCCGAAAACCATTGGCGCGTCGCCGAACAACCGGTGGAGGTGCTGTACACCGAATACTCGAAATCGAAGGGGCAGCCCTTGCTCAACGGCGTCAACATCATCTTCGACGGGTTCCTGCGAGGGAGGATTCCGAGATGAACTGGATCCAGGTACTGCTGATCGGCTCGATCATCGCGCTGCTGTTCTACCTGCTGCGGTCCCGTCGCAGCTCGCGATCGAAGGCATGGGTCAAGGTCGGGTACGTCGTCTTCGTGCTGGCCGGCATCTATGCCGTGCTGCGGCCGGACGACACCACGGTCGTGGCCCACTGGTTCGGGGTGCGCCGCGGCACCGACCTGATGCTCTACGCGCTGATCATGGCGTTTTGCTTCACCACGCTGAGCACGTACATGCGGTTCAAGGACCTGGAATTGCGCTACGCGCGACTGGCCCGGGCCGTCGCGCTGGAGGGCGCGCAGGAACCCGAGCCGTCGTCGAACGTGTAGCTACTGCGAAAATCCGCCGGCGGCTTCTCCCCGTCAGTACACGCTCGGCGCAAGGTCAAACGGTCTGGGCGTGACGGAAGTACTCGACCGTGCGACGGACGCCCTCGTCCAGCCGAACCTGCGGGCGCCAGCCCAAAACCTGTGCGGCCAAGCCGATGTCGAGGCAGGACCGCTTCAGGTCGCCCAGGCGATCCGGATGAAACTCCGGGTCGTCGGGTCCGCCTACGGCGGAGGCCACCGCCGAATGCAGTTGGCGGTCCGAGGTTTCGATTCCGGTGCCGACGTTGAAACGCTGTTCACCGCCGGCCTCCCCGGAGGCCCTGATAAAGGCGTCCACCACGTCGTCGACGTACACGTAGTCGCGGGTCTTCCCACCGTCGCCGAACACCTTGGTGGGCTTGCCCGACAGCAGCGCCTGGGCGAAGATCGCCACCACGCCGGCCTCGCCGTGCGGGTCCTGGCGGGGGCCGTAGACGTTGGCGGGCGCGATGTGTGAGCAGTCCAGGCCGTACAGGTGGCGGAACGTGTTCAGGTAGATCTCGCCCGCCACCTTGCCCGCGGCGTACGGCGACGCCGGATCGGTGGGCACCGTCTCGGGGGTCGGGTACACCGGCGGCGTGCCATAGATGGAGCCCCCAGAGGAGGTGTGCACGATCTTGCGTACCCCGGTCAGTCGGGCCGCTTCGGCCAGGCGGATGGTGCCGACGACGTTGACCGACGCGTCGAACTCCGGGTCGGCCACCGAGTGCCGCACGTCGATCTGCGCTGCCAGGTGAAACACCACCTCCGGCCGGTGCTCGTCGAGGATGGCGTGCAGGTCGGCGGTCACGATGTCGGCCTCGACGAAGACGTGGGCCGGGTTGTCGGCCAGATGCTCGAGGTTCGTCGCGCGACCGGTGGCGAAATTGTCCAGCCCCACCACCGCGTGACCGTCGGCCAGCAGACGGTCGACTAGCGTCGAGCCGATGAATCCGGCTGCCCCGGTGACCAGTGCGCGCACCGGCCCACCATACCGGCGGCCCGCGCGGGCGAGCCGCCTACCTCGCGTGGCGCTGGTCGCCGCCGCGCTGATCGTCGTGCAGCTGGGCATACGCGCGGTACTGGCGTTCGGCGGCTACTTCTACTGGGACGACCTGATCCTCGTCGGGAAGGCCGGCACCGAGGGGCTGTTGTCGGCGCCGTATCTGTTCGACGACCATGACGGCCACGTGATGCCCGCGGCCTTCCTGGTCGCCGGGGGCATCACCCGGCTGGCCCCGCTCGTCTGGACAGGGCCGGCGATCAGCCTGCTGGTGCTGCAGGCGCTGGCCTCGCTGGCCCTGCTGCGCGCGCTGTACGTCATCCTCGGCTGGCGGTGGGCGCTGCTGATCCCGCTGACGTTCGCGCTGTTCACACCGCTGGGTGTGCCGGGCTTCGCGTGGTGGGCGGCGGCGCTGAACTCACTGCCCTTGCTGGCCGCGCTGGCGTGGGTGTGCGGCGACGCAATCCTGCTGGTCCGCACCGGCAACCCGCGCTACGCCCTGACCGGTGTGCTGGCGTACTTCGGCGGCCTGTTGTTCTTCGAGAAGGCAGCCGTCGTTCCGTTCGTCGCCTTCGCGGTGGCCGTCCTGCTGTGCCACGTGCAGGGTGACGGGTCCGCGCTGCGGACGGTGTGGCGGGCCGGTATGCGGTTGTGGATCGCGTCGCTGGCGTTGACCGTCGCCTGGGTGGCGGTGTATCTGGCCGTCGTCAACCAGCGGCGGTGGAGTTTCGACCTGTCGATGACCGGCGATCTGGTGTGGCGATCGATCACCCGTGGCATCGTGCCGGGGCTGGCCGGCGGGCCATGGCATTGGGACCGGTGGGCGCCGGCCTCGCCGTGGGCCACGCCACCGCCGCTTGTGATGGCGCTCGGCTGGCTGGTGCTGATCGGGACGGTCGCCGTGTCGCTGTTGCGCAAAGAGCGCATCGGGCCGGTGTGGCTGACAGCCGCGGGTTACGCCGTCGCCTGTCAAGTACCGATCTATCTGATGCGGTCGTCGAGGCAGACGGCCCTGGAGCTCGCTCAGACCCTGCGGTATCTGCCGGATCTCGTCGTCGTGCTGGCGTTGCTGGCGGCCGTCGCGTTCTGCGCGCCGAACCGACCCGCCACCACGCGGTGGCTGGACGCGTCGCCGAAACGCACCGTGGTGACCCTGGGTGTGGCGGTGGCTTTCGTGGCGAGCAGCCTGTACTCGACCTGGACGTTTCTCGCCAGCTGGCGGGACAACCCCGCGCAGCCCTACCTGGAGAACGCGCGCGCGAGTTTGGCAGCGGCGCACGCAGTTTCGGATGCGCCGCTGCTGGATCAGGAAGTGGACCCGCTGGTGCTGCAACGGGTGGCCGCGCCGGAGAACCTGGCCAGCCACCTGTTCGCGCTGCTGCGCGATAGACCCGAATTCAGCTCGGCCACAACGCAATTGCGCATGCTGGACAGCTCCGGCCGGCTGATCCCCGCACGGGTGACTTGGATCCGCACCATCGTGCCCGGGCCTCTGCCGCAGTGCGGCTACTTCGCCCAACCGGACAAGCCGGCGCGGCTGGTCCTCGACGGCCCGCTGCTGCCCGCCGATTGGACCGTCGAGCTGAATTACCTTGCGAACAGCGACGGTTCGATGACGTTGTCGCTATCCGAGGGACCCGAGGTCAAGGTTCCCGTGCATCCGGGGCTCAACCGGGTCTACGCACGGCTGCCCGGCGCCGGAGAAGCGATCACCGTCCGGGCCAACACCACGGCGCTGGCCTTGTGCCTCGCGTCGGGACCGGTGGGTTTCGTCGCGCCGGCCTGAGTAGGCGGCCCAGCGTCACGCTGGCGTGACGCTGCAGACCGACGGTCACGCTGGCGTGACGTTCGGAGACGAAAGTGGAGCCACCTAGGAGAATCGAACTCCTGACCTGCTCATTACGAGTGAGCCGCTCTACCGACTGAGCTAAGGTGGCGTGCCCTGCCGGGCGGCACGAGTCTACGGCAGGCCGGCCGGGTCACCCAAGTTCCTGGCCGATGGTCGCGACCATCGCGTCGACGGCGAACTTGGGTTTGACGTTGATCGCCAGCGCCTCGCGGCACTCCAGCACCGCCTCGATGCAGCGCAGCAGCCGCTCGGGTGAGGCATGGCTGGCCAGCGCCGCCGCCCGCTCGGCCATGTCGGGATGGTTCGCCCGCACGCCGCCGGCGCGCGCCGCCACCACCAGCGCGTCCCGGAAGTACGTCGCCAGGTCGATCAGCGCCCGGTCCAGGGCATCGCGCGACGCCCGCGTCTGCCGCGACTTCTGCCGTCGCTCCAGGTCCTTCATCGCGCCGACGGCGCCCCGCAGCGCACCCGCGGTGCCCTTGCCCGTCCCGCCGGCGCCCAGGGCGGTGCGCAGCTCTTCGGTCTCGGTCTCGGCGCGGTCCGCCGTCAGCACCACGGCCTCGGCCTCGGCGGCAGCCACGAGTTCCTCGGCGGCGGCGTAGGCGCGCGCCGGGGTCGCGGCGTCGCGCACGAGCCCGAGCGCCCGCTCCCGCCGCTGCCGGGCCTCGGGGTCGGTGGCCAGCCGGCGCGCCCGCCCGACGTGCCCGCCGCTGACCGACGCCGCCCAGTTCGCCGTCGCGGCGTCCAGGCCGTCGCTGTCGACGAGGACCTGCGCGATCGCCTCGGTCGGCGGGGTGACCAGCGCGACGAGCCGGCAGCGGGATCGCAGCGTGACCGCGATGTCCTCGGGATCTACCGACGGCGCGCACAGCAGGAACACCGTCGACGGCGGCGGTTCCTCGACGACCTTCAGCAGCGCGTTCGCCGCACCCTCGGTCAACCGGTCGGCGTCTTCGATCACCACGATCTGCCGGTGCCCCGTAGTGGGCCGGCGCGACGCGATCTGCACGATGGCGCGCATCTCGTCCACGCCGATGGACAGGCCTTCCGGGATCACCCGGCGCACGTCGGCGTGGGTACCGGCCATCGTCGTCGTGCACGCCCGGCAACGCCCGCACCCCGGTTCGCCAGCGGAGGTGCATTGCAGCGCGGCGGCGAAGCACAGCGCCGCCACCGAGCGGCCGGAACCCGGTGGCCCGGTGATGAGCCAGGCATGTGTCATAGTCCCGTCGCCCGCGTCGCTGTGAGCCGGATCACCGCGGGCGGCGCGCGCGGCGGCGAGCAGCCCGGCCACCACGGCCTCTTGGCCTACCAGCCGCGTAAACACCCCGGACATCACCGGCAACATTAGTGACACCGGCGGACAGATACCGATCGGCCACCGTATCGCGACAATGCCGTTACCTTCCGGCGCATTTTGGCAGGTGCCGACGACTTGCCGAGATACTTGTTGTTTTCCGCCAAGTCCGCCCTGCCCGATACGGTGGATTGGTGGCAACCGAGGCAGCACTGCCCGGGCGAATCAGCGGGTTCGTCCGGTGGGTGGTGCGCACCCCGTGGCCGCTGTTCGCGCTGAGCATGCTGCAGGCCGACATCATCGGCGGCCTTTTCGTGCTGGGCTTCCTGCGCTACGGGCTGCCGCCCCAGGACCGCATCCAGCTGCAGGATCTGCCGCCGGTCAACCTGGCCATCTTCATCAGCGTGGTGATCTTCCTGTTCCTGGCCGGGATCGTGTTCAACCTCAGGCTGATGCTGCCGGTGTTTCGCTGGCAGCGCCGCGACAATCTGCTCGCCGACGACGATCCGGCCGGCACCGAACTGGCCCGCAGCCGCGCGCTGCGCATGCCGTTCTACCGGGCCCTCACCAGCGGGGTCGCGTGGTGCATCGGCGGTGTGGTGTTCATCATCGCCAGCTGGTCGGTGGCCAAGTACACCGCGCCCGTCGTCGCGGTCGCCACCGCGCTGGGCGCCGCCGCGACCGCGATCATCGGTTACCTGCAGTCCGAGCGGGTGCTGCGGCCGGTCGCCGTCGCGGCCCTGCGCAGCGGCGTGCCCGAGAACGTCAAGGCGCCCGGGGTCATCCTGCGGCAGATGCTGAGTTGGATGCTGTCCACCGCCGTGCCGCTGTTGGCGATCGTGCTGGCCGTGGTGGCCGACAAGGCCTCCCTGCTGCACGCCACGCCCGAGAAGTTGTTCAATCCCATCCTGCTGCTGGCGCTGGCGGCGCTGGGCCTCGGGCTGGTCAGCACCCTGCTGGTGGCGATGTCGATCGCCGACCCGCTGCGGCAGCTGCGCTGGGCGCTGTCCGAGGTACAGCGCGGTAACTACAACGCGCACATGCAGATCTACGACGCCAGCGAACTGGGCCTGCTGCAGGCCGGCTTCAACGACATGGTCCGTGACCTGTCCGAGCGGCAGCGCCTGCGCGACCTGTTCGGCCGTTACGTCGGTGAGGACGTGGCCCGCCGCGCCCTGGAGCGCGGCACCGAGCTGGGCGGGCAGGAGCGCGACGTCGCGGTGCTGTTCGTGGACCTGGTCGGCTCCACCCAGCTGGCCGCGACGCGTCCGCCCGCCGAGGTGGTCCACCTGCTCAACGAGTTCTTCCGCGTCGTGGTGGACACCGTCGGCAAGCACGGCGGGTTCGTCAACAAGTTCCAGGGCGACGCGGCGTTGGCGATCTTCGGTGCGCCGATCGAACACCCCGACGCGTCCGGCGGCGCGCTGGCCGCCGCGCGCGAGCTGCACGACGAGATCCTGCCCGTGATCGGGTCGGCGGAGTTCGGGATCGGGGTGTCGGCCGGCCGCGCCATCGCCGGCCACATCGGCGCGCAGGCCCGCTTCGAGTACACCGTCATCGGCGACCCGGTCAACGAGGCCGCCCGGCTCACCGAGCTGGCCAAGCTCGAGCCCGGGCACGTGCTCGCGTCGGCGATCGCGGTCAGCGGCGCGCTGGACGCCGAGGCGCTGTGCTGGGACGTGGGCGAGGTGGTCGAGCTGCGCGGGCGCGCGGCACCGACCCAGTTGGCCCGGCCGGTGAAACTCGCCACTCCGGAAGATGTTGCCGACGAACAGCTCTCGAGCGAGGTGCGCAGCTAAGCGCGCTTGGTGGCCTTCTTCGCGGGCGCCCTGCGTGTGGATTTCTTCGCGGGCCGCTTGGCCGGGCCCCGGGCCCGCCGGTCGGCCAGCAGTTCGGCGGCGCGCTCGTCGGTGATCGACAGCACCTCGTCGCCCTTGCGCAGGCTGGCGTTGGTCTCCCCGTCGGTGACGTACGGCCCGAACCGGCCGTCCTTGATCACCATCGGCTTGCCCGACGCAGGATCGACGCCCAACTCGCGCAGCGGCGGCGCCGAAGCGGTCTGCCTGCCGCGGCGTTTGGGCTCGGCGTAAATTTTCAGCGCCTCTTCAAGGGTGATGTCGAAAATCTGATCCTCGGTGGCCAGCGAACGAGAATCGTTGCCCCGCTTCAGGTATGGCCCGTACCGTCCGTTCTGCGCGGTGATTTCCTCACCGGACTGGGGGTCCACGCCGACCACGCGGGGCAGCGACAGCAGCTTCAGCGCGTCCTCGAGCGTCACCGTCTGCAGGTCCATGCTGCGCAGCAGCGAACCGGTCCGGGGCTTGGGCCCGGTGGGCTTCTTCCCCTTCTTCGCCGGGGCGCCGCCGTCATCCTCGTCGGGCTGCGGGGGCAGGACCTCGGTCACGTACGGCCCGTACCGGCCGTCCTTGGCGACGATCTCGTGACCGGTTTCGGGGTCGACCCCCAAGACCCGGCCCTCTTGCGGGGTGGCGAAAAGCTCTTCGGCGACCTCGAGCGTCAGCTCGTCCGGGGTCAGCGAGTCGTTCAGGTTGGCCCGCTGCGGCGTGGGCTCGCCGTCGTCGTTGGTCACGATGCGTTCCAGGTAGGGGCCGTTCTTGCCCACCCGAACGTAGACGGGCCGACCCTGCGCGTCGTCAAACACTCTGATGGAGTTGACCTCTCGCGCGTCGATGCCTTCGAGGTTGACGCCGACCAGCTTCTTCAGGCCACCGGAGCGGGCCACCGAGTCGGGTACGCCGTGGTCGCCGCCGAAGTAGAAGTTGTTGAGCCAGTTGGTGCGGCGCTCGGTGCCCGACGCGATCGCGTCGAGCTCGTCTTCCATCGCCGCGGTGAAACCATAGTCGACGAGCCGGCCGAAATGCTGTTCCAGCAGCCCCGTGACGGCGAACGCGACCCACGAGGGCACCAGCGCGCTGCCCTTCTTGTAGACGTAGCCGCGGTCCTGGATGGTCTTGATGATCGACGAGTACGTCGACGGACGGCCGATGCCCAGCTCCTCGAGCGCCTTGACCAGCGAGGCCTCGGTGTAGCGCGCCGGCGGGTTGGTGGCGTGGCCGTCGGGGGTGAGCTCGAGGGCCTCCAGCCGCTGCCCCTCGCTCAGGTGCGGCAGCCGCCGCTCGGCGTCGTCGGCCTCCCCGCCGGCCAGCTCGTCCACCGTTTCCACGTAGGCCTTGAGGAAGCCGGCGAACGTGATGGTGCGCCCGCTCGCGGAGAACACGACATCGCGGCCGTTGGATGCGCCGGCGATCCGCAGGCTCAGCGTCGTGCCCCGCGCGTCGGCCATCTGCGAGGCGACCGTGCGCTGCCAGATCAGCTCGTACAACCGGAACTCGTCGCCGTCGAGCTCCCGGCGCACCGCGTCCGGGGTGGCGAACGTCTCACCGGCCGGCCGGATCGCCTCGTGCGCCTCCTGGGCGTTCTTCACCTTGCGGGTGTACTGGCGCGGCGACGGCGAGACGTACTCCGCGCCGTACAGCTGGCGCGCCTGGGTGCGCGCCGCGTTGATCGCCGACTCCGACAGTGTCGTGGAATCGGTACGCATATAAGTGATGTAGCCGTTTTCGTAGAGGCGCTGGGCGATGCTCATCGTGCGTTCGGAGGAGAACCGCAACTTGCGCCCGGCCTCCTGCTGCAGCGTCGACGTCATGAACGGCGCGTAGGGGCGCCGGGTGTAGGGCTTCTCCTCGACCGCCGCCACCGACAGCTGCGCGCCCCGCAATCCCGCCGCCAGCTCGGTCGCGCCGGCCTCGTCGAGAATCACGACCTCGTCGGCCTTTCGCAGCTGACCCAGCGAGTCGAAATCACGGCCGGTGGCGACCCGCAGGCCGTCCACATTGGTCAGCCGGGCCGTGAAGGTGGGCGGCTGGGCCTGCGGGTCCGACACGCTGGCGTCCAGCTGGGCGACGATGTCCCAGTACGAGGCGCTGCGGAAGGCCATGCGGTCGCGCTCGCGCTGCACGATGATCCGGGTCGCCACCGACTGGACCCGGCCCGCCGACAGCTTGGGCGCGACCTTTTTCCACAGCACCGGACTGACCTCGTAGCCGTACAGCCGGTCCAGGATGCGGCGGGTCTCCTGGGCGTCGACCAGGTCGATGTCCAGGTCGCGGGGGTTTTCGGCCGCCTCGAGGATCGCCGGTTCGGTGATCTCGTGGAAGACCATCCGCTTGACCGGGATGCTGGGCTTGAGAGTTTCCAGCAGGTGCCAGGCGATGGCTTCGCCCTCGCGGTCACCATCCGTGGCCAGGTAGAGCTCATCGACGTCTTTCAGCAGGCCCTTCAGCTCGCTGACGGTGCTCTTCTTCTCCGGGCTGATGATGTAGAGCGGCTCGAAGTCGTGGTCGACGTTGACGCCCAGCCGGGCCCAGGGCTCGGACTTGAACTTCGCGGGCACATCGGCGGCGGCTCGGGGCAGATCACGGATGTGGCCGCGCGATGACTCGACAATGTAGCTGGAGCCCAGGTAGCCCGCCAGCTTGCGCGCCTTGGTCGGCGACTCGACGATCACGAGCCGCCGACGGCTGCCATTTGTGCCGCTGACGCGGTCTTTTAGCTTCGGGTCAGCCAACTGCGCTTACGCTCCATCTCTTATCCCGGCCCCCCTTGCGAGACCGCCCTGCAGGAAGAATGACAGGCCAGCGTCCGAAATTCCGGTGAAATCAGATACGCCAGCGTTCCCTCGCCCAGCGGGGCATCTGACAATTTCGCACCCTCGGGTGGGGCTGCGCAAACCGGCCGCTGAAATTTTTGGCGCTGGAGTCCGGCTAGACGCGGGGCCACAGCGACAACGGCTCGTCGCCGTCCGGGGGTTCCCCCACGTTCTCTACCAGGCGCGATAGCCTTCGACGGCCGCTGATCCGAAGCGCCGGGCGACTACCGCGGGTGCCGATCAGGGTGGGCGCGATTCCGACCCGCATCAACGCCGACGCGAGCGGGGAGTGGGTGTCGGGTGCGTGGGGGTCAAGACACAGCAGATAGTGGTCGCCCTCGGGATTGCCGGCCGCCAGCGTCCACGCCCGGAGCTCCCGCGGCCCGGGCAGCCACCGCGGGGGCACCGTCTTGACCGCGCCGCGCGTCCATTCGGCGGCGAGCGACACCAGCGAAGGGGTCACCGCCGTCCGCACCAAGGGGGTGTCCTCGTCGGTTCGGCCGATCTCGGGCTCCAGACCCGCATCCCGGATCATCTCGGCCAGCGCCGAGGCCCGCCACGCCCGGTCCACGACCACTGAAAGGCGGGCAAGCCGAGCGCCCTGCGCCTGGCTTTGAGACGGGGGGCCGACCAGGACGATCTGGCCGGAGGCCGCCAGCACCCCGGAGAGATCGGCGACCGCGGGCGGCACCGACTCCGCAGTGAAGAAGGAAAGCTGGCTCACGCCACCGACAGTAGGCCAGGTCGTCCGTCTGCGCCTTCAGTTCTTCGGCGCGGCGGCTCGGGAGGCCCGGACAGGCTCGACGCAGAAAGAAAACCCCCCGGCGGGACCGCAAAGCGGGTTGCGCGGGGGGTTCTCGTGGAGAATCCGCTCGTCTCAGACGGACCGGACTCCGGTGGCCTGGGGGCCCTTAGGGCTGTGGCCGATCTCGAACTCGACCTTCTGGTTTTCTTCGAGGGTGCGGAAGCCCGAACCCTGGATCTCCGTGTAGTGGACAAAAACATCTGCGGAGCCGTCTTCGGGCGCAATGAACCCGAAACCCTTCTCCGCGTTGAACCACTTCACAGTTCCCTGTGGCATCTCTCGATCTTTCCTTTTCTTTTGGGTGCGGGGCACCGCCTTTCGGTGCCCCGGGCCGACTACGACCGCCATACCTCGCTGAGTCGCCGGAACTTCACCCGACCGATAACCTCGCAGGAACCGCGGCCGCAACGTTGTTCCTGCGAAAGTTTGACACGAACACAGAAGCTGCGACCGCAAATAGTCAACCATGTTCATGGCGTCGGCGACAGACTTGTGTCTTGGACGAATCCTTAGTCGGATGCTTGGAGGGTGTGAGGTGGCGAGTTTCGGCGCCGACCTGCTGGCCGTCGCCCTCGCCGGTACCGCGGCCGACGAGCATCCCCTGCGCCACGTCGCCGAGTTGCCCGCGCGCAGCGGCCGGCCGCACAGCTGGCCCGAGTGGGCCGAGCCCGACCTCGTTCGCGCGTTCGCGCAACGCGGCATCAGTGACCCGTGGTCACACCAGGCGGCAGCTGCGGAGCTGGCCCACGCCGGCCGTCATGTTGTGATCAGCACCGGCACGGCGTCGGGCAAGTCATTGGCCTATCAGCTTCCCGTCCTCAACGCGCTCGCCACGGATCCGCGGGCCCGGGTGCTATACCTGTCGCCGACCAAAGCGCTCGGTCACGATCAGTTGCGCGCCGCGCATGCGCTGACCGCGGCCATTCCGCGGCTGCAGGACGTCGCGCCCACCGCCTACGACGGCGACAGCCCCGCCGAGGTGCGCCGCTTCGCCCGGGAGCGCTCCCGCTGGCTGTTTTCCAACCCGGACATGATCCACTTGTCGATACTGCGCAACCACGCCCGCTGGGCCGTGCTGCTGCGTGGCCTTCGATTCGTGATCGTCGATGAATGCCATTACTACCGTGGGGTTTTCGGCTCAAACGTGGCGATGGTGTTGCGCCGCCTGCTGCGGCTGTGTGAGCGCTATTCCTCTGCGCCGACGGTGGTGTTCGCCAGCGCGACGACGGATTCGCCGGGTGCGACGGCGGCCGAACTCATCGGCCGCCCGGTCGAGGAGGTCACCGAGGACGGCTCGCCGCAGGGGGCCCGGACGGTGGCGTTGTGGGAGCCCGCGTTGCGGGCGGATCTGACCGGCGAGAACGGTGCGCCGGTGCGCCGCTCCGCCGGTGCCGAGGCGGCGCGCGTGATGGCCGACCTGATCGCCGAGGGAGCGCAGACGCTGACGTTCGTTCGGTCGCGGCGTGCCGCGGAACTGACCGCGCTGGGAACGCGGGCGCGTCTCGACGACATCGCCCCGGAGCTGTCTTCGAAGGTGGCGTCGTATCGGGCCGGCTATCTCGCCGAGGATCGCACCGCGCTGGAGCGCGCCCTGGCCGAGGGCCGGCTGCGCGGGCTGGCCACCACCAACGCGCTGGAGCTGGGCGTCGACATCGCCGGCCTCGACGCCGTGGTGCTCGCCGGGTTCCCCGGGACGGTCGCCTCGTTCTGGCAGCAGGCCGGCCGGTCGGGCCGGCGGGGTCAGGGGGCGCTGGTCGTGCTGATCGCCCGCGACGACCCGCTGGACACTTACCTGGTACACAACCCCGCGGCGCTGCTCGGCAAGCCGGTCGAGCGGGTCGTGATCGATCCCGCCAACCCCTACATCCTCGGTCCGCAGCTGCTCTGCGCGGCAACCGAGATGCCCCTCGACGAGGGCGAGGTCCGGGATTTCGGCGCGGCCGAGGTGGCTCAGGGCCTGGTCGATGACGGGCTGCTGCGGCGGCGCAACGATAAGTACTTTCCCGCGGCCGGCATCCAGCCCCATTCCGCGGTGGACATTCGGGGCTCGGCGGGCGGCCAGATCGTCATCGTCGAGGCGGACACCGGGCGCCTGCTGGGCAGCGCCGGCGTCGATCAGGCCCCGGCCTCGGTCCACCCGGGAGCGGTCTACCTGCACCAGGGCGAGACCTACGTCGTCGACTCCCTGGACACCGAGGACGGGATCGCGTTCGTCCACGCCGAGGATCCGGGCTACGCGACGTTCGCGCGCGAGCTCACCGACATCGTCGTCACCGGGACCGGTGAACGCTGCGAGCTCGGGCCCGTCAGCCTGGGTTTGGTGCCGGTCCGGGTCACTCATCGGGTCTTTGGTTACCTGCGGCGCCGGCTGTCCGGGGAGGTCATCGACTTCATCGAGCTGGACATGCCGGAGCACGTGCTGCCCACCACCGCCGCCGTGTACACCATCGTCCCGGATGCATTGCTGCGCAACGGGATCGAGGCCCCCCGCATCCCCGGCTCATTGCACGCCGCCGAGCATGCCGCCATCGGGCTGCTGCCCCTGGTGGCCAGCTGCGACCGCGGCGACATCGGCGGCCTGTCCACCGCGATCGGACCCGACGGGCTGCCCAGCGTCTTCGTCTACGACGGCTACCCGGGCGGGGCGGGCTTCGCCGAACGGGGCTTCCGCCAGGCCCGTACCTGGCTGGGCGCCACGGCCGCGGCGATCGAAGCGTGCGAATGCCGCAACGGATGCCCGTCGTGCGTGCAATCCCCCAAATGCGGCAACGGCAACAACCCACTGGACAAGGCGGGGGCGGTGACGGTGCTGCGGCTGGTGCTCGCGGAACTGGGTCACGACGCACGCTGAGACCTCGGGATGGCGACCGACCCCTCAACGGTCGACCCCCACAAATCAGCGTCGTGACAGACGCCGCTCCAACGCGCGTTTCCTCACTGCCGAAGAAATGCCAACATACCATCACCCGCGATGGTGACGTGGGCAAAAGCCATTGCTCGCCGCACCGAACCCGGCCCCCATCGACCCCGGTGTCCACCGTAAAATCAGCCGCATGGCCCACGACTGGTTGCTCGTGGAGACGCTTGGGGGCGAGCCCGCCGTAGTCGCGCAGGGACGGCAGCTCAAAAACCTCGTCCCGATCACCACCTTCCTGCGCCGCAGTCCCCATCTCGCGGCCGTCCGGACCGCGATCGCCGAGTCGGTGCAGACCGGGCAGAGCCTGACCAGCATCACCACCAAGCGCGACCGCGTCATCCGTACCGAACCCGTGGTCATGTCCGACGGTCAGATCCACGGCATCCATGTCTGGACGGGCCCCGCCGACGCCGAACCGGCCGACCGGCCGACCCCCGGCCCGCTGAAGTGGGACCTGACCCTTGGCGTGGCGACCGATACCCGGGAATCCCTGGCCAACAGCGGCAAGAATCCCGACGTCGAAGTCACCTTGGGCAGGGCTTTTGCGGAAGACCTTCCGTCGCGCCAGCTCAATCCGAACGAAACCAAGGTGCTTGCCATGGCCGTCCGGGCCAAGCCCGACCAAACAATCTGCAGCACATGGGATCTCACCGACTGGCAAGGCAAGCCAATCCGGATCGGTTTCGTCGCGCGGACGGCCTTGGAACCGGGACCGGACGGCCGGGACCACCTGATCGCCCGGGCGATGAACTGGCGCTCGGAACTCAAGGGCCCGGTCGTGTCCACGGACGATCTGGCGCAACGGATCCTGAACGGACTCGCCCAGGCCGGTGTCCACCGGGCCCTGGTCGATCTCGACGGCTGGACCCTGCTGAAATGGCTCGACGAGCCCTGCACTTTCTACGACTGGCGCGGCAGCAAGACGGACAGGCCGAAGGTCCATCCCGATGACGAACACCTAAAGTCCTCCATGACAACGGAATTCGCCGACGGCCCGACGAGTCGGGTACTGCGCATGCGGGGCCACGACGTCGATTGGGTGCCGGTGCACGTCACGGTCAACAGGGTGGAACTCGAACCGGACGCCTTCGCCGGACTCGTCTCCCTGCGATTGCCGACGGAGGAGGAACTCGCCGCCGCGGGCTTGCCAAAGGCCCCCGATGACAGGACCTAGCCGCCGCTGTCGGCCGGCCCCGCCCGCGCGGCCGCCCGCGCCGCGCCCGCAAAGGCCACGGCCACTTGGACCGTGACGACGACGTCGAGGTCGTCCACCTCGCATCGCGCGTCGTTCACTTGCATCTCACGCGCCACCACCGTCGCGCGGGCGCAGGCCGCCGCGGCCCCGGCCGGCAGCCGGGCCGCCGCGGCCAACGCAGCCAGGTCGGCCGCGGCCTGCGCCCGGTGGCGCGCCACCACCACCGAGCCGAGATAGGCGCCCGCGCCGGCGACGAACAGCAGCACCGCCACCATCGCGGCCGCGAGTACCGTCGCCGAGCCCCGATCATCCCCCGGGCTCGGCCGCCGCGACCGCCCTGGCCGCAATGTCCAAGGACGGCAAGACCTTTGAGTGGGCAATGACCGCGGCGACGACAAATTCGCCGTCACGATGCACCTCGACCCGCGCCCCCGCGGGGGCGACGCGGCGGGCGGCGTCAACCGCCGACCGTTCGTCGCCGCGCGCGGCCAGCCGCGCCGCCTCGCGGGCAGCGTCGACGCAGCGCACCTGCATCGACACCGCGGTGACTCCGGCGAGGCACAGCACCAGCACCACGACCAGCGAGGCGATCGCCAGCGCGGCCTCAACGGTGCTCGCGCCCGCACAACCGGCTAGACCTTGGTGTTGAGCGCGCGACCGATGATGTTGGTCAGCGCCGAGACGATGGAATCGCCGGTGACGACGGTGTAGAGGATTGCGCCGAACGCGGCCGCGGCTATGGTGCCGATCGCGTACTCGACCGTGGACATGCCCGACTCGTCGGTCGCCAGCACGGCCACGCGGGCCAGCAATGCGCGAAACATGTTGACCATCAATGCCTTCCTTTCGTTTCACAGCAGGCCGGACTGCAAGACATCACCGGCCAGTCCCACCACCACCGGAACGATGCCCAGGCAGACAAACGCCGGCAAGAAGCAGAGACCGAGCGGTCCGGCGATCAGAATCCCCGCTCGTTCGGCAGCCGCCGTGGCGGCGTGCGCGGCGTCGTGGCGGGATTGGTCGGCCAACTCGGCGACGCTGCTGGCCAGTGCCGAGCCGGAGGACGCCGACCGCCGGGCCAGCCGCAGCAGCGCATCGATGTGCGCGCCGGCCGCGCCGGTCGGCGGGTTCGGCGGAATCGACCATGCGACAGCGGGATCCGCGCCCAGCGCCAGCAGATCCGCGGCGCGGCGCAACACCCCGGCCAGCTGCGGCGGTGCGGATGGGGCCGTCGCCGCGGCGGCCGTCGACACCGCCATGCCCGCCTCCAGGCACACGGCCAGCACATCGAGGCTGGAGGCGACCGCCAGCGGGTCGGGACCACGTCGCGGCCTCGCCGGCACCGTCGCTCGCCGGCGATGAGCGCCCGACAAGGCCCCCGCGCGCGCCCGCACCGCCGACGGGCCCGGGCCGATCCACAACGCCACGGCCAGCAGCACCGCCGCCGTACTCATGCCTCGACCCGATCTGTGATGCGGTCCGACCACAGCAGCCCGCCGCAGGCCAGCGTCGACCCGACGACCAGCAGCCAGCCACCGGTGTGCCCGTCCAGCAGAAATTTCAATGGCCGGGCCCCGATCAGTTGACCCAGCAGCACGCCGAGCACCGGCAGGCCCGCCAGAATCGTCGCGGTGGCGCGCGCGCCGGCCATGTTCGACCTCACGCGTGCCGAAAAGCGTTGCCGCTCGGCGACATCGCGCTGAGCGGCACGCATCAGCGTGGCTATCGCCAGCCCTTGGTCGCCGGCCAGTTGCCAGCACACCGCGAGTCGATCCCACTGTGCGGGCAGGGCCGACGAGCGCGCCGCGGCGCGCAGGCCGGCGGTGACGTCGGCACCCAGCCTGGCCCGCGCCGCGACCGCGCGCAACGCCACGGCAACCGCGCCGGCGGTCTCCTCGGCCGCGACCCGGAACGCGCGCACCGGATGGGAGCCCACGCGCAACTCGCCGACCAGCAGGTCGAGTGCGGCTTCCAGCGTTCGGCCCTCTTCCGCGGCGCGCCGGATACGACGGCGCCGCCGGTACCGCAGGCTCGCGGTCGCGACCACCACCGCGACGGCGAGCACCGCTGTCGCCGGCAGCAGGACGGCGGCGGCCACGAGGACACACGCAGCGGCGCCTGCCACCCCGCTGCGGCCGGCGACAGGCCATCGGGGAACGCGCCCCGGGCTCGTCAACCGGTGCAGCGGCGACGGCGGGAGCGCCAGCAGCGCAAGGGATAACAGCAGGGCGGCAACCGCAAGACCGTTCATGCCGAGGTCCGGCTCCGCAGCAGGCGATGCAGGTCCCCCGCATCATCGGTCAGGCCCCGGTCCGCATGCCAGGCGGTGACCGCCCGGGCCTGCCCGTCAACACGGCGCAACACAGCTATCTCGCCGAGCCGCCGCCGGCCGGCCCGGTCCCGCGCGACGTGCAGCAGTACCTGGACGGCCGCGCCGAGTTGGCTGTGCAGAGCCGCCCGGCCGAGGCCGCCGAGGGCGCCCAGCGCCTCCAGCCGGGCGGGAACCTCGCCCGGACTGTTGGCGTGCAGCGTGCCCGCGCCGCCGTCGTGGCCGGTGTTCAGCGCCGCCAGCAGATCGACCACTTCGGCGCCCCTGACCTCGCCGACCACGATGCGGTCGGGCCGCATCCGCAACGCCTGCCGGACGAGTTCGCGCAGCGGCACCTCGCCGACGCCTTCGACGTTGGCGCACCGTGCGACCAGCTTGACCAGATGCGGATGCCGGGGCGCCAGCTCGGCGGCATCCTCGACGCACACGATCCGTTCGGTGGGCGCTACTGCGCCCAGCATCGCCGCCAGCAAGGTCGTCTTGCCGGCCCCGGTGCCGCCGCATACGAGGAAGGCCAGCCGAGCGGCGATGACGTCGCGGATCAGCGCGCCGGCCCGGGCGTCGATCGCGCCGGCCGCGATGAGGGCCGGCAAATCCTGCGTGGCCGGCCGCAACACGCGCAGCGACAGGCAGGTGCCGCCGGCCGCGATGGGCGGCAACACGGCATGCAGCCGCACCGCGAAACCTCCGGAGCCGATGCCCGTCAACCGGCCGTCCACCCACGGCTGCGCGTCGTCCAGGCGCCGACCGGCGGCCAACGCCAGCCGCTGCGCCAACCGCCGAACCGCGGCCTCGTCGGCGAAACGGATACTGCTGCGCCGCAACCCTTTTCCGTCATCCACCCACACCGCGTCGGGTGCGGTGACCAAGACGTCGGTGGTGCCGTCCCCGCACAACAACGGTTCGAGGATGCCGGCACCGGTGAGCTCGGTTTCCAAGACCCGAAGATTGGCGAGGACCTCCGTATCGCCGAGCATCCCGCCCGACTCGGCCCGGATCGCGGCCGCCACCACGCCGGGTCGCAGCGGGACGGATTCGGCTGCCAGCCGCTCGCGCACCCGGTCGATCAGGGAGCCGCTCACGCCGCCCAGCCGTTCCGCGCCGATCCGGCCGACGGGAGCACGGCCAACACCCGGCGCGCCGCCACCCCAAGGGGACAACGCCGTCCCAGCCGCAGGCCACCGCGCTCCAACCGCCCGGCGAGTTGCGGCTGAGCCTTGACGGACGCGAGCAGCGGCAGGCCGGCGATGTCGGCGACCTCGGCGGCCCGCAAACCCCCGGGCGACGGGCCCCGCACGACCAGCCCGAGATTGGGATTGACCTCGGCCAGCAGCGGGGCCATCGCCGCGGTCGCCGCGCACGCCCGCACGTCGCAGCGACTGACCACCACGACGAGATCGGCGGCATCCAGCGCGGCTTGCGTCGCATCGCTGAGACGGCGCGGAAGGTCGCACACGACGGCGACTCCCCCGCGGCGACCGGCGTCGACCACGGCGTCCACCGGCGCAGCGCCCAATTCGTACCCGCTGCGGGTACCGGACAGCACGCTGATGCCGCGGTGCCGCGGCAGCGCCTCCCGCACCGCCGACCAGTTGAGCCGACCGCCCTCTAACGCCAGATCGGGCCACCGCAGGCCGGGTGCGCTTTCGCCGCCCACCAGCAGATCGATGCCGCCGCCCCACGGGTCGAGGTCCACCAGGAGCGCGTCGCCGGCGGCTTGCGCTATGGCGACCGCGAGCGAAGACGCGCCGGCCCCGCCACAGCCCCCGACGACGGCGACGACCGCGCCACGCGAACCGTCATCGCGCGCCGACTCACCGGCCTCGGCAAGCTCGCGGATCAATTCGCGCTCTTGCTCGGGCAGCTTGAGCACGCGTTGGGCGCCGACGGCGACGGCCGCCGCCCAGGTCGCCGTCGCGGGGTCCTCGAGGGTCACGACGCTGACGTGCGTGCGCCGCGGCAGCGCCGCCTGCCCGCATCGATCCGCTGCGGCCTCGTCCAGCACCACCGCCGCGGCCGCAGACCACGCCTTCCGGCTCACCGTCGAGGCGCCGCCATGAACCACCCGACCACCGACCGCCGCGGCTACCCGGTCCGTCTCGTCGCGCAATTCCGGGTCGGTCAACATCGCCAACACGGCCGCGGATCCCGCCACTTTCGTGCCCGTGGTGCTGGTCATCCACCCACCCTGCGGGGCCGTGACCTTGGCACACCAGTCCCAAAGCCGGTTTTGTGGATAGAGACGCGAGTGTGTACAAACGCCGCGCCACCGGGCACGTCCGCGGCGCCAAGGCGCCCTTCCCGCAACGCGCGGCAGCCGGCGGGACGACGCCCAACCGGAGGAGAAAATTACCCTAGAAAAGGGACGACCCCCGCCAGGGGGGGAGGAGGCGAGGGTCGTCGTGTATCAGCCCCGGGGGGTCGGGCTGATGCACCCTCGGCTCAGGCCGAGTAATGCTTACTATACACATGACAGTCCGCACTAACGCAAGTAGTTGTTCGTGCGAAAGGTGCGTTGAGCCGCAAAAATACCGACGGTATGTTCTTGCGGCGGCTATGAGCGGCCGTTTTCGGCCCAACGCCGCGGCGCCCCCGGACGACCGACCTATGCTGGTTCGGTGACCGTTTCCGACTCGGCCGCGCGGCAGCAAACCTCACCGGAAACAGCTGCGACTACCGGTCCCCGCGCCCGTACTGCCGCCTTCTTCGACCTGGACAAGACCATCATCGCCAAGTCCAGCACGCTGGCTTTCAGCAAACCCTTCTTCAACCAGGGACTGCTCAACCGCCGCGCCGTGCTCAAGTCCAGCTACGCCCAGTTCATCTATCTGCTCTCCGGCGCTGATCATGACCAGATGGACCGGATGCGCATCCACATGACGAACATGGTCGCCGGTTGGGACGTCGAACAGGTCAAGTCGATCGTCAACGAAACCCTGCACGACATCGTGACCCCGCTGGTGTTCGCCGAAGCCGCGGACCTCATCGCCGCCCACAAGCTGTGCGGCCGCGACGTCGTCGTGGTCTCGGCGTCCGGGGAGGAGATCGTGGCCCCCATCGCCCGGGCGCTCGGCGCCACGCACGCGATGGCGACCCGGATGGTCGTCGACGACGGCAAGTACACCGGCGAGATCGCGTTCTACTGCTACGGCGACGGCAAGGTGCAAGCGATCCGGGAGCTGGCCGCGCGGGAGAGCTATCCGCTCGAGCACTGCTACGCCTACTCCGACTCGATCACCGATCTGCCCATGCTCGAGGCCGTCGGCCACCCCAGCGTGGTCAACCCGGACCGCGGTTTGCGAAAGGAAGCCGTCGAGCGCGGCTGGCCAGTGTTGATGTTTTCCCGTCCGGTATCGCTGCGCGACCGGATTCCGGCACCGTCGGGCGCCGCGATCGCGACCACCGCCGCGGTCGGCGTCACCGCACTCGCCGCCGGCGCGGTCACCTACTCGCTGCTGCGCCGCTACGCCTTTTAGGCACGGCAGCAAACATGCCATTCGCGCAATACATTTTTGTTTCGCAATTAGGCCTTGATGTGGTTGGGGTCTAGTAGTACAAAGGAACCACGGAAGCCCGGTGAGGCCTAGGTCGATCCGGAAGAGAAGGATCGTTCTCCCGAATCGGGCGCCCAGCATGGAACCCGGCACCCACGCGGAGTCATAGCCGCGATAATGGCAGAAGTGTTGCGGGCCTGCGTAATTGCGAAAAGCGGAAGGTGTCGACGGCCCTTTGGGTGGGGCTGCAACCGGAAGCGTCGCAAGATCGCCGAGGCCAACCCGCGCAGCCCAGAGATGCACGCTTGGTAACCGAGTTCCGTGCTAGCGGGCGGCGGACCGAATATTTCGGGACGTCGCCCGCTTTTACATTTGCGAAACGCATTCTTTGGTGCCGGTTCGAAGCCCTCGGCTACCGTCTCGGCAGCGACTCGGCGATCGACAAAGCCTCCTGCGCACCGGCCTGCAGCGCCCGGCAACACAGCACCAACCAGGCGCCCACCCCGTCCGGTGTGCCGTCGGTGAATCCCCGCGCCGCATCGCGATAATCGGCGGGCCGCCGCATCCAATTCACCTCGGGCACGCCCAATCCGTGTGGGTCCAGCCCGCTGGCGATCGTCACCAGCCGCGACACCGCGCGGGCCACCACGCCGTCCGCACTGCCAAATGGCTTGAGCGTCAGCAGTTCCCCGTGTGCGACCGCCGCCACCACTGGCGCCGGAGCGCGGGTGCGGCCGGCCACCAGCTCCGCCAGCAGCTCCAGCCGCGGCCCCACCTCGGCGTCGGCCCGCGGGCGGCCGAGACGGTCGTCTTCCGCCAGCTCTGCCGCGGCGAGCATGTGCAGACGGGCCAGCGCCTGCAACGGTGCCCGCCGCCATATTCCGATCAGGGGCCCTTCCCCACCCTCCAGCGCCTGGGCCACCCGCAGCGCCCCGCCGAACACCGGGTCGCTGACTCCCCTGTTTGGTAAGGCGGCCTCCGCCAGGTCGTCCAGCCGCACGGGACCGCCGTCGAGCACCGACGAAGCGCGCGCAGCCCGCAGCGCCGCTTCGGCGGCGGTCACCGGCCACCGCCGCAGGTTGGCCGGATGGCGGTGGACGCGACCCAGCGCGTCGCGGGCCCGGTCGCTGGCCTCCGCGACGCCGGGCAGCTCCATCAGCGGGGCCAGCGGATCAGCCGTCACAGCTTGCCAACCTATCGGGCGGCGCCACCGCCCTCAGGACGGCCTCAGAATGGCCTCGGTATGGCCTCCAGCAACCGGCGGGTGTACTCGTGGCCGGGCCGGGTGAACAGCTCCTCGGCGGGCGCCTGCTCCACCACCCGGCCGGCGCGCATCACCAGGACGTCGTCGGCGATCTGCCGGATCACCGCCAGGTCATGGCTGATGAACAGGTAGGTCAGCCCCAGTTCGGCCTGCAACTCGGCCAGCAGGTCCAGTATCTGCGCCTGCACCAGCACGTCGAGCGCGGACACCGGCTCATCTAGCACCAGGACCTCGGGCCGCAGCGCCAGCGCCCGAGCGATCGCGACCCGTTGCCGTTGGCCGCCCGAAAGTTCGCGCGGCAGCCGCCCCAACAGCGAGGACGGCAGCGCCACGTGGTCAACGAGCTCGCGCACCGCGCGCTCGCGCTGGTCGCGATCGCCCACCCGATGGATCCGCAACGGCTCCTCGATGGCACGAAAAACCGAATACATGGGATCCAAACTGCTGTAGGGGTTCTGGAACACCGGCTGCACGCGCCGGCGAAACGCCAACGCCGTCTCGCGGTCCAGCCTGTCGTTGATGTCGGTGCCATCGAAAACCACAGTGCCCGAGGTGGGCGACAGCAGGCCCAGCACCATCCGCGCCAGCGTCGATTTCCCCGACCCCGACTCTCCCGCGATCGCCAGCGTGCTCGCCCGGCGCAGCCGAAACGACACGGCATCGACCGCGCGGAACTGTCCACGCCGCCAAGGCGCCCCGCGCGACTCACGGTAGGTCTTGGTCAGCTCGGAGGCGACGAGAATGTCGTCGGGGGGCGGCTTCGGGGTGTGCGGCCGGGGCCGGGACGGACTCGGTGTCAGCGACGGGGCGGCGGCCACGAGCCGTCGGGTGTATTCGTGTTGCGGCTCACGGAGAATAGACTGCGCCGCACCGGATTCCACCACCAGCCCGCGGTGGACGACGAACACGGACTCGGCCCGTTCGGCGGCCAATGCCAGGTCGTGGGTGATCAGCAGCAGCGCGGTTCCGCGTTCGGCGGTGAGCCGCTGCAGATGGTCCAGCACCTGCCGTTGCACGGTGACGTCGAGCGCCGAGGTCGGCTCGTCGGCGATGAGCAGCTTCGGCCGTCCGGCCAAGCCGATGGCGATCAGCGCGCGTTGGCACATGCCGCCGGAAAGCTGATGGGGGTACCGGGCGGCCTGCTGGACCGGGTCCGGCATGCCCGCCTCGGCGAGGAGTTCGAGAGCGCGTTGCCGCGCCTCACGGCCATCCGCGTTGGCCCGCAACGCTTCCCGGATCTGAAAGCCCACCTTCCACACCGGGTTGAGGTTGGTCATCGGATCTTGCGGCACGTAGCCTATGGCGCGGCCCCTGATCGATCGCAGCAACCGGCGGTCGGCGGCGGTGATGTCATGCCCGTCGAAAACGATGCGCCCGGCGGCGATTCGCCCCCCGGGCGGCAGCAACCCGAGAATCGCGGCGGCCGTCGTGGATTTCCCCGATCCGGATTCGCCGACGACCGCGACGGTCTGACCGTGCCGCACCGTCAGATCCACGCCGCACACCACGGCATCGTCGCCGAACCCGACCTCCAGGCCCTCGACCGACAGCAGCGGCTCGTCCGAGGTGTTCATGCACGCCGTGCCCGCGAGCCGGGATCCAGGGCGTCACGCAGCGCGTCGCCCATCATCATGAAGGCGAGCACCGTAATCGCCAGCGCGCCGGCGGGATAGAACAGGATGGGCGAGCCCGACCGCAGCCGGCTCTGCGCCAGGTTGATATCGCCACCCCAGGACACCACCGACGCCGGTAGGCCGACGCCGAGGTAGGACAGCGATGCCTCGGTGACGATGAACACGCCGAAGGCCAGTGTGCACACCGCGAATACCGGGCCCAGGGCGTTGGGCAGCACATGCCGGAAAAGGGTCTGGAAGTTGCTCAGCCCCAACGCTTTCGCGGCAAGCACATGGTCGCCGGCCCGCACCTCGAGGACCGCGCCGCGGGCGACCCTGGCCACCTGTGGCCAGCCGAACAGGGCCAGGATGGCGACCACGGTCCACACCCGGCGGTGGTGCATGACGCCCATGATGACGATGGCGGCCAGCAGCAGCGGCAGGCCGAAGAACACGTCGGTGATGCGCGAGGCGACGGCGTCGATCCACCCCCCGTAGAAGCCGGCCAGCGAGCCGAGCGCGCCGCCGACGACGAACACGAGCAGGGTGGCCCCGAGCCCAACGGTGACCGAGGCCCGCGCCCCATAAACGGTGCGCGCGTAGATGTCGTGGCCCTGCAGGTCGGTGCCGAACCAGTGCGCGGCCGACGGGGGCAGCAGGCTCTGGCTCGGGTCGGCGTAACCGGGATCGATTCCGGTGAACAACACCGGGAACAACGCGACGACAACGATCAGCGCGATCAACGCGGCGGCGATGATGAACTTCGGACGCCGCCGCAGCGTACGCCAGGTGTCGCGCCAGAAGCCGTGGCGATCGGTGTTGCGCTCAGCCATAGCGGATCCGGGGATCGAGGGCGGCGTACAGCAGGTCCACCGCCAGGTTGGTGATCAGGTAGACGACCACCAACACCGTCACTATCGAGACCACCGTCGGCGCCTCCTGCCTCATGACGGCCTGATACAAGACGCCGCCGACGCCGTGGATGTTGAAGATGCCTTCGGTCACGATGGCCCCGCCCATCAGCGACCCGAGATCGGCGCCGAGGAACGTGACCACGGGGATCAGCGAGTTGCGCAGGATGTGCACCGTCACGACCCGTCGCCGCGACAGCCCCTTGGCGGTGGCGGTGCGGACATGGTCGGCGTGCGCGTTGGCGGCCACCGCCGACCGGGTCAACCGCACCACGTACGCGAACGACACCGCGCCCAAGACGATCCCGGGCAGCAGCAGCCGCGCGAAGGTCGCCCGCTCGCCGACGGTGACGGGCGCGATCCCGAGCCGCACACCAAACACGAATTGCGCCAGAAAGCCCAGGACGAAGATCGGGATCGCGATGATGACGAGGCCGGCGATCAGCACCGTGGAATCGAAGATTCCGCCCTCGCGCAGGCCCGACACCACGCCGAAGCCGATGCCGAACGCCGTTTCCACCGCCACCGCGATTAGGGCTAGCCGCAGCGTTACCGGAAAGGCATGGGCCAGAACGGCACTGACCGGCAGCCCGGAATAGGAGCGCCCCAAGTCGCCGTGCAGGATGCCGCCCAGGTAGCGCAGGTACTGCACGACGAAGGGATCGTCGAGGTGGTAGCGGGCACGCAGTGCGGCGGCCACCGCGGGAGTCAGCGGCCGGTCCCCGGCCATCGCCGCCACCGGATCGCCGGGCAACAGGAAGACCATGCCGTAGATCAGCAGCGTGGCGCCGAGAAAGACCGGCACCATGATGACGATCCGCCGCGCGATGTACCAGCCCATCTCAGGCTTTCACGATGTTCTCGTAGTCGGGCAGACCGTTCCAGGTGACGTGTACGTCCTTGACTTCCGCCGACCACCCGACCACCCCGATGTTGTCCCACAGCGGGACAACGGGCATGTCGTGGAACAGGATTCGCTGCGCGGCATTGGCCAAAGCATCCGACTGGTCAATACTCGGCGCGGCCTCGGCGGCCGCCAGCGCCGCGTCGAATTCGGGATTGGCGTAACCGACGTCGTTGGACCCCGCGTCGGTGGCGAAAAGGGGGGCGAGGAACTCGATCATCGACGGGTAGTCCCCCTGCCACGCGGCGCGAAACGCGGTCCCGATGGTGTGGTTGGTGATCTGAGTGCGAAACCCGGCGAAGGTCGGCTGCGGCGCGCCGACGGCGTCGATGCCCAGCACGTTCTTGATGCTGTTGGCCAGCGCGTCCACCCATTCCTGGTTTCCGGCGTCGGCGTTGTAGGCGATGGCATACTGGCCGCCCCACGCCGAGATCGCGTTGGCCTGCGCCCAGAGTTGCCGCGCGCGATCGGGATCGAAGTTCAGCACGTTGTTGCCCGGCAGGTTCGGGTCGAAGCCCGGCAACGACCGGGCGGTGAAATCGCGCGACGGGGTGCGGGTGCCCATGAAGATCCGCCGGCAGATCTGCTCGCGGTTGACCGCGGCCGACAGCGCGAGCCGGCGCAGGCGGCCTTCCTCGCCGCCGAAATGCTGCAGCCGCAGCGGGGTGTCGAGGCTGTGCTTGACCGCCACGGGCCCGCTGGTCACGTTGTCACCCAGGTCGCGCTTGTAGACCGGCAGCGCGCTCGGCGGAATCGTGTCCAGCACATCGAGATTGCCCGACAACAGGTCGGCGTAGGCGGTGTCGAGGTTGGCGTAGAACTCGAACCGCAATCCTTTATTGTGCGGCATCCGGTTGCCGTGGTAGCCGGGGTTGGGCCGCAGGTCGATCTTGACGTTGTGCTCCCAGGCCGGCCCGTCGGGGCCGTCGGCGAGCCGGTACGGGCCGTCGCCGAAAGGGTTGCGGCCAAACGCGGCCATGTCGCGGAACGCGGCGTCCGGCAGCGGATAGAACGCGCTGTGGCCCAGCCGCAACACGAAGTCGATGGTCGGCGCCTTGAGTCGCACGGTGAACTCGAGATCGTTGACCACCCGCAGCCCGGACATGGTGGTCCGTCCGTTTTTGGGGGCCGCTGCGGCCGCCTCGTCGAACCCGTCGATCGGGCTGAAAAAGCTTTGCTGCAGCTGGGCATTGGTGCTCAGGGCGCCGTAGTTCCACGCGTCGACGAACGAGCGGGCCGTCACCGGCGAGCCGTCGGTGAACTTCCAGCCGGCTTTGAGGACCACACGGTAGTTGACGTTGTCGGTGGTCTCGATCGACTGGGCCACCTCGTTCGCCGGGTGTCCGGCGGCGTCATAGGACACCAGGCCGGCGAACAGCCGGTCGATGATCCGCCCGCCGTTGCTGTCGTTGGTGCTGGTGGGGACCAGCGGGTAGGGCGGTTCCCCGCCGTTGACCAGCACGAGATCGGGGCTCAGGACGCCGCCGCCGCAGCCGGCCAGGGACCCGGCCGCCAGCATCCCGGTGAGGACGGCCAGCGCGGCCCGCATCCGACGCATGACAGCGACCCTAGTGACGGTCGCAAGCGCGGCGCTGGGGGCACCTCCCGCTTGCGGGGGACCGGGCGCGGCGGGCCGTCATCAGCGACCCAGTGACGGTCGCAAGCGCGGCGCTGGGGGCACCTCCCGCTTGCGGGGGACCGGGCGCGGCGGGCCGTCATCAGCGGCCCTGGGGCTTGCAGCCGCGAGGGCCCGACCGGGGCGCGGCTCTCAAGCGACGATGAAGAGCCGCAATTGGGTCGCCGTGACTAGGATGGCGCTGTGACGTTGTACGAAATCGTTGTTCAGGTTGGGTATCTGGCGGCGATGTTCGGCATTTCCGCGATCGGATTGGCCTGTCTGATCATCGGATTACGCGCACGCAATCGAGCGGTCACCGCCGTTGCCGGCCTTTCCGTTGATGCCGGCTACCCGTACCCGCCCACAACGCCAGTGACGTACCCGCCGCAGCGCCGACAGGGAAAGTGGGGTACCACGCTAATCGTCATCGGTGTCGCACTGCTGACCTTGGGTGCGCTGGGAATTGCCGGGGGTCTGTTGCGACCAATCTACCGCAGCCCGTTCGACACGAACAAGTCCATGCAGTTCGGCCAGTGCGTCGACCAAAACTCTTTTCTCGCAACGCGTTTCATTTCAGAGCCGGAAAACGATTGCGCCAACGCCGCGAATACCTATGAACTCGCCTTCAGAGGCGGTCCCTCGGCGACCTGCCCGGACGGCAAACGCGATCACTCCGTTTACAACCGGTACACCGATGACGCCACGATCCTGTGCTTTGCGCTCAACCTCAAGCAGGGCCAGTGCTACCAGCTGGCCGATGGTGCCGGGAACTTGACGATGACGCTAGGCGACTGCAGGGAGCCACGGCCGTTGCAGACCAGAGTCGTGCGGCGCATCGACGGCAGCACGGACACAACGGCTTGCCCGCCCGGGGACAAGACCATTGCTTACCCCTCCCCGCCGCGGGTCTACTGCCTGGCGCCGGCCGATTCCTGACCAGCGCGCCATCAGCCCGCGGTGACGGGGTGGACCTCCAGCCGGCAGGCGTCGATGGTGGCCGTCACGGTGAACACCTGAATGATGTCGGGCGGGCTGACGGCCAGGTCGGTATAGGTGGGGCAGGCGTTGCCCTCGGCGTCGAAGCCCGGGCCCTCCACCCCCTCCACCCCCTCGACAACGGCTTGCCCTGAGGTCGACAGCGACAGGATGACGCTCGGCGGCACGTCGACTCCGGCGGGCAGGCCACCCATGTACCCACGCGGCGTGGGCTGGGCGTGGATCGCCGGGCCGCCGGTGCCGGAGTCGACGCCCGGGTAACCGGTGAGTGTGCACGGGTCCGCGCCGCCGGCAAGGGTGAACATCAGCGTCAGCCCGCGATGGCCCGCGGCGCCCTGCGTCGGAGATGCGCTGACGGCGACCTGTTCCGACCAGCATGGCGCCGGCTGGTCGACGCTGTCGGCCGGTTCGGCCCATGCCGGCGGCCCCACCAGGGCGGTGGCCGCGTAACTCGTTGCGGCCACGGCGAAGCTGGGGACTGATCGGCGAAGGCGCCGCGCCTGCGGTCCCGGCACACCGGTGATTATCCGCCCTCCGGGCGCATTTGAACCGGGATTGGGCAGCGGCTTTTCACCTCAAAGGTTTAGGCTCACTGACGGTTGACGTGCCTCGACATTAGGAGGAAACCAGTGACCGCCACCCACACCGAGGGCTCGTCTCATCCGGCTTCGTATCCCCCGCCGGCCGAGTTCGCCGCGCAAGCCAACGCCGGTGAGGACTTGTACCGCGAGGCCGAGCTGGATCGGCTGGCGTTCTGGGCCAAACAGGCCCACCGGCTCTCGTGGTCGACGCCGTTCACCGAGATCCTCGACTGGTCGGAAGCGCCGTTCGCCAAGTGGTTCGCCGACGGCAAGCTCAACGTCGCCTACAACTGCGTGGACCGCCACGTGGAGGCCGGGCTGGGGGATCGGGTGGCGATCCACTGGGAGGGCGAACCCGGCGACAGCCGCAGCCTGACCTATTCCGATCTGCAGACCGAGGTGTGCAAGGCGGCCAACGCGCTGACCGACCTCGGTCTGGTCGCCGGCGACCGGGTCGCCATCTACATGCCGTTGATTCCGGAGGCCGTGATATCGATGCTCGCCTGCGCACGCTTGGGCGTCATGCACAGCGTCGTGTTCGCCGGTTTCACCGCCAAGGCGCTGCGCGCCCGAATCGCCGACGCCGAGGCCAAGCTGCTGATCACCAGCGACGGGCAGTTCCGCCGCGGCAAGCCGGCGCCGCTGAAGGACGCCGCAGACGAGGCGGTTTCGCCCGGCCCAGACGGTCCCAGCACCGTCGAGCGCGTTCTGGTGGTGCGGCGCACGGGAATTGACGTGTCCTGGAACGACGACCGCGACCTGTGGTGGCACGACGTCGTCGACGCCGCATCGCCCGAGCACACCGCGGAGCCGTTCGGGGCCGAGCAGCCGTTGTTCCTGCTGTACACCTCGGGCACCACCGGCAAGCCGAAGGGGATCGTCCACACCAGCGGCGGCTATCTGACCCAGTGCTCCTACACGCACTACTACGTCTTCGACATCAAACCCGAAAGCGACGTCTTTTGGTGCACCGCCGACATCGGCTGGGTTACCGGACACACCTACGGTGTCTACGGTCCGCTGTCCAATGGCGTCACCGAGGTCCTGTACGAGGGCACGCCCGACTCGCCCACCCAGCACCGGCATTTCGAGATCATCGAAAAGTACGGCGTGACAATCTATTACACCGCGCCCACGCTCATCCGCACCTTCATGAAGTGGGGCCGCGATATCCCCGATGCGCACGACCTGTCCAGCCTGCGGCTGCTGGGGACGGTCGGCGAACCGATCAATCCCGAGGCGTGGCGCTGGTACCGCAAGGTGATCGGGGCCGAGCGCCTCCCGATCGTCGACACCTGGTGGCAGACCGAGACGGGCGCCGCCATGATCAGCCCGCTGCCCGGAGTCGCCGCGGCCAAACCCGGTTCGGCGATGAGGCCGTTGCCGGGCATCTCGGCCAAGATCGTCGACGACCACGGCGACCAGATCCCGCCGGGCAATGCCAACGGCGAGCACGCCACCGGCTACCTCGTCCTGGATCAGCCGTGGCCGTCCATGCTTCGCGGCATCTGGGGCGATCCCGAACGCTACGTCGAGACCTACTGGTCCAGGTTCGCCGAGCAGGGCTGGTACTTCGCCGGCGACAGCGCCTATTACGACTCCGACGGCAACATCTGGGTGGTCGGCCGCATCGACGACGTGATGAACGTGTCGGGGCATCGGCTCTCGACCGCCGAGGTGGAGTCGGCGCTGGTCGGCCACGTCGCGGTGGCCGAGGCCGCTGTGGTCGGTATGACGGACGAGACCACCGGCCAGGCGATCTGCGCGTTCGTCGTCTTGTGTGCCGACTTCGAGGTGCACGACGGGATCGTCGACGAGTTGCGCATCGAGGTGGCCCGGGAGATCTCGCCCATCGCCAAGCCCCGCGAGGTCCACGTGGTGCCCGAGCTGCCCAAGACCCGCAGCGGCAAGATCATGCGCAGGCTGCTGCGCGACGTCGCCGAGAACCGGGAGTTGGGTGACACCTCGACACTGCTGGATCCCGGCGTGTTCGACGCGATCAAGGCCGGGAAATAGTTCAGCGCGGTCAGGCCGGCAGCGGCACGAAGCCCGCGCCGGGCCGGTGCTTGGCGTTGATGTCGGCGAGGTCGGCGTTGATCGACATCACCACCGCCGGGGTGTGCAGCGGGATGTATTTGATGATGCACGTCGGCAGGTTGTCGCTGAACGCTCCGTGAATCATGCCGACGAGCAAATTGTTGACGGTCACCGGCGCCCCGGAGTCGCCCGGCTGGCCACACACCTGCATGACGATGGTGCCCGGGTCCTGGCCAGGCCCCCAGGTGACACCGCACGAATTGCCGGTCGTGCGGCCCTGTTTGCAGGCGATCTGGCCAAAGGCCGGATCCGGACCGATGCCGCTGATCACAAAACCGTTGTAGTTGGCCACCGGCGCCACCTTGGCCGGATCGAATTTGATGACCGCGTAGTCGAGGATGTCGTTGCCCGCGACCATGATGCCCAGCGGGCCCCTGTTCTGCGCGGCCTCGGCGGCGACCTGCGCGCCGGGACCGCCGCAGTGCGCGGAGGTGAAGCCGATCATGTCGCCGGCGGTATCGGTGCCGATCGTCGTCAGGGTGCACATCGTGTCGCCGTTGATGACGATGCCGGCCCCACCACCCATCGGGACCCTGTCGTCGGCGGCCGCGTGCGCGGGCACACCGATGAGTACCACCAGCGCGGCCACCATCGCCGCCTGGTAGCAACGGTAGGCCGTCTGCAAAGCAACACTCCCATCGAGCGGTCGGCATCCCCAGTGGCCTGGTCAGTCTAGTCCGCTATGGTGTCAGGTTCGCCGGGGTCGATGTGGCGGCTACGCTGCTTACCTATTCCTTTCCCGCTCAAGGGGATCCATCACCTTACCCCCTCGTCGTCGGCTTCGCTGCCCGGACGCCGGGCCCCGAGCCCCGGCCGGGATCGGCACCGTCCCTCGGCCGGCCTTCAGCTGCCCTCGTGTGGCATGCCACCGCATGGCAACATAAACCGCGACGAGAACACCGAGAGGACGGTCTGTGAGCAAAGTCGATCGCAACAACGGTGTGCCCAGCACACTGACCACGATTCCGTTGGCCGACCCGCACGCCCGGCCCGCCGAGCCGTCGATCGGTGACCTGATCAAAGACGCCACAGCCCAGGTGTCCACCCTGGTGCGCGCCGAGGTGGAACTGGCCCGCTCGGAGATCACCCGGGACGTCAAAAAGGGCCTGACCGGCAGCGTCTATTTCATCGCCGCGCTGGTGGTGCTGTTTTACTCAACGTTCTTCTTCTTTTTCTTCGTCGCCGAGCTGCTCGACACCTGGCTGTGGCGCTGGCTGTCGTACCTGATCGTGTTCGGGATCATGGTGATGGTCGGCGCCGTGCTGGGGCTGCTGGGCTTTCTGAAGGTCCGCCGCATCCAGGGACCGCGGGAGACGATCGAATCGGTCAGGGAGACGCGCACCGCCCTCACGCCCGGCCACGACAAGGCCGCCGCGCCCAAGGAACTCCCCGAGTCCTCCGGCGGGAGGCACGAAAAACCCGCGGATCCCTCGGGCTGGTAGATGCCGGCACCAGATCCGTCGGTCACCCGCATCGACGGGCCGTGGCGCCACTTGGACGTGCACGCCAACGGCATCCGCTTCCACGTCGTCGAAGCCCTGCCGGACGGACGGGATCCGGCGGTTCCGGCCTCGGAGCCGGCAACGGCGCGGCCGCTGGTGATGCTGCTGCACGGTTTCGGATCGTTCTGGTGGTCCTGGCGCCATCAGCTGCGCGGGCTGAGCGGCGCGCGAGTGGTCGCGGTCGACCTGCGCGGCTACGGCGGCAGCGACAAGCCACCCCGGGGCTATGACGGCTGGACGCTCGCCGGCGACACGGCCGGGCTCATCCGCGCGCTCGGGCACTCGTCGGCGACGCTGGTCGGCCACGCCGACGGCGGGCTGGCCTGCTGGGCGACCGCGCTGCTGCATTCGCGGCTGGTGCGCGCCATCGCGCTGATCAGCTCGCCACACCCGGCGGCGCTGCGCCGATCCACGCTGACGCGCCGCGATCAAAGTTACGCGCTGCTGCCGACGTTGCTGCAATACCAGTTGCCCATCTGGCCGGAGCGCCTGCTGACCCGGGGCAACGCGGCGGAGATCGAGCGCCTCGTCCGGAGGCGCAGCTGCGCCAAATGGGTTGCCTCCGAGGACTTTTCACAGACAACCGATTACCTGCGGACCGCGATCCAGATTCCCGGGGCGGCACACTGCGCGCTGGAGTACCAGCGCTGGGCGGTGCGAAGCCAGCTACGCGGCGAGGGCCGGCGATTCATGCGGTCGATGTCCCAACAGCTCGGCACGCCATTGCTGCACCTGCGCGGTGACGCCGACCCCTACGTGCTTGCCGACCCGGTCGACCACACCCAACGCTACGCGCCGCAGGGCCGCTACCTATCCATCGACGGCGCAGGGCATTTCAGCCACGAGGAGGCGCCGGAGGAGATCAACAGGCACCTGATGAAGTTCCTCGAGCAGGTGCACGGGCCGCGAGCGAGGTAAGCGCGCGGGGCGCGGGCGCAGCCGAGCGACAATCGGGCGCGGCATCAGCTGACGCAGGCCCCGGTCGCCACCCGTTGAGTGTCACCGATCTTGGAAAGCTGGGAGGCCACCTCGTCGGCCGTCAACACGAACCCCGTGTCGGGGTCGTCGACGGCCGCGCCGAACACCACGCCGAGCACGTTACCGTTCAGGTCGATCAACGGACCACCCGAATTACCTTGCTCCACGTTGGCTCTGATGGTGTACACGTCGCGGGTGACCGGCGCCGGATCGCGGTAGATGTCGGGGCCGCTGAGCCTGATCGCCTCGCGAATCCTGGCCGGTGTCGCGGTGAAATTGCCGCCACCCGGATAGCCCAGCACCACAACGCTTTCGCCGCTCTTCGCCTCGCCCTGGGCGAAGGCCAACGGCGGCGGCGGCAGGTTCGGGACGGCGAGGATCGCGATGTCGACCGACGGGTCGTAGGACACCACGGTGGCGTCGAGGGGATTGCCGCTGGCGTAGACCTGGACGCTGTTGGAACCGGCCACCACGTGCGCGTTGGTCATCACCCGGTCGGGAGCTATCACAAACCCGCTGCCCTCCAACACTTTCTGGCAGCTCGGCGCCAGGCTGCGCACCTTGACGACACTGGGCGCGGCGCTCGTCACCACCGGATTGCTGGCCAGGGCGGGGTCCGGTGAGGCGACCGGAATCACCGGGGTGCGGCTGAACGGTTCGAGCACCGCCGGCAGCCCAGAGGTGTTCAGCAGCGCCGACAGCCGCTTGGGCACCGTCTTGAGCCACGGCGGTGCCAGCTCGTTGACCTGGGCGAGCACCCGGGAGCCCTTGACCGCGGAAGCCAGCTCGGGCTGATCCTTGGACTGCGTCAGCGGCGTCGCCAACAGCCACGCCGCGGTCAGCACCACGACGAGCTGAACGCCCACCCCGATGACGGAATCGACCGTTCTTATTGTGCGGCTACGGATTGCGCCGCGAACGGCGCGTCCCAGCACCACGCCGGCGACCTCGCCGACGACGACCAGCGCGAGGATCAAAAACAGCGCGGTGAACAGCTTGGCGCGGGGCGCGGCGATGTGGCTGACGATGTGGGGTGCCAGCAGCACGCCCGCGATGGCGCCGAGCAGTACACCGACGAACGACAGCAGCGAGCCCAGCGCGCCCGAACGCCAGCCCGAGATGGCCGCGATGAAGGCGACCGCCAGGACGGCGATATCCAGCCACTGCGACGGCGTCATCGAGTTGACGTTCATCAGAGGGGACCATCCTCGTCACCGACGAGCACCATCGCCTCTTCCAGCTCACGAACGTCGTCGGTGTCCCAGGGCAGGGCCCAGCCGGCGACGTCGAGCATCGCGGAGATCACCTGGCCGGTGAATCCCCACACCAGCATCTCGTTCAGCAGAAACGCCGGCCCGGCCCAGCGGCGGCCGAGGTTCCCCCGGTACACCATCAGCCGGTTCGCCGGATTGATGAAGGCGCGCAAGGGAACTCGCGCCACAATGGCCGTTTCGGCGTCGTTGACGACGGAGACCGGGCCTGGATCCGGCGAGTACGCCAGCACCGGGACGACGTGGAACTGTGACGGCGCGATGAACGTCCGTTCCATGGTCGCCAGCGGATGCAGCCGGCGGACGTCGATCCCGGTTTCTTCGTGCGCCTCGCGCAGGGCGGTGGCCACCGGGCCCTCGTCGGTGGGATCGGAGGCGCCCCCCGGAAAGGCCGCCTGGCCGGCGTGGTGGCGCAGTGTCGAGGCGCGCACCGTGACCAGCAGGTCGGCGTCGTCGGGGACGCCACCGGTCGACGGGGATTCCGGGCCCGAAAACAACACGAGGACCGCGGCCTCGCGGCCGTCACCGCGCAACGACGCCAACGACGAAGCGGCCTTGGCGGTCACCATCGCGAGCAGGTCGGCCGGCAACCGGCGCCGATACGCGTCGGGGATCTGCCCGACGTTGTCGACCAGCGGACGCAACCAAGGTGGTGACACGTCGGGCCTGAGTGGAACCGGCGCCCGCCCATGGGTTGGGTCCCCGCTGGGCGGGGGCGTACCCCCAGCGCTCACCGGCACCTCCCTCGGCCTCAACCCGCGTCGTTTCCGACGGCAGCCGCGATCTCGTCGGCATCGGCAAAAGGCCGCGGCAGCATCTGGGCAACGCTACCGTCCGGCCGGAGTACGACCGTCGCGGGCATCACATTTACCACACGCAGCGCAGCAGCGATCCGACGACGGCCGTCCTGCAGGGTCGGAAGCCGAACACCCAACTCCGCCAACCGCAGTAACGCGGCCGTCTCGTTCTCGTCCTGGTGCACCGTCACCACCATCACGTCCGGCCCGACCCGTCGTTGATACTCGGCCATCGCCGGAAGCTCGGCGGCGCAGGGCCCGCACCAATATGCCCACAGGTTGAGGACCACCCGGTGTCCGGCCAGCGCGCGGGCGACGTCGACGGCCGAGCCGTCGGCGGCGCATTCCACCGTGACACCGCGCAGCGCCGCGGGGCCGGGGCCGTCCCCGGGGGCGGGACACGGCGGCAGGCTGGCCCGCTGCCGGGGGCCCGCCAGCGCGGCAGGGGTGTCGGCGTCGCGATGTTCCCGGGGAGCCGGCGATTGATTCGGAGCGGCAGCGGGACCGCCCGCCTGCGGGGGACTGTCACGCAACTGGGCCACCAGGGCCACCACCAACGCCGCCACCACCACGAGGATCGCGATGGTCCAGCGCGTCGCCCGGGTCACGGTCTTCCGCCGGGTATTAGAGCCCCACCAGGGCCAGCAGGTGCTCGGTCTCCGGGCCCTGCACGAGGGGCGCGGCCAGCAGCGGTTCCGTCGGCCCGAGGCCGAAGGAGGGGCAGTCCTTGGCGAGGATGCAGGCGCCGCAGGCGGGTTTGCGGGCGTGGCACACGCGGCGGCCGTGGAAGATCACCCGGTGGCTCAACATCGTCCACTCCCGGCGTTCGATCAGTTCGCCGACCGCGTGCTCGATCTTCACCGGGTCCTTTTCAGCGGTCCAGCGCCACCTGTGCACCAGCCGCGAGAAATGGGTGTCGACGGTGATTCCCGGGATGCCGAAGGCGTTGCCCAGGATGACGTTGGCGGTTTTGCGGCCCACCCCCGGCAGCGTGACCAACTCGGCCATCGTCGAGGGCACCTCGCCGCCGAACCGTTCGACCAGGGCCTGCCCCAGACCGATGAGCGAGGTTGCCTTGTTGCGGAAGAAACCCGTGGGACGGATGAGGTTCTCGAGTTCGTCGCGGTCGGCCTGCGCATAATCCAGCGCCGTGCGATATCGCTTGAACAATGCCGGCGTCGTCAGGTTGACCCGTTTGTCGGTGCTCTGCGCCGAAAGGATGGTGGCCACCGTCAGCTCCAGTGGCGTCGTGAAATCGAGTTCGCAGTGTGCGTGCGGAAACGCTTGCGCCAGCGCCCGATTCATGCGCCGCGCCCGGCGCACCAGCCCGACCCGCGTTTCTTTGGACCAGCGATCGACGGAGACACCGTCGGGCGAGGATGGCGTCGACTTCGTGCGCCCGGATGCCTTTGCCGCTGTCACCTACGACAGAGTACTGATTTCGTGATCTCACTGAGACCTAAGCCATGTTTACTCTCCTTGTGTCATGGTTGCTGGTGGCGTGCGTCCCCGGTCTGCTGATGCTCGTGGCGCTCGGTCTCGGGCGGCTGGAATCCGAGCTTGCCCACGACACCGTGACGGCGACCGATGTCGACGACTTCCTCGACCATGCGGAGCCCGTCGACGTGCACACGCTGGCCCGCGAAGGCATGCCAGAGGCGCTGGAATACCTGCATCGGCGCCAGGCGCTGCGGCTGGCCGATTCGCCGCCGGCCCGCCCCCAGACGGGGCCGCGCCACGCCAAGCCGGAGTTTGCCGCCGATCTCGGTGACCGCGCCGAGCCCGGATTACCGACGCGGGTGGGGGCCCATTCGCACGTCAATCCGCAACTTAGGGGGCCTAGACACGTCAATCGTGTGTAGCGTGGCACGTTGGACACACTTCGCCTACCTCTAGACTTACGTCACACGAGCAGGGTTGGCCTGCCCGCACACATCATTGGAAAGCTGAAGAGGCAACGTGGACGAGATCCTGGCAAGGGCCGGAATCTTCCAAGGGGTTGAGCCCGGCGCGGTCACCGCGCTGACCAAGCAATTGCAACCCGTCGACTTCCCCCGCGGGCACACGGTTTTCGCCGAGGGGGAGCCGGGCGATCGGCTCTACATCATCGTCTCCGGAAAGGTCAAAATCGGGCGGCGTTCGCCGGATGGCCGGGAAAACTTGCTGACAATCATGGGCCCGTCGGACATGTTCGGCGAATTGTCGATCTTTGACCCTGGCCCACGGACCTCCAGCGCGACCACGATTACCGAGGTGCGGGCGGTGTCGATGGACCGCGACGCGCTGCGGGCATGGATCGCCGACCGGCCGGAGATCGCCGAACAGTTGCTGCGGGTGCTGGCCCGGCGGCTGAGGCGGACCAACAACAACCTGGCCGACCTCATCTTCACCGACGTCCCCGGCCGGGTGGCCAAGCAGCTGCTGCAGCTGGCCCAGCGTTTCGGCACCCAGGAGGGCGGCGCGATGCGGGTAACCCACGACCTGACGCAGGAGGAGATCGCCCAGCTGGTGGGCGCCTCCCGGGAGACGGTGAACAAGGCCCTGGCCGATTTCGCCCACCGCGGCTGGATCCGGCTCGAGGGCAAGAGCGTGCTGATCTCGGATTCCGAAAGGCTGGCGAGGCGCGCGCGATAGTCCTCTAGCGGTGTTCGCCGGGCCCTGCCCGGCCACCAGTCGCGAAAGCCCACGACACGCCCGGAAATCGGGGGTTTTTGCGACTGCTCGCGCTAATGAGCCCGCAGGTAGTCCAGCTGCGCCTGAACCGACCACTCCGCCGCGTCCCAGAGTTTCTCGTCGACGTCGACATAGACGTGTTCGACGACCTGGCGGGTGGTGGCGTCGTCGCCGAGGTCCCGCACCGCCGCGCGCACCTGCTCCAGGCGTTCGTGCCGGTGCGTCAGGTAACCGGCCGCGACGGCTTCCAGATTCGGCAGATCCGGCCCGTGCCCGGGCAGCACCCGGCGCCGCCCCAGGCCGCGCAGCCGCCGCAGCGATTCCAGGTAGTCGGCCAGGCTGCCGTCCTCCTTGTCGATGACGGTGGTGCCGCGGCCCAGCACGGTGTCCGCCGTGAAGACGGCGTCGTCGAGGACGAACGACAGCGAGTCGGCGGTGTGGCCGGGCGTCGCCATCACCTTTATCTTCAGGCCGGCCGCGTCGATCACTTCGCCATCGACCAGCTCACCGCCCAGGCCGCGCAGAAACCCGCTGCCGGCGGAACGGACGGTTGCTCCCGTGCGTTCGACTAGTTTGTCGATGCCATCGGTGTGGTCGCCGTGCCGGTGGCTGATCAGCACCAAGGCGATGCGACCGACGGCGGCGACCCGGCCGATGTGCTCGTCGTCCTCGGGGCCGGGATCCACGACGACCATCTCGTCGCTGCCCGGTCCGCGCAGCACCCAGGTGTTGGTGCCATCCAGCGTCAGCAGGCCGGGGTTGTCGGCCAGTAGGACCGAGATGGTGTCAGTGACCGCCCGCAACCTGCCGTATGCGGGATGGGTCGGCGACTCGGCAACCTCGGTCACGGGCCTTCGCCGACCTCCACGATCAACTCCACCTCCACGGGCGCGTCCAGCGGAAGCTCGGCTACGCCGACCGCCGAACGCGCATGCGCCCCCGCGTCGCCGAACACCTCGGCGAGAAGCTCGGAGGCCCCGTTGACGATGCCTGGCTGGCCGTGGAACCCCGGGGCCGAGGCGACGAAGCCAACCACCTTGACCACCCGGGTGACAGCGTCGATGCCCACCAGCGAATTCACCGCCGCGAGGGCGTTGAGGGCGCAGATCCGCGCCATCGCCTTGCCTCGTTCGGGGCTGACCTCGGCGCCGACCTTGCCGGTTCCCGCCAGTTCTCCGGCCTCCATCGGCAGCTGGCCCGAGGTGTAGACCAGGTTGCCGGTTCGCACCGCGGGTACGTATGACGCCAGCGGCGCGGCCACCTCCGGCAGCGCGACCCCGAGCTGCCCCAGCCGGGCGGAGGCATACATCTTTATTTGGGGCGCTTCAAATACGCGACGTGCTGTTCGCCGGTGGGCCCGGGCAGTACGGATACCAGCTCCCAGCCGTCGGCCCCCCACTGGTCGAGGATCTGCTTGGTCGCGTGCGTGAGCAGTGGGACCGTGACGTATTCCCATGCGGTGGGTTGGCTCATGACGCGAGCTTATCGGTCGGCCCTGAACGGCTCTGGTCAGCCCAAGCGCCGTGCGGCGGTCGGGCTAGCATGCGATGGTGGCATCCACTCCTAGCGGCGGCAATTCGGTCGGCTGGCCAGCGCGCCTGTCGAAGGTCCGCCTGCATTTCGTGACCGGCAAGGGCGGGACGGGGAAGTCGACGGTAGCGGCGGCGCTGGCACTGACGCTGGCGGCGGGCGGCCGCAAGGTGCTCCTGGTCGAAGTCGAAGGCCGCCAAGGGATCGCGCAGCTTTTCGATGTCCCGCCCCTGCCCTACCAGGAACTCAAGATCGCCACCGCCGAGCGGGGCGGCGAGGTCAGCGCGCTGGCGATCGACATCGAGGCCGCGTTCCTGGAATACCTGGACATGTTCTACAACCTGGGCATCGCGGGCCGGGCGATGCGCCGCATCGGTGCCATCGAGTTCGCGACGACCATCGCGCCCGGCCTGCGCGACGTGCTGCTCACCGGCAAGATCAAGGAGTCGGTGGTGCGCCTCGACAAGGGGTCCAAGAACCCGGTCTACGACGCGGTCGTCGTCGACGCGCCGCCGACGGGCCGGATCGCCCGCTTCCTGGATGTCACCAAGGCGGTCAAGGACCTGGCCAAGGGCGGCCCGGTGTTCTCGCAGGCCGAGGGTGTGGTGAGGCTGCTGCACTCCGACCAGACCGCCATCCATCTGGTCACGCTGCTGGAAGCGCTGCCCGTGCAGGAAACGCTGGAAGCCATCGAAGAGCTCGCGGAAATGGAGCTGCCGATCGGCAGCGTGATCGTGAACCGCAACATCCCGTCGCTCCTCGAGCCGCGTGACCTGGCGAAGGCGGCGGAGGGGGATGTGGACGCGGACTCGGTGCGGGCGGGGCTGGAGATGGCCGGAATCAAGCTCAACGACACCGACTTCGCCGGGCTGTTGACCGAAACCATCCAGCACGCGACCCGGATCACCGCGCGCGCGGAGACCGCGCAGCAGCTCGACGCTTTGAAGGTGCCGCGGCTGGAACTGCCCGCGATTTCCGACGGCATCGATCTGGGTAGCCTTTATGAGCTTTCGGAATCGCTTGCACAGCAAGGAGTTCGATGACTACCACGCCGACAACCCTTGACATGGCGGCCATTCTGGCCGACACGGCGAACCGGGTGGTCGTGTGCTGCGGCGCCGGCGGGGTCGGCAAGACCACCACCGCGGCCGCCATGGCGCTACGCGCAGCCGAATATGGCCGTACCGTATGCGTTTTGACGATCGACCCGGCCAAGCGGTTGGCGCAAGCGCTCGGAGTCAACGACCTCGGTAACACGCCGCAGCGGGTTCCGTTGGCACCCGAGGTCCCCGGGGAGCTGCACGCGATGATGCTCGACATGCGCCGGACGTTCGACGAAATGGTGGTCCAGTACTCCGGAAACGGGCGGGCACAAGCGATTCTGGACAACCAGTTCTATCAGACCGTCGCGACTTCGCTGGCCGGCACGCAAGAATACATGGCGATGGAGAAGCTCGGCCAACTGCTGGGCCAGGACCGCTGGGACCTGGTGGTGGTGGACACTCCCCCGTCGCGCAATGCGCTGGATTTCTTGGATGCGCCGAAACGACTGGGCAGCTTCATGGATAGCCGATTGTGGCGATTGCTGCTCGCACCCGGCCGCGGGATCGGCCGATTGGTCACCGGCGCAATGGGTTTGGCGATGAAGGCGATGTCCACGGTGCTCGGTTCGCAGATGCTGGGCGACGCTGCGGCATTCGTGCAGTCGCTGGACGCCACCTTCGGCGGCTTCCGCGAGAAGGCCGACCGCACCTACGCGCTGCTGAAAAGGCGCGGCACACAATTCGTGGTGGTGTCGGCCGCCGAGCCGGACGCGCTGCGTGAGGCGGCGTTCTTCGTCGACCGGCTGTCGCAGGAAGCCATGCCGCTCGCGGGGCTCGTCCTGAACCGCACTCACCCCACACTGTGTTCGCTTCCGGTCGAACGGGCGATCGACGGAAGCGAGACGTTGGACGCCTCGGATTCCGAGGCCGCCGCGCTGGCCGCCGCGGTGCTGAAAATTCACGCCGACCGCGCACAGACCGCCAAGCGGGAGGTCAGGCTGCTCTCCAGATTCACCGCGGCCCACCCGCATGTGCCGGTCATCGGGGTGCCGTCGCTGCCGTTCGACGTCTCGGACCTGGACGCGCTGCGCGCGCTCGCCGACCAGATCACCGCCGTCGGTGACGAAGCGGCCCGCGCAGCGGGGCGCTGAGAAACCGGCGCATCCGAACCCCGTCGGTGACGAAGCGGCCCGCTGAGAAACCGCCGAAAGCCTTGTTGGCCCAGCGTGCATTTCACGACGGGACACGCCGGAAAAGCGTCGCTTGGCTCACGCTCGGCAATTGTGGGCGGCGCCGCGCTCAATAATTTCCCTATTGCGCACACCCCAATTAAGGGTCGGCGAAAGCTATTTGACACCGGCCAGTCTGTTGCGGAACGGCCGTTTTCGTTACTGCCCAATCCCTATTGGGCACAAGCCGGCTCGTATTCAACATGCGTCAGTCTGCTATTGAACACGGATCCGCCAAAACCCTTGACGAGGGTCGTAACAAGAAAGTAATGATGAAAACCAAGCTTTTCAGGACGAATCGACGGGTTACCCCGCCGCGCGATGCGCGCTCGAAGGGGCGAGTCAGCCGGCGGTGCGGCCCCGGCGCTTTTCAAAGAAGTCCGACCACGAGACGACCTCGGGATGCTGCTTGAGTAAAGCCCTGCGCTGGCGCTCCGTCATACCGCCCCAGACGCCGAACTCGACCTTGTTGTCCAACGCGTCCGCGCCGCACTCCTGCATTACCGGGCAGTGCCTGCAGATCACCGCGGCCTTGCGTTGGGCGGCGCCCCGAACAAACAGTTCATCGGGGTCAGTGGTCCGGCACAGCGCTTGCGAGACCCAGGCGATCCGATCTTCGGAGTCGACACTGCGAAGTACCCCCTGTGCAGCCGCAATGTTTGTTCTACGCGCGGCCGGCCGTGAACCTGACACGAGCTGTTCCCTTCCTTCCGGCCGCTCGTCACGGCCGCCCTCCTCGGGTGCAGACCCTCTGTTTGCGATCTACGCCACACCATGCGATTCGGTGTTATCTGAATCGCACCGTGTGTCTAAGTTAGGTGGTCAGGTGGCAATTGCGCAACAGTCTGATAACGGTTTTTTTGGGACGCGCGTGCAGTCTTGCCCAACCAGGATAAATCCGGCCACGGGACCGAGCACTTCGTCCCGGTGGACCACCAGTGACGGAGTCGCAAATTTTCTGCCGATGCCGATCGTAAGTTCGCTGGTCATGACGTGGGAGGGTCTCTGGTCCCTGGCCAGGAGGGCCTTTGGTCAACTCATGGCGTGGCCCGGTGACCAGGGGCCGCTACCCTAGTACGCATGTCAGACCGCCCGCCGGCCGCGCTCACGATTCTCAAGCTCGCGGGGTGCTGCCTATTGGCGAGCGTCGTCGCCACAGCACTGATGTTTCCGCTCGCCGGCGGGGTCGGGCTGATGTCCAACCGGGCCTCCGAAGTCGTCGCCAACGGGTCGGCCCAGCTGCTGCAGGGCGAGGTGCCGGCGGTGTCGACGATGGTCGACAAGAAGGGCAACGTCATCGCCTGGCTGTATTCGCAGCGCCGGTTCGAGGCACCCACCGACAAGATCGCCAACACCATGAAGCTGGCGATCGTCTCGATCGAGGACAAGCGGTTCGCCGACCACAACGGGGTGGACTGGAAGGGCACCCTGACGGGGTTGGCGGGCTATGCGTCCGGCGACGTCGACACGCGCGGCGGCTCGACCATCGAGCAGCAGTACGTGAAGAACTACCAATTGCTGGTGACCGCCCAGACCGATGCGGAGAAGCGCGCCGCCGTCGAAACCACCCCGGCGCGCAAGCTGCGCGAGATCCGGATGGCGCTCACGCTGGACAAGACCTTCAGCAAGCCCGAGATCTTGACCCGCTACCTGAACCTCGTCTCGTTCGGCAACGGCTCGTTCGGGGTGCAGGACGCGGCGCAGACCTACTTCGGCATCAATGCGTCCGACCTGAACTGGCAGCAGGCGGCGCTGCTGGCGGGCATGGTGCAGTCGACCAGCGCGCTGAACCCGTACACCAACCCCGACGGCGCCCTGGCCCGGCGGAACCTGGTCCTGGACACGATGATCGAGAACCTGCCGCAGGAGGCCGACGCCCTGCGTGCCGCGAAGGCCACTCCGCTGGGCGTCCTGCCGCAGCCCAACGAACTGCCTCGCGGCTGCATCGCGGCCGGCGACCGCGCCTTCTTCTGCGACTACGTCCAGGAGTACCTGTCGCGCGCGGGGATCAGTAAGGAGCAGCTGGCCAGGGGCGGCTACCTGATCCGCACCACGCTGGACCCCGACGTGCAGATCCCGGTCAAGGCGGCCATCGACAAGTACGCCAGCCCGACCCTGCCGGGCATCTCGAGCGTGATGAGCGTGATCGAGCCGGGTAAGACCTCCCACCACGTCATGGCGATGGCCAGCAACCGCACCTACGGCCTGAACCTCGACGCCGGCGAAACGATGCGGCCACAGCCGTTCTCCCTGGTCGGCGACGGTGCGGGGTCGGTCTTCAAGATCTTCACGACGGCCGCCGCGCTGGACATGGGCATGGGCATCAACGCCACGCTCGAAGTGCCGGGCAGGTTCCAGGCCAAGGGCATGGGCAGCGGCGGGGCCAAGGGCTGCCCCAAGGACACCTGGTGCGTGGTCAATGCGGGCAGCTACCGGGGCTCCATGAACGTCACCGACGCGCTGGCCACCTCGCCCAACACCGCGTTCGCCAAGCTGATCCAGCAGGTCGGTGTCACCCGCACGGTGGACATGGCGATCAAGCTCGGGCTGCGCTCCTATGCCGATCCCGGCACCGCCCGCGACTACAACCGAGACAGCAACGAAAGCTTGGCCGACTTCGTCAAACGGCAGAACATCGGCTCGTTCACCCTCGGCCCGATCGAGGTGAACGCGCTGGAGCTGTCCAACGTCGCGGCGACCCTGGCCTCCGGCGGTGTGTGGTGCCCACCGAGCCCGATCGACAAGCTGATCGACCGCAATGGCAATGACGTCGCCGTGACCACCGAGACCTGCGATCAGGTGGTGCCGGAGGGTCTGGCGAACACCATGGCCAACGCGATGAGCAAGGACGCGCTGGGCGGCGGCACGGCGGCCGGTTCGGCCAGCGCGGCGGGCTGGGACCTCCCGGTGTCCGGTAAGACGGGGACCACCGAGGCCCACCGCTCGTCCGGCTTCGTGGGTTTCACGAGCCACTACGCGGCCGCGAACTACATCTACGACGACTCGCCCAACCCGACCGACTTGTGCTCCTCCCCGCTGCGCCACTGCGGCGAGGGTGACCTGTACGGCGGGAACGAGCCGGCGCACACGTGGTTCACCGCGATGAAGCCGATCGCCACCAGCTTCGGGCCGGTGGCACTGCCGCCCACCGACCCGCGCTACGTCGAGGGTTCCCCCGCGGGACGGGTGCCCAGCGTCACCGGCCTGGACGTCGACATGGCCCGCCAGCGCATCAAGGATGCGGGTTTCCAGGTCTCCGACCAGACCAACTCCGTCAACAGCAGCGCAAAGCAAGGCGAGGTGGTCGGAACGACACCCAGCGGCCAGACGATCCCGGGGTCGATCATCACGCTCCAGGTCAGCAACGGCGTTCCTCCGGCGCCGCCTCCGCCGCCAGCAGGGGGGCCGGGTGGAGCGCCGCCGCCGGTCGGGTCGCAGGTCGTCGAAATTCCGGGTCTACCACCGATCACGATCCCGCTCCTGGCCCCACCGCCACCGCCCGGGGAGCCGCCACCTCCATAGAAGCGTGGCATAAGCGATACCAGGCCAACCCGCAACTGGCAGTAGGCTGCCTGCATGGCTGAAGTTACGCCCGTCCTCATGCGCACCGGCGCGGTCGCGGTTGGCTCGACCCTGGCCGGCATCGGCTATGCCGCGTTCGTCGAGCGCAACGCGTTCGTGCTGCGCGAGATCACCATGCCCGTCCTGTCGCCGGGATCCACGCCGCTGCGGGTGCTGCACATCAGCGACCTCCACATGCTGCCCAACCAGCGCCGTAAACAGGCCTGGCTGCGCGAACTGGCCGGCTGGGAGCCCGACCTGGTGGTCAACACCGGCGACAACCTGGCGCACCCGAAGGCGGTGCCCGCGGTGGTGCAAAACCTGGGCGACCTGCTGTCGCGGCCGGGTGTCTTCGTCTTCGGCAGCAACGACTACTTCGGGCCGCGACTGAAGAACCCGTTGAACTACCTGACCAACCCGTCCCATCGGGTCCGCGGCGAGCCGTTGCCCTGGCAGGACCTGCGCGCAGCGTTCACCGAGCGCGGCTGGCTCGACCTCACCCACACCCGGCGTGAGTTCGAGGTGGCCGGCCTGCACATCGCTGCAGCGGGTGTGGACGACCCGCACATCGACCGGGACCGCTACGACACCATCGCCGGCCCGGCCAGCCCGGCGGCGAACCTGCGGCTGGGATTGACCCACTCCCCCGAGCCGCGGGTGCTGGACCGCTTCGCGGCCGACGGCTACCAGCTGGTGATGGCCGGACACACCCATGGCGGGCAGCTTTGCCTGCCGTTCTACGGCGCGGTGGTGACCAACTGCGGCCTAGACCGCTCCCGGGCCAAGGGACCGTCCCGGTGGGGCGCCAACATGCAGTTGCATGTCTCAGCCGGCATCGGCACCTCGCCGTTTGCGCCAGTGCGATTCTGCTGCAGGCCCGAGGCGACGCTGCTGACGCTGATCGCCACCCCGATGGGCGACCGCGATGTCACCAGCGACTTGAGCCGTTCGCAGCCGACCGCTTCGGTGCGTTGAGTGATCGGGTCCGGATCGCGGTCCGCGCCCTGCCACGAGACTGGACGGACAACGCGATCCGGCTGATCCAGGCCGACACCCGGCGCAGCGCCGACACCCATCTGCTGCGGTACCCACTGCCGTCGGCCTGGGACACCGGCGTCGACGTCGCGCTGTACCTCAAAGACGAGACGACGCATATCACCGGCAGCCTCAAGCATCGGTTGGCGCGCTCGTTGTTCCTGTATGCGCTGTGCAACGGGTGGATCGGCGAGGGCACCACAGTCGTCGAGGCGTCCTCGGGTTCGACGGCGGTGTCGGAAGCCTACTTCGCGGCACTTCTGGGGCTGCCTTTCGTCGCCGTGATGCCTGCGTCAACCAGCGCGGCCAAGGTGGCGCTGATCGAATCACAGGGCGGCCGTTGCCATTTCGTGGCCGACTCGAGTCAGGTCTATGCCGAGGCCGAGCGGGTCGCCCAAGACACCGGTGGGCACTACCTGGACCAATTCACCAATGCCGAGCGCGCCACCGACTGGCGCGGCAACAACAACATCGCCGAGTCGATCTACGAGCAGATGGGCGAGGAGCAATACCCCATCCCGGAGTGGATCGTCGTCGGCGCGGGAACGGGCGGAACCAGCGCGACGATCGGCCGTTACATCCGCTACCGGCGGCACTCGACCCGGCTGTGCGTCGTGGACCCGGAGAACTCCGCGTTCTTTCCCGCCTATTCCGAGGACCGCTACGACATCGTGATGCCGACGTCCTCCCGCATCGAGGGCATCGGCCGGCCACGGGTCGAGCCCTCGTTTCTGCCCGGCGTGGTCGACCGCATGGTCGCGGTCCCCGACGCGGCGTCGATCGCCGCCGCTCGCCACGTCAGCGCCGTCCTGGGCCGCCGGGTGGGGCCGTCGACGGGCACCAACCTGTGGGGCGCCTTCGGGCTGCTCGCCGAGATGGTCGCCGAGGGACGTAGCGGGTCGGTGGTCACCCTGCTCGCCGACAGCGGCGACCGCTACGCCGACACCTATTTCAGCGACGAGTGGGTCAGCGCGCAGGGGCTCGACCCGGCCTGCTCCGCCGAGGCGCTGGTGGAATTCGAGCGCACCTGCGTGTGGGCCTAACCCGTAGCCTGCGGTTTGGTCAGTGGGCGGGCCGGTGCGATAGGCTGTCGAGGCTTCAAGCGGGGTGTGGCGCAGCTTGGTAGCGCGCTTCGTTCGGGACGAAGAGGCCGTGGGTTCAAATCCCGCCACCCCGACCAGGAAACGGCTAGACGGTATGGAGTGACCGCCGGCGTTGTGTCGGGGGTTGCGGGCCG
>Ga0335069_10000666_pt1 | contig 56170 bp, 49 predicted proteins | sample Lox_Sample_11_FD_206714 | JGI IMG/M metagenome (GOLD analysis project Ga0335069, IMG submission 206714) | Soil microbial communities from Loxahatchee National Wildlife Refuge, Florida, United States - Lox_Sample_1.1 | ecosystem: Environmental > Terrestrial > Soil > Wetlands | place: USA... | reverse complement strand
CTTTTGCGTCTGCTCGCGCTATATCAGGCGGCCTAGTTCCAGATCTTGACCCGGCTGGGCGGGTCCAGGAACAGCGCATCATCCTCGTCGACGTCGAACGCGTGGTAAAACTCATCGATGTTGCGAATGACGCCGTTGCAGCGGAACTCCGGCGGGGAGTGTGGATCCACTGCTAGCCGCCGGATCGCTTCGGCTTCACGGGATTTGGTCCGCCACACCTGCGCCCAGCCGAACAATACCCGCTGCACACCGGTGAGACCGTCGACGACCGGCGCGGGCCGGCCCTGCAGCGACAACTGGTAGGCCAGCAGTGCAATCGACAGCCCACCCAGATCGCCGATGTTCTCCCCGACGGTGAATGCACCGTTCACGTGATGCCCGGCGGCTAGCCCGCGGGGCGTGTATGCGTCGTATTGCTCAATGAGCGCCTTTGTGCGGGCGCCGAATTCGGTGCGGTCAGCGTCGGTCCACCAGTCGACGAGGTTGCCGTCGCCGTCGTATTTGGCGCCCTGGTCGTCAAAGCCGTGACCGATCTCGTGTCCGATCACTGCGCCGATCCCACCGTAGTTGGCGGCGTCGTCGGCGTCGGCGTCGAAAAATGGCGGCTGCAAAATGGCTGCCGGAAAGACGATTTCGTTCATTCCCGGGTTGTAGTAGGCGTTGACCGTCTGCGGTGTCATGAACCACTCGTCTTTGTCCACCGGACCGCCGAGCTTGGCCAGCTCACGGTCGTGGTTGACCGCGTAGCCGCGCCGGAAATTGCCGTAGAGGTCGTCGCGGTCGATCACCAGCTTGGAGTAGTCCCGCCACTTCGGCGGATATCCGACCTTGGCGGTGAACTTCTCCAGCTTGGTCAACGCCCGCTCTCGGGTCTGCCGGGTCATCCAGTCCAGGTCGCTGATGGACAGCCGGTAAGCAGCCCGCAGATTGTCCACCAGCGCGTCGATGCGGGCCTTGGCGTCCGCTGGGAAATACCGCTGGACATAAAGCTTTCCGACGGCATCCCCCATCAGGCTCTCGACCAACGACACCGCCCGCTTCCATCGGTCGCGGATCTGCTCGGCTCCGGTCAGCAACCGGCCATAGAAATCGAAGTCCGCGGCAACCAGGTCGTCGGTCAGCCAGGGCGCGCGGGCGCGGACCAACCGCCACCGCGCCCAGTCCTTCCATTCACCGAGATCGACGCTCGCCCATAGAGACCCGAACGCGGTGAGGTAATCCGGTTGGCGCACAACGAGTTCCGCAAAGTCCTGCGGTGTACCGCCCAGCGCGTTCGCCCAACCATTCCAGTCGAAGCCGGCGCCTTCGTTGCGCAGATCGGCAAAGGTGCGCAAGTTGTAGGTGAGCTCGGCGTCGCGGCGCTTCACCACATCCCAGTGCGCAGCGGCCAGTTTGCTTTCCAGCGCTACGATGCGGGCGGCCGTCTCGGTATGGGTTTCGGGTGCCCCGCCCCACACCAGGCTGAACATTCGTGCGATGTGTCCGGGGTAGGCGGCGAGCACCTCGGCGTGCTGCTCGTCGCGGAAGTACGACTCATCGGGCAATCCGATACCGGATTGTGTGACATGCACCAGGTAACGGGCCGAGTTCTTGGCATCGGTGTCGACATACAACCCGACGCCGCCGCCCACGCCCGTGCGCTGCAGCGCACCCAGCACCGCCGCCAAAGCATCCGGGTCGGCGGCGGCGTCGATGGTGGCCAGCTCGTCAAGCAAAGGCTCCAGGCCCCGGCGTTCGACGGCCTGCTCATCGAGGAAGCTGGCGTACAGGTCGCCGATGCGTTGCTCGTCGGTGCCCGTCGCCGCGCCGCTTTCGCTCGCCTCGAAGATGAGATCGCGAACCTGCACTTCGGCCCGGTCGAACAGGTGGCGGAACGCCCCGTCGGTCGCCCGGTCCGCCGGTATGTCGTATTCGGCCAGCCAACGACCGTTGACGTGACCGAACAGGTCATCTTGCGGGCGGATGGTCGAGTCGACATAGCTCAGGTCGATGCCCGAGCGGGCGGCGGTATACGTCACCCCGCCATCCTTCCATCATCGGCGAATGCAACGATCGGGCCATGTCCGACGGCGAGGCCACCGAGCCACCGACCCGCGAAGAGTCCGCTGACGACGAGGCGGCCCCCGGTCCCGACGCCGACCGGTCCGAACCGGCAGCGGGCGCGATGTTTTCCCATTACGGCATCGCCTCGGCCGTGCTGGGGGTGCTGTCGGTGGCCGCGGTCGTGCTCGGTGTCGTCATCTGGTCCGCGCATCGCGACGCGGTGGCCGAACGCAGCTATCTGACCCGCGTCATGCAGACCGCCGCGGACTGGACGGGTGTGCTGATCAACATGAACAGCGGCAACATCGACGCCAGCTTGCAACGGCTGCACGACGGCACGGTCGGCGAGCTCAACACCGACTTCGACGCGGCCATGCAGCCCTACCGGCAGGTGGTCGAGAAGCTGCAGTCAAAGAGCGTCGGGCGGATCGACGCGGTCGCGATCGAAACCGTGCATCGCGACCTGGACACCCAGCCCGGCGTGGCCCGGCCCGTGGTCACCACCAAGTTGCCGCCGTTCGCGAGCCGCAGCGACGCCGTGATGCTGGTCGCGACCTCGGTCAGCGAGAACGTAGGCGCCAAGCCGCAGACGGTGCACTGGAACCTGCGGCTGGATGTCGCCAACTTGGACGGCAAGCTGATGATCTCCGGGCTGGAATCGATCCGATGAGAAACATCTGGCGGCTGTTCGCGTTCGACATCGCGGCCCCGGTGGCCGCGATCGCGGCGCTGGTGATGATCGGGGTCATCCTCGGCTGGCCGCTGTGGTGGGTTTCGGCCTGCTCGGTGCTGATCGTGCTGATCCTCGAAGGCGTCGCCATCAACTTCTGGCTGCTGCGCCGTGATTCGGTGAGCGTCGGCACCGACGACGACGCACCGGGGCTGCGCCTGGCCGTGGTCTTGCTGTGCACCGCTGCTGTGTGCGCCGCGGTCGTGACCGGGTTCACGCACTGGACCGAGCCGGACCGCGACTTCACCAACGACTCCCGCGAAGTGGTTCACGTCGCCACCGGGATGGCGGAGGCGATGGCGTCCTTCACGCCGGGCGCCCCGAGCAGCTCCATCGACCGGGCCACCGCGATGATCGTCCCCGAGCACGCGGCCGCATTCAAAGAGCAATACACGAAGTCCAGCGCCGAACTTGCCCAGCACAACGTCACCGCCGAGGCCGCCACGCTCGCGGCCGGGGTCGAAGCCCTCGGACCGTCGGCGGCCAGCGTGGCGGTGATCCTGCGAGTCAGTCAGAACGCGCCGGGCCAACCCGCCAGCCGATCCGCTCCGGCGCTGCGGGTGACGCTCACCAAGCGCGGCAGTGCCTGGCTGGTGTCCGATGTGCTGCCGCTGCGGTGACTCAGTTCGACTCTGAGCGCGCCGACTTCACCTTCACGAACCGATCCGACAATCGACGCATCCGGATCATCATCGACGCCGACGGGCTGGTGCTGCCCTCGAGGTAGGCGGCCAACTCCTCGTCGGCAACTCCGATCCGGGATGCGAATTCGTGTTCGGCTAAGCCCGATCGCTCAATCAGCAGCCGCACGTGGCGGGCCACCTCGGCGCGCTCATTGGCTTCCAGGTGGGTGCGCGCCCGCTCCAGCACCTCCCACAGGGCTTTGGAGATCCCGTAGGGCCGGGTGCCCTCGAGGACTTCTTCGACCTGGCGGGCGGTCCGCCCGTAGGGATCGCGCTTCAGTGCGGCGGCAATGCGCTTCCAGGTGGCGATGTCACCGCCCTGCAGCGCGGAACGGATGGCCGACGTCGGCCAGAACTCAACCGGCTGGTCGGAGTCGTCAGGGCGTCGGTCGGTGCCGGGCCGGCGAGTCGGCGGGACCGGGCGTCGCTCGGATGCCAACGTCACCTCGCCTCCTCCAACATCGCTACAGCCACCGATAGGCAGCGCTGCCTGACCTGTTCCCAGTCAGAGTTGGCATCAGCTTCGGATCCCTGATCCCCGGTTAAGTCGGAAGGGTTTGGATCTGCCAGTCGACGGACCAACTGGGTGGCGATCCATTGCTGCCTGGGTGACTGACAACAGTAATACCTGTCCATTCCGGCCAGCACCACCGCGGCGGTCTCGGGGTCCATCGTTTGCACCATGTCAGCAAAGTCGGCGTAATCGCGGCGACTGTTACGGCACATGATCAGATAGCTCTTGAGACGCAGCGCCTCCGCGCCGGTCGGAATCATCAGGCGATCGCCGGTGGGCAACTGCACGTTGGTCGTCTCCACCGGGCTGCGCCGCTCGTATTTCGGCGGTTCGCAGTCATCGGTGTCGGTCTGCAACGCGTCGAGGGCGACCGACAGCCGACCCCGCCACAGCGTCACCGGGTGAACGGGCCGCTCCGTCCCGGTAATCGCGCGGGCGATACCGTTGCGAGACGCCGGCCCGCCAGCCCGCTTTCTGGCCCCGTTATGGCCCCGCGCGTGACCGTTGGTGCCTGTCTTGGACTCGGCCGCCCGGCCAGAGCCGACCGCCGCGGCAGGGTCGGTCAGGTCGACCTGGTGGGGGATCTGCCCGGGGTCGAGGCCGCGGCCCACGTCAGCGCCGTTGGCGGTGCCTTGCCGCGCCTTGCCGTTGCGGCCGCAGCCGGTGAACGCCAGCGGGTCGGTCACGCAAATGGCGTCGGGCGCCAAATGCCGGAACTTCGCGGCCGACTTGATCACCATCCGCAGGTCGGCATTGGGTGCCGTCAGCGCGGAGATGTCGTCTGGGATGACCACCACGTCGCCAAGGTCGACCTCGGGCAACGGCCGGTCGAAGTCGACTGACGGCAGAATCCGGGACAGCCACCCCGGGATCCACCAGTTCCACTGGGCGAACATCGCCATCAACGCCGGTACCAGCACCAGGCGCACCACCGTAGCGTCCACCGCGATCGCCACCGCGCAGGCCACGCCGATCTCGGCCACCAGCGGCATGCCGGCGAACGCGAAGCCGACGAACACCGCGATCATGATCAGCGCAGCGCTGGTGATGGTGCGAGCGCTGGTGCTGACGCCGTAAGCCACCGCGTCGCGGGTGTTCCCGGAATGCAGGAAGCGTTCCCGGATGCGGGTGAGCAGGAAGATCTCGTAGTCCATCGACAACCCGAAGGTCATCGCCAACACCAGCGGGGGAACGGTGCTGTCGATCGAGCTGATCTGGGCGAACCCGAGGTCCTTCAGCCAGCCCCACTGGAACACCATCACCAGGCTGCCGTAGGCGGCCGCCACCGACAGCAAGGTCATCAGCACGCCCTTGAACGCCAAGAACACCGAGTGGACGGAGACCAACAGCATCACGAAGGCGATCAACGCGACGAAGGCCAGCACCAGCGGCTCGGTCGCCGAAACCCGGTCGTCGAAATCCTTGATCAGCGCGGTCGGGCCACCGACATCCACCCTCGCGATTCCCACGTCGGGGATCTTGGGCAGCTGCGCGCGCATCCAGCCGACGGTTTCGCGGGCCCGCATATCCTCGGGGTCGACGGATAGCACCGCGGACAGCAGGGCGCTGCCGTTGTCCTCGGCGAACTGCGGCGGTGACACCGACACGATGTCGGGAGCCTGCGCCACCCGCTGCCGGATGGCGCTGATCGTCTGGGCGTGTTCGGACGAGGCCGCGCCGCCGTCGGGAAAGGTAATCAGCACCCGAATCGGGCCCAGCGCGCCGGGACCGAGGGCCTGGGCCGCGGCGCCGACCCCGGCACGGATCTCGTGTGAGGAGTCGAACTGGCGCAACAGGCTGTTGCCCAGCACCATCGACGCCGTCGGTGCAGCCATGACGAGCAGGACCGTCGATGCCGCCAGCGCCGACATCCAGGGCCGGCGCATCACCCAACCGATCCAGCGGTTCCAGAACCGAGACTGGGAGCTCTCCGGCCGGCGCGACCAGTGCAGCAGGCGCGAGCGCTTCGCGGCCGCGCGCCCGAACGTCGCCAACGCCGCCGGCGTCAACGTGGTCGAGGTCAGCATGGCCACCGCGACGGCCAGAATCGCCCCGGTGGCCATCGACTTCAGCGCCGGTGTGTTGATCACGTAGATCCCGGTGAGCGAGGCCACCACCGTCATCCCGGACAACACCACGGCCAATCCCGACGTGGCCATCGCCGCGTCGACGGCTTCGCGTGGCTGGCGGCCGGAGCGCAGTTCCTCGCGGAAGCGCATCAAGATGAACAACGAGTAGTCGACCGCGAGGGCGATCCCGAACATGGACACCGTCGAGGTCACGAACACCGACATGGTGGTGTACGCCGACAGGAGATAAACCAGGCCCATGGTCACCACGACCGTGCAGACGCCGAGGGCCAGCGGGATCGCCGCGGCGGCCAGCGAGCCGAACACGGCGAGCAAGACGATCAGGATGACCGGCAGGTTCCAGCGTTCCGCGGCCGCGATGTCGTGCTTGGTGTTCGCCGCCGCGGCAGCGCTCAGCGCCCCCTGCCCGATCACGTAAAGCCGCACTCGCCCGTCGCTGGTCTGGCCGGGCTGATCACCTTTGATGCCGACCTTTTGGCGCAGCTGCTTGGCCAGGTCGCTGGTGCCGGCGTTGCGGGAGTCCAGTCGCAGCGACACCACGTACGGCCGGTCCGGCTGCGGCGGCCGCTGGGTCGGGTTGGGCACCTCGGCGATGCCCGGGAATTCGCCGGCGATTTGTCTCAGCAGGGCGACCGCGTCGTTCATGTCCTGATAGCTGGCGTCCGGACGCGGCGCGGCCACCAGCGCCAGCGACGATGCTCCCTGGTCGTGGTAGAGCTCGTCGAGCTGGTCATGGACCGCCAGTGACTGCGAACCCGCCACCTCGAAACCGCCGCCGGTGAGATTCCCGGACTGCGTCATCGCCAAGTAGACGGCCGGCACCAGGGCCAGCAACCAGCCGGTGAACACCAACCAGCGGTACTTACGCAGGCTGCGACTGAGGCGCATCATTAACTGCTGGATTTCTTCACTCCCCGATTTCTCGCCTAACGCGCGTGCAGGCGAGAATACCCCAGCGCGCTGTGGGTTATGTCGGCTTATCTGGTTCCTGAGCTGCGGCGACAGCGTCGTTGCCAAGACGCTGCTGAGTTGTTGTGAACCAGTAACCCCGCGGGATTTCGGTCACATGGGCGGCGGTGGCTTGGCACGGGGTGGGTCGGTGATGGCAGGATGTCGGATGGCCTGCGCGGCCAGGGGATTCACGGGGACTCACCGGGCGCCCATTGCAGCCGTTTGTGAGGTGTCAGTACTCCGCGGGCCGTCGCACAGTGTGCCGCAGACTGCTAAGGAGTTGTCCATGACGACAGGCACCGTGACCGGGCGCCGCAGAATTTTCGCCGGGCTGATCGCGATCACCCTGCCGGGCGCTGCGCTGGCCGTGCTCGCCGGGCCGCCGGCGACCGGTGCTTCCGACCCGTGCGCGGCCAGTGAGGTCTCCCGGACGATCGGTTCGGTCGCCAAGTCGATGGGTGACTACCTGGACTCGCATCCAGAGACCAATCAGACGATGACGATGATGCTGCAGCAGCAAGCAGGGCCGCAATCGTTGACGGGCGTGAAGTCATACTTCGAAGCCAATCCCAAGGTTGCCGGTGAGATGACGTCGATCGCGCAGCCGTTGACCAACCTGTCGCTGCAGTGCAAGCTGCCGATCACGATTCCGCAGGCGATGGGCATGATGCAGCAGGCGCAGGGCGCCGCGGGCGGGCTGCCGGCAGGCCTGCCCGCGCTGCCGGGCGGCGCTGCGGCCGCACCGCCGGCGCCCGCCGCTCCGGTCCCGCCGGCGGCGACCAACCCGCTGCCGGGGCCGCCGCGCGGAAACACCGCCGGCTAACTCTCGGTGTCCGGCTTCCGGTCCGGCGGCAGCGGGCCCTGCAGCGCGGCGTCGGTCGGGTCGACGGACACCTGGCCGGGTTGCCGACCGGGTTCCGCGTCGGCGTCTTCCTCGTCCGGCACGGCGGTGTTCTCGGTACGGAACACGAAGAAGAACACCACCCAACCAACCGCGGCGATGAGCAACCAGCTGATCAGCCGGTAGATCAGCATCGCCGAGATGGCGCTCGGCAGTGACATGCCGCTGGAGACCAGGCCGGGCACCAGCACCGCCTCGACAACCAACAACCCGCCCGGCATCAGCGGTATCGTGCCGACCGCGCGGGCGGCCGCATAGGCAACCGTCAATCCGGCGACCGACGCGTGATCTCCGGCCGCGTAGGCGGCGAAGCCGAGGCAGGCCACATCGGCGATCCAGTTGAACATCGACCAACCGAACGCCACCCCCAAGTCCCGCCGGCTCAGGCTCACCGACTCCAGCTGCATCAACGTCTCACGCCACCGGGCCAGGCCGGTGTCGGCCGGCTTGCCGCGAATCGAATTGACCCACGACAAGACCCGGCAGCCGATCCCGTCGATCAGCTCCGGGCGCGACGCGACCGCCTGCGCGAGGAGCAGCAACGCGACGAAGCCGCCAAGGGTGAACAGCAATGAGAACGGGTTGTTCTTTGCGCCCAGGAAGAAGGCGCCGCCCAGGCCCAGCAGCGCCAGCCCCACCGCCTGCAGCACGCCCGACATCACCAGCTGCCACGAAGCCACCACCGTCGAAGCGCCCCAAAGCCGTTGCTGGCGAAGCAAAAACGTCGCCGAGAGCACCGGGCCGCCGGGCAGTGTCGTGCTCAGCGAGTTGGCGGCATAAAAGGCCGCTTCCGACCGCAGCTGCTTGACATGCACCCCGGCCGACTTGAGCAGGGTGCGTTGAATTTGGGCGAAGCTGTGCATGGACGCGGCCGCCGCCAGCACCGCGGCCAGCAACCACCACCACTTGGCTTCGTACAAACTCATCCAGGCTTTGGCCAGCTGGGTCCAGCCCAGTGCAACCTCGACGGCAAGCACGATCGCGACGAAGCCGAGGATCACCCATCGCACCCACCAGTACTTGCCGCGCGGCGTCTCTTCGCGCGTCAAACCGAGCTTGCGGGCAGGTGCGTCGTGCGACACGTGAATTAGGGTAACTGCGCAGGTGGCGCGGCGATCGCCGCTCGGCTCCGACTGTGTCGTCGTCGTAACCGGATCGTGCCGGCCACCGGGATGCTGCCGGTCCCGGCATGGCCATCGGCGTGCGACCTCGCCCGATAGGCTGACCAGATGCCGGCAAACCTCGACGACGCTTCGGTTGAACCCCTGATCCGCAAAACCGCGGCCTGGGCCTGGCGGTTGCTCGTGATCTTGACCGCGGTCCTCGCCGTGCTGTGGGTCGTGAAGAGGCTTGAAGTCATCGTCGTACCGGTGTTGCTCGCGTTGATGGTCAGCGCCTTGCTGGTGCAGGCTGTCGACTGGTTGGACCGGCGGGGCTTGCCGCGCGGCGGGGCGGTGGCGCTGGTTTTGCTGGGTGGATTCGCGATTGTGGGCGGCATCCTGGCGTTCGTCATCGTCCAGTTCGTGTACGGCCTGCCCGATTTGACCGATCAGGTGACCCGCAGCATCGACACCACTCGTCGATGGCTGATCGAGGGACCGCTACATCTGCGCGGCGAGCAGATCTCCAACGCCGGCAACGCGGCCATCCAGGCGCTGCACAACAATCAGTCCAAGCTGACCAGCGGCGCACTGGCCACCGCCGCCACCATCACCGAACTGGTCACGGCCGCGGTGCTGGCGTTGTTCACGCTGATTTTCTTTCTGTACGGCGGCCGCAACATTTGGCAGTACGTCACCAAGATCTTCCCGGTCGACGTGCGGGAGCGGGTGCGCGAGGCGGGCCGCGCCGGATATGGGTCACTGATCGGCTACGTGCGGGCCACCTTCCTGGTGGCGCTGACCGATGCGGCCGGTGTCGGTGCCGGGTTGGCGATCATGGGGATTCCGCTTGCCCTGCCGCTGGCCTCGCTAGTGTTCCTCGGTGCGTTCATCCCGCTGGTGGGTGCGGTGATCGCCGGCTTCTTGGCCGTGGTGGTGGCCCTGCTGTCGAAGGGCGTCGTGTACGCGCTGATCACGCTGGGTTTGCTGGTGGCGGTCAACCAGATGGAGGCGCATTTGCTGCAGCCCCTGGTGATGGGTCGCGCGGTCTCGATCCACCCGCTGGCGGTGGTGCTGGCCATTTCCACCGGTGGTGTACTCGCCGGAATCGTCGGTGCGTTGCTGGCCGTCCCGACGGTGGCGTTCTTCAATAACGCGATGCAGGTGCTGCTCGCGCCGAATCCGTCCGCCGAAGCCGACAAACGGACCGAGGAAGCTGAGGAGGGCGCGATCCTGCAGGCCGAACCGGACATCCCGGAACACGGCTAGCAGGCGTTAAGCCGACGGCCTACAGCCGTCCCTCACGACGCAGCAGGTCCTGGGCGGACAAGCCGCCGCCGGTTCGCCGGCGCTGGCGCGCCGGGTGGCCGTTCTCGCTCTGTGTGCGGGCGTTCAGCTTCTCGGTGGCGGCGTCGGAGTCGTTTCCGTCCGACCGCATCACCCGCAGGGCCGTGGTGGGGTCGGCCGGATCGCCTTTGTTGTCATCGGAATGAGTGGTAGCGACGGGCATGGCCCGGGTCTGACCGCCCGACGGTGGTGGTGGCGGCGGTGGTGCCGTGCTGCCCGGCGCGGCCGGCCGTGCCGGCGCCGGAGGCGCGGCATTGGCGGGGGCGCGCGTGTCGGACGCGGGGTTGGCGGAGTTCGCGGGCACCGAGAGGCGCGCCGTCTTGGCTTCCGTCGGCTGACCGGGCCTGGCCGGCACGGCTTCCGGCGGCGTGGCCGGCCCCGGGCGCGTCACGCGGGACGGCTCCAGCGCGCCGGGGTGGGTGGGATCGTGGGGTGGGCGCGGCGCGGCAGCCACCAGGCTGGCGGCGACCGGCGGCCGGGTGGGCCGGCCGTTGAGGGTGGGCCGCTTACGCTCGTCGGGCAGGTCGATCTCGCCCAACCCGATGCGGTTCTGCAGGCGCCTCGCCCAGCGCGGAGCCCACCAGCAGTCGTCGCCGAGCAACTTCATCACCGACGGCACCAAGAACATTCGGACGATGGTGGCGTCCAGCAGTAGCGCCGCCATCAGACCGAAGGCCAGATACTTCATCATCACCAAGTCGGAGAACACGAAGGAACCCGCGACCACGGCAAGCACCAAGGCGGCAGCCGTGATGATCCGCCCCGTGGTGGCCGTGCCGATCCGGATCGCCTCGGCGGTGGACATGCCGCGCTCGCGCGCCTCAACCATGCGGGATACCAGGAACACCTCGTAGTCGGTGGCCAGGCCGTAGCCGACCGCGACAACCAGCGCGATCACCGGTGCGGTCAAGGGGGTCGCCGTGAAATTCAGCCACTTCGAGAGGTGCCCGTCGACGAAGATCCACGTCAGGATGCCCATGGTGGACCCGAGCGTCAGCGCGCTCATCACCGCCGCCTTGATCGGCAATACCACCGACCCGAACGCCAGGAACATCAACAGCATGGTCGCGGTGAGCAAGACGACCAGCATCAGCGGAGCCTTGGCGAACAGGCTGTGGATCGAGTCCTGCTCGAGGGCCGGGGTACCCCCGACCCATATCTCGATTCCCTTGGGCGGCGTGATGGCTCGCAGTTCGGCCAGCTTCTTGGGCGCATCACCTTGGTTGACCAACCCGTTCTGCAGCACCCGCACCGATGGATCCTTGGACGCGCCCGGCGCGACACTGCGCTCCTGCCACATATTCGCCGGGTTGTTGTCCGGGTCGATGAATCCGCTGATCGCCATCGCCTTGCTGCGCACGTCTGCGAGCTGGCCGTCGGTGACCGGCTGATGATTGGTGGTCTGAATGACCAGCGTCAGCGGATTGGTGCGGTAGCCGGGGAAGAGTTTGTCGAAGTGCTCCTGCGACTGGCGGACCGCGTTGTTGGGCGGCAGATACTTCTCGCTCATGCCGCCCAGCGAGATGTTAAACACCGGGATGGTGAGGACGATCATGCCGCAGACGATGGGGATGGCGAACACCAGCGGCCGCTTCATCACCCAGTTGACCAGCTTGCCCCAGAACCCCGCCTCGACCTCTTCGCGGGTCTTGGTCTTCTGCAGGCGGTCCGCTAGCCAGTTCAGGTAGGCACGCGAAACCCACCAGTTGCGCAGGAAGGGCACCCGGAAGAGCGTCCGCACGCCGAGCGCGTCGACGTGGCGGCCGAGGATCCCCAGGCACGCCGGAAGCAGGGTGATCGAGAGCAGTGCGGCCAACCCGACCGCGGCGATGAGCGCGTAGGTCAACGACTTCACGAAACCCTGCGGCAGCATCAGCAGGCTCGCCCCGGACGCGATGATCAGCACCGCCGAGAACGCGATGGTGCGGCCGGCCGTCATCACCGTGCGGCGCACCGCGGCCTCGGTGTCGTAGCCTTCGGCGATCTCCTCCCGGAATCGGCTCACCACGAAAAGCCCGTAGTCCACCGCGATCCCCAGACCGATCAACGAGACCACCGGCTGGGCGAAGAAGTGCACCGGCCCGAATACCGCGATCAGCCGCAGAATGCCCAGCGAGCCCGCGATGCTCAGACCGCCCACCATCACCGGAAGGCAGGCGGCGATCACGCCGCCGAACACCAGGAACAGCACCACGGCGACCATCGGCAGCGCCAGAACTTCCATGCGCCGCTGGTCGGTGGCGATGGTGCCGGTCAACGCGTTGGCCACCGGCTCAAGCCCGGCGAGTTGGACCGTGCCACCGTCGAGTTTCTGCAGATCGGGTGCGATGGTCTTGTAGTTGTTCAGGATGGTGTCGTCGTCGTCGCCTTTGAGCGGGATGGACACGAACGTGTACTTCTTGTCCTGGGTGGCCATGCCCTTGACGACCGGGTTGGTGGTGTCGGGCGCGCGGAGGTAGCCGGCCCAGCCCATCACCTGGTCGGGATGGTCTTTCTGGAACTGGTTGAGCTCGTCGGTGATCTTCTTCGCCCACGCCGGGTCGTTGACGGTGTTGCCGTCCGGCGCTTGGAAGACCGCCACGATGTGGCCGGTTCGGTCGCGGCCGTACACCTTGTCGCCGATCACCGAGGCCTTCACCGACTGGCTGCCCTCGTCGTAGAAGCCGCTCTGTGTGACATGCTTACCGAGGCTGAGCCCGAACACGCCACCCAGAAGGCAGAGCGCCACCGTGACCCCAATTACGATGTACCGGTAGCGGTAAACAGTTCGACCCCACCAGGCGAACACGTAAGCTCCTTACTGGATCGGTAACGACCCGCGCATTGGTTTTCCAGTGTCACACACGCGCGGTCAACAGTGCGGACAGCGGCCGGAACGGCTGCAACCACGCACCCTGGTCAGGCAGCGAATCCAGGCCGATCCTCGGCAACGGTTCCCGGAAGACACCGGCGATGTCCTCCAGGTCGATGAAGTCCAAGGTATCCGACGCTAGCGCCCAACTAGCGTGTTCACGAAATCCGATGACCGCAACGCCAACTCCGGTGCGCGCGATTTCTTCCAGCGGTTCACGAAACGCCTGGCCGTCGGCGGAAGCGACAACCAGGGCCGCCAGCCCTTCTCGGCGCCGCAGTTCGATGTGGGCGAGCATGTCGCGGTCCACGTCGCTGTCCTCGTCGATCTTCGGCTTGGCGAAGACGGCGAACCCCACGTTGCGCAGGGCATCCACCCAGGGCCGGACCACCTCGGCGCTGCCCGGCGCGATGTTGGTGAAAACGGTGGCCTCCGGCTCGATCACCACGCCAGGCCGGCTGGCGCTGACCTCGGCGGTACGGGCCAGCAGCCAGCGGCCCAGGGCATCGAAGCGGGGGCGTTCCAGGGCTGTGGGCCGACGACCCAGGATGGAGCCCAGGCCCATGTCGAGGTTGGGAGCATCCCACACCAGCAAGACCCGGCCGCCCGGCGGCGAAAAGCCGCCCAGCGCCCCGACCTCACTGCCGGAAAGCACCGCCGGGGGCGCCACGGGTTCGGCTGCCGTTGTGGTCTGATCTGCCAGGCTTATATCCATTGCCTACTCACCGTCTCACCCAGATGAATTCGGTGACGGCGCTGCCCGCCTCCTGGGCCTTGGTCTCGTACTTGGTGGTCGGCCGGACAACCGAGATGGGCAGCCGGCCAACAGGTCCGACGGGACGCAGTCGGGGCTCGCCGGCGCCGACTTCGGCGATGTGCTCGGCATACCCGGGATGGTCCGTCGCGACGTGCAGGACACCACCCGGGAGTAGCCGGTCGGCGATCAGGCCAATCGTGCCGGTTTGCAGAAATCGGCGCTTGTGGTGACGGGCCTTCGGCCAGGGATCGGGGAAAAACACCCGCACCCCGGTCAGCGAGCCGGGGGCGATCAACCGCTGCAGGACGTCGATGGCGTTGCCGCGGATCATCCGGATATTGCCGGCCTGCTCCCGGTCGATCGCACCCAGCAGCTGCGCCAGCCCGCGCCGGTAGATCTCCACCGCGATGACATCGATGTGGGGCTCCTCTTTGGCCATCGCCAGCGTGGATGTGCCACTGCCGCAGCCGATCTCGAGCACCAGCGGCGCCTGTCGGCCGAACCATGCGCGGGTGTCCAGCGCCTCTTGATGACCGGGTTCTTCGCCCCCGGCGCCCACCGATAGCCCTAGCTGCGGCCAGCGCCGTTCCCAGGCCTGGCGCTGGGCGTCGGAGAGGGACGAACGCCGGGAGCGGAGACTGGTGGCCGGCAGATAGCGCTGTTCGCGACGGTCCAATTGCTCCTCCGGCGCGTCGGGACATAGTGCCACCCCGGGCTGCGCATGCATTTGTCCATGGTGGCCCATAAACCCCTGATGTAGCCGCCCCTGGTCCAGATTGATACCCAACAGTTGCCTTCACCTGGTAACAGATAAACGGTGGCTCGCAACTCGGTGGCACAGATGCCACTATTCGGGGTGACCCGATCTACCGCCCGGCAAACCAACCTAGGCTCGGCAACGGCGCCGCATCCGGTCACGGCAACGTTGGCCGGGCGAGCGGGCCGCTCGGACTGAACGAAGCAGGACATGAGGGGACAGGGACACCGGATTTTCGTCGACGAGCTGGCGCGATTTGCTGCCAGCCACTTTGACGCGCGCGTGACGGCGATCGCCGAGCGAACCGCCGCGCCTCTGCGCGTGGATGTCCGAGGTCGCCGGGGAGTGGGTTGCCGCACCGTGGCCCGCGCGCTGGACGGTGCCGGAACCCCGGCGGGCATTGTGGCCACCACCGAGCCGAGCGGCGCCGCCGACATCGTGGTCTACGTGACCGCCGAGGTGGTCAAACCGGAGGACACCGAAGCGATCGCCGTCGCAGCACGGCCGGTGGTGGCAGTGCTGAACAAGGCCGATCTGGTCGGGTCGCTGGCGGGCCGCGGCGGTGACGGGCCGATCGCGGCGGCGCGGATGCGTTGCGCGGATCTCTCGACGCGCGCCGGAGTGCCGATGGAGCCGATGATCGGCCTGCTGGCGGTCGCGGCGCTCGAAGAGGGGGCGCTGGACGGCTCGGTGTGGGCGGCGCTGCGCGCGCTGGCCGCCCATCCGGCTGGCACGGCCTGCCTCGACGGTTCCTTCGCGGGGTTCCTGGCCGCCGACCTTCCGGTGCCGACGGACGTGCGGGCGCGTTTGCTGGACACCCTGGACCTGTTCGGGGTGGCGCTCGGGATCGCCGCGGCCCGTCAGGGCCGGACGGCGGCACAGCTGCGCACCCTGCTGCGCAGGCTGAGCGGTGTTGATGCCGTCATCGCCAAGGTCTCAGTTCTCGGCGCCGAGGCGCGTTACCGGCGGCTGCTCGACGCCGTCGCGGAACTGGAGGCACTGGCCGTCTGTCAGCCCGGGCTCGGGGAGCCGATCAGCGCGTTTCTGTCCCGCGACGACACGGTGGTCGCCCGGATGGCGGCCGCCCTCGACCTGGCTGAGGCGGCCGGGCTGGACGCAGGCGATCGGGTGGCCGGGGACCGCGACCCGTCCGAGCATCTGCCGCGCGCGGTGCGCTGGCAGCGCTACAGCCGCACGTCGGTCAGTGAGCTGCATCGGGCATGCGGGGCGGACATCGCCAGAGGCTCGCTGCGACTGTGGTCGCAGGCCTGCGGCTCGTTGCCGGGTGAGCCGTTGGGAGAGTGGCCGTGAGCCCCAAGAAGCGCGACGATCCAGTCGCCGAAGTGGACGCGCTGGTGGCAACGATCGGGCCGCAGTTGGATTCGCCCGCGATCAACCGCCGCGACGTGGTGCTGGTGACCGGCCCCTGGATGGCCGGGGTGAGTGCGGTGGCCGCGGTGCTGCGCGAGCGGCTGCCGCAGCACAAGTTCGTGGAGTCGGCCGGTCTGGGATCCGGTGATGCGCCGATGGCGGTGGTATTCGTCGTTTCGGCAGCGGCCCACCTGACCCAATCCGACTGCGCGCTGCTGGACGCCGCCGCCGAGCACACCGACATCGTTGTCGGTGTGGTGTCCAAGATCGACGTGCATCGCAACTGGCGCGACGTGGTCGCCGCCAACCGCGACGTGCTGGCCGCGCACGCGCCGCGCTATGCCCGAGTGCCGTGGGTAGGTGCCGCGGCCTTGCCGGACGTCGGCGACCCCGACGTCGACGACTTGGTGGATACCCTCTCGAGACGGCTCGCGGATGCCGATCTCGAGCGGCGTAACCGGTTGCGGGCTTGGGAAGCCCGGCTGCAGACCGCCGCGCGGCGGTTCGACTGCGACGCCGACAGCGCCGGTCGGCGGGCACGGGTTGACGCGTTGCGCGAAGAGCGCAGTACCGCGTTGCGGCAGCGGCGCGAGGCGAAAACCGAGCGCACCATCACCCTGCGCGGTCAGATCCAGCAGGCCCGGGTCCAGCTCTCCCACTTCGCGCGCAACCGGAGCGCGTCGGTGCGCAGCGAGCTGCAGGAAGACGCGGCGGGGTTGTCTCGCCGGAACATGCCGGGCTTCGAGGCGTATACCCGCGGCCGGCTCGATGAGGTGGTCGCCGAAGTCAGCGAGGGCAGCGCCACGCAGCTTGCCGACGTCGCGCAGACAATGGGTGTCGCCACGACGGTGCCGGCCGCCGAGAAGCCGCCGACGGTCGACGTGCCGCCGTGGCCGCTGAAATCTCGGCGGCAGGAAACCCGGCTGATCATGCTGCTGGGGGTGGCGTTCGGGCTCGGTGTGGCGCTCACCCTGAGTCGGCTGATTAGCGGCTTGACCTCGCGGCTGAGTCCGGCACTGGCCGTAGCCGCAGCGGTGGCGTGCGTGGCGATCGGGCTGGCGCTCACTTTCGTGGTGATCAACATCCGCGGGCTGCTGCACGACCGGGCGTTGCTCGACCGTTGGGCGGGCGACGCGACCGCCTCGCTGCGGTCGGTGGTCGAGGAGCTGGTCGCCACCCAGGTGCTGGTCGCCGAATCGGTGCTGAGCAAGGCGGTGATGGCCCAGGATGAGGCCGAACACGCACAGGTGGCCGATCAGGTCAATGTGATCGACAGCGAACTGCGCGAGCACGCTGCGGCCACCGCGTGGGCCGAATCGGCGCGTGATCGGCAGCTGCCCACGGTGACGGCCGCGCTGGACGCGGTGCGTGCGGAACTTGGCGAACCGGACCGGGCCGGGACCGATAAAAGCACTTCACGCACCGCGGAAGGCGATCACGAGTGACGTTTGGCCCTGTTTCTGAATCGTTGTTGTGAGAAGGCTTATACCTGCCCGAGACTTCCCCGACAAGTTGCTCGCGATAACCTGTAGTTAACGCCACCATTCGAACGTTGTGTGGGTGAGCGCATACGCAATCAAGGACAGCCCGAGTAGCAGACGAATCCAGGAGAAGTTCGATGACCTCAGCGACCATTCCCGGTTTGGACACCGCGCCCACCAAACATCAGGGCTTGCTGTCATGGGTACAGGAGGTCGCCGAGCTCACCCAGCCGGACCGCGTGGTGTTCGTGGACGGCTCCGACGAGGAGTGGCAGCGGCTGACCGACCAGCTTGTCGAGGCGGGCACGTTCAAGCGGCTCAACCCCCACAAGCACCCCAACTCCTTCCTGGCCTTGTCCGACCCGTCCGACGTCGCGCGGGTGGAGTCGCGGACCTTCATCTGCTCGGAGCGCAAGGAAGACGCCGGGCCGACCAACAACTGGATGGACCCGGCCGAGATGCGGTCCACCATGAAGGAGCTGTACCGCGGCTGCATGCGCGGTCGCACCATGTACGTGGTGCCGTTCTGCATGGGCCCGCTGGGGGCCGAGGACCCCAAACTGGGCGTGGAGATCACCGACTCGGAATACGTGGTCGTGTCGATGAAGGTGATGACCCGGATGGGCAAGGCCGCGCTGGAGAAGATGGGCGACGACGGATTCTTCGTCAAGGCACTGCACTCGGTCGGCGCCCCGCTGGAGCCGGGCCAGAAGGACGTTCCCTGGCCGTGCAACGACACCAAATACATCACCCACTTCCCGGAGACCCGCGAGATCTGGAGCTACGGGTCGGGCTACGGCGGCAACGCCCTGCTGGGCAAGAAGTGCTACTCGCTGCGCATCGCCTCGGCGATGGCTCATGATGAGGGCTGGCTCGCCGAGCACATGCTGATCCTCAAGCTGATCTCCCCGCAGAACAAGGCGTACTACTTCGCCGCGGCGTTCCCGTCGGCGTGCGGCAAGACCAACCTGGCCATGCTGCAGCCGACCATCCCAGGCTGGCGCGCCGAGACGCTCGGCGACGACATCGCCTGGTTGCGGTTCGGCAAGGACGGCCGGCTCTACGCGGTCAACCCCGAGTTCGGGTTCTTTGGGGTCGCCCCGGGCACCAACTGGAAGTCCAACCCGAACGCGATGCGCACCATCGAGGCCGGCAACACGGTTTTCACCAACGTCGCACTCACCGACGAGAACGAGGTGTGGTGGGAAGGCCTGGAGGGCAGCCCCGAGCACCTCATCGACTGGAAGGGCAACGACTGGTACTTCCGGGAGACAGAAACGACTGCGGCGCACCCGAATTCGCGCTACTGCACGCCTATGTCGCAGTGCCCGATCCTGGCGCCGGAGTGGGACGACCCGCAGGGCGTGCCGATCTCGGGCATCCTTTTCGGCGCCCGCCGCAAGACCACGGTCCCGCTGGTGACGCAGGCCCGGAACTGGCAGCACGGCGTGTTCATGGGAGCCACCATGGGCAGCGAGCAGACCGCCGCCGCCGAGGGCAAGGTGGGCACCGTGCGCCACGACCCGATGGCCATGCTTCCGTTCCTGGGCTACCACGTCGGCGACTACTTCCAGCACTGGCTCGACCTGGGCAAGAACTCCGACGAGTCGAAGCTGCCGAAGGTGTTCTTCGTCAACTGGTTCCGCCGCGATGCGGACGGTGATTTCCTGTGGCCGGGCTTTGGCGAGAACAGCCGGGTGCTCAAGTGGATCGTCGACCGCATCGAGCACCGGGCCGGCGGCCAAGACACCCCGATCGGCATCGTGCCGACCACCGACGACCTCGACCTGGACGGGCTCGACATCGACAGTGGCGACGTGTCTCAGGCGTTGGCGGTCAGAGCCGACGAGTGGCGCAAGGAGCTTCCGTCGATCGAGGAGTGGTTCGAGTTCATCGGCGAGAGGCTCCCGACCGGCGTAAAGGACGAATTCGAGGCGCTCAAGCAACGCCTGAACGAGTCGAGCTAGGCTCCACGCGGGCCGCTGATCCGCCTGGCTCGCAACGATTTCGGCAGGTACACCGCACCCACTCCGGCGACCGCCGCTGAGTCGGCCGGGTTGGAGATGGCGCAGCGCTGCAGTGAGAGGCAGCCGCAGCCGATGCACGAGTCGAGGTTGTCGCGCAGCGCGATCAGCCCGGCGATCTGGTCGTTGAGCCGGGTGCGCCAGGTCTTGGAAAGCCGCGACCAGTCGGCGCGGGTGGGTGTGCGGGCGTCCGGAAGTTGGGCCAGCGCGTCGGCGACTTCCTCCAGCGACAATCCGACGTTGCGCGCGGCCCGGATGAATGCCAGCCGGCGCAGCACCTGTCGTTCGAATCGTCGCTGACCGCCGGGCGTGCGCGTTGCGGCGATGAGACCCAGGCTTTCGTAGAACCGGATTGCCGAGGCAGTGAACCCGCTGCGCCGGGCGATCTCGCTGACGGTGAACAAGTCTCGCTTGTCCATGTGACCTCCGTCGGATTGCGGACTTGACTTAAAGTTAAGTTTAACTACGAGTATGGCCGTATGACTCAATCGAACCGCCCCATTGCCATCATCACCGGAGCATCGCGCGGATTCGGTAAGGCGGTGACCGCGGCCCTGCTCGCCCGCGGCTGGACCGTCGTCGCCGATGCTCGCCGCGCCGATGAACTGAAAGTCACTGCGCAAGAGCTGAATTCAGAGAGCCTGATCGTGTTGCCGGGCGACGTTACCGACGCGTCGCATCGTGACGCGCTGGTGGCCGCCGCGATCGCGGCCGGAACCCTTCATCTGCTGGTGAACAACGCCAGCCGGCTGGGGCCCAGCCCGCAACCGGCACTCGCCGACTACCCGGCAATCGAGTTATCAGCGGTGTACCACACCAACGTGTTCGCTCCGCTCGCGCTCATTCAGGCGGCGCTGCCGGCGCTCACCGACAGCGAGGGAGTGATCGTCAACGTGACGTCTGACGCCGCCGCCGAGCCGTATCCGGGCTGGGGCGGATACGGCTCGTCAAAGGCCGCGCTGGACCAGGTGTCGGCCATCCTCGGCGTCGAGACCTCGGCCGTCACCGTCTACGCGTTCGACCCGGGTGACATGCGAACCGAGATGCACCAGGCCGCATTTCCCGGTGAGGACATCTCCGACCGTCCCGAGCCCGAGGCTGTCGTGCCCGCGCTGCTGCGCCTGCTGGATAGCCGGCCTGCCGCCGGGCGCTATCGCGCGGCGGACCTGCTGGCCGGAGCGCGGCCGTGACGGGCCTGGTGTTTCACCGCCCGCCGGGGTCCGACGCCATCGAGCCGCCAGAAGCGCACGGCGTGGCGCGGGACGCCGTGAAGCTCCTGGTCGCCCGGCCCGGCGGCGTGACCCACGCCCGTTTCGCTGACCTCGTTGATTACCTGCGGCCGGGGGATGTCTTGGTGGTCAACAACTCGGCCACCCTGCCCGCCGCGGTGGACGGCCGCCGCGCCGGACAGCCGATCACCGTGCATTTCTCGACGGCGCGGGCCGACAAGGCCTGGGTGGTGGAACTGCGGCCAGCCGCGGACGCGGCCGGGCACCTGCCCGACATCCGGCCCGGGGAACGCATCGACATGCCCGGCGGTGCCGGGCTCGTCATCGGGGCGTCCTATCCGGCGCCCGGGGTGCAGGGTGCACGACTGTGGACGGCCCGGGTGGTCCTGGAGGGTGACGTCGGCTCGTACCTCGCTCGGCACGGCCGGCCGATCAGGTATTCCTACGTTCCGCGGCGCTGGCCGCTGCACCATTACCAGACCGTGTTCGCCCGTCATCCCGGCAGTGCTGAGATGCCAAGTGCTGCGCGGCCTTTCAGCGCGCAATTGGTAACGGCTCTGGTGTCTGCCGGGGTTGCGATCGTGCCGATCACGCTGCATGCCGGGGCGTCGTCGGCGGAAGCCGGCGAGCCACCGACTCCGGAGTTGTTCCGGGTGCCCGCCGCGACCGCGCGGATGGTCAACTCGGCACGCGCGGCCGGCAGCAGCGTGATCGCGGTGGGCACCACGGCGACCCGCGCCCTGGAGTCGGCCGCGACGCGGGGCGGCAGCATGCGCCAAGCTGGCGGCTGGACCGACCTGGTGCTCGGCCCCGAGCGCCCGGCCTGGGTCGTCGACGGCCTGATCACCGGATGGCACGACGCCGGCGCCTCCCATCTGGCGCTGCTGGAGGCGGTCGCGGGACCAGACCTGGTGGCGCTGGCCTACCGCGAGGCCGTCGAACATGGCTATCTGTGGCATGAATTCGGCGACAGCGCCCTGCTGCTGCCTGGGACTGCACGCCGAACGCTGCCGGGCACTTAACACCCGTCAAATTTCGCGGCGGTACAGTCCTCCCATGCAGATTCGCCCGCATCTCGGCGCCGACAAACCTGCCGTCATCCTCTACCCGTCCGGCACGGTCGTCACCTTCGATGAGCTGGAGGCGCGGGCCAACCGACTGGCGCACTACTTCCGGCAGGCCGGCCTGGTCGAGGGCGACGCCGTCGCAATCCTCATGGAGAACAACGAACACATCCATGCGGTCATGTGGGCGGCGCGCCGCAGCGGGCTTTACTACGTGCCGATCAACACCCACCTGACCGCGGCCGAGGCCGCCTACATCATCGACAACAGTGCCGCCAAGGCGATCGTCGGTTCGGCCGCAATGCGCAAGCCATGTGAGAATTTGGCTGAGCACCTGCCCGCCGGGCTGCCGGACACGCTGCTGATCGCGGACGACGAGTTACCCGGCTGGCAGCGCTACCCGGAATGCGTTGCCGGTCAACCGGACACACCGATCGACGACGAGCGCGAGGGCGATCTGCTGCAGTACTCCTCGGGCACCACCGGTCGGCCCAAGGGGATCAAACGCGAATTGCCGCACGTCTCACCGGCCGAGGCGCCCGGCATGATGTCGGCACTGGTCAGTTTCTGGATGACCCCCGACTCGATCTATCTCAGCCCGGCACCGCTGTATCACACCGCTCCCTCGGTGTGGTCGATGAGCGCACAGGCCGGTGGCATAACCACGGTCGTAATGGAGAAGTTCGACGCCGAGGGCTGTCTCGATGCGATCCAGCGACACCGCGTCACGCACGGCCAGTTCGTGCCGGCCATGTTCACCCGGATGCTGAAACTATCTGATGCAGTGCGCAACTTGTACGACATATCCAGTCTGCAGCGCGTGATGCACGCGGCGGCGCCGTGCCCGGTGCAGATCAAAAAGCAGATGATCGACTGGTGGGGCCCCGTCATTGACGAGTACTACGCCTCCTCAGAGGCGATCGGGTCGACGTTGATCAGCGCCGAGGAGTGGCTGGCCCATCCCGGTTCGGTCGGTAAACCGATGGCCTGCGAAATCCACATCCTCGACGAAGACGGCAACGAGCTGCCACCCGGGCAGCCCGGCGAAATCTATTTCGCCGGCGGCTATTCCTTCGAGTACCTCAATGATGCAGCGAAAACGGCCGCCTCCCGTGACGGGCACGGTTGGGTGACGGTCGGCGACGTCGGCTATGTCGACGACGAGGGATACCTCTACCTGACCGACCGGCGCCACCACATGATCATCTCGGGCGGGGTGAACATCTACCCGCAAGAAACCGAGAATCTTCTGGTCACGCACCCGAAGGTGCTGGACGCGGCGGTCTTTGGGGTTCCCGACGACGAGATGGGGCAGCGGGTCATGGCCGCCGTGCAGACCGTTGACCCGGCGGGCGCCAGCGATGAGTTCGCCTTCGAGCTGCTGGACTGGCTGCGAGATCACTTGGCGCACTACAAGTGTCCGCGGTCAATCGCGTTCGAAGCGCAGTTGCCGCGCACCGACACCGGGAAGCTCTACAAGAACGGACTGATCGAGAAATACTCGGTGTGACCGATGCTGCGGGTGGTCGATCTGTCGAGGACGTCGGATCTCGACGCTGAAACCGGCGCCGCGTCACCGCCCGGCGTGATCGTGGCGCACGGCTCCGCCGCTGACCTTGCTCGCAGCGAATACTGGTTCGACACAGCAACATTCACGTTGACGGAGGACATTTGCACTGATCGCCGGGTTGTCATGGTCGGTTCGGTGCCCGAGGCGCTGGCCGAGCTGACTGCGCGCTGTCGACAGTGGCCGCACGCCAGTAGCGTCTGCGACGACGTGCTGCGCGCGGTCGAACCCGCCGGCCCGGCGCTGCCCGCGGTGGTGACCGAGTCATTGGCCTACTCGACCCTGCAGGCCGGTCCGGAGTTCGCGCGCTGGTTGGCCGAGCGCGGCCCGGCCCGTCTGCCGCACAGCGCTGACCCGGTTTTGGCGCAGCGCGACGGCGACATCCTGCGTATCACGTTCAACCGGCCCCAACGTCACAACGCTTTTTCCACCGACGCGCGCGGCGCATTGTTGGACGCCTTGACTGTCGCGCAACTGGACCCGTCGGTGACCGGCATCGTATTGCGCGGCAACGGGCCGTCGTTTTGCAGTGGCGGAGATCTGGCCGAATTCGGCACCTTCTCCGACCCGGCGAGCGCGCACCTGGCCCGCACCCGCCACAGCCCCGCGCTGGCGCTCGATGCACTCACTGCCCGGCTGGGCCACGCCTGCCGGGCCGAAGTACACGGCCGGGTGATGGGCAGCGGGCTGGAGATGGCGGCATTTTGCGGATGGGTCGCCGCGCGCGGCGATTCGGTGTTCGGCCTACCCGAATTGAGTTTGGGGTTGATCCCCGGCGCCGGCGGCACGCTGAGCGTGACCCGGCGGATCGGCCGTTGGCGCACTGCCTATCTCGTACTGTCCGGCCGCACCATCGACGCCGACACCGCGTTGGAATGGGGCTTGGCGGACTCGACTTACGTTGCGGCTCAGGGCGATTCTCAGTAGCCCGAATACGTGGTGGTGGTGGTCGACGGGAGGTTCGATACAGCCACCGCGAACAATACGAACCACAAGATGACCCCGATCACCGCGATGATGACGCCCACGATCGCACTGATGATGGCCCACTTCTTGGCGTTTTCGGCCGCGGCCTGCGCCTCGGCGTAGCGGCCCTGACTCCACAGCGAGGAAACCTTGGTGGAGTACACGATCGACACGATGCCGAGCGGCAGACAGCACAACACGGTGGACAGGATCGCCCAGACGAGGTAGTTGTCGGGCTCGCGCTGTCCTTGCCAACCTGGTTGCGGCGTTTGCCAGCCCGCCGGCTGCTGGGCCGGCCACCCGGGCTGCTGGCCTTGCCACGCCGGCTGCTGGCCTTGCCAGGCCGGCTGTTGACCCTGCGATTCTGGTGAACCTTCGTACGGCCCTTGGGGATAACTCATGGCAGCCGACTTTCTTTCGGTCCAGTGCTTGCGGGTGTGAGAGTCAGGCAAATATACAGCAAGCGCCTACTTCAAGCCGGGTGATTGGGGCCGCCGCTCAGATACCGCCTCGAGCGATCAGCTGCCCGGCGATGACGTTGCGCTGGATCTCGTTGGTGCCTTCGCCGACGATCATCAGCGGGGCGTCACGAAAGTAACGTTCGACATCGTACTCGGTGGAATAGCCGTAGCCGCCGTGGATGCGCACCGCGTCCAGGGCGATTTGCATGGCGGCCTCGGAGGCGAACAGCTTCGCCATTCCGGCCTCCATGTCGCAACGTTCGCCGCTGTCGTAGCGTTCGGCGGCATAGCGGGTGAGCTGACGGGCGGCGGTGAGTTTGGTCGCCATGTCGGCCAGGTAGTTGCCGATCGCCTGGTGCTTCCAGATCGGCTTGCCGAAGCTTTCCCGCTGCTGTGCATACGCCAGCGCGTCCTCGAGCGCGGCGGTCGCGACGCCCAGCGCCCGGGCGGCGACTTGGATGCGGCCCGTTTCGAGTCCTTTCATCATTTGCGCGAAGCCCTCGCCCATGCGGCCGCCCAGCACCGCCGACGCGGGCGCGGCGAAATCGTCGAACGCCAGCTCGCAGGCCTCGACACCCTTGTAGCCCAGCTTCGGCAGATCGCGTGAGACCGTCAGGCCCGGTCCGTGCCCCACCAGCACAATCGAGATCCCCGTGTGCCGCGGCCTGGCGTTGGGGTCGGTCTTGCACAGCAATGCGATCAGCCCGGAACGACGCGCGTTGCTGATCCAGGTCTTGGAACCGTTGATGCGCAAGTCCCCCGAGCCGTCGGGCAGCGCGGTGGTCGAGATGTTCTGCAGATCCGAACCACCGCCCGGCTCGGTCAGCGCCATGGTGGCCCGTTGCTCGCCGGTCGCCATAGGCGGCAGGTAGGCGCGCTTCTGCTCCTCGGTGCCGAACAGCGTCAGCAGCTTGGCGACCACGGTGTGCCCGCCCATCGCACCGGCCAGGCTCATCCAGCCGCGCGCCAGCTGCTCGGTCACACGTACGTAGCACGGCATGGACACCGGTGACCCGCCGTATTCCTCGGGAATGGCCAAACCGTAGATGCCGATCCGCTTCATCTGCTCGATCCACGCCTCGGGGTAGGTGTTGGCGTGTTCGACGTCGCGAACGGCCGGTTTCACGTCCCGGTCGATGAACGCGCGCACCGTGGCGACCAGCATCTCTTCTTCGCCGTTCACCTGCGATCACCCTCCCACCGTTGGTCCCGATTCGACAGCCTGCCAGCATGGGGCGTTGTGACGAGTAACGGGTATGCGCGGATCCGCGAGGGCGGGCCCTACTTTGACGACCTCTCGAACGGCCAGGTGTTCGACTGGGCCCCGGCAGCTACGCTGTCGCCGGGATTGGCGGCCGCACATCAGGCGATCCTGGGCGACCGGATGCGACTGGCGCTGGACGCCGTGCTGTGTACCGCGGTGACCGGGGTTCCGGGGCCGCTGGCCCACCCGGCGTTGGTGTGTGACGTGGCGATCGGGCAGTCGACATTGGTCACCCAACGTGTCAAGGCCAACCTCTTCTACCGCGGGCTCACCTTTCACCGCTTCCCGGTCATCGGTGACACCATCTACACCCGCACCGAAGTGGTTGGGCTGCGCGCAAATTCGCCCAAACCGGGTCGCGCGCCGACGGGAATGGCCGCGCTGCGGATGATCACCATCGACCAGGCGGATCGCTTGGTGATCGATTTCTACCGCTGCGCCATGCTGCCGGCCAGCCCGGATTGGAACCCCGGCGCAGCGTCAGGTGATGATCTGTCGGCCATCGGCGCCGACGTCCCCGGCCCGGCCGCCGACCCGACCGCACACTGGGATGCCGAGGTCTTCCGAAACCGGGTGCCCGGCCCGCACTTTGACCCCGGCCTGGCCGGTGCGGTGCTGCACAGCACCGGCGACGTGGTCAGCAGCGCGCCGGAACTGGCTCGACTCACGCTCAATATTGCTGCTACGCACCATGATTCGCGGGTCGGTGGGCGCCGGCTGGTGTACGGCGGGCATACCATCGGGCTGGCGCTTGCGCAGGCAAGCAGGCTACTGCCGAATCTGGTCACGGTTTTGGGCTGGGAGTCCTGTGACCACACCGGCCCGGTCCACGAGGGCGACACGTTGTACAGCGAGTTGCACGTCGAGTCCGCCCGACCGAACGAGCACGGGGGCGTGCTGGGACTGCGGTCGCTGGTCTACGCGGTTGGCGAAACCGATGGGGATCCGGACCGGCCGGTACTGGACTGGCGGTTCACCGCCCTGCAGTTCTAGCTGGGCCGCCGCGCGCACAATGGTGGGCGTGAGTTCGGCTTCGTTCGAGTGGGAGTCCAGGTGGGGTAGTAGCGGGCTGGCCCACCTGACCGGCCTGCCGGACGGGGCGCCGGACTTCTCCCGCGCGTACGTGCTGGCCCGCGCCGAGCAGGTGGCCGCGGCGGTTCGCGACCACACCGGTGTGGCCGTGGAAGCCGCGACACTGCTGACCGGGCGGGCCGCCCTGCTGGGGTTGACCCGCGGCGGCCGGGTGTCGGCCGGCGGCGCTACCCGGCTGCTGGCGGCGGCCGACGGCTGGTGCGCGCTCACGCTGTCGCGCCCGGAGGACCTCGCCGCCGTCCCCGCGCTGCTGCAGATCGACGACGTGGCCGGCGACCCGTGGCCGATGCTGCAGCTTTGGGCCGCAACGCATCTGGCATCAGCGATCACCGAGCGGGCGGCTCTGCTCGACATCCCGGCGGCAGCGCTGGGCGAGGTCGCGCCGGCAAGCCCGACGATAACCCGGCTGGGCGGGCAAGCCTCGCGGCGGCAATTGGCCGGGCTGCTGGTGGCGGACCTGTCATCGATGTGGGCGGGTCCGCTGTGCGGACAGCTGCTGGCATGCGCCGGCGCGACCGTCGTCAAAGTGGAAAGCCCGCGCCGCCCAGACGGTACCCGCACCGGCAGCCGTGCCTTCTTCGATTGGGTCAACGGTCAAAAGCTCTCCTATTGCCTCGATTTCGACAGCCAAGCCGACGAGCTGCGCGCGCTACTCGCCGTAGCCGATATCGTCATCGAAGGCTCGCGCCCCGCGGCACTGGCGAGGCGCCGGCTCGGGCCGGACCACGTGGCGCCACGGGAGGGCCGAATCTGGTTGCGCGTCAACGGATATGCCGACGACCGACCCGCATTCGGTGATGACGCCGCGGTGGGCGGTGGCCTGGTGGGTACCGCGGCCGACGGACCGGTGTTCTGCGGCGACGCTATCGCCGACCCACTGACGGGGCTGGAAGCGGCCCGGGCGGTAGCCGAATCGCTGCGCCGCGGCGGCGGCGAATTGATCCAGGTGTCCATGGCCGGCGTGGCCGCCACCTACGCGGCGCTGCCCACGACGATGTCCGTCGCCGGCTGCCCGGCGCCACCACCGCAGCCGCCGCCGGTGTGGCGGGCGGCGGCCGAACTCGGCGCCGATGACGAAACAGTGCGCCGATTGGTCTCCGAAAAAGGTTGCCTGGCATGCTAATCCAGCGCGCCACGTTGTTAGACGGCAGAACCGTCGACATCCGGGTAGGTGCCCAGATCGAGCAGGTTGAGCATGGCCTCGTCGCCAGGCCGGGAGAGGGCGTGCTGTTCGCCGGCGGCGGAACCGTCCTGCCCGGGCTGCACGACCATCATGTACACGTGCGGTCGGCGGCGTCGGCGTTGGATTCGTTTTTCGTCGGGCCGCCCGGGGTCAGCACCAAAGCTCAACTGACGCAGCTGTTGTCGAATGCCACGCCCGGTCCCGACGGCTGGATTCGCGCCGTCGGCTACCACGAGTCGGTCGCCGGGGAGTTGGACCGAACCGCCCTGGATGCCGTGGTCCGCGATACTCCGGTGCGCATCCAGCACCGCAGCGGTGCGCTGTGGATCCTCAACTCCGAAGCGCTGGGCCGCGTCGGCCTGCCCGAGCACCCCGACGGGCGGTTACGCAGCGCCGACCGTGGCTGGTCGGACGCGCTGCAGCAGCGCGAGAGCGATCTCGCCGAGCTGAGCCGCCGCATCACCGCGACCGGCGTCACCGGAGTCACCGACGCCACTCCCGACGTCGACGCCGACGCCATGGTCTCGCTGCTGGTGGCGCACCGCCGCGGCGAGTTTCGGCCGCGGCTTTCTTTCCTGTCACCGGGAAAGAAGATCCTGCAGGAGGATCACCTCGACCTCGACGAGCTGACGGACTGGGTCGCCGAGCAGCACCGCGACGGCCGGCCGGTCGCCGTGCACTGCGTGACCGCGGCCCAGCTGGTGGTGACGCTGGCCGCTCTGCGCGCGGCCGGCGGCCATCCGCTGGACCGCATCGAGCATGCCGCCGTCGTGCCCGAGGACAACCTGGCCGACCTGGCCGAACTGGGGGTCACAGTGGTGACCCAGCCCAACTTCGTCGCCGAGCGCGGCGATCAGTACCTTGCCGACGTGCCCGCTGTCGAGCACCCTCAGCTGTGGCGGGTCGCCTCCCTGCTGAACGCAATGGTGCCCGTGGCGCTGTCGACGGACATGCCGTTCGGCCATGGGGACCCGTGGACGGCGATGCGCGCAGCGGTGTACCGCACCACGGCCAGCGGGGCTGTTCTGAATGCGAACGAATGTGTCTCGCCGCTTAAGGCTTTGACCATGTTTCTGGGCCGCTCGGAGCGGCCGGGCCGGGTGCGCACTGTCGAAGTCGGTCAGCCGGGCGACCTTTGCGTGCTGACCGAGCCACCGGAGACGGCGCTCGCGGAGCTGGACGCCGGCATGGTGGCGGCCACGGTCATCGGCGGCGAGTTGGTGTACTTCGCAATGTGACCGGCGATCAGCGCGCCGGGCCAGCGCAGAACGCAGACGCTCGCACTGGCTCTCGAAAAAGCGCTGTGAGACTGGGGCTTTCGGCACCCACATGTCGAATCCGTGAAAGACGCCCGGGATGACTTCGACGTCGCACGGCACTCCCGCTTGCCGCAGGCGCTCGGCGTAGGCGAGATCTTCCTCATAGAAGAGGTCGTGGGTGCCGACACCGATCCACGCCGGCGCCAGCCCGCTGAGGTCTTCGGCCGTGCGGGGACCGCGACGTTCGGGTCGGCATTGCCGAGATACGCCGTCCAACCGAAGGGATTACCGCGGGTGTTCCACAACCGGTATTCGGGTTTCTCGGCGGTCGCGGAGCTTCGGTCGTCGAGCATCGGATACGTCAGCAGCTGGAACGCCGGGGTCACTTCACCGCGATCCCGCGCCAACAAGGCCACCGCCGCCGCCAGGCCGCCTCCGGCGCTGGCGCCGCGATCGCAACCGCCCGCGGGTCCACCGTCGGCAGTCCGGCCAGCCACGTCAGCGCCGAGTAGCAGTCCTCCAGCGGGGCCGGATACGAGTGTTCGGGCGCCAACCGGTAGTCCACCGATGCGACGGTGATGCCCAGCCGGGTGCTGAACCGGCGGCACAGCGGATCGTCGTGCCGCGCGGTGCCGATCACGTATCCGCCGCCGTGGATCCACAGCAGCGCGGCCGTCGGTTCACTCGCGCCGACCGGCCGGAACAGCCGAACGCCGACACCCGAACTCAGCGTGATCACTTCGGCGTCGCTGGGCGTGCAGCGGTCTCGCAGCCCCAACAAGACCCGCATCACCGGTAACGTTCGCGGACCGACCAGCCGCCGCGGTGTGAAGCGGGAGATGCGGCGCAGATCCGGGCGATCGTCGTTGGGCACCGGCCAAGTATCACCACGACGGCTGGGTTAGCCCAGCGCGGATCGGGGTATCGGTGGGAATGCTGGCGAACATGGTGGACGTCAACATGTTCTCGTTTGCCGGTTCGTCGTCGCGCCCGGCACGCCCCGCAGGCGATATCCGCGGTGGCCAAGGAGTGGCTGACGCCCGGCACGGGCGAGCCGCGCCGCCGCGACCGGGAGGGCACGCATGAGGTGTCCCTGGCGGCCTTGCGCGGGGTGGTGTCAGCCGCGGATCTCGAGCTGGAATGGCCAATCGCGGCCCGGACCCCGCCGATCTGGGATGGGCTGCGTCAGCGCCGCTACCTGTACCGCCGCGCGGTCCACTACGGCGACCACGCCGCGCAGGTGCTCCACGTCTGGCGCCGTAAGGATCTGCCCGCGCAACCGGCGCCGGTGCTGATCTTCGTGCCGGGCGGCGCCTGGGCGCACGGTAGGTGCATGGGCCAGGGCGCTGCCCTGATGTCACGGCTGGCCGAGCAAGGGTGGGTGTGTCTGGCGATCGACTACCGCGTCGGCGCCGCATCACCGCTGGCCACGTCACATCATCGACGTCAAGACCGCCATCGCATGGGCCCGCGCCAACGTCGACAAGTTCGGCGGTGACCGTGATTTCGTCGCCGTGGCGGGCTGCTCGGCCGGCGGGCACCTGTCCGCCCTGGCCGGGCTCACCCCCGATGATCCGCAGTACCAGGCCAAGGTGCCCGAGGGCGCCGACACCTCGGTGGATGCGGTGGTCGGTATCTACGGCCGCTATGACTGGGAGGATCGCTCCACGCCGGAGCGTGCCCGGTTCGTCGACTTCCTGGAGCGGGTGGTGGTTAAACGGATGATCGACCGCCACCCGGACGTGTTCCGCGACGCGTCGCCGATCGCCCGCGTGCATCGGAATGCGCCACCGTTCTTGGTAATTGACGGCAACAGGGACAGCGTCATCCCGGTCGAGCAGGCGCGTAGCTTCGTTGACCGGTTGCGGGCTGTTTCGCATTCGGTGGTGGGCTACCTGGAGTTGGCCGGCGCGGGCCATGGCTATGACCTCATGGACGCCGAGCGGGCCGGTGCAGCCGCGCATGCGACTTCACTGTTTCTCAACCAGCTTTACCGCACCAAGACAAGGATCGCGGCCAAAGAGGTTATCTGAGCTGGCGCCGCTGAGTATGGTCCCTTTATGGGTAAGGGAGTGCGGTGAAACGGCTAAGCGGGTGGGACGCGGTACTGCTGTATAGCGAGACGCCGAACGTGCACATGCACACGATCAAAGCTGCTGTGATCGAACTGGACACCGATCGGCTCGATTTTGACGTCGACGCGTTTCGGGAAGTCATCCGGGGCCGCCTGAAAAAGCTTGAGCCGTTCTGCTACCAGCTCGTCGAGGTGCCGTTCAAACTGCACCACCCGATGTGGCGGGAACACTGCGATGTCGACCTCAATTACCACATCCGGCCGTGGCGGCTACCGGCCCCCGGTGGTCGCCGTGAACTGGACGAGGCGATCGGGCGGATCGCCAGTGCGCCGCTCGACCGCAGCCATCCGCTGTGGGAGATGTACTTCGTCGAGGGCCTGGCCAACAACCGGATTGCGGTGGTCGCCAAGATCCATCACGCGCTGGCCGATGGCGTCGCCTCGGCGAACCTGATGGCCCGGGGCATGGACCTGCAGCCGGCGCCGGAGGGTGGCACGTATGTCTCCGACCCGGCGCCCAGCACCGGGCAGCTGATGGGTTCGGCATTCGCGGACCACCTGCGTCATCTCGGGCGGATTCCGGCGACGATCCGCTACACCGCCGACGGGCTGGCCCGAGTTCGCCGCAGCTCGCGCAAACTGTCATCGGAATTGACCCGGCCGTTGGAGCCGCCACCGACTTTCATGAACCACAAGATCACCGCGGAGCGCAGGTTCGCCACGGCCGCCTTGGCGCTGGCCGATGTCAAGGAGACCGGCAAGCGGCTCGGGGCGACGATCAACGACATGGTCCTGGCCATGTCGACCGGCGCGCTGCGCACCTTGCTGCTGCGCTATGACGGCAAGGCCGAACCGCTGCTGGCGTCGGTTCCGGTGAGTTACGACTTCTCCCCGGAGCGGATCTCGGGCAACCGGTTCAGCGGCATGCTGGTGGCCCTGCCGACCGACTCCGACGACCCCCTGGAGCGGGTGCGGTGCAGCCATGAGAACGCCATATCGGCCAAGGAAAGCCACCAGCTCATGGGCCCGGAGCTGGTCAGCCGGTGGGCGGCTTACATGCCGCCCGCGCCCGCCCAAGCCTTTTTCCGGTGGGCGTCCGGCCGCGACGGGCACAACAAAATCCTCAACCTCAACATCTCCAACGTTCCGGGCCCGCGGCAACGCGGCCGGGTGGGCGGGGCGCTGGTCACCGAAATCTATTCGGTCGGGCCGTTGACCGCCGGCAGTGGACTCAACATCACCGTCTGGAGCTATGTCGATCAGCTCAACATCTCGGTGCTCTCCGATGGTGCCACTGTCAAAGACCCACACGAGGTGACCGAGGCGATGGTCGCCGACTTCATCGAAATACGAAGGGCTGCAGGGCTTTCCGAAGAGCTCACGGTCGTCGAGGCCGCGATGGCGCCGGCCTGAGCGGCGCGGAGGGAAACGGCACTCTCGCCTGCTGTTAGCCGCGTTCTGATGGGCCATTACCATCGGTCGGACACCAGCCACAAACGTGAAGGAGCTGTGCGGCACCGATGAGCACTGCGAACCGCGAGGCCAACGGGGACGAAGCCGAAGTTCTGGTCGAGCAACGGGATCGGATTCTGATCATCACGATTAACCGGCCCAAGGCCAAGAACGCGGTCAACGCCGCGGTCAGCCGCGGTCTGGCCGATGCCATGGACCGGCTCGACAATGACAAAGGACTGTCGGTGGGAATCCTGACCGGCGCCGGCGGCTCGTTCTGCGCGGGCATGGATCTCAAGGCCTTCGCCCGCGGGGAGGTACCCATCGTCGAGGGGCGCGGCATGGGGTTCACCGAACGCCCGCCGGTGAAGCCGCTCATCGCCGCGGTAGAAGGATTCGCCTTGGCCGGCGGTACCGAACTGGCGCTGGCCACGGACCTGATCGTGGCGTCGCGGGAGTCGGCGTTCGGTATCCCCGAAGTCAAGCGGGGATTGGTGGCCGGCGGTGGTGGATTGTTGCGACTGCCCGAGCGCATCCCGTATGCGATCGCCATGGAGCTCGCGCTCACCGGTGACAACCTGTCGGCCGAACGGGCTCACCAGCTTGGGCTGGTCAATGTGTTGGCCGAGCCGGGCAAAGCGCTGGAGGCGGCCATCGCCCTGGCCGAAAAGATCGCCGCTAACGGCCCGCTCGCGGTGGCCGCCACCAAACGGATCATCACGGAGTCGCGCGGCTGGAGTCCCGACACCATGTTCGGCGAGCAGAACAAAATCCTCGCCCCGGTTTTTTCCTCCAACGACGCCAAAGAGGGTGCGATCGCCTTCGCCGAGAAGCGCCCGCCACGCTGGACCGGCACCTAACCGGCCGGTTGCGTTCGCAACGACTTGAATTGCTGTGTGCAGCACAAGTGTTTCCCAAGCAAACATCGGAGCGAGACCGCTCGGCCGGATGCCCCGCACCTCGGTCCGGTGGCACCACCCTGGCCGTCCGCGCGGGTGCGTGGATCACTTACACTGTGACCTAGATTTGTAAAGCTGTGATTCGAAGAAAGATCGAGGATGAGCACTTCGTTGCTGCTGGAGATGGCCGCGTCGAGCCACCCCGATCGCACGGCCGTGGTTTCTTCGGACATGCGCCTGACCACCCAGCAGCTCAGCGATCTGGCCGACGGCGGCGCGGGTGTGGTCGCGGCATCGAACGCCGAGCACGTTGCCTATGTGGGCACCGGGGGCGTCATGCTCCCGGTGCTCATCTTCGCGGCCGCGCGCGCCGGGCGGGCGTTCACCCCGATCAATTACCGGCTTTCCGCCGAGGGCATCCAGGCGTTGATCCAGCGACTGCCCGGACCCCTGGTGATCGTCGACGAGCGCTACCGGGACATGGTCGGCGACGCCTCGGATCGGGTGATGACCACCGACGAGTTCCTGACCGTCGCTCGCGGCAGCGAGCCGGCGACCGAGTTCCCCGACCCCGACTCCGTCGCGATCGTGCTGTTCACCTCCGGCACCACGTCGCTACCCAAGGCCGTCGAACTCTCGCACAACAATCTGACCAGCTATGTGACCGGCACGGTGGAATTCGAGTCGGCGGCTGAAACCGACTCCGCGCTGATCTGCGTGCCGCCCTATCACATCGCCGGGGTCGGCGCCGTGCTGTCGAACCTGTACGCCGGCCGAAAAATGGTCTACTTGCCCAACTTCGATGCCCACGAGTGGGTCCGGCTGATCAACGCCGAGAACGTGACCACTGCAACCGTGGTACCGACCATGCTCGACCGTATCGTCACGGTGCTCGAGAACGGCGGCCATGAACTGCCGTCGCTGCGCAACCTGGCCTACGGCGGCTCCAAGGTGGGCCTGCCGCTGGTCCGCCGGGCGCTCGAGCTGTTGCCGCATGTCGGGTTCGTCAACGCCTACGGCTTGACCGAGACCAGCTCGACGATTGCGGTGCTGACCCCCGACGATCACCGCGCCGCCCACTCGGCGGCGGATGCCGGCCGAGATGAAGAGGCCAAGCGGTTGGGGTCGGTCGGACGTCCGGTGCCCGGCATCGAGTTGCAGATCCGCGACGACGACGGCAACGTGCTCGGGCCCGGTGAAATCGGTGAGTTGTTCGTGCGCGGTGAGCAAGTGTCCGGCCGCTACACCGGTGTCGGCTCGGTGCTCGACGACGACGGCTGGTTCCCGACCCGCGACATCGCCATGCTCGACGAGGACGGCTACCTGTTCATCGGCGGGCGCAGCGACGACACCATCATCCGCGGCGGCGAGAACATCGCGCCCGCGGAGCTGGAGGAGGTGCTCATCGAGCACTCCCATGTGCGGGATGTCGCCGTGGTCGGTGTTGACGATCCAGAGTGGGGGCAGGCGATCGTCGCGGTGGTGGTGCCGGTGGTCGGTATCGACCCCGACCCCGAGGAACTGCGGGAACATGTCCGCAAGAGTTTGCGGGGGTCACGCACCCCCGACCGGGTAGTGTTTCGCGACGAGCTGCCCACCAACGCGACCGGCAAGGTGCTGAGGCGGGAGATCGTCGAGGAATTACGCGCTACACCGGCCGAGCAGTAAGGGACGGGAAGACGAAATGGTTAAGAACGGAACCCGCCTCGCCAGCCAGGTGTGTGACACGCAAGTGATCGTCGTCCGAAGTGCCGAGAGCCTCGACGACCTGCGGTGCGGTGGTGTGCCGATGGTGCCGATCGGGGCCGAGCGCTCGGGCGAACTCGACCCGGCGTTTGCCGAAGGCACCGTGATGGGCAAGCGCTACGTCGACGAAACCGGTGCCGAAGTGCTGGTGACCAAGCCGGGCGCGGGGAGCCTGAGCGTCGGTCAGACCGCGCTGTACCTCAAAGAGGTCAAGCCCTTACCGGCCAGCGACTGACGTTGCCGGCTTGCCGGGAATTCCGTTGCGGACGACGAATTCCCTTGCCTTGATCAGGAATTCGAGTTGCTCACCGACTTGACGCAGCGGATCGGCATGGCGCGTGGACCGGGACAGCAGGACGGCGCCTTCCAGCGCGGCAATCGATGTCACGGCCAGCGAGGCGGCATCGGCGTCGTCGAACCCGTCGTTGACGAAGGCCCGGGTCAGCGCGGTGCACCAGCGGCCCAGGATGGCGCCGGCCTCGGCGGAAAGCCTCGGGTCGTCGTCGGCTGACCCAAGTGCCGCTGCCACCACCGGGCAGCCGGCGTTGAAGTCGCACTCGGTCAGCAGGCGCTCCCAGAACTCGACGAACTCGCGCAGCAAGGCCCGTGCGCCCCGCTCGGCGGCCGCGTCGATCACCGCGGTGATGGAGTCACCGGAATACCGCAGCGCCTCGGCGAGAATCTGATTGCGGCCGTCGGGAAAGTGGTGGTAAACCGAGCCCCGCGGCGCGCCGCTGCGGGCGAGCACCGCGTCGATGGTCACCCCCGCCGCTCCCCGCTCACGCATCACCTCGGCGGCGCTGGCCAGCATCTTCTCCCGGGTGCCGCGGCGCTTGGTCCGCACACATTCCCGCATGCTGTCACTGGTAGTCGGCACTTGCGTGCCTCCGGGGAGCGGCGTCATGCAGCGTGCGAATGCCGCAACGCGGGCCAGTGCATGTGACGCGGCTTGAAGCGGAGTGTCGGGCGCCGCAGGTCAGGCATCTCGCGGGTGAATTGATAGCCGGCGACGTTGAGCTCGATGATCCACATGTTCTTCTCCCGGCCTGACTGCGGCCCATGATTATGCTGAGAAGCATATGAGACATCGGTCAAGTAAGCAACTTTTGTGGCCTAACTAAACAAACGAGCTTGATAAACGCGGTGCAGGCCATGTCAACCGTTGCGATCAGCTAGCGGGTGAACAATACCGTTTCTATGACACCTTGCATAATCGCCGAAAGCGGCAGGGTCAGCCCTCGACGGTGTAGCCCATCGGCATCAGGACGCTCTTTTGCTGAGTGAAGTGCTCGACGCCTTCCGGGCCGTTCTCGCGACCGATGCCCGAGTTCTTGTATCCGCCGAACGGGCAACAGGGATCGAAGGCGTACCAGTTGATCGCATACGTCCCGGTGCGGATCTTCTGCGAGATCTCGATACCGCGCGGCACGTCGGTGGTCCACACGCTGCCGGCCAGGCCGTACTCCGAGTCGTTGGCGATCTTGATCGCGTCCTCTTCGGTGTCGTAGGGAATGATGGACAGCACCGGCCCGAAGATCTCCTCCTGCGCGATCGTCATCTTGTTGTCGACGTCGGCGAACACCGTGGGCTGCACGAAGAAGCCGTTATCCAGACCCTCGGGACGGCCGCCGCCGCACACCAGCCGGGCGCCCTCCTCGACGCCTTTGGCGATGTAACCCTCGACCCGGGCGCGCTGCTTCTCCGAGATCAGCGACCCGATCTGGGCGCCGGGGTCCGACGGCGGGCCCACCGGCAGCGCCTGCACGAAAGCGCTGACCGCGTCGACGATTTCGTCGTACCGGGAGCGCGGCGCCAGGATCCGGGTCTGGCCCACGCAGGCCTGCCCGGTGTTCATGATCCCGGCGAACACCATCATCGGAATCGCGGAGGCCAGGTCGACGTCCTCGAGGACGATGGCCGCCGACTTCCCGCCGAGCTCCAAGGTGCAGGGCTTGAGCATCTCCGCGGCGCGCCGGCCGATCTCCTTGCCGACGGCCGAGCTGCCGGTGAACGTGAAGAGGTCGACGTCGCGGTTGGACGTCAGCGCCTGCCCGGTCTCCACCCCGCCGGGCACCACCGACAGCACACCCTCGGGCAGGCCGGCGTCGGCGAACACCTGCGCCAAAGCGTTTGCGGTCAAGGGTGTTTCGGCGGCCGGCTTGAGCACCACGGTGCAGCCGGCCAGCAGGGCCGGGCCCAGCTTGTTGACCGCCAGGAACAGCGGCACGTTCCACGCCACGATCGCGCCCACCACGCCGATCGGCTCGCGGTGCACGATGGTTTGCCCATAGGAGCCGTTGCGGATCTCGCGCCACTTGACCTGGTCGACGGCGGGGCCGGCGAAGAAGTTCATCGCCCCCATCGAGCCCATCCAGTGCATCGTTTCGATGGTCATCGGCGGCTGGCCGGTCTCGTCGGCGAGCAGCTTGCAGAACTGGTCCTTGCGCTCCTCGAGCAGCTGCAGTGCCTTGGCGATGACGGCCGCGCGTTCCTTCGGCGCAGTCGTGGGCCACGGGCCGCTGTCGAACGCCGCGCGGGCGGCGGCGACAGCGGCGTCAACGTCGGCCGCCGCCGCCATCGGCACCTTGCCGACGTGTTCACCAGTGGCCGGACAGTGCACCTCGATGACTCCGGAGGTCGACGGTTCCGTCCATTTGCCGCCGATGAAGAGTTTGTCGTATTCGGTCTTAACGTCGGTCATATGCGCCGCTCCTCCTCATTGCTCCGCGCTGCATCGCCGCCGGCGCGCATGGCGCCACCCTACCCAAGCATCCGCAAAACGAGAACATGTTTCATTATCGAGCTGACAGCACCAGTACCAGATTGCTGACCAGGAACTCCCGCAGCGCCGGTACCGACGTCAGCCACCACGCCCATCGTGGGTGGTAGCGGGGAAATGCCGCGATGAGCGCACCCGTGCTCGCTGCCCAGTCCAAGCCGTCGGCGGCCGACACCGCGAACAACGACGACCCGTAGTTGTTTTTGGCCAGATGACCGTGTTTGCGGGCGTAGCGCGCGGCGGCGCGGGCACCGCCCAGGTAATGCGACAGACCCATTTCGTGGCCACCGAACGGGCCCAGCCAGACGGTGTAGGAGAGCACGACCAGCCCGCCCGGCTTGGTCACCCGCATCATCTCGGCGCCGAGCTGCCACGGCCGCGGGACGTGTTCGGCGACGTTGGAGGACAGGCAGATGTCCACCGAGTCATCGGCGAACGGCAGTGCCATCCCCGATGCCCGGACAAACGATCCTGGGCTGTGCGCCAAAGCCGTTGCGCCGGCGTGCATTTCGCTCGGGTCCGGCTCGACCCCGACGTACCGCAGCCCGGCGTCGGTGAAAGCCGTCGCGAAGTAGCCCGGGCCGCCGCCGACATCGAGCAGCGTGCGGCCTACCGGTGGTTCGCCGTGGGTGGCGAACCACAGATCGCCGACCATCGCCACCGTGTCGGCCGCCAGAATGCCGTAGAAGCGGGCCGGATCGGACCGCTCGTGGCGAAACTCTGACAGCAGCCGAAGCGACCGGCGAAGCGTTGCCCGCCGCGCAAAGACGTCGGTCACGCCCACGTGCCGCTGCCCACGGTCTGCCAGTCGCGTCGGTCGCACTTGCCACACCACCAGGACCATCCTTCCAGTCAGAGGCCAGTGTGACGGGTGGGGCGAAGGCCCGGCGCGCCTGCAGCTGGTGCCCGGCTTACGCTAGCTATCGATGTCTGGCGTTCGCTCGGTCCTGCTGCTGTGCTGGCGCGATACCGGGCATCCGCAGGGCGGCGGCAGCGAAGCCTACGTGCAGCGCATCGGGGCGCAGCTGGCCGCATCGGGGATCACCGTCACGCTGCGCACGGCGCGCTATGCCGGTGCGCCTCGCCGCGAAGTCATCGATGGTGTGCGCATTCGCCGGGCCGGGGGCCGATACTCCGTGTACGTCTGGGCGTTGCTGGCCATGGCCTTGCACGAAGTGGGGGCGCGGCTGGGGTTGCGGCCGCTGCGCCGAACGCGGCCCGACGTCGTCGTCGATACCCAGAACGGGTTGCCGTTCCTGGCCCGGCTGGTCTACCGCCGGCGCGTGGTGGTGCTGGTGCACCACTGCCACCGTGAGCAGTGGCCGGTGGCCGGGCCGGTGCTCGGCCGGCTCGGTTGGTTCGTCGAGTCCACCGTGTCGCCGTGGCTGAACCGGCGCAATCAATACGTGACGGTGTCGCTGCCGTCGGCCCGGGACCTGGTCACCCTGGGTGTCGACCACGCGCAGATCGCGGTGGTGCGCAACGGACTGGACGAGGCGCCGGCGCAGTCGCTGTCCGGCCCCCGCGCGGCCGCGCCGCGGGTGGTCGTGCTGTCGAGGCTGGTCCCGCACAAGCAGATCGAGGATGCGCTGGAATCCGTCGCGCAGCTGTTGCCGCGGATACCGACCCTGCACCTGGACATCGTCGGGGACGGCTGGTGGCGCCGCCGGCTGGTCGACCACGTGCAACGGCTCGGCATCCCGGATGCAGTGACGTTCCACGGTCACGTGGACGACGTGACCAAACACCATGTGTTGCAGAGCTCTTGGGTGCAGCTGCTGCCCTCACGCAAGGAGGGATGGGGCCTGGCGGTCGTCGAGGCGGCCCAGCACCGGGTGCCGACCATCGGCTACCGATCCTCCGGTGGCCTGTCGGACTCCATCGTCGACGAGGTCACCGGAATCCTGGTGGACACGCACGCCGAGCTCGTCGACCGCCTCGACCAGCTGCTCGCCGATTCGGTGCTGCGCGAACAACTGGGCGCCAAGGCACACACCCGAAGCGGCGAATTCTCGTGGGCGCAAAGCGCCGACGCGATGCACAGCGTGCTCGAAGCGGTGCAGGCCGGGCACCTGGTCAGCGGCTTAGTCGGCGACTTCGTCAGCGACCGGAGCTGACCGGGCGCGGCGACGCGAGCCGCCCACCGCCGCACCGGCGGCGCTCACCATCAGCATCGCCAGCCACGCCAGATGTGCGATCACCGTCGCCGTGCGGCGGGCAGTGGAGACGCCGCGAGTGTCGCCGCCGATGCGATAGAGCGCCACGTCGCGGTCACGGTAGACCCGCGTCAGTGCGTCGAGGGTGCGGGCGGCCGCACCCATGTCGCCTGCTGTGTCCGATTCGACGACCAGCCAACCCACGCCGGCCGCCGCCAGCGCGGCCGGATCGGGCCCGGTCAGCAGCAGGTCCTGTACACCCCGGGCATGGTTCCCCTCGCCGGGAACGACGACCCCCGACACGGACAGATCACCGGTGCTCAGCACGTCGGCGCGGACCCAGCGCGGCAGCGGCTCCAAAACCGGTGCCCGCCCCGACCAGGAGTAAAGGCGCATGGTGCCGGCGGGAAGCACCGCCACGGTCTTGGGCTGAGCGTTGATCGCCGCCGCCACCGCGGGCCACCCGCGCGGATAGTGGACGGGCGCCAGCTGACCCCATACGCCCCAGACGAGGTCGGGCAGCGCGAAGATCAGCGCCAGGCAACACGCCAGCGCGGGAGCCGCGGAGCTTCGCAGTTTCAGCCACCGGCGCAGCGTCACCACCGCGCCGGCGCCGGCCAGCGTGTATCCCGGCACCGCCAGCGCCACCCACTTCTGGCCGTCGCGCAGCACACCGAAGCCGGGCACGGCGTCGACGACCACACGCAGCAGGTGCAGGCCCGGTCCGGTCGCCAGTGCGGCCGGTACCAGCACGGACACCGTTGCCAGGGACAGCAGCGGCAGCAGCACCGGATGACGGGCCACCGTCGGCAACCCCGCCACCACCACACCCAGCAGCACTACGGCCGACGACGCCGCGAACAATGTGGTCCGCGAGGTCGGCACGGCCTCGCCGTTCCAGATCCCGCCGAGGCTGGCCAGGCTGCCGAGCGTGCCCAGACCGGGCTCCGCGCGCGGCGCGAAGGCGCTGACCCCGAGCGCGTTCGCCGCGGTGTGGGCGGTCAGGGACCCGCCCAGCGCCGACGCGGTCAGCCAGGGCAGCGCCGCGACCACCGCGGCGCCCAACGTCAGCGCGGCGCACACCCAGCGCGGCGTGCCGGAACCGGGCACGGCCACACACACCAGCGCTACCGTCGCGGCCATCAGCAGGCCGGTGGGAGTGAGCCCGGCCAGCGCGACCCAGAACGCCAGCCCGCAGAAGGTCGGCCAGCGGGCGCCCGTCGCGGTGCGCAGCCTCAGCATCGCGCTCGCCACCCAAGGCAGGCAGCCGTAGCCGACCAACAGGCTCCAATGACCTTGCAACAGTCGTTCGGCGACATAGGGATTCCAGATCGCCAGGGTGCTGGCGACGAATTGACCCGGCACGCCCGCGCAGGGCAGTGCCGCCGCGGCCAGTCCCGCCGCACCCCATCCGGCAAGCCAAAGCCCCAGTACCAGCAGCGCCTTCACCACGACGCCGCCGTCAAGCGGATGCGACGCCAGCGCCACCGCGAAATCCTGCGGTGTCGCCCGCGGGGCGGACGTCAACCCCAGCGCGGTATCGGAGAGGTAGGACCGCGGCGTCGACACGGCGTCGCGCAGCAACAGGTAGCCGGGGCTCAGCAGCGGCCCAACCACCAGCAGCGCCAACACCAACGCGTACCCGGGACGGGTCCAGCGCACGGTCAGCGCACCCAAGCCGGGTTATTCCCGTTCGGGCGAGCCGGGTGGGCTCGGCTCGGGCTCGGGTGGCCCCGGCTCGGGTGGCTCGTGCGCGCCCAGCGTGGGTGCCTTCGCGCCGGCTGGCTCCGTATCCCCACGCAGATCCGGGCGCTGCGTGGGCAGCTTCTCGGTCTCGGCTTCAGCGCCGGGCACCGGCTCTTCCAGCCCCCTGCGACCGAAGAAGTCCTGGCCGCTGCGGTCCAAGCTGGTATCGGTCAGGGCACTCTCGGTCCGCAGGCTGAACGAGGCGAGTAGTGCGCCGCCGATCAGGGCGACCAAGCCGCCCGCGGTGAACGTGATGGGCAGCACCCGCGACCACAGCGCCAGCCGGTCGCGCTCGTCACGTGCGGCGTTGACCTGAGATTCGACGGTCTCCTCATTTGAGGTGACCTTGTAATCGACCAGCGTCACCTCGGGCTTGAGCGGATCACGGGCGAAGTAATGGTTGGCGTGTTCGGTCTCCTTGACGATGGTGCCCGACACCGGGTCCACCCAGAAGTTGCGCTGCGCCGCGTAGTAGCGGGTCATGGTGATCTGCTCCGCCGGATCGCCGGGCACGCCCCACATCGCCGCGGATGCGGTGACTTTGCCGTCCTCGTTGCCGGCGTATAGCGACGGATAGACCACCGGACCCGTCAGCTTGCCGTCGGGGGCGTAGCCGACGTTCTGCGTGAAGCGGTAGGTGGTCAAACCGTTGACGTCTTCCTGGCTGTCGTAGTTGACGTCAAACGCTTTCTGGGCGATCGGGTCGAAATACGGATACGTCTTCTTCTCGGTGTGGAACGGAAACCGGTAGGAGAGCCCCTCATGCTTCAGCGGGATCGCGGTGGGTGGGTTCTCGTCGCCGAAGGCGCGCGGCTTCTGGACTGAGCCCCCGGTGTGGGTGTCGTCGGAGACGGCCATCGCCGTCTTGCGGTTGAGGGTGACGGTGTCGACGATCGCCAGCAACAGCCCGGTGTCTTTCTGCTTGTCGGTCCGCCGGACCGAGGTGCCGGCCTGCAACGTGACCACGTCGGCATTGGCGGGCGACTCGACAGTGATCTGCTGCTGGGACACCAGCGGCACGTTCTGGTTCACGACGATGTGATCACCGCCCAACGACGCCGAGTCCAGCGCGGTCCCGGTGCCATCACTGACCAACGTGGCGTCGATATTGAGGGGGATCTTGGTGATTCTGCTGGTCGTGTAGGTCGTCAACAGCAGCGCGGCGATCAACAGGGCGGCTCCGAGTCCGATGATCCCGCATGCGGCGAACCGCAACATGACTGCTCGGTTCACGTTGCTGTGCCCTCCTAATGGTCTCTTGCGTCATCCGCCGCGACCCGCCCCGACCTGCGTAAGCAGCGAGGCAAACCCGTTTGACACTAACAGCAGAACCCAAGGCGCCGGCTTACGAACCTGTTGCCGTCGCGCAAGGGTCCTTCGGGTGTACCCAGTTCGCTCGGCAACACATCACAGGCAAACTGTGATGGTGACCGATGGTCGGCAAGTGGGTGGAACTCGCAGCTTCCTGCCCGCCGTGGAAGGTATGCGCGCCTGCGCGGCCGTCGGCGTGGTCGTCACCCATGTCGCGTTCCAGACCGGGCATTCCAGCGGTGCCGGCGGCCGGCTATTCGGCCGCTTCGATCTCGCCGTGGCGGTGTTCTTTGCGCTGTCCGGCTTCCTGCTGTGGCGCGGGCATGCTGCGGCGGCACGGGGCCTGGCGCTCGAAGGTTTCAGGGGCCCGCGCACCGGCCACTACCTGCGCTCCAGGGTGGTCCGGATCATGCCCGCCTACCTGGTGGCGGTCGTGGTGATCCTGACCTTGCTTCCCGACGCGGATCACGCCAGCCTGACCGTGTGGCTGGCCAACCTGACACTCACCCAGATCTATGTACCGCTCACGCTGACCGGCGGCCTGACCCAGATGTGGAGTCTTTCGGTGGAGGTCACCTTCTACCTGGCGCTGCCGATTCTGGCATTGCTGGCCCGCCGAATCCCGGTCCGGGGCCGGGTGCCGGCGATTGCCACGCTGGGGGCGCTCAGCTGGGCGTGGGGGTGGGTACCGGTGCATACCGGTTCCGGCATCAATCCGCTGAACTGGCCGCCGGCATTCTTCTCCTGGTTCGCCGCCGGGATGTTGCTGGCGGAGTTGGTCTACACCGACATCGGGTGGCCGCACCGGCTGGCGCGCCGGCGCCTGGGGATGGCCGTTGTCGCGCTGGCAGCCTACCTGGTGGCGGCGTCGCCGCTGGCCGGTCCCGAGGGCCTGGTTCCGGGCACCGCCATCCAATTCGCCGTCAAGACGGCGATGGGAGCCCTGGTGGCGCTCGCGCTGGTCGCGCCGCTGGTGCTGGACCGGATCGACACCCCACATCGGGTGCTCGGCACCACTACCATGGTGACCCTGGGGCGGTGGTCGTACGGATTGTTCGTCTGGCACTTGGCCGCCTTGGCGATGGTGTTCCCGGTGCTCGGAACGTTCCCGTTCACCGGCCGCATGCCGGTGGTGCTGGTGCTGACGCTGATTTTCGGTTTCGCGATCGCCGCGGTCAGCTATGCCTTGGCGGAATCGCCGTGCCGAGAAGCACTGCGCCGCTGGGAGAAACGCCACCAGCCGGTGCCGGCCGCCTGGCTCACAGATGCTGAGGCAGACGCAATCGCGCCATGATCTCGGCGCGCACGGCCGATCGACGCGCCTTGCCGGCATCGTCGCGCAGAGGGGTGTCGACGAATTCGACCGTGCGCGGCACCTTGTATGCCGCGATGCGTTCGCGCAGAAACTCCTGCACCGCCTGCTCCTCGAGCGCCGCCTCCGCATGAACCAGGGCGTAGGGGACTTGGCCAAGGTCCTCATGCGGTACGCCGACAACCAGACAGGACAGCACGCCTGGGTGCGCCGAGAGAGCGTTCTCGATCTCGGCGGGGTACACGTTGCGGCCGCCGACGGTGAACATGTCCACCCGCCGGTCCGACAGATAGAGGAAGCCGTCCGCGTCGAAATAGCCGAGATCGCCCAGCGAGTCCCATCCGTCCCGGCTCTTCGCCGTCGCGCCGACATACCGATAGCTCGGCGCGGCGCCGGGGGCGGGACGCATGTAGATCTCACCGACCACGCCGGGCGGACAGGCATTGCCGTCGTCGTCGAGCACCTGCATCTCGCCCATGACCACCACGCCGACCGAGCCGGGGTGTGTCAGCCACTGCTCGCCGGAGATGAACGTCATCGCCTGAAATTCGGTGCCGCCGTAGAGCTCCCACACCCGTTCGGGTCCCAGCACATCGATCCATGCCTGTTTGATGGCCGGTGGGCACGGCGCGCCCAGGTGCCAGAACCGCCGGATCGAGGACAGGTCATAGGAATCCGGATCGGCGCAGTAGACCGGCAGCGTGCGCTGCATCATCGTCGGCACCGTGGTGACGAGCTGGGGCCGATGCACGGTGATCAGCCGCAGGAACTCGTGCGCGTCGAACCGGCCCATCAGCACCAGGTGGCTGCCCATCAGCAGCGCGACCGCGGTGGAGGTGAAGCCGGTGGTGTGGGTCAGCGGCACGGGTACCAGCGCGGTGTCGCCCTCCTGGCCACCGATGGCGTACCCGAGTGCCGGCCCGAGCCGGCTGTCGCCGCCCGCCTCGATAAGCTTCGGCCGGCCGGTGCTGCCGCCGGAGCCGATCGACCTCCAGCACGGTGACACCGCTTCCGGTAACGGGTCGTCCGACAACGCTGCATCCGGAACGAATCCTGCTGGAAAGCTAGGTATTCCGGGGTAGGTCCGCCCCACGAGCAGTGCCCGGGGGCGCAGTCCCAGCAGGCCCTCGAACTCCGCGTCCGGTAGCCGCGGGGACAGCGGCTGGGGCACCGCGCCCAGCTTCCAGCAGGCCGCAATCGCCTGCACGCACTCGATCGAGTTGGGCAGCACGATGGTCACGTAGTCGCCCACACTGACGCCGCGTTCGGCGTAGGCGCGGGCCAGCCGGTTGGTCGAGCGGTCGAGTTCGGCGCGGGTGATGGTCACATCGTCGCAGGTGACCGCGGGCTCGTCGGGGGCGAGCTCGGCATGCCGCGAGATCTGGGTGCCGATCGGCGGGACCGGCTCGCTCTGGCTCATTGATAGGCCCCCTGGCGCTCGAAGATGCGGCGCGGGTTGTCCACCAGCATGGTGTGCAGCTGCTCGTCGGTCACACCGCGCTCTTTCAGCGCGGGGAGCACGTCGTTGTGGATGTGCAGGTAATGCCAATTCGGCATCACCTGCGCCACCAACTCCTCGGGCAGCGCGTCGAAATAGCAGTTGGCGTCGTGCGAGAGCACCATTTTGTCGGCGTGCCCACGCTCGCACATCTGTGCCACGGTGTTCACCCTGTCCTCGAACGGCAGGAACGCGTCGATGCCGAACCGGTCCATCCCGATGTAGGAGCCGGCAGCGATCAACTCCTCCAGGTACCCGAGGTCGGTGGTGTCGCCGGAGTGGCCGATGACCACCCGGCTGGGGTCGACGCCCTCCTCTTCGAAGATGCGTTGCTGTTCCAGTCCCCGCCGCGTGCCCGCATGGGTGTGGGTGGAGATCGGCACCCCGGTGCGTTTGTGCGCTTGGGCGACCGCGCGCAGCACCCGCTCGACGCCCGGGGTGACGCCGGGGGTGTCGGTGGCGCACTTGAGGATCCCGGCCTTGATGCCAGTGTCGGCGATGCCCTGCTCGATGTCGCGGACGAACATGTCGGTCATGATCTCCGGGCCGCCCAGCTCGCCGCCCGGGCCCAGGTAGTGAAAATAGAACGGCACGTCGTTGTAGGTGTAAAGCCCAGTCGCGACAACGATATTCAGCTCGGTGGCCGCCGCGACCCGCGCGATGCGCGGAATGTAGCGGCCCAGCCCGATCACCGTGAGGTCGACAATGGTGTCCACCCCGCGGGACTTGAGCTCGTTGAGTCGTGCGATGGCATCGGCCACCCGCTGTTCCTCATCACCCCAGCCTTCGGGATAGTTCTGGGCGATCTCGGTGGTCATGATGAACACGTGCTCGTGCATGAGCGTCACGCCGAGATCGGCGGTATCGATGGGGCCGCGGGCGGTATCGACTTCTGACACGTGACTGATGCTAGGTCGTCACAGCGGTAGACCAACAGCGGTCCGCGCCGCGGTGAGCTCGCCATGCGCACCACTTCGAGCCATTCCGTCGATTCGGGGCTGGTGTTGAGCAACCGCAATCCGGCACCGACGAGCTCGCGGCGCAGTTCCTCGACCGTCAGCACCTCGAGATGAAAGCACTGCCGCAATTCCGATCCGTCGACGATCAACGCGTATTCTGCCTCGACGAGCCCGTCAAAAACGCTGTGCACCGTGACGCGAGCCGTCGCGTCACCGATCGCTTTGGTTTCCGTCCAGCCTGCGGGCCGCGCGGACCAATAAGCCGGCGGCTTCCACTGGATGATGGCCTTGCCCGCCGGTTTGAGATGGTGTGCCACCGTGGCCAACACCGCACGCCGGAGCGCCATCCCGGGGTAGTGAATCAGGTTGGTCACCAACAAGACTGCGTCGAACCTCTGGGCCATCCGCAAGTCCTCGATCCGGGCGCGCACGGTCCGCACGTGCCCTGGCCGGGTCGGATTCCCGGGGCATGGTGGCGCTGCTGGTCGCGTCCGCGCTCGGCGTCATCGATGGCGTTGCCGGCGGCGGGGTCGCCGTCGTTTCCCGCGACTTGGGCAGCAGCGGGGTGGGTCTGTCGCAAGTGATGGCGCACCGCTACTACGCCACCGTTGTGGTGGCGGCCCTAGCTCTGCTCGTCCTGGTCCCGTCCGGGGTGCTCGCCGCTCCCACGCTGCCGTTGAGCATGTCGGTTTCAGCCGCGCTCGCCTCCCTGGTGGTGCCGTTCTTTTTGATGCAGTACGCCATTCAGCGGTTGGCGCCGGTACTCGTCACCACCGCACTGGCGCTGGTGCCGGTGGTCGCGCTGTTCGTGGAGACGGCCGCCGGACGGATTGTGAACTGGCTGGCTATGGTGCTGGGATTGCTTATCGTGCCGGCCAGCCTCGCGATCTTTGCCACCCGACAGCAACCGGCATGAATTTTGTCGATTCGCCAGCAGTGCACTCCCCCTCACCGCCAGGCTAATGGCGTACCGTCGAGCCGCGTCCGTTTCCGAGCCCGGGGAGCCTGTCATGTTGCTCAATCCGAACCACTTGCAGCGCCGCTACCCAGACCGTCGCTCGAGCGAGATCATGGCCGCGACGGTGGACTTCTTCGAGTCCAGGGGTAAGGCGCGGCTGAAGTCCGACGATCACGAACGGGTTTGGTATTCCGACTTTTTGGACCACATCGGGTCCGAGCGCGTCTTCGCCTCCCTGCTGACGCCCGCGGAGTACGGTGCTGACGATTGCCGCTGGGACACCTACCGGATCAGTGAGTTCGCCGAAATCGTCGGCTTCTACGGGCTGAACTACTGGTACCCGTTCCAGGTCACCGCGCTGGGCCTGGGCCCGATCTGGATGAGCGGCAACGAGGACGCCAAGCGCAAGGCCGCTGCCCAGCTCGAGGCCGGCGAGGTGTTCGCCTTCGGGCTGTCCGAGCAGACCCACGGAGCCGACGTCTACCAGACCGACATGATCTTGACGCCCAGCGAGGGCGGCTGGACCGCGAACGGCGAGAAGTACTACATCGGCAACGCCAACGTCGCCCGGATGGTCTCGACCTTCGGCAAAATTGCGGGCACCGACGAGTATGTGTTCTTCGCCGCCGACTCCCGGCACGATCGCTACAACCTGATCAAGAACGTGGTCAACTCCCAGAATTACGTCGCCAACTACGCGCTGCGCGACTACCCGGTGACCGAGGCCGACCTGTTGCACCGCGGCGCCGACGCCTTCCACGCCGCACTCAACACGGTCAATGTGTGCAAATACAACCTGGGTTGGGGCGCGGTCGGGATGTGCACCCACGCCATGTACGAGGCGGTCACCCACGCGTCCAACCGCGTCCTGTACGGGACCGTGGTCACCGACTTCTCCCACGTGCGGCGGCTGCTCACCGACGCCTACTTGCGGTTGATCGCGATGAAGCTGGTGGCCACTCGCGCCTGCGACTACATGCGCAGCGCGTCGGCCGATGACCGCCGCTATCTGCTCTACAGTCCGCTGACCAAGGCCAAGGTCACCAGTGAAGGCGAGCGCGTCGTCATCGCCTTGTGGGACGTCATCGCCGCCAAAGGGGTGGAGAAGGACACCTTCTTCGAGGCCGTCACGCGCGAGATCGGCCTGCTGCCCAGGCTGGAAGGCACCGTGCACATCAACATCGGGCTGCTCGGCAAATTCATGCCCAACTACCTGTTCGCGCCCAACAGTGAACTGCCTATCATCGGCCGCCGCGACGACGCCGCCGACGACACGTTCCTGTTCGCGCAGGGGCCGACCGGCGGCCTGGGCAAGGTCCGCTTCCACGACTGGCGCGCGCCGTTCGACAGCTTCGCCCACCTGCCCAACGTGGCGTTGCTGCGCAAGCAGATCGACGTGCTCGCCGAGATGCTGGCCAGCGCGACCCCCGATGCCGCGCAACAAAAAGACATCGACTTCGCGTTCGCCGTCGGCCAACTGTTCGCGACGGTGCCCTATGCCCAGCTGATCCTCGAGGAGGCCGCGCTGTCGGAGCTGGACGCGACGTTGATCGACGAGATCTTCGCCGTGTTGGTGCGCGACTTCAACGGCTACGCCGTGGAGCTGAGCGACAAGCCCGCGACGACGGAGGAACAAGCTCGCTTCGCGATGCGGATGATCCGCCGTCCGGTGCACGACTTCGCGGGTTCCGCCCAGATCTGGAAAGAGCACATCGTGCCGATCAGCGGCGCCTACCAGATGCGCCCGTGAAACGGGGCGCGGCTGTTAGCCCGTTCGAAGTCTAAGCACTCGGTAGTTGCCGTAGTCGGTGACGTAGACGTTGCCGGCGGTGTCGATCGCCACACCCGTGGGATCGTTCAGGCCGGTGAACGGCAGCTCGGTCTGGGTGGTCGACCCCTCCTGCAGTTTGAGCACCCGGTTGTTGTTCGCGTCGGCGACATAGACGTTGTGCGAGCTGTCGACCTCCACGCCCGAAGGATTTTTCAGACCGTTGAACGGCAGCGTGAAAGCGGTCGTCGACCCGGCAGGCAGTTTGAGCACCCGGTTGGTGCTGGCGTCGGGGAGGTCGTTGCCGGCCGTGTTGTTGGCGTCGGTGATGTACACGTTTCCGACTGAGTCCACCGCCACGCCGTAGGGCTCGCGGACGCCGGCGAATGGAAGTACGGTCTGCCGTGGCTGATGTAGGTGCCGCCATAAGAGGCAGCCGCCGACGCCGCCAATGACCAAGACGGCAACCAGGGCGACGGCGCCGATGCGCGCCCACTTTGTACATTTGCCTCCGACCGGTGCCGGCCCTCAGTCGGGCGAGGGCCGATCCGTCGGCGGCGGGGTCGCATCCGGGGTTTCGATGTCGTCGGTCGGGGCTGTCCGCTCATTGTCACTCATCGACGGATAGCCCCCTACTTTCCACCAAAGCGCCCTGCAGCCAACGCTGTAACGCTAACAACCGCGCCGACTTTCAACACTCGAACTGCTCGAATTTCGGCCCGGTTGCTTGGAATTCGGCCGCTGGTACGGGTCGGCGGCGCGACCCTTGACTGTGACACCGCTCACAGTAGAATGACCACTGGTCATTCAGCTCGAGGAGGCGTATGCCGACTGTCACTTGGGCGCGCGTCGATCCGGCTCGTCGCGCCGCCATCGTGGAAGCCGCAGAGTCCGAATTCGGGGCGCACGGATTTTCCTCAGGCAGCCTGAACGTGATCGCCCGCCGCGCCGGTGTGGCCAAGGGAAGTCTGTTCCAGTACTTCGCGGACAAGCGGGATCTGTACGCGTTCATCGCCGACATCGGCAGCCAGCGGGTGCGCTCCTACATGGAGGACCTGATCCGTGAGCTGGACCCGAGCCGGCCGTTCTTCGATTTCCTCACCGATCTTCTCGACGCCTGGGTGGCCTACTTCGCCGAACATCCGCGGGAGCGTGCCTTGCATGCCGCGGCGACGCTCGAGGTCGACACCGACGCCCGGATCAGCGTGCGCAGCGTCATCCACCGCCATTACCTGGAGGTGTTGCGTCCCCTGATGCGCGACGCGCAAGTACGCGGCGACCTGCGTGCCGACGCGGACGTCGATGCGTTGTTGTCGCTGCTGCTGTTGATCTTTCCGCACCTGGCGCTGGCCCCCTACATGCGTGGGCTGGACCCGATCCTCGGGCTCGACGAGCCCACCCCCGAGCAGCCAGCGCTGGCGGTGCGCAGGCTGGTCGCGGTGCTGGTCCCCGCTTTTTCCGCCGTCACCTCAGCCCCGAAACGATCAGAGGAGATCACATGACTCGGACACGGTCTGGCTCGCTTGTCAAGGGCGGACTCAACTGGGACGGCCTGCCGCTGAAGCTGTTCGCCAGCGGGAATGCCAAGTTCTGGGATCCCGCCGACATCGACTTCTCCCGCGACCGCGCGGACTGGGACAAGCTGTCCGACGTCGAACGCCACTTCGCCACCCGGCTGTGCGCCGAGTTCATCGCCGGCGAGGAAGCGGTGACCGAGGACATCCAGCCGTTCATGGCCGCGATGCGGGCCGAGGGGCGGCTCGGCGACGAGATGTATCTGACGCAGTTCGCGTTCGAGGAGGCCAAACACACGCAGGCGTTCCGCCTGTGGCTGGACGCGGTCGGGATCACCGACGACCTCCACGAGTACCTCGAGCCACTGACGGCGTACCGGCAGATCTTCTACCAGGAGCTGCCGGACTGCCTCAACGCGCTGTCCAGCGATCCCTCACCGGCCGCGCAGGTCCGCGCGGCCGTCACCTACAACCACATCGTCGAGGGCATGCTGGCGTTGACCGGCTACTACATCTGGCACAAGATCTGCGTCGACCACGGCATCCTGCCGGGCATGCAGGAGCTGATCCGGCGCATCGGCGACGACGAGCGGCGCCACATGGCGTGGGGCACCTTCACCTGCCGGCGCCACGTCGCCGCCGACGACGCCAACTGGACCGTGTTCGAGACGCGCATGAACGAGCTCCTGCCGATGGCGCTGGAGGCCGTCCAGCAGAGCTTCGCCCTCTACGACCCGATGCCGTTCGGGATCACCGAGGAGGAGCTGATGCAGTACAGCGCCGACAAGGGCATGCGGCGCTTCGGCACCATCTCCAGCGCCCGCGGGCGCCCGCCCGGCGAGATCGACCTCGACTACTCCCCACTGCAGTTGGAGGACACGTTCGCCGACGAGGACCAAAAGGTGCTGGCCGGCAGCCACTAAGGCGTCACTCCGAGCGCCGAGTGTGGGCCCTATGCACGGGAATCGCCTCCAAATCGTCCCTAAGCCCCGCGCTCGGCGACCCGGATAAGGCTTACTCCACCTTGTTGCCGCTGCCGGCATCCCCGCTGTCGGGTGAGCCGACCCAGACGGTCTTGGCGTTGCAGAACGCCCGGATCCCGAGGCCGGCAAGCTCGCGACCGTAGCCGGACCGTTTGACGCCTCCGAATCCCAGCTCGGGGTAGGACACCGTCATCCCGTTGATGAAGACCTGGCCGGCCTCGATGTCATCGATGAACCGCTGCTGCTCGGCCTCGTCCCGGGTCCAGGCATTGGACCCCAGCCCGAAGGTGGTGGCGTTGGCGATCTCGATGGCTTCGTCGATGCTCTCGGCTCGGTACATGGACGCGACCGGTCCGAAGACCTCTTCGGTGTACAGCGCCATGTCTTTGGTGATGTCGGTGACCACTGTCGGTGGGTAGAACCAGCCCGGCCGGTCCAGCGGCTTGCCACCGCACCGGATCGTTGCCCCGGCCGCGGCGGCGTCGTCGACCTGCTTGGCGATCTCGTCGCGCCCGGACTCGGTCGCCAGCGGGCCCACGTCGGTGTCCGGGTCGGTCGGATCGCCCACCTTGAGCGCCTGCATCCGCTCGACGAACTTGTCGACGAACTCCTCGTAGATGTCGGTGTGGACGATGAACCGTTTCGCCGCGATGCAGGACTGCCCGTTGTTCTGCACCCGAGCGGTGACCGCCGTCTTGACCGCCGCGTCGAGGTCGGCGGACGGCATCACGATGAACGGGTCGCTGCCGCCCAGCTCCAGCACGGTGGGTTTGATCTCGTCGCCGGCGATCGCGCCGACCGATTGGCCGGCCGGTTCGCTGCCGGTCAGGGTGGCCGCCGCGACACGCGGGTCACGCAGGATGCGCTCGACGACACTGGAGGAGACCAGCAGCGTTTCGAAGCAGCCCTCCGGGAAGCCGCCGCGCGCGATGACGTCGGCCAGGTACAGCGCCGACTGCGGCACATTGGAAGCGTGCTTGAGGATGCCGACGTTGCCCGCCATCAACGCCGGCGCGGCGAACCGGACGGCCTGCCAGAGCGGAAAGTTCCACGGCATGATCGCCAGTACCACGCCGAGCGGCTGGTAGCGGATGTATGCCTTGGATGCTCCGACCTTTGCCGGGTCGGCCTGCTCGTCGGCGAGCAGCTTCTCGGCATTTTCGGCGTAGTAACGAAAGCCTTTGGCGCACTTGATCGTTTCGGCCTTGGCCGATGCCAGGGTTTTGCCCATCTCGAGGGTCATCATCGCGGCGACGTCGTCGGCCTCCAGTTCGAGCAGGTCGGCGGTGGCGTTCGCCCACTTCGCACGCTGGGCAAAAGTGGTGTTGTGGCGGTAGTTCTGGAACCGCTGGTAGGCGCGGGCGATCACCGCGTCGACTTCCTCGTCGGTTGCCGGGGTGAAGGTTTTGACTGTCTCGCCGGTGGCCGGGTTGATCGTAGCGATGGGCACGCTGACATCCTTCGGTTGCGGTGGTGGTGAGAGCTCCGCCATCCAGCCTGCCACTATCGTGACCAAAGGGAGGTGCCGGATGAGTAAAGCCGCTCAGCTGATGGTCAAGTGCCTGGAAAACGAGGGGGTTTCCGTTGTCTTCGGGCTGCCGGGTGAAGAGAACATTCGCTTCGTGCAGGCGCTGGCGTCGTCGACCATCCGCTATGTGTTGACACGGCACGAGCAGGCCGCCGCCTTCATGGCCGAGATGTACGGACGCGTCACCGGACGGGCGGCGGTGGTGTCGACGACTTTGGGGCCGGGTGCGATCAACATGCAACTCGGCGTCGCCGATGCCACCACCAACAGCACGCCGTTGGTCGCGATCTCCGCGCAGGTGGGCCAGGACCGGCAGTTCAAGGAATCGCATCAGTACGTCGACCTGGTGTCGATGTTCGCTCCCATCACCCGGTGGGCCGCCGGCGTGCCCACCGTTCGTGCGATACCGGAGATGTTCCGCAAGGCGTTCAAGGTGGCCGAGACCGAACGCCCGGCCGCGGTCTACCTTGCCGTGCCCGAACAGATTGACGCCGACGAGACCGACTACGACCTGACACCGTTGCCGCGCAACGTGGTCCGCCCCGACGCGCCGGCCCCCAATCAGGTGGCACGCGCGGTCGACATCCTGCGCACGGCGAAGCGACCGGTGGTGTTGGCCGGCCACGGCGCCGCGCGCGGTAACGCGACCGCGGCCCTGATCCGGTTCTCCGACGAGTTCGGCATCCCGGTGGCCAACACTTTCCACGGCAAGGGGGTGATGCCCGACGACCACCGCAACAGCATCGGAACCATGGGGTTCATGCGGCACGACTACGTCAACTTCGGGTTCGACAACGCCGACGTCGTCATCGCCGTCGGATACGAGTTGCAGGAATTCGACCCGGTCCGGATCAACCCTCAGGCGGACAAGAAGATCATCCACATCCATCGCTTCCCGGCCGAGGTCGACGCGCACTATTCGGTGGACGTCGGGATCATCGGCGACATCAGCGCCTCGCTTGACGCGTTGACCGACGCCCTCGCCGGCCATGCCTACGAGGCGGATCCGGAGGTTCCCGGCTCGGGCCTGCTGGCCGAGGAATTCGCTCGCGGACAGCAGGATTCGCGCTATCCGCTGGCGCCCGCCCGGGTGGTCGCCGATACCCGGGCCGCGCTGGGCCGCAGCGACGTGGTGCTGGTCGACACCGGGGCCACCAAGATGTGGATGGCGCGGCTTTACCCGACGTACGAGAGGAACACCTGCTTGATTTCAAACGGCTTGTCCACCATGGCTTTTGCGCTACCCGGGGCGCTCGGCGTCAAGCTGGCACGCCCGGAGGCCAAGGTGCTGGCCGTCGTCGGGGATGGCGCGTTTCTGATGAACTCCCAGGAGATCGAGACCGCCGTGCGCGAGCGGATACCGCTGGTGGTGTTGATCTGGGAGGACGGCGGTTACGGCCTCATCGAATGGAAAATGGATCTCGAACTCGGCGCCCACTACTACGTGAAGTTCGGCAACCCCGATATGGTTACCTACGCAGAAAGCTTTGGTGCCAAGGGCTATCGGATCAACAGCGCCGACGAGCTGTTGCCGACACTGAAGGCCGTCTTCGATGACGGCGGCGTCTCGCTGATTTGCTGCCCGGTCGACTACTCAGAGAACCTGCGGCTGACCGACCGGCTCGGCGAGCTGGACGAAACGCTGTAATTTTCAAATCACTTGCGCCACTTTGGATTCAGCCGTCTCAAGTGGCCGTTGTTTGTCGGTGGTCTTGGTTAGTTTCGGGGTATGGCTGATGGTGTCGTTGATCGGGAGGCGATCACGGCGGCCTTTGATGCCCTCGATGCGGCGCTCGACGTGG
>Ga0335069_10000665_pt1 | contig 56178 bp, 45 predicted proteins | sample Lox_Sample_11_FD_206714 | JGI IMG/M metagenome (GOLD analysis project Ga0335069, IMG submission 206714) | Soil microbial communities from Loxahatchee National Wildlife Refuge, Florida, United States - Lox_Sample_1.1 | ecosystem: Environmental > Terrestrial > Soil > Wetlands | place: USA... | reverse complement strand
TGGCCGTTGCTGACGACCCAAGGGTTGGGCAAGGTGGATGGGTAGGTGGGGCCCTGAGAGCCATACTGATTCATGCCTACCTGGTAGGTCGGGAACTCCTGAGACTGGGCGAAAGCCAAAACGCTCATGCCTACTGCCATCGCAAGGACGGCAAGCGGGCGTAGCGCGCTCAGACGACGAGGGGATTTACGCGACATAGACGTCACTCTCCTGATTGGATTTGTTTGTAACCGAGTTCTGACTGCATGACACTCCGTATAGAAAAAGCATCTGGGGTGAGAAGACACAGTTGTGCAAGTTCGATCAGCGATAATAGGTCGCGATCATTACCGGCTTATTACCGTGCTATGAAGATCATTTGAAAGTTCTGTTACAGGAGTGGAAATTCCTGTGGCGACCGGCGCGCGAGGAGCGCCGGAGGGAGATGGGAAGTAAGCGGGTGTTAGGGGGCTTCCGTGTTTACTTCGCCGACTTCATTGTCTCGGCGATCTTGCGGGCGTCGGCGGCTGAGCCAGTTTCGTAGATGACTTCGACGATGCAGTATTTGCCGCCGGAGATTGGGATACCTCGATAGATGTTTGGCTTGCCGTTGAGCGATTGGCCTTCTATCTCGAACTCGGTGGCGGAGCTTTTGGTGACTTTATCGTTGGCGTAAACCTTTTGCGCGTTCTGCTTCAGCTCGTCGAAGCTGGAGATCATTTTGGGCGAACTGGTGGTGGCGGAGACTTTCTTGTTCGCGGAAGTACCATTGCCGAAGGTGGCGTCAACGGTCCAGGATGCGGGGACGGTGATCTGGCAGGAGCCGTCGTGGGAGACGACATTCTTGCCGGATTGGGCGAAGGCAAAAGAACAAGCCACGAGTGTGGCTGCGACTATCGATAGATATTTATTCATCTTCAACTGACTCCAGGAATGCGATACAAAACACGGCGGGGATCTGCACCTTGCATTGGGCCGCAAACTGCAGATCCCTCACTTCGTTCGGGATGACAACCCGAGGAATGACGATTCCACTGGTTACTGAACGTCCGAAACTTTGCCTCCCATAAACGTGACCTTGATGTCTTTGTAGACGTAGATCTGCTTGGCACCGAGGTTGATGATCTTGTCGGGCACGCCGATGGCTGCTTTGACCTGATCGGGCGTCATGCCTTTTTCGATCTGCGCCGGCTCCGGTGGGGGCTGATGCTGGGCCTGACCACCGCCTCCGCCATTGCCACCTCCGCCACCGCCACCGCCACCTTGATCATTGCCTCCCCCTTGGTCGTTGCCGCCATTGTTGCCTTGATCACCACCCTGGCTGTTCTGATTGTCATCGATGGCGAGCAGGCCGGCGATTGCGTCTTCGACTTGTGGCGCGCTCATCTTAGCCAGTTGGCCCTTGTTGAACTGGAAGACTACGTCGGCGTGGTAGAAGGTGGTGGGGCTGATGTTGTTGCAGGAGTCGCAGGAGACGATGCCCATGACGACCTGGTCTTTATCCATGTTGACCTGGATCTTTGATGGATAGACCTTGCTGTCTTTTTGGAAGAAGGACGTGGTTTGCTGCTTGCCAAAGTGGCCGAGCAGGCTGCCGCGCGCTTTCATGCCGAGGGCGTTTGGCGAATGGACCTGGCCATCCTGATATTTGGTGGCCATGCCGCTGGTCTGGTCGCCGTATGGGACGCTGAGGATGCCGCCCTTCTTGATGTCGAGAATGGTTCCCGCCTCGATGACGGCGGCGCCGTTGGAGTCCTCGCCCATCTTGACGAGGTTGTATTGGGCGAGGAGCTGGTCGCCGAGAGATACCTGGGCGGGCAGGTTGGACGACAAGGCGACGAAAATCAAGGCAAGGATCAGAAGGGGCGTCTGAATCTTGTGCCGCATTGCAAATTCCTCCTATGAAGGTGACGCGCTCGGCCATAGCGGCGCGAGGGTTTGTGAGCCAGGGTAGATTTCGGCAGGAGACGGGGCAAGCCCTGTCTCTACTGAAGGGCGCGCCTCGCTTCGCGCAAGTGCGAGGCGCGCTTCCAGAGTTAGTTCGGTTGCTTAGCGTCAGCTTCGGCTGCGTCACCGTCCGACTGCGCCTGCTTCAAATCGTCCTGGACGTTTGAATCGGGCGTGGGGGCGGGGATTTCGCCGCCGGTAGTGGTGGTATCGGGAGCCTTGGGCAGGCCGTTCTTGCCATTCTTGGCCGCCATCTCCTTCATACCATCGCTCATGCTCTGGCGCATGCCGTTGTACATATCCATGAGGTCGTCGGTGGATATGGCAACCGTGGCGCCGACCGCGCATTCGTCTTTGCGGCTGGCTTTCACCTGAGTGTCGACCATGTGGTCGTCGTCAGGCGTGTCGCCAGTGCGATAGACAACGTCGCCGCCGGTGAGGGAGCACTCGTTGCCATCGGAGTCGGTGAGATCCTCTTCATTCGCGACCACGAAGTAGCGAATGTTGGGATCGAGCGCCGCCGGTGGACCGCTGTCGGCGCTCTCTTTGTCCTTGTTGGCGGCCGCAGTTTTCTCGGCTGCGATCTGGCCTTTGATCTCCTCGGAGATGCCGTCCTTGATCTCCTTGGTCAGCGCAGGACTGCTACTGGAAGCTGCGCCGCCAGCGAGTAACAAAGCGCCGGGTTTGTAGATCGAGGCTAGATTTGCCGCAACCAGAGGATCGGAGGTGGAAAGCGAGGCGATCACGTCAGACGAAGCCTGGTTGAATGTAGGAGGCAGAACCTGGCCGTTCTCTTCCGCCGCGGCCGCTTGATCGGCATAAGCCGCCTGCAGGGCCGCCCCGATGAAGAAGTCGGTGAGCCAGAACGCCGCGCTCGGATAGACCGGGTACGGATTCCAGTAGGCGCCGTAGTAGCCATACCAGGGTGCTCCGCCCCAGCCCCAGCCGTAATAAACGGGCGCGGGCCACGGATTGTAGGCCCAGCCGTAGTAGGCCGGTCCCCAGTAATACGCGGGAGCGTAGCCGTAGTAGGGGTAGCCACCGTAGTAGTAGCCGCGATAGCCGTAGGCATAGGCACGACCGCCGCGCCAGTAGGTGCGCTGGTAATATTCATGTCCGCCGTGACGGTAGAACGCGCGTTGGCTGTATCCGCCGTGGCGTCCATAGGCGACGGTGCGGCGACCGTTATGTTCGGAGACTACGCGGCGTCCGCCGTGCGCGCCGCGATTGACGCTCACGTTGTGGCCGTTGACGTGTCCGCGAACCGAACGGACCGAGCCGTTGGCGCGCGTCTGGACGTGGTTGCCGGAACGCGTGACGCGGTTCTGACCGCCTTTTGGTGCGCGGTTACCGGCAGCCTGATGGCCGCCTGCGCCGCCGCGATTTCCGGCCTGCTGACCGCCACGGTTATTGCCGGCTGCGCCCCCACGATTTCCGGCTGCGCCAGCGCGATTGCCGGCCTGATTGCCGCCGCGGTTGTTGCCTGCGGCTCCGCCGCGATTGTTGTTGCCGGCTGCGCCACCGCGGTTGCCGGCTTGCTGGCCGCCACGGTTGTTGTTACCCATGGCGCCACCGCGGTTGCCGCCCTGATTCTGACCGCCACGATTCATGCCATTCTGGCCGGCGCCGCCGCGATTGCCAGCCTGGGAGCCAGCGCGATTTCCTGCCTGGCCACCGGGACCACGGCTCTGGCCCTGAGCGCCGCCTGGTCCGCGGCTCTGACCCTGAGCGCCGCCACCTGGCCGCGAGCCACCACCGCCCGCGGGATGACTTCCACCACCGCCGGACGGGTGGCTTCCGCCACCGCCTCCGCTGGGGTGTCCACCGCCCCCGCCGCCTGACGGTTTGCTGCCGGCGGCTGCCAATGCCGTAAAGAAGAACAACACCAGTGCGACCGACCAGATCGCAAGCAACGACTTTGCTGTCCTGCCTGAATTCATGAGCGACTCCTCAAGATTTGCGAAGCTTATTCCCAAGTTTCGAAAATAGAAACACGCCGACGCGGGAAGGCACGAGGACGCGTATTCCTACCTGAATACTTTTTGCGTTGAGCGCTCTTGGGTCGAGTGCCCTTGGGGTGGAGGGCCGGCACCGGCCTTCGAAGCGAAACAATTTCACACCGGATTGCTTCCGGTGTCAAGGTACAGACGCAGGTATCTGCGGCAAATTTGTAACAAGTGATTGGGTTAGTTGAACGTAGGGGAGATTACGAAGTGAGCTCCAAGTTCACAGAACAGCTGCAAGCTCTAAGTAAAACCCAACTTCGCTTGCCGCGGATGCACGCGGATCTTCACGGATCAAGCTCTCTTTTTGCATATCCGGGAAGATCCGTGTACATCCGCGGGGAGGAAGTTAATCTTGATGTTGCCTCGGGCCTGGAGCTTCCTCCACGAACCAATCCTGCGATTGACGGCTGGACTGGGCGCGGCCAGACTGATTGTTTATGGCAAAACTTCGCGTGGGAATTTTGTTTGGTGGACGCAGCGGGGAACATGAAGTATCGCTGCTGTCGGCGGCGTCGGTGTTGAAGGCGATCGATAAGACGAAATATGAAGTGGTGCCGATCGGGATTACGAAGGATGGGCGTTGGTTGACCGCGGAACATGCGGAACGGCTCCTGAATGGGAGTCTCCCATCGGCCGGCGGGGACAAGAGTGTCCGCGCTACCCAAGCTGAGAGGCATTTGCGGGCGGGCGATCCGGATTGCACTCCCGGGGCGGCGTTGCTTGCGGTGGGCGAATCCGTGGTAGTTCCTCCGGAGCCGGTGCGGCGGGATTCTTCGCTCCAGCCTTTTCAGACCGATGCTTCCAGCCTGCGGCGGGCCGCGGACCGAGCGATCAACGTAGACGTCATCTTTCCGGTGCTGCACGGGACACTTGGCGAGGATGGAACGATTCAAGGACTGTTTGAGCTCGCCGACATCGCTTATGTCGGGGCGGGTGTGCTTGGGTCGGCTGCGGGCATGGATAAAGATGTGATGAAGGCGCTGTTTCGCACGGCCGGCTTGCCGATTGTGAAGCATGTGACCGTGCTTCGGTCGGCTTGGGAGAGCGGCGCTCGGAAAGTTGAGAGACTGGTTGAGGGCAAGTTGAAGTATCCGGTGTTTGTAAAGCCCGCGAACCTGGGCTCGTCGGTGGGGATTTCGAAGGCGCACGACCGGAAAGAACTTGGACCCGCGATTTCGGAGGCGGCGAAGTTCGATCGGAAGATTGTGATCGAGGAAGGCGTCGGCGGGAAGAAACAGAAGGCGCGCGAGATCGAATGTGCGGTGCTTGGGAACGACGAACCGAAGGCATCCGTCGCGGGCGAGATTGTTCCGTGTAAAGAGTTTTACGACTATGACGCGAAGTATCTGGCGGAAGGGTCGGAGCTGGTGATTCCGGCGAAGTTGTCGAAGACGGAGATGAAGCGGGTGCAGGCGCTTGCTATTTCCGCGTTCAAGGCTGTTGACTGCTCGGGGCTGGCGCGCGTGGATTTTCTGATGGAGCCGAACTCGCGCAAGATGTACGTGAACGAGATCAATACGATGCCGGGATTTACCGCGATCAGTATGTATCCGAAGCTGTGGGGCGCGACGGGGGTGCCGTATCCCGAGCTGATTGACCGGTTGATTCAGCTTGGGATGGAGCGGCACGAGGATAAGAAAAGGAATCAGTACAGCCGGTAGGTTTCAGTTGCGAGTTGCTAGTAGCTGGTTGAGGACCTTCGCGCGCGGCTGCATCATCAAATCTGCATCGTCAAACAAAGACAAGCTGCGATTGACTCGCGTGGGGGCGCTAGTATCGTCTCGGCCATTCTTGAATGGGGCGTCGCCCGATCCGCTCGCAGCCCGAGCAATGGCTGTCGATGCTGGGGTCAATCTTGGAGCTGGCGTCTTTGGGCTTCGTGCAAACCGCGGCTAACGATGCGACAAAGAGCTTTAACCGCTGGGCACACGAGGTTGCACGGAGAATCGGGTTTCGAAGATCGAGTTCCGCATAAAACTCTATCTCCAATTACAATAGAAATTCAGCTGCGCGGCAGTCTCCGCGGAATTCGGGCGGCATCCCAAACTGCCGAATTGTGAGGACCGATGTCACAGAATCATTATTCGACCAAACCCAAGCGTCGCCAGAAGAGTAAGAAGCGCAAGGATGTGTCGCAAGGCACGATGGCGAAAGTACGGGCGCTTGAGGCGGCCGAAAAAAAGAAGTCGTAGGCCTTGACAGACCGCATGGTCGGTCGCTAGTATTACATCCCAAGTTTGCTCTAACTGAGCGAACCGGAATTTCATGCAGAGTGGCTGAGGGACGAGCCCAAGGACGCCACGGCAACCGGATCGCGATCATATATCGCGCTTGACAGGTGCCAACTCTCGCCCGGTAACGGGGACCATGAGATTCGGGTAAGCGAAAATCTATTTATTCGCACTTCCCGAGCCTCTTTTCCTACCCGGAAAAGGGGTTTTGCCGTAAATGGGGAATTTTTCCCCGGCTCGTCCCGCCAGCTACAGAAGGAAGTTGCACCATGACGGGAACCTACCAGTTGCGCTGCCGCGAGTGCGGCAAGACCTTCGAAAACCAGCCACGCTCGATCTGCGAGTGCTTCTCGCCGCTGGAAGTCACCTACGATTACGATGCGATCAAGAAGCACGTGTCGCGCGAGTTGTTCGCGCAGCGGCGCCCGAATATCTGGCGCTACCGCGAACTGCTGCCGCTGCCAGCGGGATATCAGCCCTCCCTCCCAGTCGGTTTTACCCCGCTGGTCAGCGCGCCTCGGCTGGGCGAGCGCATTGGGTCACGCAATCTTTTCATCAAGAATGACGCCGTTTGTTTGCCGACTTTGAGTTTCAAAGATCGCGTGGTCGCGGTGGCGCTGGCGAATGCGCGCGCCTTTGGATTCGAGACGGTGGCGTGCTCGTCGACGGGAAATTTGGCCAACTCGGTGGCGGCGCAGGCGGCGCGCGATGGATTCAAGGCGTGGATCTTCATTCCGTCTGATTTAGAGCCTGCAAAAATTCTCGGGACGCATGTGTTTGGCGCGGAAGTTGTGCGCATCAACGGCAGCTACGATCACGTGAATCGGCTGTGCTCGCAGATTGCGGACGAACACAAGTGGGGATTCGTGAACGTCAACCTGCGGCCGTATTATGCCGAGGGATCGAAGACGGTCGGGTACGAAATCGCCGAGCAACTGGGCTGGAGGTTGCCGGATAACGTTGTGGTGCCGATGGCTGGCGGCTCGCTGATTACGAAGATCAAGAAGGCATTTGATGAACTCATCCTGCTCGGGATTGTCGAGCCCAGGTCGGTGCGCTTTTTTGGAGCGCAGGCTTCGGGGTGCTCGCCGATTTCCACCGCAGTCAAGCAGTACAGCACGGAGATCGAGCCGCAACGGCCGAAGACAATTGCGCGCTCACTGGCCATTGGCAATCCTGCCGATGGGCATTATGCAATCAAGGCCATCACGAAGAGCGGAGGCTGGTCCGAGGACGTGATGGACCATGAGGTCGTTGAGTCGATTCAATTGCTGGCGCAGACGGAAGGCATCTTTACGGAGACTGCGGGTGGTGTGACCGTGGGCTCGGCGCGCAAGCTGATTCAGCAGGACCGCATTTTGCCGGACGAGACAACGGTCCTATGCGTCACCGGCAATGGCCTGAAGACGACCGATGTGCTCGCCGACAAATATCAGGCCGAGAAACCGATTGCCGCCAAGCTCAGCGAGTTCGAGACGTATCTGGCTTCGAAGCTCGCTGCTATCTTGCCGCCGGTTGCGGCTGCGGCGGTGCCGGCGGTGGCGTAGAAGAGCAGTTGCTAGTAGCGAGTTGCTAGTTGGTCGGCGGTTTTGAACCTCTAGCAACTAACTACTAGCTACCAGCAACTTTCCGCAGAATTCATACCTTAAAAGGAGACACACATGAGCATCACCGTACAAATTCCAACCGCACTGCGGCGTTTGACTGCCGGCACTCCGCAGGTTACCTGCGAGGCGGCGAACCTCAATGAGCTTTTCGCGACGCTTGATGGAAAATTTCCTGAGCTGAAGCCGCATCTGCGCGATGAAGCGGGCGAGATTCGGCGGTTTCTAAATATTTATGTGAATGAGGAAGACATTCGTTTTCTTGGCGGAGCGGAGTATGCGTTCCAGCCGGGCGACGAAGTGCTGCTTGTGCCGTCGATCGCGGGCGGCGCGGTTTAGCGATTCCGCTGTGCACTCACCGCCTGGCCGTTAAGTGACGTACGGGCGAGACGCCCGTGCCTCCCGTCACCATGCGCTGCCCGCAAGTCGAGCCTGGATAATGACTTGCGGCGCAATGCGCAGCCGCGCGGCCGCTCGCAGCTCGCCTGCCTTGAGCCGATACCATCCATCCCACATCTAATATGATGGCGTTAGTTTCAAGGCCACCTCTTATGAGCAATGTTTTCAAAACCACCCTTTTGCTGACGATCATGACGCTGCTGCTGATGCTTGCCGGGCGGGCGTTTGGCGGCGAGAACGGCATGTTCATCGCGCTCGTCTTTGCGGGCATCATGAATTTCGTGTCGTATTTCTTTTCCGACAAGATCGCTCTGGCGATGTATCGCGCGCAGCCGGTTACGCGCGAGCAACTCCCTCGCGTTTATGACATCGTCGAGCGGCTGTCGCAAAAGGTCGGCTTGCCGATGCCGAAGGTTTATGTGATTCCGACGGACTCGCCCAATGCTTTCGCTACCGGGCGCAATCCGAATCACGCATCGGTCGCGGTAACGCAGGGAATTTTGGGGCTGCTGAACGATGAAGAGCTGGAAGGCGTCATCGCGCATGAACTCGGACATGTGCGGAATCGCGACATTCTAATCAGCTCTATTGCCGCGACCCTTGCGGGTGCGATTACGTGGCTCGCGCACATCGCGCAATGGGGAATGATTTTTGGCGGCTATGGCGGACGCGACCGCGAAGATCGCGGCGGTGGCGGAATCGCGGCGATCATTATGGTCTTCCTTGCGCCGCTGGCAGCTACGCTAATTCAACTGGCCGTCTCCCGTTCGCGCGAATACGGCGCGGATGATACGGGTGCCCACTGGACCGGCAATCCATATGCTCTAGCGAGCGCGTTAGCGAAGATCGAGAACTATTCGCGGAGGCAGCCGCTGATCGCGACGCCATCGACCGCGCATCTTTTCATCATTCAGCCGTTCTTAGGAGGGATGAGCTTCGGGAATTTGTTCTCGACGCATCCGCCGACGGCGAAGCGGATTGAAAGGTTGACTGGGCGGCCGGCGGATTATTTGCTGCGGTGAGTTGCGAGTTGCTAGTAGCTAGTTGCCAGTAAATGCAAAACCGACCATTTTCTGTGGTTGGTTGTCACCGCTCGATGTCGATGGAATGACTCACAATCGGGGCTGGAAGCATTTATGGGCCGATCCTTCCGAGACCTCGTGGCGTGGCAAAAGGCAATGAAGTTTGTAACGAATGTTTATCTTGCGACCAGAGATTTTCCTCGCGAAGAGCTTTACGGCCTTACTAACCAGTTGCGTCGTGCGGCGGTTTCCGTTCCCAGCAACATTACGGAGGGACAGGCGCGGTCCTCTCCCAAAGAATTCCATCACTTCCTTAGCCAAGCACGTGGTTCTCTGGCCGAGATTGAAACACAACTCTCGGTTGCAAACACGCTCCGATATTTGCCGCCAGAAACGGCCGATTCGCTGCTCGCAGACGTTGATGAGCCAGGCCGCGTAGTCACGGGTCTAATGTCTTCAATCAAAAACAGGGCAGCTTGAGTACGGCTTCCCCATTAACATGGCCCAACCGGATGCGAGGTCAGCGGCCTCGCAACTAGCAAGCAGCCACTCGCAACTCCGCCATGACTGGCGTAACCCCAACCTCAGCCACGCCCATAGTAGAATCCAACAAAGTGGCTCCCGCAACCCTGGCAAATACCGCACGGCGCGCCTCGGAACTTGAGGCGGGTCTTCGCACTGTGATTCGCGGCAAGGACGATGTGCTTCGTCTTGCGCTGGTCGCTGTCTTTGCGCGTGGGCACTTGCTGATCGAAGGCGTGCCTGGAGTCGGCAAGACTACTCTGGGCCAGGCTCTTGCCCGCGCCATCGATTGTTCGTTCCAGCGTGTGCAGTTTACGAGCGACATGCTGCCTTCGGACGTTCTTGGCATCTCTGTGTACTCAGCCATTGAGCAGAAGTTCGAGTTCAAGCGTGGCCCCGTTTTCGCCAATGTGCTTCTTGCCGATGAGATCAATCGCACCACTCCGAAGACGCAGTCCGCGCTGCTGGAAGCAATGAACGAAGGGCAGGTCACCGTTGACGCCTATTCATATCCCTTGCCCAAGCCTTTTCTTGTGATCGCCACGCAGAATCCGATCGAGCATCACGGGACGTATCCGCTGCCCGAATCGCAGCTTGACCGTTTCCTGATGCGCATTCACATGGGATATCCGGAGATGAGCGCGGAGCGGGAGATTTTGCGCTCCGAGGCTGGTACCGCGCAACTGGAAAAGCTTCAGCCCGTGCTGAATGCCAACGATGTGCTGGAGATTCAGCAAGCGGTCACCGAGGTTCACGTCGACGACTCTCTGGTGACCTACGCTCTGGCTATTGTGGCCAAGACACGCGAGTCCGAGTATCTTTCGCTGGGAGTCTCTCCGCGCGGTTCGCAAATGTTCTATCGCGCCGCGCAAGCCATGGCCTTCCTGGAAGGCCGCGACTACTGCACGCCTGAGGATTTCAAGCCGCTGGCGGTTCCGGTTTTCGCCCATCGCGTGGTGGTCAATGCGCACTATGCGTCGACGCTGAAAAAGTCGGAGCAGTCCGAACAGGTGCTGAAAGAGATTGTCGACAGCGTTCCTGTGCCAGTGTAGTTGAACCGGCACGCAGGGGTGAGGCGCCGCTGCCTCCGCCGCGCCCTTAGCTTCTCACGCTAAACTCCGCTCCAGGAGCCACTTCCAGCTGATTACTAGTGGCCATCGTATTACGCTTGGCAGACGATTTTCTTATTGAAGCCCCACCCGACGTATGTTCCAATCGTTCCACGTCCCCCTCGACGTTGTTGGGTTCTCCTATGACAATTTTTCGCGGTGCATCCGCCAACGGCGTAGCCCTATCTGTGCGGCGCTTGGCCGTTTTGCTCCATCCCGCAATTCTCTTCGGCGCACTAATCGTCGGCATCTTCACCAACAACCTTGCCGCGCAGGACTATCTGCTCACCAACGACGATTCGGCAACCAACGGGGTCTCCTTTTTCACCATCGGCCCAGGCGGCAGCCTCGATTTCGCCATGGAAGTGCAAGGCCCGGGACTTGGTATTGGGGGAGGATTGTTTGGGATGTCGCGGGTTGCCGCGGTCGATAACGGAAGCGTGCAATGCATCTTTGCAACAGAGTCGTTTACGAATGACGTTTTTTGGATTGTGCCGGGCTCGGGTTTCCCGGGTGGATCGGCAAACGGTTCGCCATCGGACGACGGCTCGGCGAATGGCGTCGGCATTGCGGCGAATGCCCAGTACGTCTATGCCAGTTTCAGTTCATCGAGCACGATTGCGACCTTCCAGGTGCAATCCGGCTGCTCGCTCGCTTTCGTGAATGACATTCCAGCCAGCGGCTTGAATGGCGGGCCCATCGATGGCATGGCTCTTCACGGCAACATGATGATCGCGACCTACGCCGACGGTTCGATCGAATCATTCAGCATCGGTGCGGGGACACCCGTTCCCAATGGCGACAAGCAATTTTCCACCGGCTCCGCTGGCGGTTACACCTATCCGAATGGCATCGATATCACGCAGGACGGGCATTTCGCGATCTTCGGAGATACGTCGACCTCCGACGTTGTCGAAGTATCGGATATTTCATCCGGCAAACTTAGTGCGACGAGTGTCTATCACACACACGCCGGCATCAGTTCGAGCAACGTGCTGCTGAGTCCCGACGAGACTATCCTCTATATCAGCAACACACAGGGCGATGTGGTGTCGGCGGCGTTCTTCGACAAGGAGACCGGCGCGGTGAGCAAGGGCTGCACGTCGCGCAAAATCCGCGGCTACGTCGGCGATTGGTCGTATCTCGGCGGATTGGCATTGCAGCAAATTACGGGCAATGGTGGCGGAGTGTTTGTCGCCGAGTTTGGAGCGCCGGCCGGCATTGCCGCGCTGAACCTGACGGTGAAGGGCGCGAAATGCAATTTGCGCGAGGCGAAAGACTCTCCGACAACGGACTACTACAGCCGCGGATTGCTTTCGATCGGCAGATTTCCTCCGCGGGCGTTTTGAACTCACAGAAATTAGGAACAAGGACGAGCACGACATTTATGAATCTCATCCGGCTTACGAAGTGCGTGATTGCAGTTCTCGCTTTGAGTGCGATCCCCGTGGCCCTTTTGGCGCAGTGCCCTGACCGTCCTGCTTCAGGCACGGAGGTGAAAGATCCGTACACGGTTACTCCGAGCAATGGAGTTCTGATGGCTGACATGTCGCTCGGCCAATCGGTGGACCAGGCTGGCTATACGCACTACTGCTATCAGTACCTGTCGCCGAATGGGGTGGTCGAGGCGCCGACGCTTCGCGTCAATCCGGGCGATACGTTGCAGCTCAACGTCGCGAATGTGATTCAGGACAGCGAAGCGTCGAAGATGAAGATGCATCACGCGGCTGGCGGGCCGGTCTGCGGAGATGGCGGGACGGCGACGGTCAGTTCCACCAACGTGCATTTTCACGGCATGCCCGTACAGCCGGTTTGTCATCAGGATGACGTTATCAACACGCTGATTCAGCCGGGCTCGTCGCCGTTCAACTACGATATCCCGATCCCGGCCGATACGCCTCCCGGCCTCTACTGGTACCACCCGCACGTTCACGGCTTCACGGAGTTTCAGGTGAATGGCGGGGCTGCGGGCGCGCTGGTCGTAAACGGTATGGAGAAAGTCCGCCCTGAGGTCGCGGGCCTTAAAGACCGCGTCTTCGTGATCCGCCAGCAATATCTCGTGCCTTGGATCCCCGGCCCGTATCAACTGAGCTTGAACTACGAGGTTTCGCTTTTCCCGAAGGCTCCCGCGCCCTACATCAACATCGGGCCGGGAGAGCGGCAGTTCTGGCGAGTTGCGAATGCCACGCTGCAGGATTTTATTCCGCTCCAGATTCTCATTAATAACAAGCCGGAGAAGCTCGAGCTGATCGCGCTCGATGGATACCCCCTTGCGAAGACGCGGAATGTCGACACTATCCTCATTCCGCCCGCTGGCCGCGCGGAATTCATCGTCACGGGCCCGGCCGTCGGACAAACCGGGCAGTTCGAGGTCGGTCCATATGACACCGGGCCAACCGGCAATCCGGATATCTCGGCTCTGCTCGCGGTCATCAATCCGGTTTCGAACGGGCCGGTGCCCGATTCGCGGACAGCGGCATCCGCAGCGAGCGCGTCAACGGCTCCCAAGCTGAAGTGGTCGGATCTTGAAAATGTGAAGGCCACCAAAGAGCGGAAGCTCTTCTTCTCCGAAGAATTCGGTGGCACCAACGGCCCAATTCAGTTCTATATCACCGTGGATGGCCAGCAGCAGAAAGTTTTCGATCCGAATGAAAAACCCGTCATTCGAACGAAAGTTGGCGAAGTGGAAGACTGGACGATCGAGAATCGCGCGCTGGAAACGCACGCGTTTCATATCCACCAAATTCACTTCAAGGTGCTGGAAGTGGATGGCAAGACAGTGCCGGTGCATGACATGCTCGATACAGTTACTATTCCGTACTGGGAAGGTCCCGGCACCCCTTACCACAGTGTGAAAGTTCGTATGGATTTTCGCGATCCGAACATCGCGGGAACCTTTCTATTCCACTGCCACATCCTGCTCCATGAGGATTTGGGCATGATGCATAAGATCCAGGTGGACCCATAGGCCAAGGGCCTGCCCTTGGCACGTACTCCTGAGCGCTTGTCATTCGAGCGCGGCTTAGAATCTGTAGTTCGCCGCGCTCGCCTCGGATTCCTGCTGCAGCGAGCCTGTAAAATCTCACCCATCGGGAGAGACTGCTATGACTATTCAACTCACTAAAAGATTTTTCTTCATCTCTGCCGCGGTGCTATTGTTCGCGGCCGGTTGCATCCTTGGCGTCCGTCTGCGTTCGCCGCAAGTTGTCCATGCGCAGTATGCCCCGAGCGAGGGCGTGGTGCCCAAGTCCTATGGCCATCTTGTTGCCGCCATTGCCGACCGCATCGGGACCGGATTAGTTTTCGAGGATCAGGATGGAACGATTCGCTTCGTCAGCATTACCGGGATGAAGGAAGGACAGCTCAACCGTTACGATAAGACGCCAACGAAGGGAGGCATTCCGAAGTCCTACGGGCATCTGGTTTCAGCCGTGGTAAACGGCAAAGGCACAGGCCTGATCTTCGAAGACGCGGAAGGCTCGATTCGCTTCGTGACCCTGACCGGCGAGATGGAAGGCGAGTTGAAACGGGAGTAACAGTAACCTCCTTTTTCAGAGACGATAAGAGACCTGTGTTAGTTTGTTAACCGCGATGATTGCGGAAGTCATCCCTGGTGCCTACGATGCAGAGGGAACAAAGGTCTTCCGCCCTTTCGAGCGACGGAAAGGCATCCATCCAACGTTTCCCATGGGTAGGTATATCAGCCAACCCCTTGCCGTTCATTGCGACTCGATCGAAGACGTCGTGCGATTCCTTTACGGCTGCAAGGGTATTTCTGACAAAGAACAATTTGGAAAAGACGATTACTGGCAACCTCCAGAGCACTTCGAAAAAACGAGAAAAGGCGATTGCGACGACTTCGCGCTGTGGACATGGCGCCAGCTGTCCGCTATGGGCTACCAGGCGCGTTTTGTGGGCGGACGAACGGGTCGCTATGGAAGAGGCCACGCGTGGGTAGAATTTTTTCGCGATGGGCGCGCCTATATAGTCGAGCCGCAACTATCGTTCCTGGGCCTACATATGCCTCGCCTTAGCACACTGAGTTACCATCCACGAATTTCGGTTGCTTGGGACGGCGAAAAATTGTCCTACTATGAGCACGCCGATCGGCGCACTCTACCTTCATTCATTTATCTTGTCGGACTGCTTCCAGAGTATCTCTGGGTTTGGGGGTCTTTCTGGCTGTTCAAGATTCACAAAATTCCCCGGTTGATCTGGTACCTGCTGACCCAATTCCTTAAGGGTTTTCGGTGGACTGGAAAAGCAGGAAGGCCATAGCCCCGCTGCACTCCATGTGGTCTTACTGAGGATCGATAACAGAGAACTAGAGATCAAACACGCGAAACGCTCGCGACGGTTGCTGCGCTTGCAGTAGAGAGATCGCCACGTTGTGCACCGGAATTCCCCCGCTGGTTTTTCCATCGCATGTTCCGTGATGCGCGTGACCGTGAACTACTAGGTCAGCGCCGTGCCGGTCGATTACCTCGGCCAGGCGCGAGGTTCCGAGGAACGGGAAAATCTCGGGATTTTCGCCGACCACGGTGGCTGCGATTGGGGAATAGTGCAGCACCACGACGCGCTTTCCAGCACGCAATTGCGACATGCCGCGTTCGAGCTTGAGCGTCTCGTCGATGGTGGCCTTCACGAATGTCTTGATTTCGGGCTCGCCGAATGCGGTTAGTACGCCGCGTCCGAATCCTCCGACGAAGCCTTTTGTGCCCGCGAATCCTACACCATCTCTCTCGTAGCCCGTGCCGTCCAACACTTTAATGCCTCCCGATGTCATCATCTGAGTGAGTTCTTTCTCCTTGCCGCACTCGTAGTCGTGGTTGCCAAGCACCGCGACGATGGGCACGCGGAGCCGCACCAGCGCGTTTAAGAGCGGCTCCATTTCGTCCGGCTGGCCGTAATTGGTCAAGTCGCCGGCTACTACCAGAACGTCTGCCTCGTCGCGCACTCGCCCCAATTGATCGAGCACAGCGGAGTGGCTCGACGGTACGAAATGCAAGTCGGCGGTGGCGGCAATTCTCATAGAGAGTTCTCAGTTTTCGGTTCTCAGTTCTCAGTAGACGCTCGTACGGGGACTCCCGACACAACAAAACCAGCTATTCGCACACTGGCTCGATCTTCATCCGGCGCGCCTGGCTCTCTTTGAGAATGTTATCCATGCCCCATTCTTCAACGTCGATGGCGAACATCTTGTCGTCGATGAGGCTGCCCCGGAACCTCGCTTTGGGATTCGGCGTGCGCACCTCTTCTTCGAATCGTCCGAGCAAACCGTTCCATACGCTCTGGGGAACGAAATGCGTTTGTGCTGGATAGACGTAACGGAATAGCACCAGGGCCCAGAACACAAGTTCCCAATGTTCCCCGGCAATTTCGAGGATGCGCTGCCACTGGAGTTTGCCGCGCAGCGCGTAGATGACGTGCACGATATCTGCGCCATCGAATCGCTCGCGGCGCGTGATGAATAGCTTCGAAGCGATCAGTTCTTCGGGCGCGAGCACGCGCGTCGGCACGCCGAGAACCGTGGACGGATGCGAGCGGCGGATCCATTCGCTATCCACGGTAATAGCGCCATTGCTCATGCCGGTAATGATGTCGACGAAGAAGTCGTCGCGCCACGCTTTCGCGAGCCAGACTGGATCGTAAACTTCGCAACGAAATCCTTCTTTCGCCAAAATTCGCAGCGCCCGGTTTGCCTCTGGCGGCGGCACAAAGATGTCGAGGTCCTTTGTGAACCGGCAGATACCGGTGTGCTGTTGCAGGGCAACCGCTCCCGAGACTGCGAACGGAAGCCGCTCTTCTTCCAGTCGCGCTAGTACTTCGCGAAATAGAAGCTCTTGCGACTCGGGAAGCGTTACGGGAACCGAAGAGGTGACGGGAAGTTCTGCTGGCTCGCCCATAGTTTGGCCTCTTTTACCATGCCACCGACTGCACTTCCACAAAACCAGCGTTGAAAATGGCGCGGCCCTCGCCGCGCCAGTGATCTTTTGTGCGTTACGGGCAAGCCGCCCTGCAACGCAGGTTCAAACCGCCTTCTTGAAATCCGTTGCGCTCTCCGATTCCGAAACTCGCCCCGGTCCCACGCGGCAGGTCGGGCAACTGGCAACGGACTCCTTGCGCCGCTCGCGCAGTCGCGCCTGGAATGTATCCCAGCGTCCGCCGATACCCGATGCGCTGTTGCTGATGACGACGGAATCAACACCGGCCGGAACTATGCGGCCGGTGGGCGCCTCTGCAGCCTCCCGCGGAGTTGGATCGGCTTGCGATGCCCGACTTCCCGCGACGCCCGTCGTCTTCAGTCCCGATTCGTTCCCCGACGCAATCGCCGACGACCGATTGCCTTCCATCTGCAGCGTGGTCGGCGTGATGTTGCGGTCCGTCTCCTTGCGATGCATCACGGGACTCGTCTCCCATTTCGCGCGGTAACGGTTTTCATAGTCCGTCCATTTCTCGTGCGATTCGAGATCTTTCTCGTCATATGGAGGAAGACTCTCGATCTGCTGCTTGGTCATGTCGCAGGCAAAGTCGCCCTCGTGTTCGGATGACGGTCGCAGGAGTTCCGCCGAAACGACGAACTCCTTGGTAGTAAGCCAGCCCCCTGTGTCCACCACGACGTAAGCCACATCGCCGCTGAGATGGTCGTAAATCACATCCTGAATCTTGCCTAACTTTTCGTCGCCGACCCCGTAGAGCGCGGATCCACGAATGTCCTCGGTCGCGTTGCCGAACCGATAGTCCCCTAAAAGTGCGTAGTGCGACATACCATTCCTCCCTGCTGCGCGAGATGGGCAGCGGTGGTTGGATGCCGCAAATTGAGGAAGTGTTTGAAGAGAGAGGGGAGGTTGATAGTTTCAGAATGCTGGTGCGAGCAAGCAGAGTGGCCGGTAGAAAATTTCGATACTACCTTTCGCGCGAGAACTATCAGAAGGAGTGCAAAGGCTACAGGCGGCCGGGATTCGCGAGGCTTCTGGCAGTCCGCCGGTAGGTTCTTTAGGAGCCGCTTCATTTTGCAATCTCAACCGGTTGGTGGATGGGCGGCAGCTTGAATCGTACCTTCACTGTCTTGATCTCATACGGCTTGGTATGGACGGTGACGGCGCCGTACGAGAGCGGAAGATCGCCGATCGGACGCTCCATCAAGTTCGTCTCTTGAGCGCTTTGCGCGCCGGTTGGAAGGTTGATCTTTACATCGCTTTCACGCCCTGCCCACTCGTAGAAGCGAAGGATCATGCAGTCGTCGTCCTCCGATTTCTTGAAGGCGGTTAGAACGACGTTATCCGCATTCGCCGCGACGAATGAATGTTCGGGCGGCAAAGCGCCTTCGTGTTTCTCAGCTTGCAGCGTGAGCAAGTTGTAATTCAGTTCGTAACCCTGGCGGGTCGTGAGCGACTCACGCCAGCCTCCCGCGTGCGGATAGAGAGAATACGTGAACTCGTGATGACCTTCGTCGGCGTGGGGATCGGGCCACTCGGGCGAACGCAGCAATGAAAGACGGAGGACGTTGCCTTTCGCGTCGTAGCCGTACTTGCTGTTGTTGAGCAGGCTAAATCCGTGGCGGTCATCGGAAATGTCGGCCCAGCGCATGGCCGGAACCTCAAATTGAGCTTTCTCGGCGGGAGTGTTGCGGGTGGTGGGCCGCTCGACCGACCCGTAGGGAATTTCGTAGGTTGCCTTTGTGCTTTTTGCGCTGACCGGGAACGCGACCTTTAGCAGAATGTGCTTCTCATGCCACTCGACCTGCGTGTTGACATCAACGCGCGGACTAGCTGGGTAGAGCGTCACGTCCTGAATGAATGTTGAGTTCTGAAAATGCTTTTTGATGCGGATGACGGCGCGCAGAGGACCGCTCTCGAGCATTTTTACTTCATCGGCCTGATCGAGATTCCAGTACTTGTCTTCGAAGTCGGCGTCGATGTTCCATGCGTCCCAGCGCTTTGGTTTGTCGACGAAGGCCTGCAAAAGATTGCCGCAGATTTTGTCTTTTGGGCCGCCCGTGTCGGTCTCGGCGGGTGCTAGAGCCTCTTGATTGCTGCGTTTTTCGAAGAGACTGGCCATGCAGCCGGTGTGCGGGTCGATCTTTACACGGACGAAATCGTTTTCGAGCGTGTCTGCGGTGGCATGCAGCACAGATTGTTCGTGCATGGGAGTCATTACGCCACGGACAAAGTATGTGTTGTAGCCAAGCGAGGGAGTGCTGGCGATGAGCAGAAATCGGGCACGATGCGTGTCGGGGTCCAGGCTCAGAAGTTGTGATTTAGCCACCTTGCCGGCCGCGTCCGTCACGCTGACCGACTTTGCGTTTCCTGGTAACTGCACTTCGGCTTCAATCACCCCGGTGCGCGCCCAAGACAGTGAGTTGAAAACCAGCAGCGGCACGCCCTCGCCGTGCGTGGTTCCTTGCGTGTTGACGTGGGCCGCAATTTCCTGCAGCGAGTTTTCGATCACTTTGTTCCCGAACAACTGAACGTCTTCGAGGTTTCGGCGCGCATCTAGATAGTTCACGCCTATCCCTGAACCCGGCATGATGTCGTGAAAATCGTCGAAGAGAAGACGCTTCCAGGCGCGGTTCATCTGCTCTTGCGGATAAAATCGCCCCTCCAACATCGCCAATGAGCCGAACTTCTCGGCATTCAGCATCACTTCTTCGCTGCGCCGAATGCGCTGCTTGGTTTCGGCCTGAGTCGTGAAGACGCCCCGGTGGTACTGGAAGTACAACTCGCCGTCCCATGTGGGCACATTCAGGCCGGGCAACTTCTTTCCCAGAGTGTCAAAGAAAGCTGACGCCGTTCCGAGTTCCAGTTTCGGATAGATCGTGTCTGGCGCCATCAACTGCGTCGCGTTGTCGAGCATCTCGCGCGTGGGGCCGCCGCCGTGATCTCCGACACCATAGAGGTGGAGCATCTCCGGAGTATCGCTGACCTTTGGCCCGTAGATCGCCGGCGCCCAGACGGATAGATCTTTCGCCATCCCAGGGCCTTCGATGCTCGCCGCGTAATCGCGAGGAAAATACGTTAACAGTTTGCTCCCGTCCGGCGCCTGCCACCAGAAAAGCTTGTAAGGGAACGTGGTGAATTCGTGCGCCCAGAGCAGCTTTTGCGTGACGAAGTAATCCATGCCCGACTTCTTGTAGATCTGCGGCAGTTGCCAGTTGTAGCCGAAGGAATCGGGATTCCATCCGATTTTTACGTCCACTCCGAAGCGGGATTGAAAATAGCGCTTGCCGATGAGAATCTGACGCGTGAGCGACTCGCCGCCGGGCATGTTCAGATCCGGCTCGACCCACATGCCGCCGATGACTTCCCAGCGGCCCTCGCGAACGCGTTGCTGAATCTCCTTGAACATCGCCGGATATTTTTCTTCGATCCATTCGTAGGTGCGCGCCGAAGACATGGTGAATTTGAAGTCAGGATATTCACGCATGAGATCGAGAACGCTTTGGAAGGTATTGCGAACGACCTCAACCGTTTCAGTCCAGGGCCAGAGCCATGCCATGTCGATGTGCGAGTTGCCGACGGCATGGATGGTGAACTGCTGAAGCCATGGTTTGAGCGTGGCGAGTTTGGCCCGTGACGCGGTCAGGGACCGATCAAAGGCAGCCTGGTTTCCGTGGTCAAGCGCGGCGAAATCGATCGTGCTTAGCGCGCTCTCGAGGGTCTGCTGTCTTTCTGCCTTGCCCTCTTCATATGCGGCGATCATCGGTTGAGCCGAGAGCAACTCCATGCGAAGAAGCGAGGGATCGGGGCGGGTTGCCGGTGGGTGAAAGGTAACTTCGCTTCCGTAGATCGAGGTTTTTGAGGTGGAACAATTGATGCGAACGGCTACAAGAAAATGCTGGCCCGGCTGTGCGTTTTCAGCCAGCAGGATGGGCTGCTGCATGTCTTCATCACCACGGTAGACTATGCCGCCATTGAGAAAGACGGTGAGAATCTCCGCATCTTCGCTGCGGATGATGAGGCGCAGATCGACGCGCGAGCCTTGCGTGTTATAGCCGTGAATATTTTCCGGGATGGTGATCGTCTGGCGCAGGACGCGCGGGCCGGTCTCCCACTCTTCGCGGACTTTGACCATCTGCCAATCGGCATCGTTCAGCGCTGCGGCTTCAGGATGAGCAATGTCGGAGTGAAATCGCCATTCGGAGACTGGCATAGTAACCAGCGATTGCAGGCGATCGAGCGTTGGTTTGTACGGATCAGCGACGCTGGATTGGGAAGTTTGTGAGAGTGCTTGAGAGGCCAGGATGAAAAATAGGCAGAAGAAGCGAGTAGCCAGTTTTTTCATAACGCAACATCATAATGCCAGCGAGACTTCGGGACTGGCAGACTCAATTATTTTCATTTCGTCGAGGCGCAGAATTACATCGTTAACCTGATTGTCCTGCGTTATGCGACTGGCTAGGGCAGGGTTAGTTGAGGCTGTTTCAGGGTTCCTCTCCCCGAGATGTCATATTGCAGAATCGTGGAACGGCCTCACCATTTGCGATCATTTTTTGCTCCAGATATTGGTTCCTCTTCCAAGCTGCTTCAGCGCGGTCTTAGCGGCATGGTAACCGCACATGCCATGCACCCCCGCGCCCGGCGGGGTAGAAGCGGAACAGAGATAGATATCGGGCGCGGAGGTAGCGTAATGGCGCCAGGTCGGCCGAAACAGGAACTGGCCGATGTCGAGCGCGCCCCCGGCAATGTCTCCGCCAACCAGATTGGCATTCATCGCTTCGAGGTCGCCGGGAGCGAAAACGCGCCGGGCAAGAACGAGATCGCGGAATCCGGGAGCGAAGCGTTCAATCTGAGCTTCGATTCGGGGAAGCATGTGCGCTTTAGAACCGTTGGGTATGTGGCAATATGCCCAAGCCGTGTTCTGACCTGCCGGGGCGCGGGTAGAGTCGAACAAGCTGGGTTGTGCGAGTAAAACGAAAGGACGTTCGGCGGCTTGACCACTGCGCGTCGCTTTCTCGCCAGCCGCAATTTCCTCGAATGTACCACCCAGGTGCACAGTGGCGGAGCGCAGGCAATCCGCGGCCTTCCAGGGTATCGGCCCCTTGAGCGCATAATCGACTTTGAAGACCGCGGGCCCGTAACGGAATTGACCGAGCACTTGCCGATAGTTGGCTGACAACCGATTGCCAGCGATGTTGAGTAGTTGTTTCGGAGTGAGGTCGCAGAGGATTAATCCATAGCCGGCTAATGCTGAAAGATCGGCGACGCGAGAGGAAGTTTGCACGCTGCCGCCGAGCGTGGAGAGAAACCCGCACAACGCATTTGTGATCGATTGTGCTCCTCGACGCGGGATGGGCCAGCCGACGGCATGGGCGGTAATCGCCATAAGCATGCCGAATGCGCCGCTCAAGGCCTCATCCAAGCCAAGAAATGAATGCGCAGCGAGGCCCGCGAACATTGCTCGGGTTCGATCGCTACGAAAGCGTCTGGCGATGCTCTTTGCGGAGAGGATCGCGCTCGCGCCAAATCTGGCCATGAGAAATGGATGCTTCGGAAACATTGAAACCGGCGCCAACACTTCCGGGGCGAACCCGGTCCAACGCTCGACGAACGGCCGCATCAGGCTGGCCCAGGCATCACCGTCCGGTCCAAACGAAGTTGCGGCGTCGTTGAGGTCCTGTTCCAGAAGGACCGCGGTACCGTCATCCAAGGGATGAGCAACAGCCGCGGGAGAGTGAATCCATAGGAGGCCGTGATTCCGGAGAGGCAGAGAGGAGAAAAATGGAGATCCGAAGGCCAAAGGATGCACGGCGGAGCCGAAGTCGTGCAGATAACCGGGAAGAGTAAGCTCCATGGTTCGTGCGCCGCCGCCGGGAATGGCTTCAGCTTCGAGCACGTCGACCTGCAGGCCCGCTTGCGCGAGCACAATAGCAGCGGCGAGCCCGTTCGGACCCGAGCCTATGACGCACGCTTTTGTTGTTGCGGCCATAATCTCCGATTACACGTCTGTAAAAGTTTGTGTCAGTCTCTCGGAGGCACGTTTGGCCCTTCGATGACTCGAATGCCGCCCTCGGATGTCCGCTCGATTGTAGGCGCATATACGCCAATCAACTGCCGGCGCCACCATTGTCCTGTATCACGTTTCTCTTTTATCGTCGTAAACCAATATTGCCAGAGGAGCACGCGTATCTGCTTCGGCGGACTGGCAGTGAAAGGATTACTGGCGAAGAGTGCAAGTACATCCTTGTCGTTTGAGAGCAGACGCACTTCAGTGTTTGGAACAATGGCGTCGTCGCGCCACGAGGTCAGCGATGCGAACCACAAATTCCAATCGAAGCGCGGCTGGTAAGGCGCGTAAATTCCTGGAGGTTGGTTCAGTGCCTGCGGCTTGTAGCGGAATGGGTAGGTAACCCAGTTGGTCCCGTCCGTCGAGCCTTGGAATTCAATTTCGTAACGGCCGCGTGTCATGACCGCAAATAGTCCGTATCGATTGGCGATCCGGAACGGCTCGAGAGCGGTGACCGGAAACGTCGGCAACGGAACTCTTGCGAACATCCAGAGCATTTCCGCGGTTGTCACGTAGAAGATCCACGTGAGCATCACGACGCTGAGGGAGAGCTTCACGGTTCTCCAGGAACGGCGCAAACGTATGCGCGAATCCGCCGGATGCGTTGGCGCCACAGCTGCAGAATTCGTGGCGAGCCGCGCCCGGCACCGCCCAGGCAAAATGCTTCTCACGAACCGATCGTCAAGCAAAAGAATGCCCAACGCGAGCACGAGATAGTTCAGGAAAGTGTAGTTTGCGCTGACGATCACGCCGATCTGCCAGGCGGTCACGCTAAAGAAGCATATGATGCGCCAGCGGCGCGGCAGAAAGAGCATGAAGACGAGGACGAGTTCCATGCCCAAAGTGGCCGCTGCCGTTGCCGCATGAAACCAATGTGGCAGATGCTGCAAATACCAGCCGATCCAGGTAGGCAATGGGCCGTTCTGGTAATACTCGTCCATGGCAGTGAAGTGACGCCATTCCGGGTCGCCACTGAGAAGCTTGGCTGCGCCGGATTCGAAGTAAATCCGAAACCACTCCCAGAGCAGCAAAAAGAGGGCGGCGCGCGGCGCCGGGTGAGCGCGCGCCAACCCCGGGCGGATGCCTGGCGGGGCGAGGAACAACGCAATGAACCCGGCTTCGAGCAACATGCCATCGGACTGGTAGCCGGAGAAGTCCTGCGCTGCGCTCACGAACGAAAGAAAGCACGCGAAGCAGACTACGAGCATGGCGCGCGGGGAAAGATTCAAAATCAGCAACATCGATGCGGCCATGCCCACCCAACAGAGGGCCTGCAGCGTCGCATTGCTGCTCGACCACCAAAGGAGAGTTGGCGCATACCAGAATCGCGCTATGTGTCCGAGAGAGTGTGCGACCGCTTCGAGGTATGAGCCCGAAGGCAGAATTCCATTGGGCCCGATGAGTCCGCGAATCTGAAAAATCAGAGAGAAAAACGCTGAGAAATAGATTGCGCCGAGAGCGCGAAGAAAAAGCCAGCGAGGAATCAGCCGCTCAGGCTCCTCCATTTGTGGGGCAAAGAGCCAACCGATCGAGGAGGGAGAAGGCCAGCCCATGCGACGGCATTATATAGAGGAAAGAAATGGGTTCGCGCGAACTTACAAAAATGGGCGGCTATTGTGCCAATGCTTCACGCATGCTGTTCATGCGGTTATCGAGTTCGGACATTGCGTCGAGGCGGGAGGCAATGGCGGAGGAATCGCATCGGCACAAACTGCGCTCGGCTTGCATCTGTGTACGCGCTAAATTCAGTTGCTCCGCCGCCGCGTCGAGGTATGTTTTGGCTTGAGTGCGGTCGAAGTGGATCTTTGCAACCGCGAATACCATGCGATAGAGGTGCTCCATGGTCTCGAGGTGCGCGCTGACGACTGCTCGTGACGGATCGGCGCCAACGTTTGTCCGGCGAGCCAGGTTCCCCAGCTCGTACGCGGCATAAGAAATCATTTCCGTCCAATCGCCCAATGCCAGGGCCGGATCGTCGAGCGAACAGGAGTTGGCATCGGCTGCCTCAGTTCCGGAGTTGCATGTTTCAGACTTCATGGATTCAAGCACGCGTGACGAAAAATCGATGGATGCATTCTCCAGGATGGCGTCGCTTGAGTCGAGATTCTGGCTTGTGCTGCCATGGAGAAGTGCGTTGCGATATGCGCCGTCGAGAACGTGGACGAGTTGGGGAATACCGCTATCGCTGGACATCGAAGATTCACCGAGCGGTTGACCGAGTAAAAGCGCCGCACAAGAAGTCAAAATTACAAGGCCGAGCGCGATCGAGGTCACAGTCGAAATGTGGGGGAGTGATTTCATTTGTTAGCGATAGGCTTTTTTCGGTGTGCTCCAACAAAGCGATAGAGCACGTACCGAACCAAATTGTAGGAATTGAGGCCGCTGCAGTGCTATCCAATCGATACCGTAGCTGCCGGTGCATGGGCCCTCAGCGGAGTCGACGAGTGTGTGAAATCCTACGATAGGGTTTTACTGAAATCTGTATCCCGGCTTTGGGGTGCAGCGATAAATGCGGCCTTTGTCGGCGTTGACCGTTTCATCGCATGCTGCCCAACTCAGGAAGAGCGATGGGCCGAGAGGAAAAATGATGGTTTGTCCGTCGACGTCAGCTTCAATACTGACGCTTTGGGCCTGATCGGGGAGAGTGAATGACAGGCCGTCGCCGAAGACGACTGGATACGACCAGTGCTCCGACTGAGTGACCATCGACCGAAACACTTCGGCCTCCAATAAGAACGTCGCGGTTCCGGACCAGTCGAGCGCAGAAACTTTATAGGTCCGTCCATTGTCGGCAATGCGGTCTTCTCGAATGCGCGTGAAGGGACAAGGACCGGCGATGCAAGAGGCACGTGCGTTGCGGAACTGATTGCCGATGCCAGCGTCGAGGGTTGCCGACGAAATTGCCCCTTTCCACCGGCCGTCCGGTGAGCAGGGATGCTGGCCGTTACAAGGCACATTTCCCTTATTGACGACTTCGAAGGTCTTCACGGCGCTCCCGACATTCATGTCGGTCATGGCATGAAAGGTGTAACGCACGCGGACGTTCGAGATTTTGACGGCGCTTTGTTTTTGGGCCGAAGCAGCACTCGTGAGTGGAACCAGATGAACGACGTACAGCTTGTTGGCAACGACATCGGTGATATCCAAAGGCCGATACTGCGGATCGCGAAACGAGAGAACGAGAGGATGGCCCGCGCGAATCGGCTTGCGGAGTCGAATAACGAAGAGACCGGTTGAATTCGACTTGACATCAGCAGTGGCGAGATCGCCGGCTGACACGGTGACTCCGGCGATCGGCTGCTGTTTATGCGGGTCTGAATTCTCGATGAGCACCGCGCCCCAGAGCGAGATCGGTTTTTGACGTTGCCAGCGAATCAGAGCGAGAGTGGCAGCGCCAGCCACCAAAGCGACGCCGAGTGCTATGGACGCCTCAATCTTGTGCGCACGAGTCATCGTTAATCCTATTAAGATGACAGGGTTGGCGATAATGTTTCAGCAGGAAACTGCAACGAAGGGAGCTAAAGTTGCATCCTTAAACTGAAGCCGAAGATGGTATGCGTCCCATCTGCCAAACGTGGACTTTTCGGCACGCTCAAAATTGACCAGACTGATGCGCGTGACGGACAACAAGCCTGACCTCGTTTCCCGCCGCCAACTCCTGCGTCAGATTGTGAGAACAGGGCTCTGGCTTCCTTTCGCAGGGCTGCTGCCGTCGGTGGCGCAGACTCCTACTCCGAAGCCGGTCGTACGCGCCGGTGGTCCGATGATTCCTCCGGCCTCGGGATTGTCGCCGGAAGACGATCAGTTCCTCAATGATGTCGAAAGTGCGAGCTTTCTTTTCTTCTGGGAGCAAGGCAGCCCGAACACCGGCATGGTCAAAGACCGGTGCAATGTACACAATCCGAATCAGCCAGCAGCGGCGAGTATTGCGGCAACGGGCTTCGGGCTGACTGCACTTTGCATCGGCGCGCAACGCGGGTTTATTTCGAACGACAAGGCACTTGAGCGCGTATTTACGACTTTGCGTTTTCTTTGGAAGAAGCTCCCGAACCATCGCGGATTTTTCTATCACTTTGCGAATCCAGAGACCGGGGAGCGCATGTTCGACTCCGAGGTCTCGTCGGTGGATACGGCGATCTTATTGTGCGGCCTTTTGACCGTGCGCCAGCATTTTCGGCACGCGGCCGTCGGGGAGTTGGTGAACCTGATTTTCAGCCGTGTGGACTGGACGTGGCTTTCCGAGGACACCTCTCTGGTGACTCACGGCTGGACGCCCGAAGTCGGCTTTCTCCCCTACCGCTGGGATTACTACAGCGAATTAATGATGATTTACCTCCTCGGCATGGGCTCCACCGCCCATCCCCTGAAGGCGGAAACGTGGAACGCCTGGAAGCGCCTCACATTCGAGTACGACGGCCTCCGCTATATCGGCTCCTTCGCTCCGATCCTCGTCTACCAGTATTCGCATGCCTGGTTTGACTTTCGCGGCAAGCGCGACAAGTATGCCGATTATTTCCAGAACTCGGTGACTGCAACTGAGGTTCACCGGCGTTTCTGCATTGAGCTTGGCAAGCAATTTCCCGACTACAGCGAGGACCTTTGGGGGATTAACGCATCGGATTCACAACACGGCTATGTCGCGTGGGGAGGGCCTCCTGCCACCGGCCCGATCGATGGCAGCGTCGTTCCGAGCGCAGCGGGGGGCTCGTTGCCTTTTATGCCGACAGCTACGATACGAGTCCTGCGAACGATCAAAACGAAATATCCGGCAGCCTGGACTCAGTACGGCTTCGTGAATGCCTTCAATCCTCTCAGCAACTGGTACGACTCCGATGTGATCGGAATTGATACGGGGATCATTCTGTTGATGGCGGAAAATCTGCGCACCGGTTTTGTGTGGGAGACGTTTATGAAAAACCCGGAGGCCCAACGGGGAATGGAACGGGCCGGATTTCATAAAGACTAGATCGCCATCGCGAGTCCTTCGATTGGTCGATTGCGGCTAATTGTGCTTGAATCAAATTATGTTCGCCCGCAAAGTGCGCGTCCAATATGAGGTGAACGGCGAGCTACAGCTTTGTCCGTTGCATTGGCTCGACAACTTCAGCATGCGCAACTTTACGAATGAGTCCCTCTTTGACGACACGCTGCCCGTGGGGGATGGTTATCTGGAAATCGGGACGAACGTTCCGGTGGATCGTTTGCGGGACGCGCTTGAGGACTGGTTTCGCCGAAAGGGCTACATCACGCAAGACGCAAAGCTGACGCTGACATTGGCCTAGTTTCCGCCGCCTAAGACGGACGAGCGCTCCATTTTCAGAAGGCGGGCGAAGAGGCGAACGATCATCCCATCAAATCTGGTGCCGCTTAATTTCTCCAATTCACCGATCGCCTGCTCGTGGGTTTTCGCAGGCGCAAACGAGCGGTCGCTGATGAGATTGGCGTAGGTGTCGGCGACGGCGAGTATGCGTCCCGCGAGCGGAATGCTCTCTCCCCGCAGGCCAAATGGATATCCGGTGCCGTCGAAGGCTTCGTGGTGGGATAGAACGGCCTCGGCCACGCGATCGTTCTCCGGCATCGCCCTTAGAATCTCCACGCCAAGTTGAGGATGCGCTCTCAGAATGGCGAATTCTTCTTCAGTCAGTGGGCCCGGCTTGTTCAGAATGCTGGCGTCGATGAAAAGTTTCCCGACATCGTGAACGGCTCCGGCAAAGGCAATGTCCGAAATTTCATGTTCAGAGAGGTTCAGCCCGCGAGCGATGATTCCGGCAAAGTGGCGCGTCTTGTCGGCATGACCGCTGGCATTCGGCTCGCGCAACTCCGCCGTCTGCGCCAGGATCTCGATCGCCTCGCGCATGGCATTAGTGTTGCCATCGTCGTTGCCGCAAAGCTTGCGGAGGGTGCCGATCAGTTCCTCAAGATGCTCAGGACCGTTGTGCTCGCGCTGCAAGAAGCCTTCGATGTAGGACGAGAGCAATTGGCGCTGCACTGCTGTTCCCTCGCGGAACGGTTCAGATGCGGCGACCTGATTGCCGCCTGCGTGCTTGGCGATATACATGCCCGCGTCGGCAACGCGAATGAGATCCTCGATGGCAAATCCATGTACAGGGAAGCTGGCGACGCCAAAGCTACCGGTGATCTGGTGTTCTTCGAGCATAGGATCGGTGGCCAGCCAAAGCCGCAGGCGCTCGGCGAGGACCTGCGCCTGCTCGATGCCGGTTTCAGGCATGAGAATGATGAACTCGTCTCCACCGTAGCGCGCGACCACGTTCGACTGCCGGCACTTTTGTTCGAGCAAGCGGCCAACGCGCGCCAGCACCAGATCGCCTTCGAGGTGGCCTTGCGAGTCGTTCACCTCTTTGAACTTGTCGAGGTCGATCAGCACGACCGAGAACGGGCGCCCGGAGCGCGATGCGCGCTTCCATTCGGAGCTGAGCGCTTCCCAGAAGTAACGGCGCGTCTTGATTCCCGTAAGGCCGTCGGTGATCGATTGCTGCTGCAATTTCTGAAAGACGAACGAGTTGTGAAGCGCGGTGGCGAGCAGGTCGGCCAGCGTATTCAGAATCAGAACATCTTGCGGAGCGAAGGCATTCTCAGAACGGCTCTCGACATTCAGAACGCCGAGAAGCGTTTCGCTGAACAAGATTGGCAGGCAAAGCACGGCGCGCGATTCCGGCACTACGCCCGCCAGCTGTCCTGGGCCGGCATTTTGCACCAGCGCGCTAATTCCGGTGCGCGCGACCTTCCCCAGCACACCCACTCCCACCGGAATTCTGCGGCCCAGACTCTGCGAGGTCGCGCCCGCTTCCGCTTTGATCTCAATGTCCTTGGTGGCGTAATCCATGATGCCAATACCGATGTGGTCGTAGCGGAAGTTCTTCTGAATTTCGCGCACGATGTCGGCCATCATCTGCTCGGCATCTTCGCTGGAGATTGCCATCTTCGAAATGTTGTTCAGGAATGCAAGGTGGCGGGCACGTCGCTGCTCCTCCGAAAAGAGCCGCGCATTTTCGATGGCCACGCCAAGCTGGCCGGCTGCAGTCTGCATGACCTCCAAGTCGCGCTGCTGGAAAATGAACTCCCTGTCCGTGCTCAATGCCGCCATTACACCCGCTGGCCGGCCACCGAGCAGAATGGGCACTCCGCAGAAACAATGGGCGGGATGTGCCGGGATGAAGTCCACTCCTAACTTCGAGCGCATCGACTCCAAATCGGATTGGATTAACAATGGCTGACCGGTTCGAAGGATGTATTCGGTCAATCCATTGGCTACTTTTCGCGAACGTTTGGGCAGGAACTGGCTATTCTCTACCTCGAGTTCAAAGCGAATCTCGTCTTCTTCGAGGAAGGCGATGTAGAAGGCGCTCGTATCGAAGATCTGTCCCAGCTCCGCGTGCACTGTGCGCAGAACCTCATCCTGATTGAGATGGGAACTGACGGCCTGGCCGATTTCGGTGAGCAACTCGTATTCTTTGGTGCGCCGCTGCGCCTCGTGCATGACGACGTAGTTTTCGAGGGTCAGCGCAATTTGCAGCGCGAGCCCGATAAGCAGGCGCAGATTGGACGAGCCAAACCAACGGCGCTCGGCATGCGGGAAAAGCAGCACGCCAAAATTGTGCTCACGCGTTTGCAGACTGACCGCCATGAGGTCGGTGATGCCTTCCGACAGAACCGTCTGCTTGAATGCCTCGAACCGCCCGCCGGAGAGCGCCGGAAGCGGCTCTTCCATTTCTGTCAGGTTGCGGAAAGTCACCACACCGCCGCGGCGATATGCGAGTTCGCAGATATAATCGCCTGCGCGAGAGCGCTGCAGCTTCTCCAGAAATTCGGCCGAGAATCCCTTTTGCACCGGAGGAACAGCGCCGCGCCATTGTTCTGCGACGAGAATCACCCCGCGATGCGACGCGAGAGGAGCGACCAGCCGATCGACGAAAGCTTGCATGCTGGGGATGAGTTCGTTCGCGGAAAGCAGGCGGCGCGGATCGATCCCGAGGGTCGAGAATGCGAGTGCGTGCTCCTGCACGGCGTTGCGCTCGTTCTCGAACAGGACCATGACCATTGAGATGGCCATGAGCATCTGAGGAATGGGCCATAGAAAACCGCCGGGTTTGCCCACTTCAGAGAACGCTTGCCGGAACTGGCCGGCACCCATGAGCGCGCCCCATAAGGCCAACGAAAATGCCAGCGCGCGGAAGGCGACTGAATCGCGGCGAAAACCGTAACGGTAATAGTGGAACGAAGAATAGAAGAGGACGGCCGCGAGAGCGGTATCCAGGCGCAAGTAGATCGGAAGTTGGCCGCCGCCCGGATTGAAGACGCCGCCCGACATATGCGCACGCAAGCTCGCGTAGGCCAGGAGCACTCCCGCACCAGTCAGCGTAATGTCGTACCACTGGAGCTGGAACGGTCCTTTGGTCAGCCGCGTCGAGATGAAGATGCTCATGGCGACAGCGACCAGCAGCATGGAACTCAAAAAAGACAAAAGTGGAGAAGCGCCGCGGAAGTAGATGGTGGCTTCGATCGCGTAGTGAACCGTGTAGGCAGCCCATGCTGCCTGCCATGCGCGGAAGTATCCCTGGCGGCTCTGCTCGTACAGGTACCAAAAGACGAGAAATACCAGAAGCGCGACGGCTCCGGGAACTAAAACCGAACCTGTGGCAATGCTAATCATCGTTTTCCAGACAGCAATATGCACTTAATGCAAGAATGCAGGCCGGGCTGGAACAACTTGGCCTCACCGCACAGCAGACAGGTTGAAGCAACAGATGTCTTTGTTTACGTTCCGCGTTTACGTTCCGCCCTGGGCACGGCGCATCCAAAGGATCTGGACCAAAGTATCTTCTTATATGATGCGCTACGGCCAGAGACTTTTGCGCCCGGTTGATTACCATGGTAACCAACGTAACCGGGCCTACAAATACCGTGGATTCCGCGGCTTGGCGATCTGCGCGGACGCAGCATCAGCCGAATTGGTCGCCGTGCGAGCTAGTGCGACGGGAAACGCGATCGCCTGAAGCCATCCGCTATACTCATCGGTTATGCTCCGAGTCAGATTCGCACCGTCTCCAACCGGCTTTTTGCACGTGGGCAGCGCGCGCACGTTCATTTTCAACTGGCTGTATGCCCGGCGGAACAAGGGCACCATGGTGCTCCGCCTGGACGACACGGACGTCGAGCGCAATACCGAGGCGAGCGTTAACTCGATTTTCGACGGTCTGAGGTGGCTGAATCTCGGGTGGGACGAGGAATATAAGCAGTCGGAGAGGCTCGCCCTTCACCGGCAGATCGCGGAAATGATTTTCCAGAAAGGCCTTGCCTATCGCGACTTTACGCCTGCCCATACGGGCGATTCGGAAAAGTCGGGCGCAAATCAGACTTGGTTGTTCAATCCAGGAATGCGCGAACTCAGCCGCGAGGAGAGCGATCGGCGGGCGGCTTCTGGCGAGTCGTTTGCGCTGCGCTATCGGGTTCCGCGCGGAACGGGAGAGCAGGTTCAGTTTAACGATGCGGTCTACGGCTCCCAATCGAAGTCGGCCGATGACATCGAGGACTTCGCTTTGCTCCGTAGCGATGGGATGCCGACGTATCATCTGGCGTCTTGCGCGGATGACATTGATCTCAAGATCAGCCACATCATTCGGGGCCAAGATCATCTATCTAACACCTACAAGCACGTGCTGATTTTTCAGGCCGCACAGAGCGCCGGCGCGGCCATGCCGCAATTTGCGCATTTGCCTTTGCTGGTCGCGCCGGACGGCTCGAAGCTCTCGAAGCGTAAACACGGGCCGGTGGTCAGTGTTACGACATATCGCGACGCGGGTTTTCTTCCGGAAGCGTTCATCAACTTCCTGTGCCTGCTGGGCTGGTCGCCCAAAGACGACCGGACGCGCATGACGATGCAGGAACTGGTCGACGCTTTTTCGTTGGAAGGCATCAACCGCGCCAATGGGGTCGTGAACTTCAAGGAGCCGGCGGCGACTCCGCGCGAGACGTTTGACCCGAAGGCTCTTTGGCTGAACGCCGAACACATCCGCGGGCTGGCTGTGCCCGAACTTAGTTCAAAGCTCCTGCCGATTGTTCGTGAAGCGGGGTACGACGTTTCTCCTGAGAAGATGCTCGCCATTACGCCGCTGATCCGGGAGCGGATCGAACTGCTGCGCGACGTGCTGACGGCTGCCGATTTCTTTTTTGTCGACCAGCTTCCGCCATATGATGCAGCCGAGTTGATTCCGCAAAAAGGTGACGCGGCGATGGCGCAGAAGGCGCTGGTGAAGGCGCGCGAAGTCTTATCCGCGACCGAGTTTACGCACGATTCTCTTGACCATGCGCTGCGTGCAGCGGCACAGGAACTTGGACTTAAAGCGGGGCAGATGTTCCAGCCGATCCGGGTAGCGGTCTGCGGTAGGAAGAATGCGCCGCCGTTGTTTGAGACGTTGCAGGTGTTGGGGAAGGACGCGACGCTGAGGAGGATTGAGCTGGCGACACAGAAGTTGTAGATCTGCCGCCAGCGGGCCGACCTTATGTGTTTCTCTACTTGGACAAGCTATTTCTTTTCCGCTAACTCCGCTGCCTTGGCCCGCGCCGCCTCCGCTTCTTTGCTCATGCCTTTCGCGTCATAGACCGCAGCCAAGAGCCGCTCATTGTCGGCGTTGTCCCAGGTTTGGCGTTGTTTCAGGAGGGCTGCGATAGCTTCGTCGGCGTTGTTCAGGTGGGCCTGGGTCACGCCGATGTTGTAGTAAATGTCCCGGAACAGTGAGTCGATCTCAGCCACCCGCTTGTATTCGGCCAACGCTTCTTCGAACCGGCGTTCATCGCTATAGGCGCTCCCGAGTCCGGCGTGGCCTTGAGCGCTGTTGGGGTTAATCTTCAGAAGTTGGCCAAATACATCTTCCGCTTTCTTGGATTGTTTTTGCTCGAGATAAACCAAGCCGAGCCGGTAATACATATCTTCATTTCGCGGTTCCAACGCCAGCGCCCGCTTCATCTCTGCGGCCGCATTGTCGAAGTCGCCTTTAGCGAGATACGCATTCGCCAGCACTTCATGCGTGCCGGTGAATCCCGGCCGCTGCTTGGCGGCCATTTGCAGCTCGCGGATGCCTTTGTCGAGGTTTCCGGCTCTTAGACTGGCCACGCCGCGCTGACCGTGGATCAGGTAGGCCTTCGAATGAGCCAATCCGAATCCCGCTCCCGCTACCAGCAATGCTCCAAAGAGCAAGACTCCGATGCGCTGGAGGATTGCGTCGTGCGCCGGAGCCAACCGCGCGATCAACGCGCCCAGAATCAGCCCCATCACCAATCCGCCGATGTGCGCGGCGTTGTCGGTCCGGGCGATGATCGCTCCAAAGAAGAGGTTATAGCCCACGAACATGACAACACTGCGCATCATCCCGGTGACAGCAGCGCGCGGCAACGAGAACTCGCCAAGGTAAAAAGACGAAATCAAGGCTCCCGCGATTCCGAAAATCGCGCCCGAAGCACCGACGCTCAATACGACCGGGTTCCAGATCAGGCTGCCGAGGCTCGCCGAGAGCCCACACAACAAATAAACAGCGGCGAAGGTCCATTTCCCGTACACCGACTCGGCCAGCCGTCCCAGATCCCATAAGCACCACATGTTGAAGCCGATGTGAAGTAGTCCGCCATGCACAAACAGGCACGTCAGCAGTCGCCACCATTGGCCGCCGATTGTCAGCGGACCGAAGTTCGCGCCCCAGTGAACAAGTTGCTCTCCGGGCGGATTGCTCAGCATCGCGCTGCCGATGGCCAGGGTCATTCCAATGAAAACGGCGACGTTCGCGCCAAAGATGGCCTGTGTGACGAACATCGAGCTCGACTGGCGCCGCGCCCATGGCACCGTCTCCACCCGCTGGTACTCGACGCCCTCGCCGCGCTGAGCAGCTTCGTGCTGCTTGCACCACTGGCAGATTCTTTTCCCGAAGCCCAAGCCCGGCATTTGCCGCCCGCACTGTACGCACTGCGCCATACGACATATAGAATAGCAAGAGCATGAGTCCTACTAATTCTCTTTTGCCGAGCGAAACCGCGCCGGAGCCACCTGCGGAACCGCGTCCCTCCAACTTCATCCGCGACGCGATGATTGAAGACCTGAAGAACAAGAAGTACGGCGACGCCGTCATTCAGACTCGCTTCCCTCCCGAGCCTAACGGCTATCTGCACATCGGCCACGCCAAGGCAATCTGTCTGGATTTCGGGCTCGCCGACGAATTTGGCGGCAAGACCAACCTGCGTTTCGACGATACCAATCCCGAGAAAGAAGAACAGGAGTACGTCGACTCGATCAAGAAAGACGTGCGCTGGTTGGGCTTCGAGTGGGAGAGCCTTTGCTACGCCTCGGATTATTTCGATCAGCTTTACGAATGGGCGATCAAGCTGATCGGGGACGGCAAGGCCTATGTCGACGATCTGAGCGCCGAGGAAATCCGGCAGCACCGCGGAACGCTAGTCGATCCGGGCAAAGAGAGCCCGTACCGCAACCGCTCAGTCGAGGAGAATCTTGATCTGTTCGAGCGCATGCGCAAAGGCGAGTTCCCCGACGGTACGCGCGTGCTGCGCGCCAAAATCGACATGGCGTCTCCCAATCTCAACATGCGCGACCCGGTCATGTACCGCATTCTCCATGCCGACCATCACCGCACCGGCAGCAAGTGGTGCATTTATCCGATGTACGACTATGCGCACGGCCAGTCGGATTCGATCGAGGGCGTGACGCACTCGATGTGCACGCTCGAATTCGAAGATCATCGGCCGCTTTATAACTGGTTTATTCAGAACTTGGGCATCTTCCCCTCGCAGCAGTACGAATTCGACCGGCTCAGCCTCACCTATACGCTGCTCAGCAAACGCAAACTGCTGAAGCTGGTGCAGGAAAAGCTGGTCAGCGGATGGGACGACCCGCGCATGCCTACGCTCTCCGGCATTCGCCGCCGCGGTTACACGCCGGAGGCGCTGCGCAATTTCTGCAATGCCATCGGGGTATCGAAAACGAATGGCACGCTCGAACTGGCGATGCTGGAGCACTTCGTCCGCGAGGATCTCAACAAGCGGGCGCCGCGCGTCATGGCAGTGCTGCGGCCATTGAAGGTCGTGATCGACAATTATGCCGAGGGCCAGATCGAGCAGATGGATGCGCAGAACAATCCCGAGGACGAGAGCGCGGGATGGCGCAAAGTTCCGTTCTCGCGCGAACTCTACATCGAGCAGGATGATTTTCGTGAGGTGCCGCCGCCGAAGTATTTCCGCCTCTCGCCTGGACGCGAGGTGCGACTACGCTATGGCTACTTCATCACCGCAAAGAGTGTGGTAAAGAACGACAAGGGCGAAGTGGTCGAGGTTCACTGCACCTATGATCCGGCAACGCGCGGCGGGAACGCACCAGACGGCCGCAAGGTGAAGTCGACAATCCACTGGGTCTCGGCCGAGCATGCCGTCGATGCCGAGGTTCGGCTCTACGACAAGCTGTTCAGCAAGGAAAATCCGAACGACGTTCTCGAAGGGCAGGAGTTCACTGCCAACTTGAATCCGAATTCACTCGAAGTGATTGCGAATGCGAAACTGGAGCCGTCGCTGGCCAATGCACCGGTGGAAGGCCGATATCAGTTCGAGCGTTTGGGATATTTCTGCGCTGATCCGGATACCAAGCCTGGGCATCCGGTTTTCAATCGCACGGTGGCGCTGAAAGATACCTGGGCGAAGATTGAGAAGCGGGGCTGATCTATTTTTTCAGAGTCCGGATAAATCTCACCAGCTCCTCGATCTGCTCCCGCTTGAGTTTGCCTTCGTAAGAGGGCATCTTTCCGCGGCCCTTCCGGATAATGTCGGTCATCTCCGCGTCCGAGAGTTTCTGCACGTCCGCGGAACCCATGTCGCGTACGCGCAGATGCTGGCCGAGTTTGGTTTCGCCGCCGCCCCTCGCTCCGTGGCATGGGGCGCATTTCACCTTGAATTCCTGACCGCCATCGGCAAGTACGGTCGGCGAACAAAATAGTGCCAGTACGATGAGGGCAAAAGGCAGACGCAGAAGAGCGCGCACGCATATCCTCCCCAAAAAGTAAGCGGCCCTCGCACGAGTGGCCGCTTTTTCTTTAAGGCTACACCAAACTTACTTTTTGAGCGTCCGGATCCACTTCACCAGGTCGCTGATCTGGTCTTTGGAGAGCTTTCCATCATAGGCGGGCATCTTGCCTTTGCCCTTGGTGATAGTTTGGGTCAGGTCCGCGTCGGACATCTTCTGCACGTCGGGGGAAGAAAAGGCCACCGTCTTCATCGCTTCCTTGCCTTCGCCGTTCGCGCCATGGCACATTGCGCACTTTGCCTTGTAGTCAGCACCCGCGTCCGCGAATGAGTAAGTTGAGAAAACCAATGCCAGTACCGCCATGCTTAGCAACGCCCTCAACAGAATCTTCATCGTTCTTCTCCTATGAGTAAGAAATATGCGCCCAAAGTCGTGAGCGCTGCCCCTGCAACGCAAAGTTTCGAGCGGGCTGGCCACCCACGGGAAACAAATTTCGATGGCAGAGGTGTGCGGGAGGAACGATATCACAAAACAGATACTGTACTCACCTTTTTGCGGGCTGTCGGCGTCGGTGCAGGGAGACAACTTCTCAAGTCGAGTGCGGACGTCTCCGCGCGCGTAAAGTGGGGACAGACCCAATTGCGGCGTGATAACTCGCAAGCCGAGCGGACGGAAGTTGCTGTTGCATAACGCAACAGCAAGGCTAATACGCCTGATTTGTGATGCTTACGGAGATCGCCATGAGCGCCGCGGTTTGGTGCGCATTGTGCTCTAGGTATAGCGAAACGCATTGAGGGAGAGTGTCTCTTGGAACCGACGTTGGTGGTAGTCGGGCTCAATCACAGAAGCGCTGGCGTGGAGGTTCGCGAACGCTTCTGGATGAACGGTTGCCGTCAAGCGGAGGTCCTCTCGATGCTCGCGCAGGGCGAGGGCATTGAGGAACTCGTCGTATTTTCCACCTCGAACCGTACGGAATTCATCCTTTGGGGAGACCCCACCCTCGCGGTGAACTCGATTCTGCGCCTGCTTTCCTCCGAATACGATCTCAAACTCCAGGAATGGAACAGCTTCTATCGGCTGCTTGACGAGCAGGCTCTGGCACATGCATTCCGGGTCGCCTGCGGACTTGACTCCATGTACATTGGCGAGGGCCACATCGCGCGGCAGTTCGCGCTCGCATGGCAGTACGCCGAGAATGCCGGGTGTACCGGCCGTCACCTTGATGCGGTTTTGCGCAAATCGCTCGCTGTGCGGCGCAAGGTGCGTAAGGAAACGGCATTTGTTTCCCACGTCGTTTCCGCGCCGCTGGCCGCCGTGCATCTCGCAGAACAGATTCTCGGATCGCTCGATGCGAAGAACATCGTAATCTTCGGCGCCGGCAATATGGCGGAGAGTGCCGCCCGGGAGCTGTCGCGCCGCAACCCCAAGACGCTTTGCATCCTGAGCCACAATGAGAACTCGGCGCGCGAGTTGGTTTTCAAACTGGAACATGCCCTGGATTGCATGGTGCCTGGAAAGATAGAGGACCGTGCGCAGCATCTCGCGAACGCCGATCTCGTCATCAGCGCAACTTCGGCAGCGAAGTTTATCTTTAATGCGGATGACATGAAGCAGCTGGCCATCCAGCGTAATGAACGCAATCAGCAAGGCCAAAAGCTGTTGCTGATCGATCTCGCACTCCCGCGGGATATCGACCCGGTGGTTCGCGCTTTTGATGGCGTTCTCCTGTACGACCTTGAAGATCTTGAGCGAGCAGTCGAGCCTCGCCATACGGCGCTTCGCCGTGATGAGCGGACCGTCGATTTTCGCCGCGATGTGCACCTGGCAGAGGGCCAGCCTCGCGCCGTTGATACTCGCGGCAAGCGGCCGGGAGAGGCCGAGGCAGAGCAGATCGTTCAGCAGGAAGTCAGAGAATTCAAAAAGATGCTAGTGCTCGGGTCAACGCCTCCCGAGGTCGTCAGCCTGCGCGCTCGCTTGGACGAAATCTGCCGCCAGGAATTGGAATCGATTCGTAATGAGCAAGGCCCATTCCCGAAAGATCAGGATCGCCTGATCGCGGCGGTGGGTACGCGAATCGTCCATAGAATCGCTGGTTCGCTGGCCAAAGACCTGAAGACCACGGAAACTCGCGCCCCTAGGCGGATGATTGTAGGGGCGTAGGTTCAGCCACTTTCCACTGGTGCGGGCCTCTAAATCCCGTTAGCCTAAAAAAGAGGGTCGCGCCGCGAAGGCATCTTCTCCTGGACTTTACACATCTTTACAAAGTTTTTAGTGTTAGAGGGAGTGTACGGACTTTTCGTGACGCGAAAAGCGGCGATGAATTGCCATGCGATTCAAAATTCACAACCCGGGATGGACATTATGAAAACTTTTAAAGAACTGCGGCGTTGGGCAACGGCCTTGTCCTTGGCTGCGCTGGCGTTTGCCGTGCTTAACCAGCGTTCAATCGCCCAAAACGGCGACGACAACGATCAAGACGATCCTCCCACTCGAGTCGCTCGACTGGGCTACCTGCAGGGCTCGGTTTCGTTTCTACCGGCCGGAGAAAATGACTGGGTGGACGCGGCTTCGAACCGCCCCATGACCATTGGCGACCAGCTCTGGGCCGACCAGGATTCCCGCGCTGAGGTCGAACTTGGTTCCGCGGTCATCAACCTGGACGGCAACACTGGCATTTCATTTCTCAATCTCGATGACAATACGATTCAGGTGCAGCTTAGCTCGGGAGCGATCAACGTACGCGTCCGGCGTTTGGGCCGCGACGACGATTTCGAAATCGACACGCCGAACCAGGCGTTCACGATCACGGAGTCCGGCCGCTATCGCGTGGAAGCGAGCGAGGATGGAACGTATACCGTCGTCAGTGTTCGCGAGGGCGAGGGTGAGTCGACCGGCAACGGATCGACTTACACCATTCACGAAGGGCAGAGGGTCACCTTCAGCGGTACCGACCAGTTGAATGCGGAAATGGAAATGCTCGGTGGGCCGGACGACTTCGACCGCTGGTGCTACAGCCGCTACGACCGCTATGAACATTCGCGGTCGGCGCAGTACGTCTCTGAGGACGTCGTGGGTTATGCCGATCTCGACGACAATGGTGAGTGGGCTCCCGCAATGGGTTACGGCACAGTATGGTTCCCGCACGTGGCCACGGGCTGGGCGCCTTATCGCGAAGGGCACTGGGCCTGGGTTGATCCGTGGGGATGGACCTGGGTCGACGATGAACCCTGGGGGTACGCTCCATTTCACTATGGCCGGTGGGCGTTCATCTCCGGACGCTGGGGATGGATTCCTGGACCACGTGAAGTGCGTCCGGTGTATGCGCCCGCTCTAGTCGTATTTGTCGGCGGAGGTGGAATGGCCTTCGGCGGCAATGTTGCATGGTTCCCGCTGGGACCGCGCGAGGTTTACGTCCCCTCGTATCGCGTCAGCGAGCGATATCTCGCCAACGTGAATATGAGCGGCACGGTTGTTAACCGGACCGTCATCACAAATGTTTACAACACAACCATCATTCGCAACGAGACCACCATAACGAATGTCACCTATGTGAATCGCGGAGTCTCGGGCGCGGTTACGGCAGTGCCGCAACGAGCATTCGTTAGCGCGCAGCCGGTGGCTCGCGCGACGGTGGCCGTGAATGTGAAGGAAATAGCTTCGATGCCGGTCAGCGCCCGAGTTGCGATTGCCCCTACATCGAACAGCGTTCTCGGACTGCACGCCAACACAGCGGGACGGGTGAAGGCTCCGCCGGCAGCGGTTGCGCAACGTACGATTATCGCCAAGCGGACGCCTCCGCCTGCACCAGTTGCATTCGCCGCGCGCCAGCAGCAGTTAGCGGCGCATCCGGGACAGCCGATTGCTCGTCCGCAGATGAGGCAGATGGAACAAGCGCGACCTGCGAATGCTCCGGGGGCGCGTCCGCAGATTCGGCAGGCGCCGCCAGCGAAACCGGCCACTGCGGTGATGGCACAGCCGGGAAATCGTCCTGGGCAGGGGCAGGGTGGAAATCGTCCCGAAAATCGGCCTGGTAATCCGGCAATGAATCAACCGCAGCGCGGGCAGCAGAACCAGCCCGCACCGAACAATCGTCCACAACCGCCGCAGCAAAATCGGCCCGAGGCAACGCAAACGGAGCGTCCACAACCAAACCGTCCGGACCAGAATCGTCCGCAGCCGAACAATCGGCCGGTTGAGCCGCCGTCCAGGAACGATCAGCCGAATGCGCAACAAACTCCGCGCAACGAGCGGCCGGAGAACACTCCACCACCCAACCGTCCACAGGCGCAGCCTCGGGAGAACCAGCCACCGGAGCGCCCGCAAGCAAATCGTCCGGCCGAGCCGCCACAGCGCAACGACCCGGCGGCGCGTCCGCAGCCGAACCGGCAACCACCACCCAACAAAAAGCAACAGGATCAGAAAAAGCAGCAGGACGAAAAGAAGAAACCCGAGGACAAGCCGCACAATTGATCGAGAGATCAGGGCAGAATGGTCAAGGCGTTCGATTTCAATCGAACGCCTTGTCTTTTGCGCGAAGTGTTCAAATGGAGGGCCTCAGGTCTTATCCTGTACCATCGACGGGCGCCTCATCGAATGCGGTTAGTGTTTCCTCATCGACATCCCATTTCTTCAAAATCGCAAAGATGGTCTTGGAGCCGAAGCCGGCCCGCGCGAGCCCGCGAAAAATGCGCGCCGCTTCCTTTTTGTCTTTCGGTTTTTGCAGCCGCTTGCGCTTAAGATAGGCGCGCGCCAGATCCTCTTCCTTTACGTCCTGGTAGGCCGACTCGACCGCCTTTTCGATGATCTCCCGATGCACGCCCTTCACCTTGAGGTCGCTGATGGCGCGCATTCTACCGAATTTGTCGGTGTCGCGCCGGTATGAGGCGTATGCGGCTGCATAGCGCGAGTCGTTCAGATATCCGTGGTCCTTCAGGCGAACAATGATGAGTTCAACGAGCGTCCTGCCGAACTCGGTATCCGCTTCCACGCGATTGCGGAGCAACCGCTTCAACTCGGCCACCGAACGGCCTCGCCGCGCGAGCGCCCCAACCGCATACTCGTAAAGTTCCTGCTCGGTATAGAGCTTTCGGGGCCGCGCAAATGCCATAGTCACCTCATCGGGGAGGCTGTGCTTTAGGAACTTCTGTCGGGAGCGTAGGCGAGGAACCGGAAGTCGCCGATGGTGCCGTCAATGCAGCCTTCACCGATGGTGGCACCTTATCCGCATTCGCCAGTAGCAGAGCCATCTGCCACATTTGGGTCTCATTGAGCGACTTACTAAACCCGGGCATTCCAGTCAGCCGAAAACCATTGAAGATTTTCCAATAAGTTTCGCCAGGTTCGTCGTCGGTCACGCCTTTGCCGCGAAACAGCTGCGGAGGACGAGGGTACATGCCGTTGGCAATCGCTGTCTTTTGCGAGTCGGGTAGCCCGTGGCAAACCGCGCAATGCTCCTTGTAGAGTTCGGCTCCAGCCATGAAATTGGGCTCGGTGGCTTGAACGGGGACGTTCTTCGGCATGTCGTGTTCGATGCGGACGTGCTGGGCCTTGCGCGCGAGGTACTTCTCAAAAGGCATGTCGGAGTCGGTGGTCGCCACCGGAGCGCTACCGCCGGCGAAGTAAATGTAAAGTCCGATGGGAACCACAATGAGCCCAAGCACAAATCCGAGGATGAATTTCAATGTCCGAGCCGCCTTTCGTCACGGTGGATTTACTCTAACATCCCATCTCGATTTGGCGCATACATCCGAGTTCCTGGCCTTCGGACGGCAATGTTCTTCCGCTTTAACCGGCAGGCAACAAAATGTCAGGCGCATCGCATCCGAAAATGAAATATATTTTTCGCGGCTCCCTGCGCTGGGGCGCGTGGCACGCATTCAGTTTTTCCGAAAAATTACTATGTCCACGACTGGGTTACACCCGGAGTATCGTCCTACTTTACCCACGTAAACCCGGCTGGCAAGGAGAGCCGTCGTCCTCTGATTGGCATCTAAGAGTCACCATCTAGTTCGGCTCGGTGGACACAGTACGCGCCGGATTTACAAGCTGTTGACAGTCCGGCGGAAGCTGGGGAATGATTCTTCACCTCTAACCAAGCAGGCGAAAGGACGCTGGGAAGCTCTATCCGAATATGCAGATAGTCAGCACAGCAAGCGCATTTCCGCCGCACTACTATTCGCAAGACGAGTTGTTGGAGGGCCTTCGCCAGTTCTGGGAAGGCCGGCTTGAAAAACCCGAGGCGCTGCTTCGGCTGCACAGGAATGTTGGCGTAGACGGGCGATACCTGTCCATCCCCAAGGAAGAATATTTGACGATGAGGACCTGGGGCGAGGCCAATCGCCACTGGATTCGTACCGCGGTGGAACTGGGGGAGAAAGCGATTAGCGGTGCGGCGGCTGGCGCAGGCATTGAAGGGCGGCATTTGAATGCCTTCTTCTTCACCTCGGTGACCGGCATTTCGAGTCCTTCGATCGATGCGCTGCTCATCAACAAGATGGGCCTTTGCAGCAATATTCGCCGCGTGCCGATCTTTGGTCTCGGCTGCGTCGCGGGAGCGTCCGGGATTTCGCGGGCCGCGGACTATGTTAAGGCTTATCCGGATCAGGTGGCGGTGCTGCTGTCCGTCGAGCTTTGTTCGCTGACCATCCAGCGGGAAGACCTTTCGATGGCCAATCTCATCTCTTCCGGCCTGTTTGGCGATGGGGCAGCGGCGGTGATTGTTGCAGGAGCGGAGTGCGGGCTGCCGAGCTCGGGCCCGCGCATTCTCGCCACGCGCTCCGTTTTCTATCCCGATACCGAGGAGATGATGGGCTGGGATATTTCCGAGAGAGGGTTCCGCATTGTGCTCTCTCGGGAAGTACCGAACCTTGTCAGGAAGAACCTGGGGCGGAATGTGGACGACTTCCTCGCTTCGCGCGGGCTGGTGCGCGGCGACATCGGCAGCTGGGTGCTGCATACGGGAGGGCCGAAGATTCTGGAGGCGACTGCCGATGCGCTCGAACTGCACAATGGCCAACTCGATGCTTCCTGGGATTGTCTGCGTCGCACGGGAAACCTGTCGTCCGCATCCGTGCTGGTGGTGCTTGAAGAAGTGATGAAGAACCGGTGCCCTGCGCCTGGGACTCTGGGCATTCTCGCCGCGATGGGTCCTGGATTTTGCTCGGAGCTGGTGTTGCTGCAATGGTGATGAAACGGGAAGCGGAGTCCTGACTTTCAATGGCAGGAAGTGATAACAGAGCGGTCGATGTATTTGTCGTTGGCGGAGGCCCTGCAGGTTTGGCCGTGGCAATTGCTGCGCGGCGTCGCGGAATGAGCGTGGCGGTTGCCGACGGGGCGATTCCGCCGATCGACAAGGCTTGTGGGGAAGGGCTCATGCCCGATGGACTTGCGGCACTGCGCGAGCTTGGCATCGAAGTTCCGAGCGACGCAGGCCAACCATTTCGTGGGATTCGCTTTGTGAGTGAGGGCCGCTGCGCGGAAGCACGGTTTGCCGGCGGAGCTGCACTCGGAATTCGCCGCACGGCGTTGCATCGCATCCTGATTGAGCATGCTGCGGCATGCGGCGTATCGATGCTCTGGCAAACTCCCGTTGCCGGGCTTTGTCGGGAAGGCGTTCGGCTTGTGAACGGACTCATTTCGGCGCGCTGGATTGTTGGAGCGGACGGTTCGAACTCTCGTGTGCGCGTGTGGGCAGGACTTGATCATCGTGAGAGGAAGTCCATGCGGTTTGGATTTCGGCGGCATTATCGGGTTGCCGCGTGGACTGACTTCATGGAGCTGCATTGGGGCGATGATTGCCAGATCTACGTCACGCCTGTCGGCAGCGACGAGGTTTGTCTCGCGCTGGTCAGCTCCGATCCGCACCTGCGGCTCGATTCCGCGCTCGGACAGTTCCCCAATCTCGCGGAGCGGCTCAAGCATGCAGAGATAACATCCACCGAACGAGGTGCGATTACTGTCAGTCGAAGGTTGCACCGCGTGTTTCGCGGGAACTCAGCGCTTGTTGGAGATGCTTCTGGAGGCGTCGATGCGATCACTGGCGAAGGCTTATGCCTCGCATTTCGCCAGGCGAGCTTGTTAGCGGATTGCCTTGCCGGCAACGACCTTGCGCGATACCAGTCCGAGCATCGGCGTTTGCAGCGACGGCCCGCGATGATGGCTCGCGTAATGCGCATGATGGGGTGTCATGCGCGCTTGCGGCGGCGCACGATGCAGGTGTTTGAGTTGAGGCCGCAGTCGTTCTCTCGAATGCTCTCGATGCACATCGGCGATGCGTCGGCACGCACATATCTTGCGAATGGAATCTCCCTGGGATGGCAACTTCTGACCGCGTAAACTGCAACTCCAATTCAACATTCAGAGACGCTTTCAGGCGGGCCGCAGCGCTCGGCGTGGTGGTCTTATGCACCCAAGTGGTGTTCGCGCAGGGCGCGACAGGCGAGCAGCGATTCCACCTCGATCCAGCGCGCAGCGATGCCAAGATTCAGCTGCACGGTAACTTTCATACTGTTGAAGGGTTGTTCGCGCTTCGGCATGGCGAGATCCAATACGACCCGGCAACAGGCAAGATGAGCGGCGAGATCGTCTTCGACGCGACGAGCGGAAAAACCGGCAACGATGGCCGTGACAAGAAGATGCACAAGGATGTCCTCGAGAGCGCGCGATTTCCTGAGATCGCGTTTCGGCCCGATCATGCGGAGGGAACTCTTGTGGCTGGCGAGTCGACTCTTCAGGTGCATGGAATGTTTTCGATTCACGGAACGGATCGTGAACAGACGATTCCGGTCACGATACGTCTTGAGGGAGGAAACTGGTCGGCGAAGGCTTCGTTCGAGGTGCCTTATGCGAAGTGGGGAATGAAGAATCCTAGCGTGCTCTTCCTGCGCGTCGATGGCGTTGTTGGGGTGGAGTTTGAGGCTGCAGGAACGATTTAGTATCGAAGTCCCTCTCTAGTGTGTCCGGTTTATCGCGCGATCCCCTCCAAGCAGTCGAGAAAGCAGGCTTTCTCGCGGACAGGAGTGAACGCGCAACACGGGCTATTTGATTACGCCGCGCTGGGAGGCCTCGATGAACTGGATGAGGAGGGCGACGTCTTCGCCCTGATCCGCTTCGGATTTCAGTTTTTCGATTGCTTGCGAGGTGTTCAGCTTCGAGGCCAGCAGCACTCGATAGGCGTGGTGAATCTTCTTAATTCTGTCCTTCGTGAATCCACGGCGCTCGAGGCCGACGGCATTTATGCCATACGCGTGCGTGCTGCGCTCGGCTGAGGTCTTTGAAAAAGGCAATACGTCGCGCGTGACGGTGGTTCCTCCGCCGATAAAGGCGTACTTGCCGATGCGGACGAAATGGTGCACGGGACAGAGCGCCCCGACTGTCGCCCAATCTTCGACCGTGACGTGTCCGCCGAGGGTGGCAGCGTTGGCCATGATGATGTGGTCGCCGATCTGACAGTCGTGGGCGATGTGGGTGTAGGCCATGATCAGATTGTGGCTGCCTACGCGGGTGACGCCGTCGGCTTTGGCGGTAGCGCGGTTAATAGTTACGTACTCGCGGATTTCGTTGTGGTCGCCGATTTCCAGGCGCGTCGGCTCTCCCTGATAGGAAATATCCTGCGGCGCCATGCCGATGGAAGTGAAGGGAAAGAAATGGTTGTCGCGACCGATCTTCGTCGGTCCTTCGATGGCGACGTGGGAGACCAGGTGACAGTTCTCGCCGAGTTCAACGTCGGGGCCGATGACGCAATAGGGGCCGATCTTGCAGGAGGCCGCGACTTTTGCATTGGGATCGATGATTGCTGAGGGATGGAAGGACATGAATTTGTGATTGGTAATTTGAATAATTTGCAATTGGTAATTTGTAATTTGTGATTGAAACTCCGCAGCGTAGAAGTTCAATTACCAATTACAAATTGGAAATTACAAATCGCCTCCGGGCCCGGCCGCTCCACTGCTGATGGCTCGCGGCACGAGGCGGCAGGTTACGGTCGACTCGGCCGCGACTTTGCCGTCAATGTATGCCTTGCCCTCAAGTCGGGCTGCGGTTCTGCGCCAGGCTCGGACTTCTACTTCGATCCGCAATTGATCTCCCGGTACTACCGGCCTGCGGAACCGCGCTTTCTCGATTCCCGTAAATACCATCAGCATTTCGTCGCGATTCGGGACCTCGGTGAGCAGAAGCAACCCGCCCGCCTGCGCGATGGCCTCCACGATCAGGACTCCGGGCATGATCGGCTTGTCGGGAAAGTGCCCTTGAAAAAACGGCTCGGTGATCGTGACATTTTTCAGAGCGACGATGCGCCTCATGCGCTCGAGTTCGAGCACGCGATCGATGAGCAGGAAAGGATAGCGATGGGGCAGAATCTTGAGAATGTCGGTGATTTCCATTGCTGTTTTAGGAGCCGCGACGGGTTCCGTTGTCTCTATGCTGTCAGGCATACCAATTTTGTCTTGAGGCGAAGATTATACTGTAGCGCGATAGTCGTCAGCCGTCAGCTATCAGCCGTCAGTAAAAGCGCATTGACAGGCGGCTAGCGGCTGATCACCAACGACCATTCCTGACAAATGAAGGGCATCGGCTATCAGGCAAGCCGCTTTGGATGATGGCTGACGGCTAACGGTTTAATGAAGGGGAATCATGGGCATTCGAAAAATTGCAGTTGCTGCAGTCATCCTGCTGGCGAGCGCTGCGGGCGCGCTATGGTCGCAGAGTACGTCGTCCCCGGCCGCACAATCGGCGGTGCCCGCTTTGCCAGCGGAGGTGCCGAGCACTGCTGAGCGCTATTCAATGCTCCTGATGGGCAATTTGGCAGGCCAGCAGGCCGTGTGGACTGCTGCTGACGGATCGCTCCACGTCTTCTTCCAGTTCAATGATCGTGGGCGCGGGCCCAGGACGACTTCGATTCTCAAGCTTGACGCGGCTGGAATTCCGCTCTCGGAGTCAATCACAGGCAATGACTATCTCAAGTCTCCGGTCGACGAGAACTTCACGAACAGTGGCGGCGTCGCGACGTGGAAGAACAATGCCGAGCAGGGAGAACGGAGACTCTCGACTCCTGCCTATTACTCGCCGCTCAATGGCGCGCCGACGGAATATGCGTTGCTGGCGCAGGCGGCTCTCCGAAATGGCGGGAAGATCTCGCTGCTTCCGGAGGGCGAGGTTCGCATCGAGCGCGTGTCGGGTGCGGAGGTGCAGGCCGGGGAGCAGAAGAAGCGCATCGGGCTGTATTCCATGACGGGCCTGGATTTCTCTCCCACTTATGTCTGGCTCGATGACCGGGAAAAAAACCAACAGAAATTCTTCGCGTCGGTTGACGAGTGGGGATCGATCGTTCCGGAAGGCTGGGAGACGGCAGTCAAGCAGTTGCTGGCTGTGCAGGATGAGGTGAAGCATGGGCGGGCGGCAAAGCTGGCGGCGAAGCTGGCGCACCGGCCGAAAGCAGTCCTGTTCGAGCAGGCAAATGTTTTTGACGCCAAAAGCGGGCAAGTTATCAGGAACCAGCAAGTCCTCGTCTACGGCAATCATATTGTGAGCGTCGGCCCAACCGTGCAAAGGCATGACTGGGATCCGGCCCCCCAGGTCATCGATGCCGCCGGCAAAACTCTTCTCCCTGGCCTCTGGGACATGCACGCGCATGTCACCGATAACGACGGTCTGCTCAACCTCGCGGCGGGAGTGACCACCGTCCGCGATTTAGCGAACGATACCGACTCGCTGCTCGCGCGACGCCAGCGCATTGCTGACGGAAAGGAAATCGGGACGCGCATTGTGCTGGCCGGGATCATCGACGGCAAAGGACCATATCAGGGACCGACAAAGGTTCTGGTCTCGAACGAGGCCGAGGCTCGCGCCGCTGTCGACAACTACAAGAAGCTCGGCTACGTCCAAATCAAAATCTACAGTTCAGTCCCGCCAGCGATTGTGCCCGCGATCATCGACGAGGCTCACAAGAACGGGATGCGTGTCAGTGGGCATATTCCCGCGAACATGACTGCTGCGGAGTGCGTCAAACTCGGCTACGACGAAATTCAGCACATCAATTTTCTTATTCTGAACTTTTTCCCGGAGATTAAGGACACCAACACGATCACGCGGCTGACCAAGCCCGGAGAGATCACGGCGGGCCTGGACTTGAATTCCGAGCAAGTGAAGGCATTCATCAAGCTGCTGCAGGATCATCACACGAAGCTCGATCTCACCTTGACTGTGTTCGAAGATCAATACATGGCGCGGATTGGGCAGATCTCGCCTGGGTTTGCGGCGGTGGCGAACCGTCTGCCTTCGCAGGTGCGGCGAGGATTGCTGACGGCGGGCATGACTCCGCCGCCTGGGATGGATGACACGTATAAGAAATCATTTGCGAAGATGCTCGAATACACCGGCCTGCTCTATCGTTCCGGGCTATCCATCGAAGACGGAACCGACAGCATGGCTGGATTCGCGCTGCATCGCGAACTGGAACTCGATGTCATGGCCGGTATTCCAGCGACGCAGGTTCTGCAAAATGCCACGCTCAATGCGGCAAAGATCATGAGTATGGATAAGGATCTTGGATCGATCGCTCCGGGCAAACTGGCCGACCTTACCCTGGTCGATGGCGATCCGACGAAGAACATCAGCGACATCCGCAAGACAGTGGTGACGGTCAAGGATGGAGTGCTCTATTATCCGGCGGAACTCTACACCGAGCTTGGGGTGACGCCGTGAGATTTACGTTTGCGGTTTGAGAGGGAGTCATGCCTGTTCGCGTGGAAGGAGCTTCGCCGATTTTGCGTGTCGAAAACATGCAGACGAGCCTCGACTTCTACGTCAATAAACTGGGCTGCAAGAGCGTGGAGTGGGGAAACGACGACTTCAGCAAGGTGATGCGGGACAGCGCTCACATTTTTCTTTGCCGCGGCGGACAAGGACGGGGCGGCGCGTGGATGTGGATCGGCGTTGAAAATGCCGAGCAGCTCCATGAAGAATTCAAGGCTAAGGGCGTGGCTATCCGCATGCCGCCGACGAATTATCCCTGGGCATTGGAATTTCATGTGGAAGATCCGGACGGGAACGTGCTGCGGCTGGGATCGGAGACGAAGTAGCACGACTAGTGCGACCCAGGTTCATGCCACACGTCGCTGCGCGAACCTGGGGCACGATCGTTCTGCGGGTTACTTGACTCCCTTTGACGCGTCCCACGAACCTTGTTCTTTGCGGACCATCACGATCTCGCCGATGTGGTAGGCGTTGTGTGTGCTGATGCGGGCTACTGTCGGAGCCCACTCTTGCAGTTTCTTTTCGTCGGCGGTCTCTACCAGCTTTTCGAGTTCGGTCATCACCGCGTCGAAGCGGCGAGTGATATCGGACCACTGCCTGGCGTCGAAGTTGTTGAAGGTGACTTCATTATTGCCGTCGAATTTCGCGGTCGGCTCCCCTTTGAATTTTTGCAGGCTACGCTCGTTCCAGAAAACCAGATGGTAGGCGAGTTGGCCGACGGAGTGATTGCCGTGGCCATCAGTCCAACCAGCTTGTTCGGGCGTCAGGCCGGCCATGGCAGTGTTGCCATCGACGAACCAGTCTTTTTGGTTGTGGGTGGTCTTCAGTTGTTCGAGCAGGGCGCTGCGGAGGGATGGAGCGGGTATCTTCTCCTGCGCCAGCGATTGGAGCGATAGCGCAACAAGAATGGCAAAGGCGGCAAGGGAAATTTTCTTCATAGGATTTTCTCCTTATTTCGCGTTTAGACGCGCCTGGTAAAGATAGGCGAGCAAATGTATCGCGTTATGTGCATCCAAAGGGGGCAGGCAACATCAAAACGTGGTTAACCGTTCATTCAGAGGTATAACCGAAATGCCCGATGGAGCGCGGATTTCCGCTGACTTGCCGACGACTCTTTCCGAGGATGGCCTCGACCTGCTATTCCGACAGGCCCGGACGCAGAACGGGTGGCAGGCGAAACCGGTGCCCGAGGAATTGCTGCGCCGAGTATACGAACTCACCAAGTATGGACCGACCAGCGCCAACAGTTCGCCTGCGCGCTTCGTTTTTCTAGGGTCCCCCGCCGCGAAGGAGAGGCTGCGGCCGGCGCTGTCGGCCGGCAATCTTGAGAAGACGATGGCTGCGCCAGTCACCGCAATTGTTGCCTACGATGTCGAGTTCCACGAGAAGCTGCCGGCGCTGTTCCCCCATAAAGACATGCGTTCGGTATTCGCAGGGAAAGAAAAACTGATCGAAGAGACGGCTTTTCGCAATGGGACACTGCAGGGCGGATATTTCATTCTTGCGGCGCGGGCGCTGGGGCTGGATTGCGGGCCGATGTCGGGCTTCGACGCGGCCAAGGTCAATGCCGAATTTTTCCCGGACGGCAAGTGGAAAGCGAACTTCCTGTGCAACCTGGGATATGGCGATCACTCGAAGCTGTTTCCACGGAATCCGCGGCTATCATTCGAGGAAGCTTGCGTTGTGCTGTGACGCGGGTTTTTTGACTCCAAGAAAAAAGGCCAGCGCGAAGCTGGCCTTTTCGATCTGCTCTGGAGCTTGCGCCTACTTCTTGGGGGCGATGGAGTCCTTCGCGGACTTGGCCACGCGGAACTTCACAACGGTCTTGGCTTTGATCTGAATCGGTTCGCCGGTCTGCGGATTGCGGCCCATGCGTGCTTTGCGGTGCGCTTTCACCAGGCGGCCCAGTCCGGGCACGACGAATACGCCGTTCTTCTTGGTCTCTTTGATCGCGGTGTCGGCCAGGTGCTCGAGGAAGGTTGCCGCAGTCTTGTTGTTGGTGCCGAGCTTTTCGGCGAGGTGACGGGTGAGTTGGGTTTTGGTCATACCACTAGCCATGAAAGTCCTCCTTCAAAACGTTACTGAAATTGTTGATTTCGACCGCATCTTAACGCACGCTCCTGTGGAAAACCAGTAAAATATGCAGATTTTATGCGGTTCCCAAGAAAGGTACCCTCCAAAATGGGCTAAAAACGTGGTTTTTGAGCGGGGCAGGACGCAAAGAGGGCGCTTTTGGCGTGCTGGGCGCGGCAGCCGAGTTGCAGAATGCGAGCGCATGGCGTCGCTGCGGTGTGGCACTGCTGGCTTCAACACAGATTCATTGGTTACACTGAACACCATTTTTCGAAAATCAAAAACAGGGTTAGAGGAGACCGGGCATGGCGGAAGCAACTCTCAGCGGCGCGGAGTTCAAGAAACAATTGCGCGAGGGCAATCCAAAGATGGGCTTGTTCGTGAATTCGCATAGCCCCACCATTGCCGAGCAACTCGCGCACAGCGGCTACGACTGGCTGCTGGTGGATACGCAGCACGGCCCTATGCACTACGAAAAGTTATCTGCGATGCTCTGCGGAATTTCAAATGGCGGAGCGAAGTCGCTGGTGCGCGTTGGTGGGTACTCCGATCGTCCGGGGATTCAGCAGGCGCTCGATCTTGGCGCCGATGGCGTGCTGGTTCCTTACATCAACACGGCGGCTGAAGCGCGCGAGGCGGTCAGTTGCACCAAGTACCCGACGGTCGGCACGCGTTCAGTTTACTTTCCGCAGCGCAGCATGGATAAAGGCGGGCTGCTCGGCTATGCGGGGAGTTGGAACAACGAAGGCATCGTTGCGCTTCAGGTCGAGACCGCCTCGTGTATCGAAAACATTGCCGAGATCGCGGCCGTGCCCGGAGTCGATGTCCTCTTTCTCGGGCAGAACGATCTTTGCATGTCGATGGGACTCTACAATAAGTATGAGTTCCCGCACATGTACACCTCGCCTGAGTTGAATGCGGCTACCCAGAAACTGGTCGAACACGCGCGCAAGAACAACGTCATTCTCGGGTTGTTTTTGTTCGGGACCGCGCGCGTTGGCGAGTTTCTGGAAAAGGGCTTCACCTTCATCAGCGTGGGTAACGACTTGCACCACGTGCTGACGCAGACGGCAGCTTACGTCGGCGATATCGAAAACATTGCGAAAGATAAAGGCAAGACGTGGAAGAGGCGTCCGACTGCGCTGTTCTAGACGCTCTTTGCAACGGAATGTGAGCCGTTTTCTAGTGCTTGTCCTTTCTTGCGTGGATCACCTTTTCTATGCGCTGGAAGGCCCAGTCGATTTCGCCTCGTTTGATGATTAATGGGGGCGCGATGCGGATTACCCGGTCGTGCGTTTCTTTGCAGAGGACTCCTTCTTTCATTAGCGCTTCGCAGTAGGGGCGGGCCGGACTTTTTAGTTCCATGCCGATCCAGAGGCCTCGGCCGCGGACTTCTTTGATGTCCGGTGACGTGAGCGTCTGGAGCAAGCCTAAGAAATAAGCTCCTAGTTCGGCGGATTTTTTTACCAGATCTTCTTCAATTAGGACTCGCAGAGCGGTGCGGGCTACGGCGCAGCCTAGCGGATTGCCTCCGAAGGTGCTGCCGTGGTCGCCGGGATTGTAGACGCCCAGAATTTCGCGCGAGGAGAGGACGGCGGAGACTGGATAGAAGCCTCCGGCGAGGGCTTTGCCGACGATGAGGACATCCGGGGTTATGCCTTCGTGCATGTAGGCGAAGAGTTTGCCGGTGCGTCCCAAGCCGGACTGGATTTCGTCGGTCATGAGGAGGACGCGATTTTGTTTGCAGATTTCGGCGACTTTTTTCAGATAGCCGGCGGGCGGGATGAGAATGCCGGCTTCGCCCTGGATGGGTTCGACTAAGAAGGCGCAGGTGTTGGGAGTGATGGCGTCGCGGAGGGCGTCGGCGTCGCCGAAGGGGATGACTTTGAAGCCGGGAGTGAAGGGGCCGAAGCCGTCCTGATATTGGGCGTCGGTGGAGAAGCCGACGATGGAGATGGTGCGTCCGTGGAAATTGTTGGCGCAGACGACGATTTCGGCTTGGCCTTCGGGAATGCCTTTTACTTTGTATCCCCACTTGCGGGCGGTCTTGAGGGCGGTCTCGACGGCTTCGGCGCCGGAGTTCATGGGGAGGGTCATGTCGAAGCCGGTTAGTTTGTGCAGTTGCTCGTAGAGGAGCGGCAACTGGTCGTTGCGGAAGGCGCGCGAGGTGAGAGTGACTCGCTGGGCCTGCGCGGTGAGGGTGCGGAGAATGCGGGGATGGCAGTGTCCCTGGTTGACGGCGGAGTAGGCGGCGAGGCAGTCGAGATATTTATGGCCTTCGACGTCGTAGACCCAGACGCCTTCGCCGCGGTCGATGACGACGTCGAGGGGTTTGTAGTTGTGGGCGCCGTATTTGTTTTCGAGTTCGATGAGGTGGTGAGTGGAGTGCGTGGATTCCTGAGTTTTCATAAGTCGGTTACCTCGGCGGCATGGGCCGCCTTCAAAATTGTTCGTGAACCGCAGCGCTGAAACTGCGCCACCCAAAAGTCGTTGCTCCTCTGAAGCCGTTTGCCCAGGTTAGCGCGCAACAAACGCGCGCGAACCTGGGGCACCATCCAACTGGGGCACCGTCCAGCGCTTCTCTGATTCAGAGAGAGCATTAGCGGTCCTCCAGGAGCATGGTTAGGAGCGCCATGCGGACGTAGAGGCCGTTTCTGGTTTGCCGGAAATATAGGGCGCGGGGGTCGTCGTCTACCGATTTGTCCAGCTCAGCTGTGCGCGGGAGCGGATGGAGGATCAGGGCGTTGGGCTTCATCAGCTGGACTAGCGAGGAATCGATGGCGAAACGGCGGAGACTGCTGTGCGCGCCGCCTACTCGCTCGGGATGGATGCGGGTCTGGTAGACGACGTCGACTTCGCCGATTACTCGGTGGAGGTCGGACTCGAGTTCGTAGCAGATGTTGTGCTCCTCGAGATAGTCGAGGATGTCGGGCTTCATCTGAAGCTCGGGCGGGGCGACGAAGAAAATCTTTACGCGCTCGAACTTTGCTAGCAGATAGGCGAGCGAGCGGGCGGTGCGGCCGCGGTCGAGTTCTCCGATGATGGCTACGCTGAGGCCGTTGAGCGGGCGCTCGCGGTAGATGGTGTAGAGGTCGAGGAGGGCCTGCGTGGGATGCTGTCCGCCATTGCCGTCGCCGGCGTTGATGATGGGGACGGTGGAGACCTGAGCGGCGCGGCGCGCGCCGTCGGAGGAGTGATGGCGGATGACGATGACGTCGCAGTAGCCGCCAAGAATGCGGATGGAGTCTTCGACCTGCTCTTCTTTAATTTCGGAGGAGAAGGCGCCGGCCTGCTCGGTGGAGAGGACACGGCCACCGAGGCGGAACATGGCGGCTTCGAAGGAGAAGCGCGTGCGCGTGGAGGGCGCGTAGAAGAGAGATGCCATGATGCGGTGCTGGTAGTCGAGCGTGCCGCCGCGGGCGACGACGCGCTCCATGAGGCGGGAGCGGTCGAAGAGTTCCATGAGGAGCGGGACGGTGAATTGCTGGGACTCGACTACGTGGTGCGGGAGCGGGAGGCTGCGCTGGGCTGCCGACTTCGTTTGGTCCAGCGGAGTGGCCATTATTTGATCGGACATTTCATCGACCTCCTACTGGAAGGGCAGCATGATGGTCGTCGTCTTGGGGATGGGCGGCGTCGGGGAGCATATGGGTGCCGGTTTCGCCGTGGATGGCGCGCTGGAGATTTTCCGCGTTGGCGATGATGGCGGCTTTGCCTCCGGCGCGGAGGAAGCGGAGAACGGATTCGACTTTGGGCTTCATGCTGCCGGGAGCGAAGTGTCCGGCTTCGAGATGGAGTTGGAGGTCGGAGGCGTGAACTTCGCGCAGCGGCTGCTGCGTGGGCTTTTTGTAGTCGAGGTAAACGAAGTCGGTGTCGGTGGAGATGACGAAGAGATCGACTTTGAGGTGAACGGCGAGGAGGGCGGAGGCGCGGTCTTTATCGATGACGGCCTCGACGCCGATGGGCTGACCGTTTTTGCGGGCGATGGGGATTCCACCGCCGCCGCAGGCGATGACGATTACGCCGCGATTGACGAGGTCGCGGATGACTTCGAGTTCGACGATCTCGATGGGCTCGGGCGACGGTACGACGCGACGATAGCCGCGGGCGGCATCTTCGACGATCTCCCAGCCGAGTTGGCGCTTGCGGTCTTCGGCTTCTTGGCGCGAATAAAACGGGCCGACTGGCTTGGTGGGATGATGCATGGCCGGGTCGTCGAGAGAGATTACGCTTTGGGTGAGGACGCTGATTACCGGGACTTGGAGGTTGGCGGATTCCAGTTCAGCTTCGAGAGACTGCTCGAGGATGTAGCCGATTTCACCTTGCGTGGAGGCGTCGCAGACGTCAAGGGGCTGGGCGGGGACTTGCGAGGAGCCGGCCTCGGAGCGGAGGAGTGCGGCTCCGACTTGCGGGCCGTTGCCGTGAGTGAGGACGATGCGATGGCCGTCGCGGATGAGGCCGACGATTTCGCGAGCGGTGCGGCGGGCGTTGGCGA
>Ga0335069_10000663_pt1 | contig 56342 bp, 41 predicted proteins | sample Lox_Sample_11_FD_206714 | JGI IMG/M metagenome (GOLD analysis project Ga0335069, IMG submission 206714) | Soil microbial communities from Loxahatchee National Wildlife Refuge, Florida, United States - Lox_Sample_1.1 | ecosystem: Environmental > Terrestrial > Soil > Wetlands | place: USA... | reverse complement strand
GGCGGCCGCGGGCGGTGGTACTCAACAAGATCGACGTGCCCGAGGCCCGTGAGCTCGCGGAGTTCGTCCGCGACGAGATCGCCGAGCGCGGCTGGCCGGTGTTCATGGTGTCGACCGTCGCGCGTGAAGGCTTGCAGCCCTTGGTCTTTGGGCTGTGGCAGATGATCTCGGACTACAACGCGTCGCGGCCGCAGATTGTGCCGCGGCGCCCGGTCATTCGTCCGGTCCCCGTCGACGACAGCGGCTTCACCGTCGAACCGGACGGCGAGGGCGGCTTCGTGGTCACCGGCGCGCGGCCCGAGCGCTGGGTGGGCCAGACCAACTTCGACAACGACGAAGCGGTGGGTTACCTGGCCGACCGCCTCGCGCGCCTCGGCGTCGAGGAGGAACTGCTGCGGCTGGGCGCGCAGCCGGGCTGCGCCGTGACCATCGGGGAGATGACGTTCGACTGGGAGCCGCAAACCCCCGCCGGACGGCATGTCGCGTTGTCGGGCCGGGGCACCGATGTGCGGCTGGAGCGCACCGAACGCCCCGGCGCCGCCGAGCGCAAGGCCGCCCGCCGTCAGCGCCGCGAACGCGGTGACGAGTCGTGAGTGTCCATCGGGACGCCATCCGGACCGCGCGCAGCCTCGTGGTCAAAGTCGGGACCAACGCGCTGACCACCCCGTCGGGCGTGTTCGACTCCGGCCGGCTGGCCGGGCTTGCCGACGCGATAGAGGCACGGATGAAGGCGGGCACCGACGTCGTCATCGTGTCGTCGGGCGCCATCGCCGCCGGCATCGAGCCGCTCGGATTGTCCCGTCGCCCACAGGATCTGGCGACCAAGCAGGCCGCGGCCAGCGTCGGGCAGCTGGCGCTGGTGAATGCCTGGAGCGCGGCGTTCGCCCGGTACGGGCGCACGGTGGGGCAGGTGCTGCTGACCGCGCACGACATTTCGGTGCGCGCGTCGCACACCAACGCCCAGCGCACGCTGGACCGGTTGCGCGCGCTGCACGCGGTGGCGATCGTCAACGAAAACGACACGGTGGCCACCAACGAGATCCGGTTCGGCGACAACGACAGGCTCTCGGCGCTGGTGGCCCACCTGGTCGGCGCCGAGGCCTTGGTGCTGCTCTCCGACATCGACGGACTCTACGACTCGGATCCGCGAAAGACGAAGGGCGCCAAGTTTATCCCCGAGGTTTCCGGCTTGGCCGATCTGGACGGTGTGGTCGCCGGCCCGGGCAGCGACCTGGGCACCGGCGGCATGGCCTCGAAGATGTCCTCGGCGCTGCTGGCCGCCGACGCGGGGGTCCCGGTGCTGCTGGCCGCCGCGACCGACGCCGCGACCGCGCTCACCGACGCCTCGACCGGGACGGTGTTCGCCGCGCGGCCGGATCGGATGTCGGCCCGCCGGTTCTGGGTGCGTTACGCCGCCGAGGCGGCCGGGTCGTTGACGCTCGACGAGGGCGCGGTGCGCGCCGTGCTGCGGCAACGCCGCTCGCTGCTGGCCGCGGGCATCACCACGGTCTCGGGGCGGTTCTACGCCGGGGACGTGGTCGAACTGCGCGGACCGGACGCGACGATGGTGGCGCGGGGCGTGGTCGCCTACGACGCCGGCGAGCTGGCCACCATGATGGGCCGGTCGACGTCCGACCTGCCCGGCGAGCTGCGCCGGCCCGCGGTGCACGCCGACGACCTGGTGGCCGTGTAGCCGGTTACGTGAAGGGGTTGCTGTTGGCCTGCCACGCGGCCGATTCGGGGCGCGGCCCGTAACGGCGGGCGTAGTCCTCGTGCATCTTGGCCTGTTTCTCGTTTTTGAGCACATCGACCAGGTTGGGGTCGAGGCCGTGCTGCGCCAGCCGGTGTCGGCGCCAGACCTTGTTCAGCGCAAGCGAGATCAGCACGGCCCAGATGTAGAGCGGCACCGTCATCTCGGTGTGCACGTACAGCGACGCCGGCAGCAGCCAGAAGGGTGCGAGTACGAACAGTGGCGGTATGGCCCACCGGATCATGTGCCGGCGCACGGCTCCCTTGCCCGCCAGATCGTTGGCGACCCAGTCGCGCATCGAGTCGGGTAGGCGTCGCCCGTACGAGTAGGCGATGTATTGCCACGGGTTGGGTTTGGCGCTGGCCATGATGGCTCCTTCGTGGGTCAGGTTTGCAAGGCACCGGCGGCCAGGGCGGCCGCGTTGATCCGGGTGAGCACCTGGTGCAGGTGCCGCAGTTCATCCATGTCGACGCCCAGAAGGGCGACCACGGCGGGCGGAATCTCCAGCGCGCGCCGGCGTAGGGCGGTCCCGCTGGCGGTGAGTTTGACGTCGGTCGAGCGCTCATCGACCGCGCTTCGGGTGCGGGTGATCAGCCCGACGGCCTCGAGGCGCTTGAGCATCGGCGACAGCGTGGCCGAATCCATCTGCAACGAGGCGGCGATCTCCTTGACCGACAGCGGTTTCTGCCGTCCCTCCGGGGCCTTCTGATGATCCCAGAGCGTCAGCATCGCCAAGTACTGCGGATGGGTCAGCCCCAGCGGCTCCAGCAGCGGCCGGTAGACCGCCAGAACGGCGCGGTTGGTGACACTCAGCGCGAAACAGACCTGCTGTTCGAGGGCGAGCGGGTCGATCTCGGGTGCGGTGGGTGCGGCCACATTTACACCGTACGCTAATAGTTAGGGCCCTAACTATGTTGCATTGATCACAGGGACGGCACAAAGCCGATCCCTGCCGCTGGGGCTGATGCGGCAGACCCGACCGTTACCCCGCCGCATCGATCGGCGGCATCGCCTTGAGATACAAACTGCCCCAGATGATTTGGGCCAGCGCCTCGGCCAGTTCGGCATCGTAGGAGTCCGGGGCGGTCGGAAGATTCTGCTGGCACGCGCGCTCGCACATCCATGTCAGAGCGCTGGCCGTGGCGGTCGCGGGCAGGTCGGGGCGGATGGAGCCGTCGGCCTGGCCGTCCTCGATGACGCGGGTCACGCGTCCCGTGATGGCGGTCAACAGGTTGCGATAGGTCGCCCCGACCAGGGGGTCATAGCCGGCCATCTCGTTCAGCGCGAGGAGCACCGGTTGATGACGCCGGTAGCCGGCCACGAGGCGGCCGGCAGCGGTGCCGACTTCGTGGAGCAGTGCGCGAAGCAACTGCCGATCCGCACGCTGTCGGACATGGTGGGAATTCCGGAGTCCGAGCGCCAGCGTGTGGCGCACGCCGCCGACGCGCTCGTGTCGTGGGCCGATCCCGTTTACCTCGCCGGTCGCAACCCGCTGGAGGTATTGATCGAGAACCAGATGTATCTACACCAGGTCGCCGGCGCCTTGGCCGCCGAGCGCCGCGAGCGGGCCGGCGACGACCTGTTCAGCGCCCTGGTGAACGCCGAGGTGGACGGCGACCGGCTGGCCGACGCCGACGTGGCCGCGTTCTTCGTGCTGCTCGCCGTGGCGGCCAACGACACCACCCGGCAGACCACCAGCCACGCGATGAAGGCGCTCACCGACTTCGGCGACCAAAGGGCTTGGCTGCTAGAGGATTTCGACGACCGGATTCCCGCGGCCGTCGAGGAGTTCATCCGTTGGGCCACCCCGGTCATGACCTTCCGGCGCACGGCCGCGACGGATGTCGAGCTGGGCGGCCAGACGATCCGGGCCGGGGAGAAGGTGGTGATGTTCTACCCGTCCGGCAACTGGGACACCGACGCGTTCGACCGACCGGAGCGTTTCGATCTGAGCCGCAACCCCAACCCGCACGTCGGCTTCGGCGGCGGCGGGGTGCATTTCTGCCTCGGCGCGCATGTGGCCCGCGCGCAGTTGCGCGCCATCTTCGGGGAGCTGCTCGGTCAGCTGCCGGGAATTGAGGCGGGCGATCCCGCTTACGTGCCGGGCAATTTCATCCACGCCATCCGCAGCATGCCGTGCAGCTTTTAGCGCACGGTCAGCGGCGCGAGTTCGTCGGACAGCAGGGCCAGCAACTCCGAGCAGCCGCCGTCGACCTTCACGGTGGCCAGGTCGTCGCCGCGGGTGGCCCCGCGGTTGATGATCGCGATCGGGATGCCCACCGCCGCGGCATGGCGCACGAATCGGTAGCCGGAGAACACTGTCAGCGACGAGCCCGCGACCAGCAGCGTCTCCGACCGATCGGTCAGTGAAAAGGCTTTCGCAACAACGTCTTTGGGAACGCTTTCGCCGAAGTAGACGATGTCTGGCTTGAGCATGCCGCCGCAGCGCGGACAGTCGAGGTAGCGGAAGGACGCGGTGTCGGCGGCTGGGGAGATAGAGGCGTCGGCGTCGGGAGCCACCGCCAGGCCGCCGACGGCTTCGGCGCGTTCGCTGTATCCCGGGTTGAGGGCCTCGAGTTGTTCGGCGAGCGCGGCGCGGCTGACGGTGTGCCCGCAGCCCAGGCAGACCACCCGCGCGTAGGTGCCGTGCAGGTTGACGACGTTTCGGCTGCCGGCCTTGGTGTGCAGCAGGTCGACGTTCTGGGTGACCACGCCCGTCACGACCGACGCGTGCTCCAGCGCGGCCAGCGCCCGGTGCCCGGCGTTGGGCGCGGCGTCGTCCATGTGCCGCCACCCGACGTGGTTGCGCGCCCAATACCGCTGCCGGAACACCGAATCCGAGGTGAACTGGCGGATGGTCATGGGATTGCTCGGCGGCGAATCGGGGCCGCGGTAGTCGGGAATGCCGGAGTCGGTGGAGATCCCCGCGCCGGTCAGCACCGCGACCCGGCGACCGGCCAGCAGCGCGACCAGTTCGGGAGCGTCCACGGCTCGAGGGTAGCCGTCCGCCGCGAGGGCGCGTGTTTGCACGCGACACGCCGGAGAAGCCGGCATTTTGCGCGCCCTCGCGCAAGTGAGGCTCTAACCGAGGCAGTCGGCCGCGGTGGTGAGCTCCGCGGACATGTTCTGCTCCATCATCTTCAGCGCCGCCTTGCCCAGCCCGGTGTCGATGTGGGCGACGGCGTCGGTCGGGATCACCACGGGGAAGTGGCGCACGTAGGCGTCGAGGGCGGTGTAGAGGATGCACTGCTCGGTGACCTGGCCGGTCAGGATCAACCGCTTGGTCTCCAGGCGATTGAGCAGATACGCCAGTGCCGTCGCGTAGAAGGCGCTGTGGCGGACCTTGGTCATGACCCGGCAATCCTCGGCCGGCAGGATCGGCTTGACCAGATCGGGCCGCGCCCCGTTGAGCGCGGACTCGACGATGTCGGAGAACTGGGCGGCGAAATCGCCGTAGTTGTCGTTGACATAGACCAGGTCGACGCCGTCGGCCCGACGCGCGCGGCGGACCAGATCGGCGAGCGGGTCCATGATTTTCTCGACATTGGGTATGAGTTCTTCAGCGTCGGGATGCTGATACGTATTCATCATGTCGACCACTACGACAGCGGTATCGCTCATACGGTTGGGGATACCCGACGGGCACGGGTTGACACTGCTCAGGCGACAATGGGAGGGTCATGGACTTCTACAATGCCTACAGCCAGGGCTTTGTTCGCGTCGCGGCGTGCACGCACCACACCACGATCGGCGATCCGGCGGCCAACGCCGAGTCGGTCCTGCGGCTGGCGCGCGAATGCCACGACGACGCCGTCGCCGTGGCCGTGTTCCCGGAGCTGACGCTGTCGGGGTACTCCATCGAGGACATCGTGCTGCAAGACCTCCTGCTCGACGACGTCGAAGACGCCATCACGGACCTCGTCGCGTCGTCGGCCGACCTGTTGCCGGTGTTGGTCGTCGGCGCCCCCCTGCGCCACCTTCATCGCATCTACAACACCGCCGTGGTGATCCACCGCGGCGCGGTGCTCGGTGTGGCGCCCAAGTCGTACCTGCCCACGTACCGGGAGTTCTACGAGCGGCGCCAGATCGCACCCGGGGACGACGAGCGCGGCATCATCCGCATCGGCGAACTCGAAGCCCCGTTCGGTCCCGATCTGCTGTTCGCCGCGTCCGATCTTCCCGGCCTCGTATTGCACGTCGAAATCTGCGAGGACATGTTCGTGCCGATCCCGCCCAGCGCCGAGGCGGCGCTGGCGGGGGCCACGGTGCTGGCGAACCTGTCGGGCAGCCCGATCACGATCGGCCGCGCCGAGGACCGTTGCCTGCTGGCCCGCTCGGCGTCGTCGCGGTGCCTGGCCGCCTACATCTACGCCGCGGCGGGGGAGGGCGAGTCGACGACCGACCTGGCCTGGGACGGGCAGACCATGATCTGGGAAAACGGCGTCCTGCTGGCCTCGTCCGAGCGCTTCCCCAAAGGCGAGCGGCGCAGCGTCGCCGACGTCGACACCGAGCTGCTTCGCTCGGAACGGCTGCGGATGGGAACCTTTGATGACAACCGGCGCCACCACCGGACGTCGGCGGAGTCGTTCCGGCGCATCGAGTTCCGGCTCGACCCGCCGCGCGGCGACATCGGGCTGCGCCGCGAGATCGAGCGCTTCCCGTTCGTGCCGGCCGATCCGCAACGGCTGGAGCAGGATTGCTACGAGGCCTACAACATTCAGGTCTCAGGGCTCGAGCAGCGGCTGCGCGCGCTGGACTACCCGAAGATCGTCATCGGCATTTCCGGCGGGTTGGACTCGACACACGCGCTGATCGTCGCCGCCCGGGCGATGGACCGCGAAGAACGGCCGCGCAGCGATATCCTGGCGTTCACGCTGCCGGGCTTCGCGACGGGAGATCGCACCAAGCGCAACGCGGTCGAGCTGTGCCGCGCACTCGGCGTCACCTTCTCCGAAATCGACATCACCGAGACCGCGAAGCTGATGCTCAAGGAGATCGATCATCCGTTCTCCCGGGGCGAGAAGGTGTACGACGTCACCTTCGAGAACGTCCAGGCCGGGCTGCGCACCGATTACCTCTTCCGGCTGGCCAACCAGCGCGGCGGGATCGTGCTGGGCACCGGTGACCTCTCCGAGCTGGGGCTGGGCTGGTCCACATACGGTGTCGGTGACCAGATGTCGCACTACAACGTCAACGCCGGCGTCCCCAAGACGCTGATCCAGCACCTGATCCGCTGGGTGATCTCGTCCGGGCAATTCGAATCCGAAGTGACCGATGTGCTGCAGTCGGTGCTCGACACCGAGATCACCCCGGAGCTTGTCCCCAGCGGCGAGGAGGAAGAGCTGCAGAGTAGCGAGGCCAAGGTGGGACCCTTTGCCCTGCAAGATTTCTCGCTGTTCCACGTGCTTCGGTTCGGATTCCGGCCGTCGAAGATCGCATTTCTGGCGTGGCATGCATGGAGCGACCCCGAGCAGGGCGAGTGGCCGGCGGGATTTCCCGAGGACAAGCGACCGTCCTACTCGCTCAAGGAGATTCGGCATTGGTTGGGAGTCTTCGTGCAGCGGTTTTACTCGTTCAGTCAGTTCAAACGCTCGGCGCTGCCCAACGGCCCCAAGGTGTCGCACGGCGGGGCGTTGTCGCCGCGCGGGGACTGGCGCGCCCCGTCCGACATGTCCGCGCGCATCTGGCTCGACGAGATCCAGCGCGAAATCCCCGAGGACTAGCGCGAGCCCGGGCGGGCCGGGCGGCCCGGTCAGTTCCTCAGCCGCGCGCCGGGCCTGGCCTTCTTCTCCTCGTACATCAGCTCGTCGGCGCGCGCGAGCAGTGCGTCGACCGAGGTGGCGTCGGTGGCGGACCCCTGCACGATGCCGATGCTTGCCGACAGCCGGTAGGGGCGGTTGCCGGTGTCATTGGAATCATTCAGACGCCGGAACGCCTCGACCAGCCGCTGTCTCAGCATCGCCGGATCATCCTCGGGCTCGGTGAGCAGTACGCAGAATTCGTCGCCGCCCATGCGGGCGAGGATGTCGGACTCGCGCAGCGTGACGCGCAGCGCCCGGGCCACGTCCGCGATCAGCATGTCGCCGACGTCGTGACCGTGTTCGTCGTTGACCCGCTTGAGTCCGTCGACATCCAGGAAGGCGAGCAGGAAGTTGCCGCCGCGGCGGCGCGCCGCGTCGAGTGCCGGCTCGGCCAGCAGGTAGAAGCCGCGGCGATTGTTGAGCTTGGTCAGTTCGTCGGTGACGGAGAGCTGGCGGATCTCCTCGTTGGCGCTCTCGAGGGCGGCGGTCCGGTCACGTACCCGCTGTTCGAGTTCCGAGTAGACCCGGACGTGCTCGATCGCGATCGAGGCGGAATCGGCCAAGGCCTGCAGCAAGGAAACCTCCCTGCCCGACGGCTGATGGGGGTGAGCCCAGTAGTTGCCGATCGCCCCGATGGGGTCGAGCTTGCGGATCGGGACCATCACCAGGCTCTTCACGAAGGTCGGGCGGTAGATGGCGTGCGGGATGCGCGGGTCGCGGTAGATATCCGGGATCACCGCCGCATCGCGGTTGACCATCGCCCAGCCGCTGATGCAGGCTCCGATGGGGAATCGGCTGCCCTTCCACAACGGGGCGATCGCGTCCTCGTCGGCGTAATAGCACTCGTCGTTGTCGCGCAGCACCAAGGTGGCGCCGTCACACCCGGTGAGCTCGCGCGCTGCGGTGCTGACGATGTACTGGATATCCTGCAGGCTGCGCGTCAACGACAGTTCCTGAACGGCGCGCAGCAGGCGCTCCATACCGCGGACATAGTCGGCGTCGCCGAAGCCGCTGGTCCTGGGGACAGCCGACAATGGCTTCATGAGCTGGGCGTTCATGTGCACCTCTTCGTGGGGAAACCGGCTACACCCCCAGCCAGCTGCCGCCAAGGCAGGCCGCCAAGCTTACCGCAATCGCCGCCGTCGACCCGGGTTCCCGCCCCGTTCGAGCACCCATCCGCCGTGCAGAAGGCTGGCCGGCGCTAGCGCTCGTAGGTGCCGGTCAGGGCGCCGCGGGCCAGCACGTGGCCGCTCATCGCCGACAACAACGCCCCGGCCGTGGTGACGGTGTCGGAGACGCGCTCATCGATCGCGAACACCTGAAACCGGTAGCGGTGCGGCCCGTGGCCCGGAATGGGGCGTGGTCCCGCGTAGCCGCGGTGACCCAAGTCGGCCCGAATGAACCGCATCCCCGCGGTTCCCTGCCGCAACGAGCCGGGGCTCAAGCCGTCAAGCGTCGGTTCCAGCACCGCAATGGTGTGCAGGAGCGGGCGCGGCAGCGGAACATCGACATCGTCGATGATGAGCACCAGCTGCCGAGCGTCGGGCGGCAGCCCGTCCCAGCGCAACGGCGGTGAGGCGTTGTCGCCGACGCCCTTCCCCGCGCTGGCCCGTGGCATCGCGCCGCCGTCCGCGAACGCCGTGCTGGTCACGGTGATGGATTCGGGCGCGTCAAAAGCGCTGCCGGCCAACGGGCTTCGGTGCGCGCCTGCCCGGACGCCACGGAGCAGTCGTCCCAGCAGCGCCATCAGGCGCCGCTTCCTGCGCCGCGCATGGCGACCGTGCTCGACCGCAGGATGCCGCCCAGCTCGGCCGGCAGGTAGCCCTGCTTCACCAACCGCGGCAGCACGCCGCCACTTTCGATGATGTCGAGGATCAGTTCGGGCAGTTTGGGGACGGTACCCGAGTCTCCCGTGGTGTCGTTTTGCCAGGTGCCGGCGGTCAGGTTGAAGGTTCCGGTGTCGCCCTCGCGAAAGACCTTGGTGGCGTTGGGCACGGTCATCGCAGGCAGGCCGGCGTTGACGGCGTTGCGGAAGAACAGCGAGTTGAATTCCTCAGCGACGAGGCCGGCGACGCCGAGCTCGCTGAACAAAGCCGCGACCGGGCGCGACGACCCCAGCCCGAAATTCTTGCCCGCCACGACGATGTCGCCCGGCGAGACCTGGTCGGTCCAGCCGGGACGCGCCTCGTAGAAGATGTGCTTGGCCGCCTCGGGCGGATCCATCTTCATGGCGAAGGCCGGATACATGGCGTCGGTGTTGAGGTTGTCGCCGAACACCCAGAGCTTGCCTTGAAACTTCAGCGAGCGGATCGTCATGCCGTCACGCTCCTCGGGTCGGTGATGTATCCGGTGACGGCGGACGCGGCGACAGTCGCCGGTGAGGCCATGAAGATCTCCGCCTCGGTGCTGCCCATGCGCCCGGTGAAGTTGCGGGTGCTCGACGTGATGCACACCTCGCCGGGGCCGACCACGCCCATGTGGTAGCCGAAACAGGCGCCGCAGGTGGAGTTGGTGATGACCGCGCCGGCGTCCGCGAGGTCCTGGAGGTAGCCCAACCGCATGGCCTCCCGGTACACCGCCTGCGAGGCGGGCGTGACCAGCAGCCGCACGCCGGGCGCGACGGTCTTTCCGCGCAACACAGCTGCGGCGATCTCGAGGTCCTCGAGTTGGCCGTTCGCGCAGGACCCGATGAACGCCTGGTCCACCTTCTGCCTGTCCACCTGCGAGACGGGCAGCCCGTTGCGGCTGACGGTGCCCGGCCGCGCGACGTAGGGTTCCAGCGTCGCAAGGTCGATATGCCGAACCTCGTGATAGGCGGCGTCGGGATCCGGTGCGGCCGCGTCGTATCCGGTGACGCCGGCGCCGGCGAGGAAGCGGGTCAGTGCCTCGTCGGGTTCAAACGTGCTGAAATCGGCCGACACCTCGGCGCCCTGGGTGGCGATGGTGCGCCGGTCATGCATCGGGATGCCGGCCAGCCCTGGCCCGCCGAACTCCAGGTTCATGTTGGGGGCGTCGCCGTACTCGTTGGCGATGTGCAGGAAAATGTCCTTGCCGCTCACGGTCTGTGGTTTGACGCCGTTGAGCTCATAGCGAACGGTCGGCGCGACCTGGAACCACGTGCGGCCCGTGCACATGATCGAGTACACCTCGGCCGGCCCCAGCCCCCGCGCCGCGGTGTTGTAGGCGCCGGCGGCGCACGTGTGGGAGTCGGTGCAGGCCAGGATCTCTCCCGGGCGCGCCAGCCCGTTCTCGGCGATGACCTGGTGACAGATGCCGTGCCGCCCCACGTCGTAGAAGCGCTCGATGGCGAAGTCGGCCACGAACTTTCGGGCGTGCCCACCGCCGGTGGCATCCTTGATCGTCGGCGCGGGCACGGCGTGGTCCATGATGACCGCGAGCTTGTCGGGGTCGTTGATTCGGTTCGGTTGCATCCACATGGTGGCGAACTGCAGGTCGATCAGGACGGTCATGTCGACGTCGACCACGACCGTGTCACCCGGCGACACCGAGTCCAGGCCGGCCTTGCGGGCGAAGATCTTTTCGATGATGGTCATGCCCATGACGGGTCCTTGCGCGCGTATTTGGTGTCGAGTTCCAGCCACTCCGCCATGCCGACGAGGTTGAAGAAGTCTCTGGGGCCGGCGGCCAGATGCGGGGTGATGTCGGTGCCGTTGAGTTCGCAAAGGCTCTGCAGCATGCCGAATGTCGCCTGCATCAGCAGATTGCCCGGATGGATCGCGATCGCGTAACCCAGCTCCTGCAGCCGTGACGCCGACTCAAGCGGCGTCATGCCGCCGAGCACCAGATTGATCAGCAGGGGAGCGTCCACTTCCCGCGCGATGCGCTCGATTTCGCCGGCATCCTGCGGCGCCTCGACGAAGATGACGTCGGCCCCGGCTTGCGCGTACCGGTTGGCGCGTTCGATGGCGGCGTCCAGGCCCAGCGGTGCGCGTGCGTCGGTGCGAGCGACCACCAGCAGGCCCTCATCCGACCGGGCGTCCAGCGCTGCGGCGAGCGTCTGTTCGAACACCTCCGCGTCGACGACCTGCTTGTCCGGCAGGTGGCCGCAACGCTTGGGGAACACCTGGTCCTCCAACTGGATCGCGGCCACCCCAGCCGCGTCGTACGACCGGACGGTGCGCACCACGTTCATCGGTGCCCCGTAGCCGGTGTCGGCGTCGGCGATCAGTGGGATGTCGCCCAACGCACCGACGATCATCCGGGCCCGGTCGGCCATTTCGGTGGCGGTGACCAACCCGATGTCCGGCAGCCCGAAACCGGACGCCGCCACGCCGGCACCCGTCAGGTAGGCCGCCACGTGGCCGGTCCGTTTGGTCAGCTGGGCGGAGATACCGTCGAAAACGCCTGGTGCAACGATGAGTTCGCGCTTGGCCAGCAGGTCTTTCAGCCGCTGGCGGGCCGGGGTCGTGACCATATCCATCCTTTCAGTCGAGCGCCCCCGCCACAGGGGCCGCGAGCAGGTCTATGAGGTTGTCGATGTCGTCCAGCTCGTCGAGCCGCACCACTGCCCGCTCGATCGCTTCGGCGCGCCCGCGGCTGGTGACGCGGTCGGCCAGGGCATGGAACTTGGCGACGAGTTCGTCGTTGGTGACCGGATCGGTGGGCGCGCCGTGCGGCAGGTCCACGCGGACACGGTGCACGGCGCCGTCGCGTGTGGTGACCGCGACGTCCGTGCGGAACTTCTCGCTGATATCGGCGTCGGCCAGCGATTCGTCGAGGTGCACGGTCGTTGCCGCGATCAGTGACCAGATGTCGTCGGAATCCAGACGGCCGGGAGTGAACTGCTCGGGCAGCACGTTTCCGTCGAGCAGCGCCGCGGCCGTCGCGTACGCGATGTTCATCTGGGCGCCGATCGGGGTGAGTGGCCGCTGCGGCCGCCACCATCCATGCTTGTAGATGGTCTCGCCGACGGTGATGTCCACCTTCGAGATATCTTGGGGTGCAACGGAACTCCACAGTGATCTGGCGGCGTCGATCGCCCCGTGCAGGCCGCCCATCGCGGCATAGGACTTGACCATGATGATGGTGGTCTCCCAACGCTGTCCGAGCTGCCCGGTCAGCAGCGAGGCGTCGGGGTCGTGGCCCTCCCCGAAAACGCTGAGAAATCCTCCGTATTCACGCTCGAACACCCGCTTGATGCCGGTATAGCCCGCCGCCGCCAGCCCCGCGGCGAAGAAGCCGCTGCGCGCCGCCAGGCCGTGGTGCATGCGCTTGCTCATGGCCTCGTATTGCGCGGCCATCAGGCCCGCCGACTGGGTGCCGGCCAAGCCGAGGGCGTCCTCGAGTTGCGCCGGCGACAGTCCGCGCAGCTTGCCGGACGCCATTGCCGCCGAGTGGGTGCCGAAGACCGAGCCGGAGTGCCAGCCACGGTCGAGCATCTGGGTGCCGTGCAGCGTGTAGCCGACGCGGGGCCCGACTTCGAAGCCGGCCACCGCCGCGAGCAAGAGGTCGGCACCCTTGACCGGCCCGGTCGGCATCGACCGCGTCGCTGCCGTCGACAGCAGTGCCGGGATGAGCAGCGAGCAGCTGTGCAGCGGGGCGACGGGATGGAAGTCGTCGAGCTCGAAGCCCTGGATGAAGGTGCCGTTGAGCAGGGCGGCCGCGGGTGCGCCGGCGGTGCGCCCGGTGCCGATGATCACGGTGTCGCCCCGTCCTTCCAAGCCGAGCACGGCCTCGGTTGCGACGCGTGACCACGGCAATTGCGCCCCGACCAGGGCGCAGCCCAGGCCGTCGAGCAGCAGGTGTTTGGCGCGCTCGACGACGGCCCGGGGGACATCGTCGAGCCGCAGGCCGGCGACCCAGGTGGCCAGCCGGCCGGTCGGCCCCGCCGGATCGGTGGCGGGCTGCTGTTGCACGGCGGTCATCGGACCTTCCTTGCGCGCGGGGTAGTTGTTATATACATATAACAACTGATCGGCCGAGCGCAAGGGAGCGGTGTGGAACCATTGACGACCGTGCACGGCAGCGGCGGCAAGGCGGGTCCGGTGTCCGCCGCTGCCGGGGTGCCATTGCATCGGCAGTTGTTCCTGGTGCTGCACGACGAGATCGACCGTGGCGTCATCGCCCCCGGCGAAGCGTTGCCCACCGAGCAGACACTGTGCGATCAGTTCGGGGTTTCGCGCATCACGGTCCGCCGGGCGCTGGCGGACCTGGCCGATCAGGGATACATCGAGCGCAGGCACGGCGTCGGCTCCTTCGTGCGCGAACACAGTCCATCGGATCCGGCGCTGGGTGGCTCATACATGGAAGGCCTGCGCCAGACGCAATTCGAGACCGAGGTCGAGGTGGTCGAGCTCGGCTCGCGACGCCCCCCGCAAGCCGTCGCCGAGGCGCTCGAAACGTCCGGCGACCTGCTGCACATCGTGCGGGTGCGCCGGCAGCGCAGGACCGGCGAGCCATTGATGCTCAGCACCGCCTGGCTACCGCCCGAATTGGCCGGCGCGCTGACCGAGTCCGCGCTGCGACAGGCGCCGCTCTACGAGCTGCTGGCGGACGCCGGCCTCGTGGTGGATCGCATCCGGCACGAAATCACCGCCGAGATCGCGGGTCCGCGCAACGCCCATCTGCTCGACACGCCGATCGGCGCTGCGCTGCTGCGCGTCAACCGCCTGGCATTCGTGGCCGAGGTGCCGCATCACTACCTGTCGGTCCTGCTATCACCGAACCGCAGCCGCGTCCTGCTCACGCAGACGGCGGACGAACTGGAAATGGCCGATGGTCTGACCATCGCCCACGACGTGGCCATACCGTCTAGCGGATGAGTCCGACTCCCGGGACGAATCGACCGACGCCGGCGACGTACGCGCGGTAGGCATCGCCGTGCGTCCGCAAGAGGTAGGGCTCCTCGACGCGACGGACCTGCAGCTCGATCGTGGCGACGAGCAGGATAAGGCCGGCGAAGGCGACGACGTTCGGCGTCACCAGGGCAATGCCGATCCCGAAAACGGACATGGCGGCATAGATGGGGTTGCGTATCCGGCCGAACACGCCGGTGTGCACCAGCGTGGTGGTCTCTTTGGTGTCCACCCCGATCCGCCAGGAATCGCCCATCTCGAGTTGCGCGTACACCGTCGCCGCGATGCCGGCCGTCGCCACCACGATGCCGGCGGTCTGGATGCAGACTTCGTCGAACACGCGCAGGGGGCCAACCACCTTGGCCTCCTGCAGAATTGGCGCGGCCACCGCCAGCGCCAGCGCGACGACGAAGCCGATACCGGCGACGCGTTCCACCAAGCCACCGGCCTTGATGCCGCGAAAGCCGGTGGAGCCGGTGCGCCGATACTGCAACCAACTGCGCCAGCCGAATCCGAACACTCCGAATATCGTGAAGAGCACCAGGGCCATGTCGGCGGCGGCTGTCGCTGGCATGCAGACTCCCATGACCGCAGTCATCGCCAGCGAGGCTACCGCACCGGCTTCGGTCACCGAAAGGCTTCCCGCAGGGCCGCGTCGATCGCCTCGGCCCCCGGCGCGCAGTCACCGGCGCCGGGCACCCGAGTGGCCAGCGCGCCCGCGGCGCAGGCGCGCCGCAGCGCGGCCAGTCGCTCGGCCCGTGCAGCCGGGTTTGCGCCCGGGCCGCGCGGCCAGTTCGCGGCCAGCACGCCTGCGAACACGTCGCCGGCGCCGGTGGTGTCCACCGCCTTGACCGCCGGCGCGGGCACGGCGAACTCGCCGTCGGCGCCGGTGTAGCGGGCGCCGCGCGCACCGAGGGTGACCACCAAATGGGTTGGCCGCCAGGGCCATTGTTCGGCCTCGGCTTCGTTGGCGATCACCACGTCCGCAGCGGCGGCCAGTTCGGCCAAGCGGCGGTGGCCCCGGCCCGCGGGCGAGGCGTTGACAATGACCGCCGCCCCCGCCGAGCGGGCCTCGTGCGCCGCCGCCACCGCCGTCGGCACCGGAATTTCCAACTGAGTCAACAGCACATCGCAGTCGGCGACCACCTCGCGCGCCCCGGCGGCCAGCGTCAGCCGGCCGTTGGCGCCCGGCGCCACCACGATGGTGTTCTCGGCGTCGGCATCGACCACGATGACCGCCGTACCGCTTGGCCCGGGCACGGTGACGGTCCCATCGAGCCCGACGCCGTTGGCCTTCAGGTGGGCCCGCAAGCGTGCGGCGGCCGCGTCGTCGCCGAGGGCACCGACGAACTGCACGCGCGCGCCGGCGCGCGCCGCGGCCACGGCCTGGTTGCCGCCCTTGCCTCCGGGAGCGGAGCACAACGACGACCCCAGCACCGTCTCACCCGGGCGCGGGAGGGCATCGACGCCAAACGTCAGGTCCATGTTCACGCTGCCGACCACGCAGACCCGTGCCATGACGGCGAGGTTAGCCGGGCCGGATTGCCGCGCGGGCGACGGCCATGCTCGGCGCATTGACGCCGATCCTTTTGCGGCAATCGCCAATATCGTGATGTCCGCGCGTTAGTCTGCTGCGTGATCGGTGCTGCATCCCGTCAAGGGAGGGAAAAGGCGTTTGACATCGACGCAGCTCAAAGCGGACGACGCTGCCGCCACAACGGGCACGACAAATACGTCTGAAAACGCCCCGGAAACCGCCCCCGAATCCGGCCCGGCCGAAACGGCGCGCAAGAAAACGCGCCGGCCCCTGATCTCGCACCGTTTTCACTTCGGCATCCAGTCCAAGATCCTGGTGGCAATGCTGCTGTCGGGCATCCTCGGCGTGGGCGTGATCGGGCTCATCGGGGCCATCTCCGGCCGCAACGCACTCCGGCAAGTCGAGTCCGAGCGGCTGATCGAGTTGCGCGAGACGCAGAAGCGGCAGATCCAGGCGCTGTTCCGGGAGGTGACGAATTCCCTGATCATCTACAGCGGCGGATTCGGCATCAACGAGGCCACGACATCGCTCACCGCGGGCTTTGACCAATTGGCCAACGCGACGATCGATCCCGCCCAGCAGCAGGCGCTGGTCAATTATTACGAGAACCAGATGATCGCGCCGATCAAGAAGGCGACCGGCGACGTCATCGATATCAACGCCGTCCTGCCGAGTTCCCCGGCGCAGAGATACATTCAGGCGTACTACACCGCGCCGCCGAGGCCGACCGCCGACTCGCTGCCGGTCGAGGACGCCGGCGACGGCAGCGCATGGTCGGCGGCCAACGCCCGCTTCGATTTCTATATTCGCGGCATCGTCACCCGCTTCGATTATCGGGACGCCCTGCTGATCGACATGCAGGGCAATGTCGTCTACTCCGTCAGGAAGGGGCCCGACCTGGGGACCAATATCCTCAACGGGCCTTATCGCGAATCGAATTTGCGGGACGCATACCAAAAGGCGCTGCGCTCCAACGACGTGGATTTCGTGTGGATCACCGACTTCCAGCCTTATCAGCCGGCGCTCGACGCGCCCACCGCATGGGTGGTCTCGCCCGTCGGCATGAACGGGAAAATGAGCGGTGTCATGGCCTTTCCGCTGCCGATCGCGAAGATCAACAACATCATGACCGCCAACAAGCACTGGGAGGCGGCCGGCATGGGTCCGTCTACCGAGACGTATCTGGCGGGTTCCGACGGCCTGATGCGTTCCGACTCACGGGAATTCCTGGAAGACCCCGAGCAGTACCGTCGCGACGCCATCGCCGCCGGCACCCCGCCCGACGTGGTGGAAAGGGCGATCCGGCTGGGTGGCACCACGCTGGTGCAGCCGGTTGCGACCGCGGGTCTCAAGGCCGCCCAGCGCGGGGAGGCCGGAGTCATGAGCGCCACCGACTACATGGGCAACAAAGAATTGGAAGCCTATGCGCCACTGAACGTTCCCAACTCCGACCTGCACTGGGCCGTTCTGGCGACGCGCGACGACTCGGACGCGTTTGCGCGGCTGGGCAAGTTCAGCAAGACGCTGGTGATCGCGGTGACCGCGCTGGTGTTCGGGATCTGTGTGGCCTCGATGCTCATCGCTCAGGCGGCGATGCGGCCGGTTCGGCGCCTCGAGGAGGGCACGCGCAAGATCAGCTCCGGCGACTACGACATCAACATTCCGGTGATATCACGCGACGAAATCGGCGATCTGACGGCGGCTTTCAATGAAATGAGCCGCAATCTCGCGATCAAAGAGGAACTGCTCAACGAGCAGCGCAACGAAAACAACCGACTGCTGCTGGCGCTGATGCCCGAGTCGATCGTCCAGCGCTACCGCGAGGGCGAGGCGACCATCGCGCAGAAGCACCAGGACGTCGCGATCATCTTCGCCGACATCGTCGGGCTCGACGAGCTGTCCAACGACCTCACGGGCGACGAACTGGTGGGGATCGTCGACGACCTGTTCCGGCAGTTCGATTCGGCGGCCGAAACCCTTGGCGTCGAACGGATTCGCACGTTCCACAACGGCTACCTCGCGACCTGCGGGGTGATCACCCCGCGACTGGACAGCATCCACCGAACCGTCGACTTCGCCGTCGAAATGCGTCGCATCATCGACCGGTTCAACAGCCAGACCGGTCACGAGTTGGGCCTTCGGGTCGGGATCAACACCGGCAACGTCGTCAGCGGGCTGGTGGGCCGCTCGAGCCTCGTCTACGACATGTGGGGTGCCGCCGTGAGCCTGGCCTACCAAATGCACAGGGGCGCCCCGCAGCCCGGCATCTATGTCAGCGCCCCGGTCTACGAGGCGATGCGCGACGTGCGGCATTTCACGCCCGCCGGCACGATCTCGGTGGGCGGAATAGATCAGACCATGTACCGGCTGTCGGAGCGATGATGAACGCGTGGAACTCGTCGTGGTTCTACTGGGCGATCGGCATCGCGATCGGCTTTCCGATCTGCTTGATTTTTCTCACCGAGCTGCACCACACGCTCGTCCGCCGCAATAGCCGCCTGGCCAGGCAGGTTGGCCTGCTGCGCAACTACCTGCTGCCGCTCGTCGCGCTGTTGCTGCTGCTCGTCAAGGCTTCGGAGGTCCCGGCCGGGGACGTCCCGGTGCGGCTGCTCACCACGGTGTTCGGCTTTTTGGTGCTGGTGATGTTGCTGTCGGGGCTCAACGCCACCGTGTTCGAAGGCGCGCCCGAAGACAGCTGGCGCGCGCGGCTGCCCGCCATCTTTCTGGACGTCGCGCGCTTCGCGGTGATCGGCGTGGGGCTGGTCCTCATCCTGTCCTACATCTGGGGTGTCCGGGTCGGCGGCCTGTTCACCGCGCTGGGTGTCACATCGGTCGTCATCGGGCTGATGTTGCAGAACTCCGTCGGGCAGATCGTGTCCGGCCTGTTCATGCTGTTCGAGCAACCGTTCCGGATCAACGACTGGCTGGACACCGGGACGGCGCGCGGGCGCGTCGTCGAAGTGAACTGGCGGGCGGTGCACATCGACACCGGCAGCGGGATGCGGGTGACGCCGAACTCGGTCCTGGCCACGACGGCGTTCACCAACCTCAGTCGCCCGGCCGGCACGCACAAATTGGCGATGACGACCACGTTCGCGGCCGCCGACGCGCCCGACCGGGTGTGCGCCATGCTGTCGCGCGTCGCCCTCGGCCTGCCCCAGCTCAAGCCCGACAGCGTGCCCCGTTCGGTACCCGCCGGCGGCGGCGAATACCGCACCTCCTTCGGGCTGAACTCACCCGCGGACGACGGCGCCGCGAAATCGACCTTCCTGCGCTGGGTCTGGTACGCCGCGCGGCGGGAGGGCCTGCACCTGGACAACTGCGACGACGACTACTCGACCGCCGAACGGGTGGAGAAGGCGCTGCGCACCGTGGTGGCGCCGGCATTGCGGCTGAACGCCGACGAGCAGCGGTCGCTGCACGCGTGCGCGAAACTCGTCCGATACGGCGCCGACGAAACGGTGGAGTACGCCGGCCAGGTGCCAAGGGGGATGACGTTCCTGGTCGCCGGGCGTGTGCAGCTGACCGCGATGGGCGACGACGGCTCGATCGTGCCGATCAGCACGCTCGTCGAGGGCTCATTCCTGGGCCTCACAGCGCTGACCCGGCAGCCGAACATGGCGAGCGCGTACGCGCTCGAGGAGGTCACCGCGCTCGAGATCGACCGGGAGCACGTCGAGCACCTGGTGATGCGTGAACCGTTGCTGCTGCAGAACTTCGGCCACATCCTCGAAGAGCGGCAAAGCAAAGTCCGCCAGGCGCGGCGCGGGGAACGGGTGGGGTAAGCGGCACCGGGGCGGGCCGCCTCACTTCGTCAGCCAAGGCCCGATACCCTGGTTCAATGAGTCTGCACGCTCCCTCGCGTCCTGACCTGCGCCGAGACGTCCACGACGCCGCACGCCGCGCCCGCGTCGCGGCCCGCGCGCTGGCGTTGCTGCCGACGGTCGCCAAGGACGCCGCGTTGCAGTCGGCGGCCGACGCGCTATGCGCCCACACCGAGCGGATCCTGACGGCAAACGCCGAGGACCTCGAGGCCGCCCGGGCCGCGGGCACACCGTCCGCGATGCTCGACCGGTTGGCGTTGGACCCCAGGCGGGTCGACGGAATCGCCGCCGGCCTGCGACAGGTCGCCGGATTGCCCGACCCGGTCGGGGAGGTGCTGCGCGGCTACACCCTGCCCAACGGCCTGCACCTGCGCCAGCAGCGGGTCCCGCTCGGCGTCATCGGCATGATCTACGAGGGCCGGCCCAACGTCACCGTCGACGCCTTCGGCTTGGCGCTCAAGTCCGGCAACGCGGTGCTGCTGCGCGGCAGTTCCTCGGCGGCGAAGTCCAACCAGGCCCTCGTCGACGTGTTGCGCGCGTCGCTGATGAGCGAGGACCTGCCCGCCGACGCGGTGCAGCTGCTGTCGGCCGCCGACCGGTCCACCGTCACCCACCTGATCCAGGCGCGCGGCCTGGTCGACGTGGTGATCCCGCGCGGCGGAGCGAGCCTGATCGACGCGGTGGTGCGCGACGCCCGGGTGCCCACCATCGAGACCGGCGTCGGCAACTGCCACGTCTACGTGCATGAAGCCGCCGACCTGGAGGTGGCGGAACGGATCCTGCTGAACTCCAAGACCCGCCGGCCCAGCGTCTGCAATGCCGCCGAGACGCTGCTGGTGGATGCGGCGATCGCAGGTGTTGCCATGCCCCGGCTGATCGGCGCCCTCCAAGAAGCGGGGGTGACGGTTCATGGCGGTCTTGGTGCAGACGCGGACGAGGCCGACCTGCGCCGCGAATACCTGTCGATGGACATCGCGGTGGCGGTGGTCGACGGCGTCGACGCGGCGATCGCCCACATCAACGAGTACGGCACCGGACACACCGAAGCCATCGTGACCACGAACATGGCTGCGGCCCAACGCTTTACCGACGGCGTCGACGCGGCCGCCGTGATGGTCAACGCTTCGACGGCGTTCACCGACGGCGAGCAGTTCGGGTTCGGCGCCGAGATCGGCATCTCCACGCAGAAGCTGCACGCGCGCGGCCCGATGGGATTGCCGGAACTGACCTCCACCAAGTGGATCGCGTGGGGAGACGGGCAGACCCGCCCGGCCTGACGCCTTTCGGACAAAAGCTTTAGGAGAACTGAGACTGTGAGTGTGCCCGCCCGGCCGGCGCCGCTGTTCGCCGACATCGACGACGTCTCGCGGCGGTTGGCCGAGACCGGTTACCTGCCCGACACCGCCACCGCGACGGCGGTGTTCCTGGCCGACCGGCTCGGCAAGCCGCTGCTGGTGGAGGGGCCCGCCGGCGTCGGCAAGACCGAGCTGGCCCGCGCCGTGGCGCAGGCCACCGGCTCCGGGCTGGTGCGCCTGCAGTGCTACGAGGGCGTCGACGAGGCGCGCGCCCTGTACGAGTGGAACCACGCCAAGCAGATACTTCGTATCCAGGCCGGCTCCGGCAACTGGGATCAGACCAAGGACGACGTGTTCAGCGAGGAATTCCTGCTGCAGCGGCCGCTGCTGACCGCCATCCGGCGCACCGAGCCGACGGTGCTGCTCATCGACGAGACCGACAAGGCCGACATCGAGATCGAGGGCCTGCTGCTCGAGGTGCTGTCCGACTTCGCCGTGACCGTCCCCGAACTGGGCACGCTCACCGCGGAGCGGGCGCCGTTCGTCCTGCTGACCTCGAACGCCACCCGCGAACTGTCCGAGGCGCTCAAGCGCCGCTGCCTGTTCCTGCACATCGACTTTCCGAGCCCCGAGCTGGAGCGGCGCATCCTGCTGTCCCGGGTTCCCGAGCTGCCCGCGCATCTGGCCGAGGAATTGGTGCGCATCATCGGTGTGCTGCGCGGGATGCAACTGAAGAAGGTGCCGTCCATCGCCGAGACGATCGACTGGGGCCGCACGCTGCTCGCGCTGGGCCTGGACACCATCGACGACGCGGTGGTCGCCGCCACGCTCGGCGTGGTCCTCAAACATCAGTCCGATCAGCAGCGCGCGTCCGGGGAATTGAGGCTGAACTAGTGGCCCGCCGCATCCGCCCCACCCGCCCGCTGGCCCCGCACGGGCTGCCCGGCCACCTGGTGGGGTTCGTGGAAGCGCTTCGCGGGGCGGGCATTTCGGTGGGGCCGTCGGAGACCGTGGACGCCGGCCGGGTGATGGCCACCCTCGGGCTGAGCGATCGCGAGGTGCTGCGCGAGGGCATCGCCTGCGCGGTGCTGCGCCGCCCCGATCACCGCGACACCTACGACGCGATGTTCGACCTGTGGTTCCCCGCGGCGTTGGGCGCCCGCGCGGTCGTCGGCGACGAGGCGGCCGACGGGGCGCAGGGCGACTCGTTGCCGGCCGACGACGTCGAGGCGATGCGCCAGATGCTGCTGGACCTGCTCGCCGAGAACCCCGACCTCGCGGACATGGACGAGCGCCTGGTGGCGATGGTGGCGCGAATCGTGGAGGCCTACGGCAAGTACAGTTCCAGCCGCGGCCCGTCGTTCTCGTCGTATCAGGCGCTCAAGGCGATGGCGCTGGACGAACTGGAGGGCAAGCTGCTGGCGGGACTGCTGGCCCCGTACGGCGACGAGCCCACCCCCACCCAGGAACAGATCGCCAAAGCGCTTGCTGCGCAGCGGATTACGCAGCTGCGCAAGATGGTCGACGCCGAGACCAAGCGGCGCACCGCCGAGCAGCTCGGCCGCGACCACGTCCAGATGTACGGCATCCCACAGCTTTCCGAGAACGTCGAGTTCCTGCGCGCCTCGGGCGAACAGCTGCGCCAGATGCAACGGGTGGTGGCGCCGCTGGCCCGCACCCTGGCCACCCGGCTGGCGGCGCGCCGGCGCCGCTCGCGTGCCGGCGTGATCGACCTGCGCAAGACGCTGCGCAAGTCGATGTCCACGGGCGGGGTGCCGATCGACGTCGTGCTGGCCAAACCCCGTCCGGCGCGCCCGGAACTGGTGGTGCTGTGCGACGTGTCGGGTTCGGTCGCCGGGTTCAGCCACTTCACCCTGCTGCTGGTGCACGCGCTGCGCCAACAGTTCTCGCGGGTTCGCGTGTTCGCCTTCATCGACACGACCGACGAGGTGACCCACATGTTCGGGCCAGAAGCCGACCTGGCCGTGGCGATCCAGCGGATTACCCGGGAGGCCGGCGTGTACAGCCGCGACGGGCACTCCGACTACGGCAACGCGTTCGCGTCGTTCGAGCAGGCGTTCCCGAACGTGCTGTCGCCGCGCGCCTCGCTGCTGGTGCTCGGCGACGGCCGCACCAACTACCGCAATCCGGAGACCGAGCTGCTGTCCCACATGGTGACCGCGAGTCGGCACGCATACTGGCTCAACCCCGAACCCAAGCATCTGTGGGGCAGCGGCGACTCGGCGGTGCCGCGCTACCAAGAGGTCATCACGATGCACGAATGCCGCTCCGCCAAGCAGTTGGCCACGGTGATCGACCAGCTGCTGCCGGTGTGAGGCGCACACGTCGCGGCCCGCATCAGGCCAGCAGCTCGACCCCGACCTGGAGCTTGCGATAGATCTCCAGCGCGCGCCGGTCGCGGGTCACGAGCGTGAGCCGGTGCTCATTCGCGGCCGCGCCGACAAGCGCGTCATAGATCGAGCCGCCGGCAATCCCGGTCGATCCGAGCGCCGTGAGCAGCGCTGCGGCGGCGCGAGCTCCGAGGAACCTCGTCTCGGGGAACGTCTTGGTCAGCAGCTGCGTGACCGTCGCGGGGGTCCTCCGCGCCGGCGGCGGTAAGCGCGTCAGCACCGAAAAGGTCTCGAATGCGGCGTGGCCGGCCAGACCGAGGGTGCGGCCGCGCAGCGCCTGGAAGGTGTCCTCGTGATGTTCGTGATCCGCAACCACGAGTGCGACGGCGACGCTGGTGTCGACGAGCAGCGCGGTGGTGCTAGCGCTGGTCGGCATCCCGCAATGCCTGCACTAGGGCGTCGTCGATGTCGACGCCGCCCGCGGGTATGACAAAGCGCCCCTCTCGCTCTTCGAGGGCACCATCGGCCAGTGGCTCGACGCGCAGACCGGCGCCGTCGGCCGTTACCTCGACTTCGCCGGGTTGAAGCCCGAGGTGGTCACGCAGCACCTTGGGAATAACCAATCGACCTGCCTTATCAATGGTTGCGCGCATGCCTAGAGGTTACCATTACCGGGCTGACGTCATCCGAGCCGGACCCAAACGCTCAAGTAAGCTGGCACATCGTGCAAAAGCAGCTTCGCAGGCTCGGGGTGATGGGTGGGACGTTCGACCCCATCCATTACGGCCACCTGGTTGCCGCCAGTGAGGTCGCCGAGCTGTTCGACCTCGACGAAGTGGTGTTCGTGCCCAGCGGACAGCCGTGGCAGAAGAGCCGGCAGGTCTCCGCCGCCGAGGACAGGTACCTGATGACGGTGATCGCCACCGCGTCCAATCCCCGGTTCTCGGTGAGCCGGGTCGACATCGACCGGGGCGGGCCAACCTACACCCGGGACACCCTGCGGGATCTGCACGCCCTCAACCCGGAATCGCAGCTGTACTTCATCACCGGCGCCGACGCGCTGGAATCCATCCTGTCGTGGCAGGGCTGGGAAGAGGTGTTCGGGCTGGCGCGCTTCATCGGCGTCAGCCGGCCCGGATACGAGTTGCGGCGCGAACACATCACCGGGGTGCTGGGCGAGCTGACCGAGGACGCGCTGAGCCTGGTCGAGGTCCCGGCGCTGGCGATCTCGTCGACCGACTGCCGCGCCCGCGCCGAGCAGGGCCGTCCGCTGTGGTACCTGATGCCCGACGGCGTCGTGCAGTACGTCTCCAAGCGCCGGCTGTACCGCGCGCGCCAAACCACCCTGGCCACCGGGAACAACGCGTGACCGCGACGCAGGAAGCGATCGACATGGCGACCGTGGCCGCCAGCGCGGCCGCCTCGAAACTGGCCGACGACGTGCTCGTCATCGACGTCTCGGGCCAGTTGGTCATCACGGACTGCTTCGTCATCGCCTCGGCGTCCAACGAGCGGCAGGTCAACGCGATCGTCGACGAGGTCGAGGAGAAGATGCGCAAGGCGGGCTACCGCCCGGCGCGGCGCGAGGGTGCCCGGGAGGGGCGCTGGACGCTGTTGGACTACCGCGACATCGTCGTGCACATCCAGCATCAGGACGACCGCAACTTCTACGCCCTGGACCGGTTGTGGGGTGACTGCCCGGTGGTGCCGGTGGATTTGGACGAGGATCCGGGGGACCCGGACTCAGCGGCCCCTGACGAGTCGGCGAGCGCGCAATGAGGGTTCGCCGGCTGGTGATGTTGCGGCACGGGCAGACCGAGTTCAATCTCGGTAGCCGGATGCAGGGCCAGCTGGACACCGAGCTCAGTGAACTGGGCCGCGCGCAGGCGGTCGCAGCCGCCGAGGTGCTGGGCAAGCTGCAGCCGCTGCTGATCGTTTCGTCGGACCTGCGGCGCGCCTACGACACGGCGATCAAGCTGGGGGAGCGCACGGGGCTGAAGGTCTGGGTGGACGATCGGTTGCGGGAGACCCATCTCGGTGACTGGCAGGGCCTGACGCACGCGCAGATCGATGTCGAGGCGCCGGGCGCGCGCCTGGCATGGCGCGAGGACGCGACGTGGGCGCCGCACGGCGGGGAAAGCAGGGTCGACGTCGCCGCCCGCAGCCTGCCGTTGGTCGCCGAACTGGTATCCGGCGAGTCGGAATGGGGCGACCCGAACGAGCCGGACCGGCCGGTGGTGCTGGTCGCCCACGGCGGGCTGATCGCCGCGCTGTCGGCCGCGCTGCTGCGCCTCCCGGTCGCCAACTGGCCGATTCTGGGCGGCATGGGCAATGCGAGTTGGGTGCAGCTGTCGGGCCACTCCGACGATTGGGGCGCCGGCGCCGATTTCGAGAGCATCCGCTGGCGCCTGGATGTGTGGAATGCTTCGGCGCAGGTGTCCAACGATGTCCTCTGAGCCGTCCCCAAAGCAAGGGTCCAGGCCCACCCTGCTGGTGTTCGCCGACTCGTTGGCCTATTACGGGCCCACCGGGGGGCTGCCCGCGGACGATCCGCGCATCTGGCCCAATATTGTTGCAGCGCAACTGGATTGGGATGTGGAGCTGATCGGCCGCATCGGCTGGACCTGCCGCGACACCTGGTGGGCGGCGACCCAGGATCCGCGGGCCTGGGCGGCGCTGCCCAGGGCGGCCGCGGTGATCTTCGCGACCGGCGGGATGGATTCGCTGCCGTCGGTGTTGCCGACCGCCTTGCGCGAGCTGATCCGCTATGTGCGCCCGCCGTGGCTGCGGCGCTGGGCCCGCGACGGCTACGGATGGCTGCAGCCCAGGCTTTCGCCGGTGGCGAGGCCGGCCTTGCCCCCGCATTTGAGCGCCGAATACCTCGAACAGACCCGTGGCGCAATCGATTTCAATCGCCCCGGCATCCCGATCGTGGCGTCGCTGCCGTCGGTGCACATCGCCGAGACATACGGCAAGGCGCACCACGGCCGGCCCGGGACGGTGGCTGCGATCACCGAATGGGCGCAGCAGCACGATGTTCCGCTGGTGGATCTCAAAGCCGCGGTGGCCGAACACGTGATGAGCGGCCGTGGCAATCCCGACGGCATCCACTGGAATTTCGAAGCCCACCAGGCGGTCGCGGAGCTGATGCTCAAGGCGCTGGCCGAAGCTTTGCAAAAATCTGAAGTCCCGAACGAGAAGCCGCGCGGGTAGGGCCATGGGTGTCGTGGTGGTGACCGATGCGTCGTCGCGCTTGCCGGCCGACCTGCTCGAAAAGTGGTCGATACGAGTGGTTCCGTTGCACATCCTGCTCGACGGCCGCGACCTGCGCGACGGCATCGACGACGTCCCCGAGGACATCTACAAGCAGCACGCCACCACCGCCGCGGCCACCCCCGCCGAACTGGCCAACGCCTACCAGCAGGCGCTGGCCGACAGCGATGGCGACGGCGTGGTGGCGGTGCACATCTCCTCGGCGCTGTCGGGAACCTACGCCGCCGCCCAACGGACGGCGGCCGACCTCGACCCGAACGTGCGCGTGGTCGACTCGCGATCGGCGGCGATGGGCACGGGTTTCGTCGCGCTGGCCGCCGCCCGGGCGGCGGCCGCCGGCGGCGACCTGGACGTGGTCGCGGACGCCGCGACATCGGCCGTGTCGCGCGGCCACGCGTTCGTGGTGGTCCACCGGCTGGACAACCTGCGTCGCAGCGGGCGGATCGGCGGGGCCACGGCGTGGCTGGGCACCGCGCTGGCGCTCAAGCCGCTGTTGCGCATCGATGACGGGAAACTCGTTCTGGCCCAACGCGTGCGCACCGTCACCCACGCGACGGCGGCGATGATCGACCGGGTCTGCGAGGTCGTCGGTGACGGCACCGCCGCCCTGGCGGTGCATCATGTCGCCAATCCCGACGGGGCCAAGGAGGTCGCGGCGGCGCTGGCGCAGCGGCTACCGGCGTGCGAGCCGGCGATCATCACCCCGCTCGGGCCGGTGCTCGCGCTGCACGTCGGTGCGGGAGCGGTCGCCGTGTGCGTGCAACTGCCGGAAGACTAGTTGTGGCGATCGCAAGCGCGGCGTAGCCGGGCGCTGCGGGTCGCCACCAGAAGACTAGGCGCGCACCGCTCGTCGGGCGTTGTCACCGCGCGGGTGGACAACCTGCGGCCACCAGAACCAGCGCCCGAGTAGGGTGGCGATCGACGGCATCAGCAACGTGCGCACGACCAGCGTGTCGAGCAACAGACCGATGCACACGGTCGAGCCGAACTGACCGAGCACCCGCAGTTCGCTGCCGAGCATGGACGCCATGGTGAAGGCGAACACCAGCCCCGCCGCCGTCACCACACCGCCGGTGCCGGCCATCGACCGGATGATCCCCGTCTTAAGTCCCGCATGGATCTCTTCCTTGAACCGGGAGACGAGCAGCAGGTTGTAGTCGGATCCGACGGCCAACAGGATGATGACCGACAGCGCCATGACGATCCAGTGGATCTTGATGCCGAATAGGTCCTGCCAAATCAGCACGGACAGGCCGAAAGACGCGGCGATCGAGCTGGCCGCGGTGCCGACGATCACCAGCGCGGCAACCACGCTTCGGGTGAGCAGCAGCATGATCATGAAGATCAGCGTGAGCGCCGAGACCACCGCGATCATCAGGTCGAATTTGGCGCCGTCGTGCATGTCCTTGAAGGTTGCGGCGGTACCGCCGAGATAAACCTTGGCGTCCGAGAGGGAGGACATCTTCAGCCCCTCCTGGGCGGCGGTGCGCTCCGCATCGACGCGCGAGATGCCTTCCGGCGTCATGGGATCGCCCTGATGGGTGATGAAGAAGCGTGCCGACTTACCGTCCGGCGACAAGAACATACGCAACCCCGTCTGGAAGTCCGGGTTGTCGAACGCCTCCGGCGGTAGGTAGAACATGTCGTCGTTCTTGGCCGCGTCGAAGCTTTGCCCCATGACGACGGCCGTGTTGCTCATGGCCTCGATCTGGTTGATCATCGCCGAGAACGTCTGGTACAGCGTCAACGTGATGCCCTTGGTGGCCTTCAGCGTCGCAATCAGCGTGGGGAACAGCGTCATCAGCTCGTGCGTGGCCGAAGCGGTGTGCTGGATGTCCGCCGTGAGTTCGTGGAACTTCTCGGCAAGCTGGTCGAACCCGTCCAACGAGTCGAACAGTGCCCGAGTTGACCAACAGATGGGAACGTCGTAGCAGTGCCTCTCCCAATAGAAGAGACTGCGTATCGGCCGCCAGAAGTCGTCGAAATCCGCGATGTGGTTCCGCAACGTATCGGTGATTTCCGATGTCTCGGCCGTGGTCCGTGCGCTGTCGTCAGCAGCCTTGGAAAGATCCTGCGTTATCGCGTACTGGCGTTCCGTGACGTCGATGTTGACCTGCAGCTGGTCGGCCAACTTGAGGATGTCGGCCATGCGTTCCTTGAGGAAATCCATGTTCTGCATGGTCGTTTGGCTCTGCATGCTGTTCTGGAACGGTATCGAGCTGTGTTGAATGGGAATGCCCAGTGGCCTCGTGATGTCCTGGATCATGGCGATGCCCACCGTGCGGATGACGTTTTTCGCCACCTTGTCCAACACCAGCATGTCGGCGGGGTTGCGCATGTCGTGGTCGGCCTCGATCATCAGCATGTCCGGGTTCATCCGGGCCTGGGAGAAATGCCGGTCCGCAGCCGCGTATCCCACATTCGCCGGGGCACTGGTAGGCAGGTAGTACCGGTCGTTGTAGCTCGTGACATAGCTCGGCAGGGCGACCATGCCGACGAGAACGACGGCGGAGCTGACGGCCAGAATCGGTGCGGGCCAACGCACCACCGCGGTGCCGACGCGTCGCCACAGCGTGCCCCTGACCGTCCGCTTGCGTTCGAAAAGCCCGATCTTGCTCCCCAGGAAGATCACCGCGGGACCCAGGGTGAGGCCGGCCAACACGACGACCAGCATTCCGATCGCAACGGGTGCGCCCATGGTGTTGAACCACGGCAAGCGGGCGAAGCTCAGGCAGTACGTCGCCCCGGCGATGGTGAGACCCGACCCCAGCACAACTGGAGCCACGCTACGAAAGGTGGTGTAGTACGCGGTTTCCCGATCCTCGCCCGCCGCGCGCGCCTCTTGGTAGCGGCCCACCAGGAAGATGCCGTAGTCCGTCCCGGCCGCGATCGCCAGCATCGTGAGGATGTTCGCGGCGAAGGTCGTGAGGCCGAAGACGTTGTTGTACCCGAGAACCGCGACGGCTCCGCGCGCCGTTGACAGCGCGATGCCGGTCATGAACAGCTGGATCAGCGTCGTCACGATGGAGCGATAGACCAGCAGCAGCATGATCGCGATCGCGCCCAGCGTGAACAGCGTGATCTTGGCCAGGCTGGCGTTGCCGATGATGTGCATGTCATCGGACAGCGCCGCCGGACCGGTGACGTAGGCGTGCACGCCGGGTGGTGGCGCGTTCCGCTCGATCACCTTGCGGACGGCGTCGACGGATTCGTTGGCCAGCGTCGTTCCCTGGTTGCCGGCCAGGTTCAGCATGACGTACGAGGCCTTGCCGTCGGCGCTTTGGGCTCCCGCCGCGGTCAGCCGGTCCCCCCAGAAGTCCTGGATGTGCTGAATGTGCTTGGGGTCCTCGCGCAGCTGGCGAATGATGTTGTCGTAGTACCGGTGCGCGTCCGCGCCGAGGGGTTGCTGCCCCTCGAGGACGATCATGACGGTGCTGTTGGAATCGAATTCCTTGAAGTTGTGACCCAGCCGCATCATCGCCTTCATCGACGGCGCGTCCAGCGGCGCCATCGGCGCCGAGTGCTGCTCGCCGACCACTTCCAGTGTCGGAACGGCGACGTTGACCAGGACCGTGACGAACACCCAGACCAGGATGATCGGCACCGCAAACCAGCGGATCATGTGCGGGATCAGTGGCCAGTGGCCGCGCGGAGGGCGGCCGGCCTTCTGGACCCCGATCGGGCCGGTGTCCTCGGTGTCGTCGACGGCTCGGGTGTTCAACTCGCTCATGCCGACTTCACCAGGCAGAAGGTCTGGGCGTTGCGGCCATCGGAGTTCTGCTGCTCCCTGACGACGCCGTCCACGGTGATTTTGCAGCTGATTCGGTTGCCGTCGGTTTGCGCCATGATGTTGGCGCTCACCGCGGGAAGCGTGGTCGAGATCGTGGTCGACCACGGCAGCGGAGCCCCGTTGACCTGGTGCGTGTTGGCATTCTCGTCCCAGTAGTTGATGTTTGCAACGCTCCCGGGCGGACCGGAGACCTCGTAGACCACGACCTTCGGGTTGAACTGAACGATCTCGATGCCGGCGCCCGCGTTCGCGTTGAGGTCCTGCGAGCCGAAAATCCTGTGCAGCCGCGACACGACCAATCCCGAGACCGCCAGCACGACGATCAATAACAGCGGTATCCACGCCCGCTTGACGGCGCGGGTTATGGCGCCGGTCTTTGGTCTAACCTTCACCTGACCGCCTTCCCGCTCGCCGCTGCCCGGGGGACAACTTGGCTTGTCAACAGAACATTTGCTCAGCTAAGCATCGTAAACCGTAGTGCACGGAACCGTTCCTCGGGGTGCCGACTTTGTGACGACCGACACGGGGTCAGCGGGACACCCTGCCGGTGACCGGCGGCAGGTCGGCAAGCGTCACGATGCCGGGCTTGGCGGCCACTACGGCGGGGACCGCGTTGGTCACCGGCATCGCCGTGTAGATCATGCCCAGCCCCATGAACCCGGGCTCCGTCCAATCCTTCGGCGGCAGGCAGTGCAGCACGGTGCGCATGTTGGGCAGTCCGAACACCTGGATGACGTGGCCGTGCTCGAGGGGTTTGGGTGGGACCACATGATCGCCCATGGTCCAGTTGAATCCGACGCTGACGACGTTGCGATCGCCTTGCCAGCCGCGGTGGTAGCCGTAGACGCTGCCGACCGTTCCCGCGGGAATTTTCATGAAGCCCAGATCGGAGTCGGCGGTGGCCGCGGTGAAGGTGACGTCGAACGTCATCCTGTCCAGTTCGGCGCCGATCGCGTCGGCCATCATCGCCGCCGATTCCGCGAAGACCTCGCTTTCGGTCCGCACGCTCTCGGCCAGCCCCGGTGTGCCGGGGTCCTGTGAGAACCCCATCGCCGTCTGGGTTTCGGCCGACTCGTAGGTTGAGCAGTCCACCGACTCGGTGATGCGGATCTCGTCGACCCGCTCGCACGACGCGGACAGCACCATGCCGACCATGTTCGTCATCCCGGGGTGCGCCCCGCTGCCGAAGATCGTCGAACCGCCCCGTTGGCAGGCGTCCACGATGCGCCCGCGGTCCTCCGGTGTCTGCTTGCCACCGGTGATCCAGGCGGCGCTGGTGCACACGTTGACGCCCGACTCCAGCAGCCGCACGAGCTCATCGACGTTGGGCCACAACGGGTTATAGCAACAAGCGTCGGGCCGCAGCGCCAGCAGCGCATCGATGTCATCGGTGGCCTCGACCCCGGTCGGCTCCGGCCACCCGGACAGTTCGGCGGCGTCGACCCCGACCTTTTCTGCGCCGTGCGCGTACACCCCGACCAGTTCCATGTCCGGCCGGCCGATGATGGCGTGCAGCGATCGCCGCCCGATGTTGCCGGTCGTCCACTGGATAACGCGAAACGGACGGTCTGCGCTGGTTGTGCTCATCGGGGGCTCCTTTGCCGGTGCGGTTGACTCATTATGTGCAACCGGGCTCGGCGCTCCGGGCCCTAGGCGTCCAATCGGGTGAACTGGTCCTGCCGGTACTGCTCGACACAAGCGGCGCGCCGGATCTTGCCGCTCGTCGTGGTGGGAATCGACCCGGGTGGTACCAGGACGAGGTCCCCGACATTCAACCCGTGCGCATTGGATATCGCCGAGGTGACGTCGCTTTTGACGCAGGTGAGCCAGCGCGTCGCCTCCTCGGTGGAGTCTCCGCGCTTCTTGAGCTCGATGACGGTGACCAGCGTCTCGGTGCTGTTCACCGGGACCGAGATCGCCGCGACCCGACCACCTGTGATCTCTTGGACCGTGGCCTCGATGTCCTCTGGATAGTGATTGCGCCCGCGGATGATCAGCAGATCCTTGATGCGGCCGACGATGAACAGCTCACCTTCGGAGATGAAGCCGAGGTCGCCGGTTCTCAGCCAGGGGCCGTCGGGCGTGCCCGGCGACGGGTCCACGAGTACGGCACTGAAGCAGCGTTGCTCCTCCGGCGGTTTGCGCCAGTAGCCCTCGGCGACATTGGGGCCGTGTATCCAGATCTCGCCGACCTCGTCGTGCGGGCACTCGCGGCCGGTGTCGCAGTCGACGATGCGCAGCGTGGGTGATTGCGGCACTTTGTATTTGACCAGCGCCGTGCCGGTCCTGGCCGCGCATCGCTCAACGCGGCCGGCGGACAGCTCCCCGGCGTCGAAATCAACCGCGCCCGACGAGTCGCACCAGGTGCCGGCCGTCACGAAGACGGTTGCCTCCGCCAGGCCATACGAAGGACGCACCATATGGTCCTGAAAATTGAAGTGGGCGAACCGATCAACGAAGCGCTGCAATGTCGCCGGCTCTACCCGTTCGGCGCCGCTTATGATGCCCAGCACCCCCGCCAGGTCGAGCCCGCCCAGGTCGGCGTCGGTTGTCTTGCGGGCGGCCAGGTCGTAGGCGAAGTTCGGCGCCGCCGAAAACGCATGCGGACTCCTGGCCAAAGATTGCACCCACCTGGCCGGCCTCTCCAGGAACGAAACCGGACTCGTCAGCTCGCCGCGAAAACCGCCCAGGATCGGTGCGCAGACCCCCAACACCAAACCCATGTCGTGGTAAAAAGGCAACCACGAAACGATCGTGAGATCTGATGGGACCTTGATCTGGGACTCCGCGAAAAAGCTGCGCATCAGCTGGTCGAAATTCACCTGCAGGTTGCGGTGCGAGATCATCACTCCGGTGGGCAGCCGGGTGGAACCGGAGCTGTACTGCAAATAGGCCGTGCTCGGCAAATCGGCTGTCCGACCGATTGTTCCGCCATCGGCGTCCAGATTCAGGGCATCGATTTCGACGATTTTAGGGACGCCGTCCAGGCGGGCCTCATCGACGTATTCGGCGATGTCTTCCGCGACCGCCGACGTGGTGAGAACGATGGCGGGCGCCGTGTCGGCAAGGACCGCGCCCACCCGCTCATGAGTCGCGCCGCGGTGCGGCAACGGGAGCGGAACGGCGATGAGCCCGGCCTGCATGGAGCCCAGGAATGCCGCGATGTAATCGAGGGATTGGGGAGCCAGGATCACCGCCCGGTCGCCGACCGCGCCATGGTGGGCGAGTTCGCGCGCCACATTGAATGTCCGGCGGGACAACTGCGACCACGTGAGACTCTCGGGAACACCCGCCCAGTCGTCCTGGTAGTCGGTGAAGGTGAACGCTACGTCATCGGGCCGCAGGCTGGCGCGCGCGTGCAGCATCGAGAGGACGGATGACTGGGGAGGTGGCGTCACATCACGTCCGTATTGATCTGCCCAATGCGTCGCATCGAAGTCAGTGGTCAGCCTGTCCCGCGCCGTGGGACAACACGGACATGGCGCCGGCGAGGATCTGCGAGAACGGGTCGGCGCCGCCGCCGAATGTCGCCTGGTTGGCCGGCGCGGTGACGGCCGCGGGGTCGAAGCCGTGCACCGGGTCCACCTGAACCGGAGCGGTCGACGGGTCGTCGTTTCGCGAATAGCCGGCGTTCACCCGGGGGATCAGGATTGCGTCGAGCTTGTTCAGCGTGTCCTCCGGGATCCCGATGTAGGCCAGCGGCATGACAAGGGGAAGGTGCTTCTCCGGGACCATGATCGTCGTATCTTTCGCGCCCCTGGAGTTGATCGTCGTTCTGATGTTCTGCGGCGGCACCATGCTCGGGTTCGTGAAGGCCACCGCGGTGTGGCCCGTGGCGAGGCCCAGGAGGGTGTTGGCGAGGGCGAACATGTTGTCCGGGCGGTCCGGGAAGTCCGCGATCGAGTCGTAGGCCGCCACGAACTTGTCGGTGTCGTACTGGCTCTCGTACGGCGGTGGCATGCGGTAGTCGAGCGCGGGAACAACGCTGCCGACCGGGAACATGGCGCTCAGGAAACTCTGACCGAAGGCGTGCCGCCCGATCGGGTCGCCGAATGTGGCGAAGTTCAGCGTGTTCGGCGGGGGAGCGGTCGGGTCATTGGCGAGGCGAGCCTGCTCGCCGTCGACCACGAACCCGCCCTCGGACAAGCCGATCGCGGTACCCGGTCGGCTGGTTTTGATCGCCGCATCGAGGTTGTTTATCCCCACGTCGACCGACTCGCCGACGCTGGGGCCGTCCAGGCCCAGGCCCGGAAAGTTCTCATCGAGCTTGCCGATGCCCGGGAAGAGCCGCTCCAGCACGTGGCCCTGAACCTGCCCCGCCGGGTAGCGGACGATTTCGCGCTTCTGGCCGGGGAACCACTGGGCGCCCTCCTGGCGGATGTACTCGTCGTAGGGGATGCCCAGAACGTGAGCGCCTCCGAGGGCGAACGCGGTCTGGTCGCCCGGTGCTCCGGGGGTCGGCGGACCGCCGATGGGTGTGTCGTCGGCGGAGACCGTGCCGGCGCCGAAACACCCTGTGGCGCCGACAGTTACCAGCGCCGTCACTCCTGCGAGTAGTTTCTTCATCCCTACCCCTGACCCCTCGGCTTCTCCAGTCTCACATACGTCATGTCGGCGCCTTAAGCGGGTTGCGCCCCGCCGGCGACGGCCGCGCGCCCGCCCGTGACGGCCACCAGTTCGCCCGCCCGACCAGCGCGGCGATGGCGGGGACCGTGACGGTGCGTACCAGGAAGGTGTCCAGCAGAATTCCCAAACCGATCACGAAACCGCCCTGGGCCACCGTGCCGATGCTGGAGAACAAGAGACCACACATCGAGGCGGCGAAGATCAGCCCCGCCGCGGTGATCACCCCGCCCGTCGACCCCAGGGTACGGATGATGCCGTAACGCATGCTGCGCGGAGACTCGTCACGCATTCGCGAGACGAGCAGCATGTTGTAGTCGGCTCCCACCGCGACCAACACCACGAATGCCAGCGGCGGCACGCTCCAATGCAATTGCTGGCCCAGGAGGAATTGAAACACCAGAACGCCGATACCCAGCGCCGACAAATACGAAATGACCACGGAAGCAACCAGATACAGCGGCGCGACAATCGCACGCAGCAGCGCGATCAAAGTAAGGAGCACGACGAGGAGGGTCACCGCGATGATGAACCGGATGTCGTGTTGGTAGTAGTCGCGCGTGTCCTTCAGGCCGACGGTGTATCCGGCCATCGATACCGTGGCGTCCGCCAGCGTGGTATTCGGTTGGGCTCCCCGGGCCGTCGCAGTGATCGCGTTGACCTGATCCATGGCCTCGGTGCTGAACGGATTGAGCTTGGTTTGCACCAAGTACCGCACCGAGCGGCCGTCCGGCGAAATGAATGCCTTGGCGGCCTGCTGGAACTCCTTCAAATGCAACAGCTGGGACGGGATGTTGAACCCGGCCATCGCCGGTCGTGCCGCGTCGTGCTTCAGCGACAACAGAAAAGCCGCCGACTCACTGAGCCCGGCACCCAGCTGCTTGACCTGGTCGACGAGCTGGGCCACCGCGTCGGCCACTTGCCGGCTCCCACCGGCGAATCGGCCTGCCCCGTCCTGCAGCTTGTTCAGGTTCGCCTGCAGGCCGCCGGGTTGGTCCACCCCCATGGAATGCAGCACGCTGGTGAGCTTCGTCAAGGCACCACGCAGGCGGTCCGTCGACGCCTTCAGGGCCCGTTTGTCCGGGTACTCCTGCAGTTGGCGGGCCAGGTCATTGATCGCGTCGAGGTCTGCCTGATCGCGCGCGCCTGCCAGCTGCTCGAATGTGCCGCGGGTGGCGCTGCACGACGGATCGGCGTCGCAGACCGGGTTGCCCTGCAGCGCCGTCAGCACCGGGCCTATCCAGGCGAACATGTTCTTTCCGGCCGTGAAATTCCAGCCCATGGCATTGCTGAGCGAGTTGACGTGGTCGACGAGCTGGGCGGCGATGTCGACCTCTTTGACCAGCGTGTCGCCGCTGTACTGGTTCTTCGCCGATGAGAAGGCATTCTCCAGGTCCTGCACGCTGGCGGCGAGCTGGTTGACCTGGCTGCGGACATCGTTGAGGCTGCTGGCCAGCGTGCCCGCCCCGTCGACCAGCCGGTTGAGGTCGTTGGTGTGGTCGTTGATCAGGGTTGACCCGTTGGCCAGCAGAGTGCCGATGGCGCCCGCCTGATAGGTGGCCCTGAATTGTTCGGGCACGTTCCCCGTCGGACGGGTGATGCCGCTGACGACGGCGACATTCGGCAGTTGGCTGACCCGGTCGGCCATCTGTTCCAGGTCCGCGAGGGCCTGCGGGGTGCGCAGGTCATGCGGCGATTGGATGAGGATGTACTCCGGGATGGACTGGTTCACGTTGAAATGGCGATCCAGCGCGGCATACCCGACGGAGCTGGGAGCCCGAGGCCGGAGGGCTTTGCGGTCGTCGTAGTTGTAGCGGACCAGGCCGGCGCAACTGGCCAGGATGATCAACACGAGCGCGCTGGCAACCAGATGGGCCCGGGGCCGGCGCACGATGCGGATGCCGGAACGCCGCCAGAACCGGGCGGTCAGCTCGCGCCGTGGCTTGACCCAGCCGCGCGGCCCGGCGAGCACCAGAATCGCCGGCAGCAAAGTGATCGCGGCGAGGAATGCCACGCCGATCCCGATCGCCGACGACACCCCGACCGTCTTGAAAATTCCCATGCGGGCGAAGCTGATCAGCAGAAATGTGATTCCCACGGTGGTGGCCGATGCGGCGATCACTTTCCCGATCGAGATCATCGCCCGCTTGACCGCCTGGTCGAAATCCGCACCTGAGCGCCGATAGTCGTGATAGCGGCTGATGAGAAATACGGCGTAATCCGTTCCGGCGCCGGCCATGATCGCGCTCAGAAACACGATGGACTGGTTGGAGACGCCGGAGCCGGTCACCTGCGAGTAGCCCGCCACCACCGCCTGCGCGATCACCAGGGACAACCCGATCGTTATCAACGGCAGCAGCATGGTGACCGCGCTGCGGTAAACCACCAGCAGGACGATGAGCACCGCGACGGCGATCGCCAGTTCGATCGGAAGCCGGTCCCGGTCGCCCGCGACCGTGAGGTCGGCGACGGTGGCCGCGGGGCCGGTGACGTTTGCGGTGAGATGCGTTCCGGCCGGGGCCTGCTTCAAGGCGTCTTTGACGATGTCGCCGATCCGGTTGAAGGCGGCGTACGACCGTGGCGTGCCCAACTCGCCCGCAACGCCGACCGGCAGCACCCAAGCTTTGTTGTCCTTGCTGGTCACGACGGAACGCAGGGGCGGTGTGCTAATGAAATCCTGCACCATCACGACGTCTCGCGTGTCCTGGCGCAGCGCGTCCACCAGCTTGCGGTAGGCGGCTTCGTCGGCGGGGCCAAGCCCCTTGTCGTCGGTCAGGACCACCAACAGGAGGTCCTCGGAGCCCGATTCGTGAAACGCCTCGGTCATCTTTCGGGCGGTGACGCTCGACGGCGCATCGCCGGGCAGGATGGCGAGCGGATGCTTCTGGGCCATCTCGCCCAGGGACGGCAGCGTCAGAGGAAGGGCGACCGCTATCGCGACCCAAGCCGCGATCACGACCCAGGGCCACCGCACCACAAAATCGGCTAGCCGTCGCATTTCACCCTCACCCCCGGCCCGCGCAATTTCGCACTCGGAGCCATCTAGAAGCCATCGAATTGCTCCACGCTATGCAACGCGTCCCCAATGCCCGCTGGCGGCGACCCGCGCGCACACGGACTTCATTGCTTCCATATAGCGGACAACCGACTTCTGGGCGACCGGATTGTCGGGAAACATGATCGCCATTGCGGTGCCCTCGCCGTACCGAAATACATAGATGGTCAGTTGATAGGAGTACCGGCCGTCGGAGTAGATCCCGATATTGTTCGCATAACCCAGGTCGGCCGCTGCAAGAACGGCGTTGAGCGGAGCGGCGCCGCCATGCAAGAAGTTCGACACCGGAAAGTTCGGCTGCGGCCAGCCCAGCCACGGCGCCAATTCCAATACGCGGTAATACGGCACCTTCGCCAAGTGCAGCCCGGAATCGAAAGAAGCCTGCGCCGCCCACGCGGCATCGCCGAAAGATGCCGCGGCGATAGGCACGGTGATCGGGACCAGGCCGGTAAACCAGCCCTGCGTCATGAAGTTATCCGTAGTTCTGCGGGTGTCCCTGGGAGTGAGGCCGTAGTACGTGAGGGCACCCGTGAACTCGTGCTCTACCAGGGCGAAGCAGGCGAACAACCCGCCGATGAACCGCGCGCCAACCGCGGTACAGGCCGATTCGAACCGCTCCGTCTGGGCTGCGTCCATCAAGAGTTCGGAGACCATGTCACTGCCACTCGGCTCCAGCGGGTTGCCGAGTGGGAGCGGGAATTCGGGAAAGCCGCCATTGTTGTTCTCGGCGAAGTCAATCCACGCGCGAACGCCGGGCGAATCTACGGTCAGCGTCGACGTGTAATGGCGCTCGCGGGCGCAGAAATCGTCAAAGCTGCCCGCATCGGGAAGCGCAAGGGGTTCACCGCCTCCGCTCAACGCCGCATACATCCCGTTGGCCTCGAGCATGGTTGTGCCGATCAACGTCGCATCCCCGTGGACGTGATCCATGGCGGCGAAGAAAGTGAAATGGTTCTCGTTCTGGATGATCCCGAAGGTGAAGCAGCCCCATTCCAGCGGATTCGGTATGGCCACGACGTGAGCGCGTATCTCGTCGACTGTCATGCTGCCGTGATTAATCGGCGTGAATTCGATGTCAGCGGGGTCGGTGAGGGTGTGCCTGACGAACTCGCCGTTACCGGTGTGGTCGAACCAGCTGCGGAAGGTGTCATGCCGACGCAGGTACGCGTTGACGGCGTGATGCATGGCGGGAACATCGCACTGACCGGGTACTTCACAGGTCGCGATGATTTGCCGGGAGAAGTCCAGGCCCGCGGCCGTCCGTTGGTGATAGTTGTGCAGATGTTGGCCCTGCATGTAGCTGACCGGCACACAACTGGCCGGCGCTTGTCGGACCTTGTCGGCAGCCGCGGTCGTCGGGTGCCAGGAGATGACTGATCCGGGGGTCGGCGTCCAATCACCTAGCGAGCCGATCGTAATCTTCCCGATTCGCAATATTTTCTCCCCGGTTTCTGCGGCTCTCCATGGCTGCGGGTCCGGCCGCGCGGTAGCGACACCAAGATAACCCTTGCGGCGAGCACCGGCGCCGACATGCGCGGATAGGGCCGCACCAGTCATCGGCGCGGGGGGCGGGGTGATGATGAAGGGCCCCTGGTAACCCGCGAGCGGGAGACCGGGCCCGCCGCCACGCCCGACGATACTTGCGCGATGCGTCGCCGCGAAGCACCCATACTTGGCATACTTGCCGTCGGAGGTGATTCGGCTGCGGCAACCGGTCCGGCATGTGTACATTCGCCACGACGGTCGCTGGAGGCAGTACGCCGGGGGGAATTCCGTCAGTTCTGGTCCTGGGTGCGTGCCATGGGCGGTCTCGAGCGTGGTTGACAGCAACCACGGCTCCGTCGCCGCTAGGGCTCCGCGGGCATCGAATCTTCCGATCCAAACAGGGAGGACAACCCCATGACATCCGCCGAAGACCCGATGCGGGGGGCATCGAGTTTTGCGATCGTCGGCTACGCGGCGCGCTTTCCCGGTGCCGCGGAAGCTGACGAATTCTGGCAGGTGCTGCGGGAGGGCCGGGATGCGATATCGGAGGTGCCCGAGGACCGGTGGGACGCAGATGAATTCTTCGACCCGGACCCCGACGCGCCCGGGAAGGTGGTGACCCGTCGGGCGGGTTTCGTCGACGACGTAACCGGTTTCGACGCGCCGTTTTTCGGCATGTCGGCGCGCGAGGTCAGGTTGATGGACCCGCAGCACCGGCTCCTGCTGGAGACGGCGTGGCGGGCGGTGGAGCATTCGGGCACCGCGCCAACGGCTTTGGCGAACACCAACACCGGTGTGTTCGTCGGTTTGGCCACCCATGACTACCTGGGGATGGCATCAGACGAGCTGACTTATCCCGAGATCGAGGCCTACATGGCCGTCGGGACGTCGAATGCCGCTGCTGCGGGCCGGATCAGTTATCGGTTGGGGCTGCAGGGCCCGTCGGTCGCCGTCGACACGGCGTGCAGCTCGTCGCTGGTGGCGATCCATCAGGCATGTCAGGCGCTGCGCCTGGGGGAATGTGACCTCGCGCTGGCCGGCGGAGCGAACGTGCTGCTCACCCCGGCGACCATGATCACTTTCTCCCATGCCCACATGCTCGCGCCCGACGGCCGGTGCAAGACGTTCGATGCGGCCGCGGACGGTTATGTGCGCGGCGAGGGCTGCGGCGTCATCGTCGTGAAGCGGCTCGAGGACGCGATCCGCGACGGCGACCGGATTCGGGCCGTGATCCGGGGCAGCGCCATCAACCAGGACGGCGCGTCGGGTGGTTTGACGGTGCCGAACGGTGTTGCCCAGCAACGGGTTATCGCCGAGGCGCTGAAGCGCGCCGGCGTCGCACCCGGCGACGTCGGATACCTTGAGGCACACGGGACCGGGACATCGCTGGGCGATCCGATCGAGGCCCAGGCGGCAGGGGAGGTGCTCGGCGCCGGGCGCGAGGCGAGCCGGCCGCTGCTGGTCGGCTCGGTGAAGACGAATATCGGGCACCTGGAAGCGGCGGCGGGGATCGCGGGCGTGATCAAGGTCATCCTGTCGCTCGAGCACGAGCTGCTGCCGCAGCACCTGCACTTCCGCAATCCGTCGCCGCACATCCCGTGGGACCGGCTTCCGGTGCAGGTCGTGCAGGAGGCCACCGCCTGGGAGCGCAACGGCCGGCCGCGCATCGCGGGGGTCAGCTCGTTCGGGTTCGCCGGGACCAACGCGCACGTCATCCTCGAAGAAGCTCCGGCGGCGCCCGATCAGGCAGGTCAGGTCGCCGCGGCGCCGGGTCCGGTCTGTGCTGCGGGGGACCGGCGGTTCCGCGTTCTTCCGCTGTCGGCGCGCACGCCCGCCGCGCTGGTGCAGATCGCCGATCAATACCGCAGCTGGTTGAGCGCCCACCCGGAGGCCACCCTGGCCGACGTGTGCCTTACCGCCGGGGTGGGGCGAGCCCACTTCGAGCATCGGGCCGCGTTGGTGGTCAATTCGAAGGAATCCGCCGGTGAGTTGCTCGGTGCCCTCGCGGACGACCGCCCGGCGCCCGGTCTGGTGCGCGGAACATCCGACGACACGCCGAAGACGGCGTGGCTGTTCACCGGTCAGGGCAGCCAGTACGCGGGCATGGCCCGGGAGTTGTTCGAGACCGAGCCGGTGTTCGCCGAGACGGTGAAGCGCTGTGCGGCAGTGCTCGCAGACGTCCTCGAAAAGCCCTTGCTGGACGTCATTTTCGGCGCGGACGGCCCGGATGACGAAGAGACGCTGCGGCAGACCTCCTACGCCCAGCCCGCCTTGTTCGCGGTGGAGATGGGGCTCGCACGGCTCTGGCAGTCGTGGGGCTTCGAACCCGACGTGGTGCTGGGCCACAGCGTCGGCCAGTATTCGGCGGCCTGCGTCGCGGGCGTGTTCAGCCTCGAGGACGGCGCGCTGCTGATGGCCGAGCGGGGCCGCCTGTTCGGCAGTCTGCCCGCGGGGGGCCGGATGGTCGCGGTCTTCGCCGCCGCCGAGCGCGTCGAGAGCCTCACCGACGAGTTCCCGAGCCTGTCGGTGGCCGCCTACAATGGCGCCAACACCGTGCTGTCGGGACCCCTGCAAGACCTGGAGCAGGCGGTGGCCGGGCTGGAAGCCGACGGTGTGCGGTGTGACTGGCTGGACACCAGCCACGCGTTCCACTCGGCGCTGCTGGAGCCGATCCTCGACGAGTTCGAGTCGTACGCGGACCGGTTCAATTTCGGCCCGCCACAGCGGATGTTGGTCTGCAACCGCATCGGCGCCGCGCTTGGCAGGACTGTGAAACTCGATGGCGCCTATTGGCGCCGCCACGCGCGCCAGCCGGTGGAATTCGCCAAGAGCGTGCGCACGCTTGCGGATCTGGGTTGCAAGGTGTTGCTGGAGGTCGGCCCGCAGCCGGTGCTCACCGCCGCGGCGCTGCGCGCATGGCCCGATCCGGCCACCGCGCCCCGGGCGATCGCGTCACTGCGCCGAAACACCGCGGACCATCGCCAGATCACCGAAGCCCTTGCCGACGCATACGTCTCGGGCCACCTGCCCCAATTCGGCGCCGTCGCAGGACCGGCGCGCAAGCTCGACCTGCCCACTTACCCGTTCCAGCATCGCCAGTACTGGTATCGCGACAATCGGGTCCGCCCCAACCAGCAACAGACCGAGGCCGCTCGTACCGAAGCCGTCAGGCTCCTCGAGGACGGCCGGATCGAGGAACTCGCCACGCTCCTCGACGGTGCGAGCGCCGACCAGCAGACCCGGAATGTGCTGACAAAGCTTGCCGCACAACACAACCAGCAGCGTAGAACCCAGTCGATCACCGACGCGCGCTACGAGATCCGGTGGGAGAAGTCTGCCGCCCCGGTCTCAGACGCGGGAGCCGGCGAGGGCCCTGCCTGGCTCCTCATCGGCGACGATGCCGATGCACTTCAGCCATTGGTCGACGCCCTGACCGCGCGCGGGCACCAGTATCGGATTCACGGGCTGCCGCTGTCCGACGCGGACGAGGAACAGCTCGAGATCGCGTTGCTCGCCGCGGCGGCGGACCAGCCGGCGCTACGTATATTGCACGTCGCGGCCGTCGACTCCGACGCCGCGACATCGATGCGATCGCTGTTGCGGATGCAACACCGGGTCCTGGGCGCAACACGCCGGCTTTTCCGCGCGGCGGTCGCCACCGAGCTGCGCAGGCCCATCTGGGTGGTGACCCGCGGCGCGCAACGAGTCACAGACTCCGACACCGTGTCACCGGATCAGAGTTGCCTGTGGGGATTCGGCCGCGCAGCATCGCTGGAGCATCCGCAGGTGTGGGGCGGGCTGGCGGATCTGGCCCGGGGCACCGCCTTACCGACGACGGCAGAATGGTCGCGATTGATCGACCGGGTGGCGTCGCCGCGCGGCTCGGCCGGCAGCGAAGACCAACTGGCCCTGCGTGATCAAGCGGTCTACGTGCCCCGGCTGGTGCGACGGGTCGGGCAGCCGATCGCAACGCCGCCCCCGCTGCGCGACGGCGCCACGTACCTGGTGACGGGTGGGCTGGGTTCGGTCGGACTGGAAATCGCCGGATACCTGGCCGCGCACGGCGCCCGGCACCTGGTGCTGACCGGCCGGCGCGCGCCCGGCGATGCCGCGCAGGCGCGCATCGATGCCCTCCGCGAACAGCACGGCTGCGAAGTGCGGGCGGTCGCGGCCGACGTCTCCGACGCGCACGACGTCGCGCGCCTGTTGGCCACCGTGCAGGACGAAATGCCGCCGCTGGCCGGCATCGTCCATGCCGCGGGCGAGATCGGTACCACCCCGCTGCTCAGCCTGGAAGACGCCGAGGTGGATCGGGTGTTCGCCGGGAAGGTCTGGGGCGCTTGGCATTTGAGCGAGGCGTCCGCCGACTTGCAGCTGGACTTCTTCCTGAGCACCTCCTCGATCGCCTCGGTCTGGGGCGGCTTCGGTCAGACCGCCTACGCGGCGGCCAACGCCTTCCTCGACGGGCTGGCCTGGCGGCTGCGCGAGCAGGGTGTTCCCGGGGTCAGCGTCAATTTCGGTCCGTGGTCGGCGGGCATGGCCGACGAACAGGCCCGCGCCCGACTGGATCAGCGCGGGGTTCGGACGTTGTCACCGACTGATGCGCTGGCGGGTATGTCCGATCTACTGGCGGCGTCGTCAGCCCAGGGCGTGGTGGCCCGCATCGGCTGGGACCGCTTCCTGCCGCTCTACCAGCAAGCGGGACGGCGAGCGTTCCTGACGGAGTTGGAGCGCGAGGTGCCCACCGAGGTGACGGGGGTGGCGCCGTCCGGGAAGACCCAGCTGGTCGAGCAGCTCACCAACGCCCCGGTGCAGCAGCGCAAGAAACTGCTCGCGGATTACCTGCGCGACGCGGTGGCGGAGGTGACGCGAGTCGACGCCGCGGAGATCCGCGAGGACGCCGGATTCTTCGATCTCGGCATGGATTCGCTGATGGCCGTCGAATTGCGGCGCCGCATCGAGCAAGCGGTGGGCAAGGAGGTGCCGGCCACCCTGGCGATGGACCACCCACGGCTGTCCGACGTGGTCGATTACCTGCTCGGCGACGTGCTCGGCCTCAGCGAGGCGTCGGTGGATCCCGGGCCGCAGCTGGCCGCGGTGACGACTCGGACCGATGAGCCGATCGCGATCGTCGCGGTGGCGTGCCACTTTCCTGGCGCGTCCGATCCTGAAGCTTTCTGGAAGGTGTTGTCCGGCGGTGTCGATGCGATCCGGGAAGTCCCGGAGGACCGCTTCGACATCGACGAGTACTACGACCCGGATCCCGACACCCCGGGCAAGATCTACAGCCGCTTCGGCGGATTCCTCGACCAGATCGATGGATTCGACCCGGAATTCTTCGGTATCTCCCCGCGCGAGGCCATCTGGATGGATCCGCAGCAGCGGCTGATGCTGGAAACCGCTTGGGAGGCCCTGGAAAGGGCCGGGTATTCCCCCGGGGCGTTGCGCGGCAGCCGCAGCGGCATCTTCGTGGGAGTGGGCGCCAACGAGTATTCGCATCTGCTCTCCGCCGACTCGGTCGAGAAGCTCGAGCCCCACTTCATCACCGGCAATGCGCTCAATGCCATCTCCGGTCGCGTCGCCTTCGCGCTCGGACTGGAGGGACCGGCGGTCGCGGTCGATACCGCGTGCAGCTCGTCGTTGGTGGCCGTCCACCAGGCCTGCCAGGCATTGCACTCCGGTGACTGCGATTTGGCGCTGGCAGGTGGGGTGAACGTCCTGCTGAGCCCGGTGTCCATCATCGCCGCGTCACGCGCCAGGATGCTTTCCCCCGTCGGGCGATGCAAGACCTTCGACGCCTCCGCCGACGGCTACGTGCGCAGTGAAGGCTGCGGGATCCTGGTGCTCAAGCGGCTCAGCGATGCGGTGCGCGACGGCGATCGGGTTTGCGCGGTCATCCCAAGCAGCGCGGTCAACCAAGACGGTGCCTCCAGCGGTCTGACGGTGCCCAATGGTGGCGCGCAGCAACGGCTCATCAGCGCGGCGCTGGCTCGCGCCGGTCTTGCCGGCGCAGATGTTGACTACCTCGAGGCACACGGGACGGGTACGCCGCTGGGTGATCCGATCGAGGTGCAGGCGGCCGGGGCCGTCTACGGTGCCGCCCGTGAGGCGGACCGGCCGTTGCTGATGGGATCGGTCAAGACCAACATCGGCCACCTCGAGTCGGCATCGGGGGTCGCCGGATTGATCAAGGTCGTGTTGTCGCTGCAGCACGAAACGTTGCCGCAGAGCCTGCACTTCGAGAAGCCGTCGCCGCATATCCCGTGGGATTCGCTGCCCGTGCGAGTCGTAGACAAGGCGACTCCCTGGCAGGCCAACGGGAAACCGCGACGCGCCGGCATCAGTTCCTTCGGATTCACCGGCACGAATGCGCACGTGCTGATCGAGGAGGCGCCGGCACAACCGGCGACCCCCGACGAATACTCCAACACGGTCTCACCCGACGTCGCCGTGGCATCGGAGTCGGACGCTCAAGAGGAGACGGTCGGCGTGCTGCCGCTGTCCGCGCGGTCGCCGCAGGCGCTGGTGGCGTTGGCGCAGCGATACGAGGAATGGTTGAACGCCCATCCCAAGGTCGACGTCGCCGATGTGTGCTTCACGGCCGGGGTCGGGCGTTCGCATTTCGAACACCGGGCCGCGCTGGTGGTGGATTCGGTTCAGGGCGCCCGGGAGGCGCTGGCCGAGCTGGCCGAGAACCGGATACGACCGGGAGTGGCACGCGGCGAGTGCACGGACCCGCCGACGACGGCGTGGTTGTTCACCGGGCAAGGCAGCCAGTACCCGGGGATGGCGCGCGAATTGTTCGCCGCTGAACCGGTTTTCGCGGACACCGTGACGCGCTGCGCCGAAGCGGTGGGTGGGATGATGCCGCGTCCGTTGCTCGAGGTGTTGTTCGCGACCGACAGGGAAACCGCGGAAACGGTGCGGCACACCTCTTTTGCGCAGCCCGCGCTTTTCGCCATCGAGATGGGCCTGGCCCGGTTGTGGCAGTCGTGGGGCATCGAGCCCGACGTCGTGCTGGGGCACAGCGTGGGCCAGTACGCGGCGGCGTGTGTCGCCGGGGTTTTCAGCCTCGAGGACGGGGCACGGCTCATGGCCGAGCGGGGCCGGCTGTTCGGCAGCCTGCCCGACGGCGGGCGAATGGCGGCCGTGTTCGCCGACGCCAAGTACGTCGAGGAGATCGCCAACGAGTTCCCCCGAGTGTCGGTCGCCGCCTACAACGGTCCCAACACGGTGCTGTCGGGTCCCGGCCCGGACCTCGAACAGATCGTCGCCAGGGGCGGCAACGACGGGATCCGGTGCAGCTGGCTGGAAACCAGCCACGCATTCCATTCCGAGCTGCTGGAGCCGGTGCTCGGCGAATTCGAGTCGTACGCGGCGCGGTTGCAGTTCGCCGTTCCCACGTTGCCGCTGGTGTGCAACCGCACCGGCGCCGTGCTCACGGCGGAAACCCCGCTGGACGCGCAATATTGGCGGCGGCATTCCCGCCAGCCGGTGCAGTTCGCCGAAAGCGTGCGCACCGTGGCGGCGCTGGGGTGCTCGGTATTGATGGAGATCGGCCCGCAACCGGTGCTCACCGGGGCCGCGGTGCAGGTCTGGCCGGAACATCTCGCCGCGCCGCGGGCGATCGTTTCGCTCCGCAAGGGCATCGCCGACCGGCGCCAGATCGCCGAAGCGCTGGCCGGGGCCTACGTCAGCGGCCACCGACCCAGGTTCGCTGCGATGCATCGTCAAGCTCGCCGCAGACTCGAACTGCCCACCTATCCGTTCCAGCGCCGAAGCTTCTGGCCCAAGACTGCCGGCAACAGCGGCATCGCCGGCATCGACGGACACGGCGCCGCGTCCGGAATCCTCGGTAGCGCAAAAGATCTCGCCTCCGGGGATTCCGTCTACACCAGCCGGCTGTCGGTCAAATCGCAGCCGTGGCTTTCCGACCACGTCATCTATGGCACCGTTGTCGTTCCGGGGGCGACGTATGCCGCGATGGCCCTGGCCGCCGTCGGGCCGCCGGCGCGGGTGCATGACGTCTTTTTCTACGAGCCGATCATCCTGCCCGACAAGGCTTCTCGCGAGGTGCAGCTGACTTTGCATCCGCTGGAGGACGGCTTCCGGGACGGGCTGGGCTGGAGCTTCCGGGTGCACAGCCGCCCGTACGGCGTGCGTGATGCCGAATGGTCGCTGAACGCCGACGGCACCGTCGTCACCGGATTCGAGGCCGAGCCGGCGCCCGATCCGGTGGACTCAGCGGATTCCATTGCCGCGGTGATCGAGCGGATGAACCGCATGCGTCCGCAGGAGTTGTTCGACACCTTCGCCGACATGGAGCTGGCATGGGGGCCCAACTGGTCCGGTTCCCTGAAGTCGCTGTGGCTCGGCGAGGGTGAGGCGATCGGCGATATCACCGTCGGCGACGAACTCGCCGAACATCTCGGAACCGAGCCGATGCATCCGGTGCTGCTCGACCTGTGCACCGGTGTCGCCTTCCCGGCGTTCCCTGCGCTTCTTGCCGCCGAACAAGGGGTGAACGATCTGTTCTTGCCGTTGCGGTACGGGCGGGTGGAGCTGCGGGAGAAGATGCCGCGGCGGTTCTACTGCCGCGCGAGGTGGCACGCCAGCGCCCTCGACAGCGAAACCCAGGTCTTCGATCTGGACTTCGTCGATCGAGATGGCCGCCGCCTGGGCGGGATTCGCGAGTTCACGGTCAAACGCGCGCCCCGTGAGGCATTGCTGCGCGGGCTCGGTGGCGATGCCACCCGGCTGCTGTACGCCCTCGGCTGGCATGAGGTGCCGGCCCCGCCGTCGAGTGACGGTGCGGGAAACCCGAGCGGCACATGGCTGATCGCCGGATTCGGCGAACTGGCGGCCGTCCTGCCGGGCTGCGTCTTTTTTGACCGGACGACGAATCCGGAGCCGTTGGGACAGCTATTGGCCCAGGCCCACGAGCGCGGTATGCCGTTCTCCGGCATCGTCTGGCGCGCCGCCGGGCCGGGAGCAGAGGAGTCGAGCGCGCAATCTGCCGCGCGGCTGGAGACCGAGATCGCCCACCTGCTCAGCGCCGTGCACACCGTGCAGGCGAACGATGCGGTGAAACTTCCCGGCGGGCTGTGGATCGTCACCGAACGAGCGGTGGCCACCGAGTCCGGCGAGCCGGTCGACCCGGCGCAGTCCGCGCTGTGGGGACTCGGGCGCACCATCGTCAACGAGGAGCCGGCCGTGCGCTGCAAGCTGGTCGATTACGACGGTTCAGAGCAGGCCGTCCACGCGCTGGCCGGCCTCCTCGGCGCACCGATTGATGAACCCGAACTCGCGCTGCGGCAGGGCAAGTTCCTGGCGTCCCGGTTGCTGCAATGGTCGCGCAGCGGTCATCTCGCGGTGCCGCGCGCAGCCGATTACGTGCTGGCGCCCACCGAACGCGGCGCGATCGACAACCTGCGTCTGACCGAGGCCGAAGTGGCGCCGCCGGACGAGAATTACGTGCAGGTCCGGGTGGAGGCCGCCGGCCTGAACTTCCGGGACGTGCTCAACGTGTTGGGCCTCTACCCGGGCGATCCGGGCGCGATCGGCGGCGACTTCGCCGGCATCGTCACCCAGTTGGGTAGCGGCGTCACCGGACTCGAGGTCGGCCAACGCGTCTACGGCTTCATGCAGGGCGCGTTCTCCAGCCGGTTCAATGTGCCCGCGCAGCTGCTGGCGCCGATTCCCGCTCGCGTGAGCGCGGTAGCGGCGGCGACCATCCCCGCTGCGGCATTGACGGCCCGGCTCGCGTTCGACTGGGCGCAGCTTAAGCCGGGTGATCGGGTTCTCATTCACGCCGCCAGCGGCGGTGTCGGGTTGGCCGCCATCCAGATGGCTCAGCAGCACGGCGCGATCGTCTTCGCCACCGCGAGCACCTACAAACGCGCGACACTGCGCAAGCTGGGTGTGGAATATGTCTACGACTCGCGCAGCACGGATTTCGCGGACCAAATCCTCGCCGATACCGACGGTGCGGGCGTCGACGTGGTGCTCAACAGCCTGACCAATGAGGGGTTTGTCGAAGCGACCGTACGGGCCACCGCCCGGAACGGCCGCTTCGCCGAGATCGCCAAGCGGGACATCTGGACCCCGGAGCAGATGGCAGCGGCCCGTCCCGATATCGCCTACGAGATCGTCGCGCTGGACGCGACCACTTTCCAGGAGCCCGAGCGCATTCGTGGCTTGTTGGGCGAGGTGTCGGACGGGCTGGGCAGGGGCGAATGGAAGCCACTACCCGTCGAGATCTACCCGCTGACGGAGGCGAAGACGGCGTTCCGCCGGATGCAGCAAGCGCGGCATATCGGGAAGATCGTGCTGCAGATGCCCAAGCCGCTGCAGCCGCGCGGCGATCGGAGCTATCTGATCACCGGTGGACTCGGCGCGATCGGTCTGCACGCGGCGGCCTACCTGGCCCAGCTCGGTGCCGGTGACATAGTGCTGGCCGGCCGGCGCGCGCCCGATGCCGACGCGCAGCGGGCGATCGACGACATCACCGAGCGCTATCGGTGCCGCATCCACACCTTCGCGGCCGATGTCGGTGACGAGTCGCAGGTCGCCGAACTGCTGGAGCGGATCCGCGCGGAGTTGCCGCCGCTCGCTGGAGTGGCGCATCTGGCGGGCGTGCTCGATGATGCGCTGCTGCCGCAGCAGAGCCTGGAGCGTTTCCGGACGACCTTGGCGCCCAAGGCATTCGGTGCCCGCCACTTGGACCGGTTGACGAAGGACGACCATCTCGACTTCTTCATCGTGTCCTCGTCGCTGTCCAGCCTGCTGGGCACACCGGGGCAGGCCAACTACTCGACCGCCAACGCGCTGCTCGACGGACTGGTGGCGGCACGACAGGCACAAGGCTTGCCGGCGACCGGCCTCAACTTCGGTCCCTGGGCCAAGGGCGGCATGGCTTCGTCCGAGGCCGCGCGCGCCAATATCGGTGCGCAAGGGCTCATTCCGCTGGAACCCGCGGCCGCCCTCGGCGCGCTCGCCGAGGTGGTCGCCAACGGGGCAGCGCAGGCAACCGTCATCAAGGCCAACTGGCAGCGCGCCGCGAAGGTGCTGGGCGGTTCTCGTCCACCGATTCTCGACCTCGTGCTGCCCAGCGCCGCCACGGAGGCAACGGGCGACAGCGAGATGCTGCGGCAACTGCAGGAGATACCGGTGGCCCAGCGCGCCAGTTTCATCACCGAATTCCTGCAGCGCGAAGTGCAGGGTTTCCTGCGGCTGGCACAACCTCCCGCCGCGACCAGTCGGTTCTTGGACCTGGGTACGGATTCGCTGATGGCGGTCGAACTCCGCAACCGGTTGCACAGCCAGTTCGGGGGGGCGTTCACGATCAACGCCACCGCGGTGTTCGACTATCCGACGATCGGGGGGCTGGCCGAATACCTCGCCGGTCAGCTGCCGGAGTCCAAATCGGAGCCGGGCGAGGCGGAGTCGGTCGCGGCGCCGGAGTCGGTCCCGGAATCGCAGGCGGAGCCCGAGCCAAGTTGACGCCCGGCGGGGGTCAGTCGCTGATATCGAATGCAGCGATGACCTTGGTCGGGCGCACCCGCACCACAAGCTCGCCGGGAACGGCGTTGCGGCGGCCGAATTCGTCGGCGCGGTCGGCGCTCATGTAGCGCCCACCGGTCCGCGTCGCGATGTCCAGCACGTCCTGCGCATCCTCGCCCACCGACGCCAGACCCTGCACCTGGACGAACGAATACGGCGGGTGAGGATCGTCGACGCACATCACGACACGCGAATCGCGTGCCAGCGCACGGCCTTTCGAGGTGTCCCGGCCGGTGGTGAACACCAGTTGGCCCCCGTCTTGATCCACGTCGACCACAAACCACACCGGCGCGACCAGCGGCCGGCCGTCGGCGGCGACGTACCCCAGCATCCCGGTGCGGGTACCCGCGGAGAGGAATGAGACAACCCTCGCTGACAGCTTCGTGAGCTTCGCGGACTCGGCCATGCGCTAGAGGCGGGCCAGGTCGTAGTCGCCGAGGTGCTCGATCAGGTTGTGCAGGTGGTCGCCGGAGGTGCCCAGGGTGTGCTCGATAGCGGTGAGCCGCGCGGCGTAGTGGCTGACCGGATATTCCGCGGTCACGCCGATTCCGCCGTGCAGCTGGATCGACTCCTGCGCGATGTGCCGTCCGGACCGGCCGATCTGCACCTTGGCGCGCGACGCGATCAGCGGGTCCAGGTTGCCGTCGGCGATCGACATCGCGGCGTAGAAGCTCATGCTGCGCGCGACTTCCAGCGACACGTACATGTCGGCGGCCCGCTGGGTGAGCGCCTGGAATTTGTTGAGCGTGACGCCGAATTGCTTGCGCGTCTTGAGGTAATCGGTGGTCAGGCGCAGCGCTTCCTCCATCGCCCCGACGGCTTCGGCGCACAACGCCGACTGGGTGCGGATGATGGCGTCGCGGATTGCAGGTGAGGCGTCTGGAACTTCGGACGCTTCGCCAAGGGGTTCCGCGGCCGCGCCGTCCAGATCGACCTGGGCGCCGCGCTGACCGTCGAACGTGGGGTAGGGGTGCCTGTTCACGGCGTCCGCCTCGACCAGGAACAGGCCGGTGCCGCCGTCCGGCAACGCGGCGCTGACCACCAGCGCGTCGGCGCAGTCACCGGCCAGCACCGGGTTCTTGCGTCCGGTCAGCGTCCATGAATCACCTTGCCGCACAGCCCGAGTCGTCACCGCAGCAGTGGGCGTGCGGTGGCCCGGTTCCAGGTGGGCGAAGGCCAGCAGCCGTTGCCCGGCCGCGACCTCGTCGAGCTGTTGTCTCTGGGCGTCGCTGCCCAGTTCGGCGATCAGCGCGCCCGGTGCGAGCGCCCCGTGCAGGATCGGTTCGGGGGCCAGCCGGCGCCCGACCTCGGTGAGCACCACCATGATCTCGATCTGGCCCGCCTCGTCCGGCTCGAACCCGAGGCCCAGGATCCCGGTGTCGGCGAGCTGACTCCAGACGTCACGGCTCCAGCCGAGATCGGTGCCGATGACCTTGTTGCGGCTCTCCGGGTCGTAGGTGCGCGACAGCAGGTCGCGGATGGTGTCGCGCAGCAGGGCCTGCTCGTCGCTCAACTGAAAGTCCATTGCTGCCTCACAATCCGAGAATGGTGGACGCGATGATGTTGCGCTGCACCTCGCTGCTGCCGCCGTAGATCGTCGTCTTGCGGTAGTTGAGGTAGTGCGGCGCACTGTGTTGCGCCCAGTGTGGTGACGTGATGTCGGCTCCGTTCACCGGCAGCGCGTCGGGACCGGCCACCTCGACGAGCAGCTCGGTGGCGATCTGCTGCAGTTGGCTGCCGCGCAGCTTGAGCACCGACGACGCCGGGTTGGGCTGCCCGTCCGCGGAGCCCGAGACCACCCGCGACTGCGTGAGCTCCAGCGCCAGCACCTCGTTCTCGGCCTCGGCTAGTCGCGCCGCGAACAGGGGATCGCCGAGCAGTCCCGTTTCGGCGGCGTGCTTTTTCACCTCGGCGAGGCGCACCTTGGTGCGTCCCACGCCGGCGATGCCCGTGCGTTCGTTGCCCAGCAGGAACTTCGCGTATGTCCAGCCCTGATTCTCTTGTCCGACAAGCTGATTGGCGGGCACCCGGACGTCGGAGAAGAACAATTCGTTGATCTCCTGGCCGCCGTCGATCGTCTTGATGGGCCGCAGTGTGATGCCCGGCGTCTTCATGTCGAAGAGCAGAAACGAGATGCCGGCCTGGCGCTTGGGGGCCTGCGGGTCGGTGCGCACCAGGCAGAAGATCCAGTCCGCGTACTGGCCGAGCGTCGTCCAGGTCTTTTGTCCGTTGACGATGTAGCTGTCGCCGTCCCGGACCGCGGTGGTGCGCAGCGACGCCAGGTCGGAGCCGGCCTCGGGCTCGGAGAATCCCTGGCACCACCAGATGTCGAGGCTGGCCGTCGGCGGCAGGAAGCGTTGTTTGATCTCTTCGGAACCGAATTCGGCGATCACCGGGCCGACCATCTTGGTATTGAAGTTCAGCGGCTCGGGCACGCACGCCAGTTGCATTTCGTCGGCCCAGATCTGGTGCTGGGTGGGCGTCCAGTCCTTGCCGCCCCATTCGACCGGCCAGTTGGGCACGGCGAGCCCGTGCTCGTGCAGGATCTTGTGGCTGGTGACGATGTCCTCGCGGCGCACCGACGCCGAACCCGCGCGCACCCGCTCGCGCAGCTCCTCGGGGATCTCGGTGGTGTAGAACGTGCGAAGCTCGTCGCGGAACGCGGCTTCCTCGGGCGTGAGCGCCAGTTGCATGGCAGCCTCCTTTGGTTGAGGTGAACGTCGCGACCGTTCCATCTTGACCCATCGGATTCGGTGCCCGTGCACAGCCTCGGATTAGTCCACACGCCGGCCCCGCGCCGCGGCGCGCGGGACCGTCGTGGCGGTCGGCGCGCCTACCGTCGGGCCATGAGAACAGAACTGCCCGCCGAGCGGCTACAGCGCAGGCTCGGCGCAGACCCGGAGACCGATTCACAGGCCCTGGCCGCGGACGAATCGGGGCCGGACCACGGCACCCCGGACGACGACCAGAATTCCCTGCTGCCGCGGTGGCTTCCGGAGGCAGCCGAGAGCCGCGGTTGGCTGGCGAAGATGCGCGCCGACCCCGGCCGCGCCGGTGCGATCGCGTTGGCGATCGTGGCCGCGCTGGCCGTGCTGGTCACGGTGTTCACCCTGATGCGTGAGCGGCCCCCGCCGGTGATGTCGGCCAAGCTGCCACCGGTGGACAAGGCCGTCACGGCAAGCCCCAGATCCTCGGCGAGCCCGGGTGCCGGCCCGCCGGCCGGGCCCGAGCGACCGGTGGTGGTCAGCGTGGTCGGCCTGGTGCACACCCCCGGACTGGTCACGCTGGCGCCCGGCGCACGCATCGCCGATGCGCTGCAGGCCGCCGGCGGCGCGGTGAACGGCGCCGACACCATCGGATTGAACATGGCCCGCCCGGTCGCCGACGGCGAGCAGATCGTGGTCGGGCTCGCTCCCGCGCCGGGGCAGCCGACGGCGCTCGGCAGTTCGGTGGCCTCGGGTACGCCGCCGGTGTCCGGGGCAGCGGGACCGGCCTCGGGGACGGTGAAGCCGAAGGCGGGTGAGGTGCTCGACCTCAACACGGCGACCGTCGAGCAGCTCGACGGGCTGCCCGGGGTGGGACCGGTCACCGCCGCCGCGATCGTGGCGTGGCGGCAGTCGAACGGCAAGTTCACCAGCGTGGACCAGCTCGCCGATGTCGATGGCATCGGTCCGGCGCGGCTGGAGAAACTTCGCCCGCTCGTCCGTGTCTGACACCGGTGCGCCAGCCGGGCCGCGGCGAACCGCGCTCTGTGGACGCGCTGTGCACGCGCACGTCGATGTGCGGCTGGTGGCGCCCGCGCTCACCGCCTGGGTGGTCACCGCCGCCGGGATCTGGTGGCCGGTCGGTCGGGTATCGGCGTCCTGCTGCCTGGTGCTGGTCGCGTTGGGGGCGCTGGCCTGCTACGGCGTGCGCACGTCCGACCGGACGCCGCGGCTTCCGGCGGTCGGCGCGGGCCTGGTGGCGGTCGGCGTGGTGGGCGCCGGGTTTGGGCTGGCGATCGGGCTGCGCGCCGACGCGGTAGGTCGCCACCCGATCACCGCCGCGTTCGGCACGGCCGCCCCCGTGACGGTCACCCCCACCGAGACCGCGCTGTCGCTCGGCGCGGGAAATCAGGGCCGGCTGATGTTTCGTGCCACCCTGCAACGCCTCCGCGACGACGAGGTGTCCGGCCGGGTGGTCGTCTTCGCCCGGGCATCGGACTTCGGCGACCTGATGGTGGGTCAGCCGGTGCGGTTCACCGCCCGCATCAACCGTCCGGGCCGCCGTGACCTGACGGTGGCGGTGCTCACCGCGTCCGGCCGGCCGACCATGGGAACCGCCGGTGCGGTGCAGCGGGCCGCTCACGCCGTGCGCCGCCGGTTCGCGGCCGCAGCCCGCGACGCCTTGCCCGCGGACCAGGCCGCGATGCTGCCGGCGCTGGTCCTCGGCGACACCGCGGCGGTCACCGGCGAGACCAGCCGCGAGTTTCGGGCGGCGGGCATGACGCACCTGACGGCGGTATCGGGGGCCAACGTCACGATCGTGTGCGCGGCGGTGCTGTTCTCGGCCCGGTTGATCGGACCCCGCGCGGCCGTCGTGCTCGCCGCCGTCGCCCTGGTGGCGTTCGTCATCGTCGTGCAGCCGACGGCGAGCGTCTTGCGGGCGGCGGTGATGGGCGCGATCGCGTTGACCGGGATGCTGTCTTCCCGTCGGCGGCAAGCGATTCCGGCGCTGGCGGCCACGGTGCTGATATTGCTGGCGCTCGCTCCGCAGCTGGCCGTCGACGTGGGTTTTGCGCTGTCGGTGCTGGCGACGGCCGCGCTGATCGTCATCGCGCCCGCCTGGTCGCGGCGCCTGGTCGGCAGGGGCTGGCCCAAGCCGCTGGCGGATGCGGTTGCCGTCGCGTGCGCCGCGCACGTGGTGACCGCCCCGCTGGTGGCCGGGATCTCGGGCCGGGTCAGCCTGGTGGCCGCGGCGGCCAACCTCGCGGTGGCACCCGTGATAGCGCCGATCACCGTGCTGGGCAGCGCGGCGGCCGTGGGCTGCCTGCTGTGGCCGCCCGGTGCGCAGCTATTGATCCGTTTCACCGGACCCGAACTGTGGTGGGTGTTGCACGTGGCGCAGTGGTCGGCCGATGTGCCCGCGGCGACGGTGCCCGTTCCGGCCTGTGCGCCCGGCGTGGTGGTGGTCGGGGCGGGC
>Ga0335069_10000662_pt1 | contig 56364 bp, 52 predicted proteins | sample Lox_Sample_11_FD_206714 | JGI IMG/M metagenome (GOLD analysis project Ga0335069, IMG submission 206714) | Soil microbial communities from Loxahatchee National Wildlife Refuge, Florida, United States - Lox_Sample_1.1 | ecosystem: Environmental > Terrestrial > Soil > Wetlands | place: USA... | reverse complement strand
TCTTGGCTTTTTCTACCAATGAACCCGGATTCACTGTCAGTCAAAGTGTCAGTTAAGGCAGCCGCCGATTGCCGAAAATTCTGACGAATTGACCCGAATAGTCTTTAGTTTTACCAGTGATTTGTTAATTTCCCTTTGTTTGAATCAATGCAACAGACCGTGTTCATCCGTGGTTGCGTTCTATTGAGGGTTGAGGGATTTCGCGCCCCAGGCTCGACGCTACAGCAGATGCAGTTGTAGAGTCCGGCCTGTGGCCGGAAAGTGGTTTGGCGTTAATCAAATCCATCGAGCCCCAGGCTCGACGCTACACCGCGGCGGCGCCTGCGGTTTAGCGGGGGAGCGCGTGGAAGGTGAACTCAGCAGGGCGGGCGGCGGCCGGGTCGAGGCGGACGGTGTAATAACCGCCATCGTTGAGCAGTTCGGTGCCGGACAGGGCAGGGCAGAGGCGCACGCGAAACGGCCACCAGGCATGCGCCTCGTGCAGGGCGGCGCTGAACCGGCGGACGTTGCGGCCGAGAAACGGGATGGGCGGCACGCCCGAAAGCAGCCGGCTTTTCCACAGAATCAAGTTGGTGTGGAGATGGCCGATGATGGTTTGTTCAATCTGCGGCAGACGGCGGCGCACGGCGTCTTCGCGTCCCAGGAACGGCAGGGCGGTGGGGTCATGACAGAAGAGGAGCACGCGCTGGTCCGGCGCGAGCACGTCGAAGGCCGCGCGGATTTCGGCCAAATGCGCTTCCCGGAGAGAGAGCCAATGGGGCCAGTCCGCCGGCGGGATGTCGGTCTGGAAGGCGGGCAGGGCGATCAGGGGAGATGCGACGCCAAGGAGGACGTATCGGCCAAGGGTCAATTGCCAGAAGGGTTGCAGGCCGAGTTGCCGGGTGGCGCATTGCCAGCTGGCCAGGGACATGCCGCCCCGGCTGCCGAACAGGCTGAGTTTACCCAGCTCGTGGTCGCCAAAGGTGAACCGAATGCGGTCGCCGAAGCGGGCGCGGAGTTTGCCGAGGCATTCCTGCGCGCTCTGGCACGCGGCGGGGTCGCTCAGCCCGCCGTACGCGCTGTCGCAGGCGTAATCGCCGTTGGCCACGACATAATCGACGGGGCCGATTTCGGCGAGGAAGCGGTCGAGCTGGCGACCTTGTTCGAGCGGGTGGCGCAACCAGACGAGGTGCCGGTAGGCGCGGGCGGCGAAGCGGAGGCAGGGGTTAGCGATGAACTTAAATTCGTAGTCTTCGCCGCGGGCCTGTTCGAGCGGGCCGGCGTGATGAATGTCGCTGAGGATGGCGACGGTGAGGTCGCCGGGCGCGGAGGCGTCCATGCCTCAATGATGCTTGGGCGCCGGTTTATCGCCCAGTTTTTTGTCGAGGCAATGGCGGACGGTCTGGGCGAGTTCGGCGTGGGTGTAGGGTTTGGAGAGGAAGCTGGCGCGGGTGCGGGCGAGCATTTCCTGATTGACCTCGTTGGCGGTGTAGCCGCTGGTGAAGATGACCTTGAGGCGGGGCTGGGTGGCGAGCAATTGGGTGGCCAGGTCCACGCCGGACATGCCTTCGGGCATGACCATGTCGGTCAGCAGCAGGTCAATCCGGTCGGGCTGCCGCTTCCAGACGTCGAGGGCGTCCTTGCCGGAGGCGGCTTCGAGGATGCGGTAGCCGCATTCTTCCAGGATGTCGCGAGCCATGTCGCGGAGGACGGGCTCGTCTTCGACGATGAGGATGGTTTCGGTGCCGCCGGCGACCTGGCCGTTGACGGCTTTTTCGGGAAGGACGGACGGGACGGGCGGCGCGGCGGGCAGATAGACGTCGAAGGTGCTGCCCTTGCCGGGTTCGCTGCTGACCTCGACCCAGCCTTCGTGCTGTTTGACGATGCCATAGACGGTGGCCAACCCCAGGCCGGTGCCCTGGCCGACGTCCTTGGTGGTGAAGAAGGGCTCGAAGATGTGGGTCATGGTTTCGCTGGTCATGCCGACGCCGGTATCGGTGACCCGCAGCCGGACAAAGCAGCCGGGGCGCGCTTGCGGATGGGTTTCGGCGAAGACGGCATCCAGGTCGAGGGTTTCGATGCTGATGGTGAGCTGGCCGCCGTTGGTCATGGCGTCGCGGGCATTGACGGAGAGGTTCATGATGACCTGTTCGAGCATGCCGCTGTCGCCGCGGACGTAGGAATTCCCGGCGGTTGACTGGAATTCGAGGCTGATGGTTTCGCCGAGGATGCGTTTCAACATGCGGGTCATGTCGCGGACGATCTGCTGGAGGTCGAGCGGGTGGAGCTGCATGACATTTTTGCGGCTGAACATGAGCAACTGCCGGGTGAGGCCGGCGGCGCGTTCGGCGGCGAAATAGACGGCCTGGATGGAATCGGCCACGGCGGAGGGAAGCCGGGATTTGGCGAGCAGCGAGCTGGTATGGCCTTGGATGATGGTGAGCATGTTGTTGAAATCGTGGGCGACGCCGGCGGCGAGCTGGCCGACAGATTCCATTTTTTGCGACTGGCGCAACTGGGCTTCGAGGCTGAGCCGGTCGGTGATATCCTCGATATAGCAGTGGATGAGGTTGGCGGGCAGAACGGGATGGAACGACCAAGCGAGGGTGCGCCCTTCGATCACGCAGTGCTGGCGCACCTTGCTCTGGCCGGTGGTGAGGCATTCGTTGATGATGCGGTCGAGGTCGGGCGGCAGAATTTCCGAAGGCCGGCTGCGCTGGACGGCGACGGCGAGTTGCTGGGCGGCTTCGTTAAAGTAGGTGATGGTGCCGTGGGCATTGAGCTCCATGGCGGCGTTGGGGCTCAACCGGACGAAAGCGGCGAGCCGCTGGAGTTCGGCGTCGGCGCGCTTGCGCTCGACGGACAGGCCGATGGCGGTGGCGGCGGCCTGGAGGAACTGGATCTCGTCGGTGTTAAACTTGCGCCGGTGGGTGGTGTACACGCCGAGCAGGCCGAAAGGGCGGTCGTGGGTGGGGATGGCGACCGTGATGCCGCTGACGACGCCGTGCTCGACAAGGAAGGGCGAGGCGGCGGGGCGTGATTCGGCCCTCAGGTCGGAGGTGATGAGGGGCTCGCCGGAGGTCATGGCGGCCGCGATGGGTGAATTTTCGTTGCCGGGCAGGGAGGTCTGACGCCGATAGGGAGGGTTCCAGCCGGCGCCGGCGGACAAGCGCAACTGGCTGGCGGGCAGGCGCTCGAAGACGGCGGAATATTCGACGCCAAGCGTCTGGGCCACCAGCAGGACGGCCTGGTTCATCAAGGCTTCGAGGTCGTTATTGGTCAGCGCGAACTGGCCCAGGGCCGCCACCACGGTCTGCTGGAAGGTGCGGTTGAGGAGGTTTTTCTCGGCGGTTTCGAGGTTCTTGACGTAGCGTTCCAGCGAATCAGCCATCTGGTCAAAAAGCCGGGTGAGATCACCCAGCTCATTGTCCGTGGCCTGCATTCCCGTACGGGCGCTCAAATTGCCGTCGGTGATTTTTTGGGCGGTGTTGGAGAGGGCGCGGACCTGGCGCAGGATGAAATGTTCGCCGCCAAACCAGGCTGCCGCCAGGGCCAGCAGACCGATGACGAAGCCGCTGAACTGAAGGCGAAAGATATACATCAGCAATCCAGCCGGGGTGATGAGGAGCAATACACTCCCGACCAATTGCATGCGCAACTTGGAGAATCTGAGGGCTTTCTTAATCATTTCACCCGTGCGAAAGTCGCGCAAAAATCATGCCATAAAAGCCCGCGGGACCAAACTCGCGTGAACCATTTAATGCGTTGGTGTATAGTTACTTACATGGCATTTATTACACCAATGAGAACGAAGTTGAACCGCCCCAAACCGCTGGCCGGGTTGATTGCCGTCCTCGGCGGTCTGCCATGTGAGTCACCGCCTCGACCGCCCAAGGACGGGCAAAGGGGCCGCGCTCCCGGCAGGCAGAAATCATTGGCGGGGGCGCCGGACGGCCGGTACAGTGCTTGAACATTGTCATGAGCCGCCTGCGATTGCACGTCGTCGCCTGTCCCGTCTTCCAACGGGAGCTGGAGCTACTGGCGTCGGACGCCAAGGCGCAACTGACGTTCCGGCACCTGGACATGGGATTGCACGAGGGCAGCGCTGAGGCGCTGCGCGCCGCGTTGCAGGCTGCGATTGACGGCACGGACGCCGGCCAAAGCGATGCCGTGGCGATTGCGTACGGCGTCTGCAACCGCGGCGTGGTGGGATTGCAAGCGCGGGGGCTGCCAGTGGTGATTCCGCGGGCGCACGACTGCATCGGCATGTTGCTGGGGAGCAGCCGGTGTTATCTGGCGCAGCTGGAGGCGCAACCGGGCACCTATTTTCAAAGTGCCGGCTGGCTGGAACATTCGCCGGCCAACGGTGAAATTCGCCGGCAGGACATCACCTTCGGTCCGACCACCAGCGTCACCCGCGAGCAACTGGCGGCGAAGTACGGCGAGGAGAACGCCGATTACCTGCTCGAGCAGTTCCAGAATTTCACGCAGCATTACCAGCGGCTCGCCTACATCGCCACGCCGGTGCCGGAAGGCGCGCGCTGGGAAGCCGCGGCCAGAGAGGTGGCCCGGCAACGCGGCTGGAAATTCGAGCGGCTGGCCGGCGACCTGGAGTGGCTGAGGCGGTTGCTGAACGGGGACTGGAACAAGCGGGAGTTTCTGGTTCTCAAACCGGGCGAGCGCGTCGGGTTGCGTTCGGATGCAGCCCTCATCGGGGCGGACCCGGCGTGATTGGCAACGCCGCGTAGAACGCGTCCAAGGCGGCCAGCGGAGCAGTGGGGGGCACGTCGCAGCCGGAGGACAATACAAAATTAGGAAAGGCGCCCGCCGCGGTCATCAATTTTCGCGCCTGAAGGGTGATCTCTGCCAGCGACGATTGCACAAAGACGCCGGTCGGATCCAGGTTGCCGCACAGCACAACATCCGCCGGCACGCGGCCCAACGCCGCCACCAGGTCCATCGGCGCGCCAAAGTGGAAGGTGTGCAATCCCGATTCCAGGATCGCCGGCAAGTGAAGCAGCTTCGCCGCGCAATTGTGCAGGACCAGCGCAAAATGGCCATCGTCCGTCGCGGTGCCAATGGCTTTGAGGTAGGCCGATGAATATTGCCGGAGGCTGGCGGGCGACAGCAAACCCGCCGCCGGCTCGGCCATGAGCACGCCATCGGCGCCGGCCTGCCGGAACGCGCGCAGGTAAGCGGTGAGGAAGGAAGAGCATTTTTCCAAGAGCGTGTGCATCAGTTCCGGCTCGGTAACGGTCATTTCCATCGCTTCGCTGACACCGACGAGGCGGGCGGCGAGGGAAAAAGGGCCGATGCAGCCGCCGAAGACGAGCGGTTGGTCCGGCAATTGGCGCAACCGCTGCACGGTTTCGAGATAGACGGCCGTGCGCCGGTCACCCGGCGCGGGGACGGGCAATTGTCGGGCCTGGTCGAGACGGGTGACAAGGCGGCCGGTCACAGTGGGGATTTCAGTCTCGGAGAGCTGGAGGGTGCAGCCGAAGGCTTCGGCTTCGGCGCTGAGGTCCATGGCCGAGAGGACGAACGGCGTATGATGGCGCTCATGCAGGGCGGCCTGGGCGCTGAACTGCGCCTGCGGATTCGTGACGATGTCGCGGACGGTGCCGCCGGTGAGAGCCAGGCCGGGGTAAACCGCGATGGGCATGGCACGCCGCTGCGGCGAGGCGAGGACGAACCGGTTGAAGCAGTTGCCGGCCACTTCAGGCTCCCACCGCCCTTTTGGCGGCGGCGACCGCCCCGGCGGCGCTTTCGCTGTAGCCGTCGGCGCCTATTTCATCGGCAAATTTCTGGGTGATGGGCGCGCCGCCGACGAGCACCTTGACCTGCTGGCGCACGCCGGCCTGCTGGAGGGCGTCCATGGTGGTGCGCATCGCCGGCATGGTGGTGGTCAGCAGGGCGGACATGGCCACGACGTTGGCGCCCTTTTCCCTGATGGCCGCCACGAATTGTTCCGGGGTCACGTTCACGCCCAGATCAATCACCTCGTAGCCGCCGCCTTCGAGCATGGCGCCGACGAGATTTTTGCCGATGTCGTGGAGGTCGCCTTTGACGGTGCCGAGGGCGACGCGGGTGGTGGGCTTGGCACCGCCGGCGGCCAACAGCGGGCGGATGAGTTCCAGGGCGGACTTCATGGCGCGGGCGGAGAGCAGCAATTCGGGCACGAAATATTCATTGCATTCAAAGCGCCGGCCCACCTCGGACATGGCGGGCATCATGTGTTCCTGCACCAGGGTCAGCGGCGGGATGCCGGCGGCGAGGGCCTGTTCCGTGACGGCTTTGGCGGTCTTGGCGTTGCCGCTGATGATGGCTTCGTGTAAGGCTTTTAAATCTTGCATGATTTTTTTTGTCGTGTTTTTGACTAATTGTCAATGGATTATCCGACGATTCGCGTTTCAAATTCGTTCGTCAAAGTCGCCCAGCGTGATCGGGTACGTCCCAAAATCACGCACGAGTTTGACGATGTAATCGTAGGTGCGTCCGGAGACGGCGCTGCTGACGGAGTGATCCGATTGAAAGATGTAGCCGCCGCCCTTGGCGGCATTGAGCTTGCGGAGCACTTCGCGGCGGATGGCCTCGTGGTCGCCGGTTTCCCACACCTGGATGTCGCTGTTGCCGCAGAAGCCGATGCCGTGGCCGTACTGGCGGCGCAACTCGAGGACATCCATCCCGGCTTTGGCTTCGAGCGGATTGTAGGCATCCACTTTCATGTCAATGTAATCCTGAAATATCGCCTTGACGTTGCCGCAGCCATGATAGATCACCGGCAGGCCCTTTGCGTGGGCCAGGCTGGTGATTTTGGCGACCCACGGTTTGAAATACTCGCGCCAGTATTGGGGCGACATGAAGGTGCATTTTTTGTAGGCGACATCGCCCCAGATGACGAAGCCATCGAGCAGTCCCTGGGCGGCCTCCATCTCCGCCCGGGCCATCTGGTAATAAAATTCCCCGATCCGGTTGATGACGGCGCCCATGCGTTCGGGCTCCTCGCCCATCCAGAGCATCGCATTTTCCTGCCCAATCAGCCGGGTGAGGCATTCGCTGACTTCGATGATGCTGCCGTAGACCGGGAAATCCGGACGCAGGGATTTGACGGTGTCGATCCAGGGCGGCGTGTTGCGCTGGAAGCCGTCGCCCACGCCGGCGATCTGGTTGTCGCCTCCGGCAAAAAACCGACGCCGGTCGGCCGGGTCGTCGAACCGGGCATGCTCCAGCTTGTCGAAGGAGTCGGTTTCCCAGCCGCGCATTTCGGGCATGGGAAACTCGAAATGCTTGTGCATGATGGAGCCGAAGCCGGTTTTCACCACGACCTCTTCGGCGGTTTCCTTGAGGGTTTGGAAAGGCCGGATCCACGGATCCATGTTTGGCACGGTGACGATCCAGTCGAGATCGTAGTGATAGTAGGGGTTGGCGTCGGGGGGCAGTCCGAGTTCCTGCTGCCAGCGTTTGGTGAAGCTGCCCCAGAAAAAATCGCTGATGGGCACGCGGTCCGGTTCCTGGTGGCAAAGCGCGGTATTCAGGCGCGCCAGTTTTTTCAGGGCATTCGGTTTCCGGCCGCTTTGACTAACGGCCTGGCCCTGGGTGTCGAACATACTCATGATCGATTCCGGTTTCTTGTCGCGGAACTCAAGCGGACGCGTTGCCGGGAACAACCGCCGAAGATTGTTTAGCCGCAATTATTTAACACCTTGCCGTTCCGTGCAAGCCTAATCGCCCGCCACGGCCCCGGCGCGGCCGGCCGGCAGGCGGCCGAGGTGAAAAATCAGAAAGCCGTGCAGGAATTGGCGCAACTCCTCCTGCTGGGCCGGCGCAAGTTTGAGGCGCCAGGCCGCCGGCCAACCGCCTTGGGTCAGGGTGCGGACGATTTGTTTGGCGCCGGGCGTCAGCCGGAGTTTTTCCGGATCCGGCTGGAGGCCCAATTCGCGCAGCAATTTCAGTTCAAAGGCGAAGACCAGTTGCGGGGACGCCGGGTGCTGCTTCAGGCTGTCCAGCAGTCCGGACAACAGCTCATAAACGGCCGGCAGGGGGGTCTCGGTTTCCGTCGCCTGCTCGATGAAGGCCGCGGCGTAGGCGGCCAGCCGCAGCCGGTGCAGGTCTCCGCGCAGCGCGTTCTGCGTGTCGCTCAGCCGCACCTCCCTGAGGGTATGCAAGGCGGAACGCCGGCTCCGGCTGAACGAAAAGTCAGCCTGGTAAAACAGGTCGAGCCGGCCCAGAAACGGCGATTTGGCGCGCCGTGCGCCCCTGGCCACGGTGGCGATCCGGCCGAAGGACGGCGTCAGCCAATGGACGATCAGGCTCGTCTCCGTGAGCGGTCGCGTGCGCAGGATCAGGCCGGTGGCGTTTTGAATCATAAACTCAAGGAGGGAGGATGGCATCACCATTGGCGCATCAAGCTCTGCTCCGTCCTCCGTCGGCTATCCTCGTTTTGGCACATCCGCCGCGATCAGCGCCGCGGACGGTGATTCCTGGGCGAAGGCGCCGAGGCTGACAATGTATTTGATGGCGTCGGTGACCGACATGTCGAGTTTCGTTATTTTGTCCTCGGGGACGAGGATCAGGAAACCGGAGGTGGGATTGGGCGTGGTGGGGACGAAGACGCTGACCAGATTTTTCCCGGCTTTTTGCTGGATGTCGCCCGGTTGCTCATTAGTGATGAACCCGACGGAATAATTTCCCGGCCCCGGGAATTCCACCAGCACGACGGTTTTAAAGGAGCTTTTGCTGCCGGCAAAGGCGTCGTTGACCTGCTTGATGGCGCCATAAAATTTATTCAGCAACGGCACCCGCATCAGGATGCGGTCCGTCCAGTCGATGATTTTTTTGCCGATGTAATACCGCGCCAGCACCCCCACGACGGAAATCAGCACCACGGCCAGCGCGAGCGCCACCAGGCTCCAGTACCAGTACATCGGCCCCTTGCCGTCGTTGGCATTCACCAGGCTCTCATGCGTGAGCGTGCGGGGCAGGAAGAACAACAGCAGATCCGTCACGCCGGAGATCGTGCCGATAAACCATTTGACGGCGGCCAGGGTGAGCAGGGCGGGGAAAGTGACCGCCAGCCCCGTCAAAAAACAGGAGCGCCAGCGGGCCAGGATAGATTTCCTCATGCGGAAATTCTAGCCGGGCGCGACAGTTGCGCGAGCGAAAACCGGTCCGCCAGCCGGCGCAGCCGGCGATTCTCCTCGCGCTTCATCCGGCGCCGGGCGCCGGGAGTCGCGTCATCAAACCCCAGCAGGTGGAGGACGCCGTGGACCAGGTAACGCACGATTTCCGACTGCCAGCTCGTGCCGAAGCGGCGGGCTTGCGCGACGGCTTCGTCCACGCAGATGAAGATTTCGCCATGGATTTGGGGTTTGGGCTTTGAGGTCTGGGGTCTGGGGCTTGAGTAGTCAAACGCAATGACGTCCGTCGAGCCGGCGTGGCGGAGATAGGTTTCGTTGAGCCGGGTCATTTGCGCCGCGGCCACCAAATTGACATCCAAACCGGCGGGAGCAATGTTCAGTTCGGCCAGCAGCAGCCGGGTGATTTCTTTCAGGAAACGCCGGTCGATTGTCCGGGTGCGCTGGCAGTTGGCGATGACGATGTCCATCGGCTCGGAGGGTGGAGGTCCGGGACGCCCTTATTTTTGGGGGCTCGCGGCATCCGCCCTCCCCGGGGTGGGGTTGCGATGCTCCTCGTAGGCGGCGATGATGCGCTGGACGAGCGGGTGGCGGACGACGTCGCGCTTGGAGAATTCGACGATGGCGATGCCCTCGGTGTTTTTCAAGGCGCGATGGGCTTCCAACAGGCCGGAGCTTTTGTGGGGCGGCAGGTCAATCTGGGTTTCGTCTCCGGTGATGACCGCCTTCGAGCCGTGGCCCAGGCGGGTGAGGAACATCAGCATCTGTTCGGTCGTGGAGTTCTGCGCCTCGTCGAGGATGATGAACGCGTTGTTCAGGGTGCGTCCGCGCATGTAGGCCAGCGGGGCGATTTCGATGGTGCCGCGCTCGGTGTGTTTCTGGATTTCCTCGACGGGCAGCATGTCGTGCAACGCGTCGTGGAGCGGCCGGAGATACGGGGTGATTTTCTCGTAGAGGTCGCCGGGTAAAAAGCCGAGCGCTTCGCCGGCCTCGACCGCCGGGCGGGTCAGAATGATCCGGGTGACTTTCCCGTCGCGCAACGCTGCCAGCGCCATGGCCACGGCGAGGTAGGTCTTGCCGGTGCCGGCCGGGCCGACGCCGAAAGTGATGTCGTACTTGCGGATGGCATCGAGGTATTTCTTCTGGCCGACCGTCTTGGCGGTCACGCCCGGCTTGCGGTCGTGCGTGAGGACCCGGTCGCTGACCAGGTCCTTGAGCGTCGAGGCGCCTTCGTTCTTGACGACACTCAACGCGTGGGTGAACTCGCGGTTGCGGACCGGGGAGCCGGCCTTGAGCAGGCTCTCCAGCGATACGAAGAGTTGCTTGGCGCGCTCGACGGCGTCGGGGGGGCCTTCGAGCTTGATCCAGCCGTCGCGGGCGGTGGCCTTGACGCCGAGCTGCTCCTCGACCGACTGCAGGTTGCGCGGCTCGTTATTGAAGAGTTGCTGCGCGAACCGCGCGTTTTCGAAATGGAGGGTTTCGGTAGCCACAATGGGAGTTTAGCCACAGATTTCCACAGATGAAATACAGATTTATTTGCTCATGCTTTTAACAATTTCCGAGAAGTAAAAATCTCTCAATTTGGCAACCGGGCAATGCGATTGGCTCTTGAACCCCTACCGCGGCGTTGATTGCGGGGAGCGCGACAATCGAAGTTGCGACAATTGTGGGAGCAGAAAACATGCGTTTCATCTGTGCTCAATCCGTGTCCGTCTGTGGCCGAAAATCATTTTGCCAGTTCCGCGCGCAGTTTGGCGGCCACATCGTCCAGCGCTTGCGGCAGGACGGTGGTGTTGGCCAGCACGGGCATGAAATTCGTGTCGCCGTTCCAGCGCGGCACGACGTGAATATGCAGATGTTCGGCGATGCCAGCGCCGGCGACCTTGCCCAGGTTGATACCGACGTTGAAGCCGTCCGGCTTCATGATTTGCGTCAGGGCGTTGAGACAACGGCGGGTGAGCTGCCACAAATCCGCCAGTTCCCCGTCCGTCAGGCCGTTCAAATCCGGAACCTGTTTGTAGGGGACGATCAGCAGATGGCCGCCGTTGTAGGGATAGGTGTTGAGCAGGGCGAAACAGGTGCGGTCGCGGGCGATGACGCGATGGGCGATGTCGTCGCTGGACTGGGCGATGCGGGTAAACAGGCTGGCGTCGAGCGGCGGCTTGGGCGACAGGATGTATTCAATGCGCCACGGCGCGTGGAGCGTTTCCATGGCAACAGGGTAGCGACAACGGCCGCGAAAGTCAAAGCCAGGCGGGCATCAGGTCATCGCCGGTGTTGGAACCAATACTTCATTAATGAGATCAACCCGGAAAATTTATAAGTCGGGTCCAAGTATTTCTCGATGACGTAAAACGCGAAATAGTAAAACCGGCAGAAACTCCAGATGGCCAGCAGCAGCAACGCGGCGGTTTTCCAGCCGGGATTGTCGGCGAAAAGCAAAACGGCGGCCATCAGGCCGATCAGCAGGAAAAGCAGGCCCTTGACTTTAATCCAGGTCGAATTAGTGAGGTCTTGCATAATAAAATCCTCCTCGTCCTTCGTTCTCGTCCTCGTCATCGAAAACCAAGGACGAGGAGGAGGGCGGGGACGGTTATTCAAGTGAACAAACTCGAAATTGCCGCCGCCGCCCGGGTCGAGGCGCCGGGTCCGCCCAAGGTCGAGATGACGTGGGCCAACTGTTCTTTGATTTGGGCGCGGCGCGGCTCGTTTTGCAGCAGGTCCAGCGCGGCGGCGGCAAGGTTTTCCGCCGTGGCGGCGTCTTGGACGAATTCGGGATAAACGGCCACGCCCGCCAGCAGGTTCGGCATGGTGAGCGATTTCACCGTCACGATTCGCTTGGCAATCTGATAAGTGAGCCACGAGGTTTTGTAGAGAGTCACCGCCGGCACACCGAAGAACGCGCATTCCATGGTCACCGTGCCGGTGGAGGCGATGGCGGCGTCGGCTTGTGCCAGAGCCTCCGGGAGTTTGCCGGTCTGGATTTTTATGCTGTCGGGAACAGCAAATGACTTTGCCAGTTGAGCCAGCTCATTGTTGGGCAGCACCAGGCTGGCCTGCGCCTCCGGCAGTTTGGATTGAACGGACTTGAATGCCTCCAGCATCACCGGCAAATGCCGCTGCAACTCGCTTTCCCGGCTGCCGGGCAATAATAAAACCGTCGGCGTGGAATTTGGGGCATAGGATTTTGGACTTTGAGCTTTGGACTCCTGAAACCGTTCCAGCATGGGGTGCCCGACGAATTCCACGCGCAACTTGGGCACGCGTTTGGCGTACCAGTCCTTCTCGAACGGAAAAATGCTCAGAAGCAAATCATAATCCTTTTGCAGGCGTTTCGCGCGGCCGGGGCGCGAGGCCCAGACCTGGGGCGAGACGTATTGGATGATCTTGGGTTTCCAGGGCGGCGCGGCCGACCGATAGCGGCGGGCGAGCTTTTTCACGGCGTGGCCGAAGCGGAGGTTGAACCCGCCGTAGTCCACGCCGATGACCGCGTCGGGTTTTTGCTTTTCCGCCAGCTCGAGCAACTGGTTGAACAGCCGGCGGTACTCGGAAAAATTCTTCAACACTTCGGAGATGCCGATGACCGAGTGCTGGGTGAGATCAAACGCCAGGTGGACGCCGGCGACTTTCATTTTGGTTCCGCCCGCGCCAATAAAGCGGGCCTCCGGCCACTGCTGGCGCAGGGCCAGCACCAGTTCCGCCGCGAGCAAATCGCCGCTCGCTTCGCCGGCAATCAACATGAAGGTTTTCGAGGTCACGGCTGGGTTTCAAGCCTTCAGGTTCTGGATCTGCCGCGTGATTTCAAACGCCAGGTCCAGGGCGCGCTTGGCGGATTCGCCGCTGACCATCGGGGTCTGCTTTTCGCGGACGCATTCGACGAAATGCTGCAATTCCAGCTTGAGCGGCTCCTCCTTGGCAATCGGCACCGGCTCGCGCACGATCTTTTTGCCGGCGAATTCGCTGACGATGGCCGAGTCCTTGCCGATGCCGAGCTTGGCCACGAGCACCTTCTTCAGCTTGGAGCTTTCCGGCTCGTTGTCGCGGGCGATGCGGTAGATGAAGCCTTCCTGCACCCGGTAATCGAGCGAGATGTAACACGGATTGTCCGGGCCGCTGAACACGCGGATTTTCCGCATCCGCTCCGGGCTGATGCGGCTGACGGTGAGGTTGGCGATGCAGCCGTTGGCGAAGCGCAGCCGGGCGTTGGCGATGTCCTCGCTTTTGCTCAGCACGGGGATGCCCACGGCGTCCACGCTCGTCACCGGCGATTTCACAAAGGCGAGCACGACGTCAAGGTCGTGAATCATCAAATCGAGCACGGCGCCGATGTCGGTGGAGCGGGCGGGATAGGGCGACAGCCGGTGGCATTCGATGAAGCGCGGCTGGGTGGCGACGGTTTCGAGATACCTGAACACCGGATTGAATCGCTCGACGTGGCCGACCTGGAGCACGCAATTCTTTTGCTGAGCGAGCTGGACTAGTTCGGCGGCTTCGGCGGTGTCGTCGGTCATCGGTTTTTCGACCAAGACATGTTTGCCCTGCGCCAGCAGCGCTTTGGCGAGTTCGAAGTGGGTGGTGGTGGGGGTGACGATATTCAGCGCGTCACTGGCGGCGGCGGCTTCGGCGGCGGAACTGAAGACGCGGGCGTTGTACTTCGCGGCGATTTTCCGGGCGGTTTCGGCATTCGTGTCGCAAATGCCGGCGAATTCCACCTGGCCGGCCGCGGCAATTTCCGAATAGATGCGAACGTGATGTTGACCCAGCGAGCCCGCGCCGAGGACGGCGACTTTGACCTTTGATGCCATGGCGGAAGCTTAAAGTTCAAGGTTCCAGGTTCAAAGTTCAAAGTTTTCTTTCATGTCTGAATTTGGCTGCTGTGGTGTCGGCGTTCTGCGCTGATTTCGAGCCGGAGGCCCGACTCCACATCAACTTTGGACTTTAAATTTTGAACGTTGGGCTCATAAACTCTTCCCGTGCTCGCTTACACCATGATTGTCGTGGCGGCGTACCTCCTGGGCTCAATTCCCACGGGATACCTCGTGGCGCGGGCGAAGGGTATTGATATCCGGCAGGTCGGCAGCGGCAACATCGGGGCCACAAACGTGTTCCGCATGCTGGGCAAACCGGCGGGCATCCTGGTGCTGGTGGTGGATGGGTTAAAGGGTTACGCGGCGTGCGCCTGGCTCTGCGACGGGCTATTGCCGGTTTCGGGGGTGGCGGCGGCGGAGGCGGAGCCATACCGGATCCTGGCGGGCATTGCGGCGGTGCTCGGCCACAATTACACCTGTTGGCTGAAGTTCAAGGGCGGCAAGGGCATCGCGACCAGCGCGGGGGTTTACTTTGCCTTGGCGCCACTGGCGGCGGGCATCGCCGTGGCGGCCTTCGTCCTGGCGTTGCTGCTGACCCGCTACGTTTCCGTCGGCTCCATCGCGGCCTCCATCGCCCTGCCCACCGCAGTCTGGTGCCTGCCCCACAGCAATTTGTTCCTCGGGCTGGTCACAACTGCCCTGGGAGTGATGGCCATTTACAAACATCGTTCCAATATCAAGCGGCTGCTGGCCGGAACGGAAAGCCGGCTGGGCCGCCCGCCGGGAATCCAGGAGGGGGCCAAATGAAAATTGCGGTGCTGGGCGCCGGCGCATGGGGCACGGCGCTGGCCAAAGTGCTCTGCGAGAACGGCAACGCCGTGACGCTCTGGGACATCGACGGCGAAACACTGGAAGAGCTGCGGCACGGCCGCAGCGAACGGTATTTGCCGGGCGTCAAACTGCCAACTGCCTGGAATGCGGAAACTGACCTCGCCAAAGCCGTCGGCGGAGCCGAATGCATTGTGCTGGCCATTCCGTCGCAGTCCTTCCGCCAGGCCGCGATGAACCTGAAAGGACATCCGGCCATTCTGGTGAGCGTCACCAAAGGCATCGAATTCGAAACGGGCGAGACCATGAGCCGGATCCTGCGCGAGCAGGCCCCGGCCAATCGCGTGGCGGCGCTCTCCGGGCCGAGTTTTGCCCGCGAAGTCGCGCTGGGGATTCCCACCACGGTGGTTTGCGCCAGCGAAAACGACGGCACGGCGCGCACGGTGCAGGGATTGTTCCATCGCCCGGAATTCCGCATTTATCGCAGCACAGACCTCCTGGGCGTCGAATACGGCGGCGCGCTGAAAAACATCATCGCCATAGCGGCGGGGGTGAGTGATGGCTTGGGATATGGCGACAACACCAAGGCCGGCTTGGTGACGCGAGCCCTGGCCGAGATGCGGCGCCTGGGCGTGGCCTGTGGCGCGCAGGCGGAGACGTTTGCCGGGCTGAGCGGCTTGGGCGATCTGATGCTGACGTGCTTTTCGCGCCAGAGCCGCAACCGCGACCTGGGCGAGCGCCTCGGCCGGGGCGAAACGATGGCGGCCATCCAGAATTCCCACCCCAAGCTGGCCGAAGGGTACCCGACGGCGCGGTCAGCGCACCGGCTGGCCCGGGAGAAAAACGTGCCGACCCCGATCATCGACGAGGTTTACAAGCTGCTGTACGACGGCAAGGGGCCGAAGCAAGCGGTGCGGGATTTGATTTCGCGGGCGTTCAAAGCCGAGGATTGATTCCAGTGCGGAACGCGGAGTGCGGAGTGCGGAATTTATAAATTCGGAACGCGGGGTTCGGAATGCGGAATGAGGCGGAGCAGTTCGAAGTTCGGAGTGCGGAGTTCGGAATACGGTATGAAGGCAAAAAGGTAGATTTGGCTGAATTGCAGCGCCAGGAAACCGAGGGCGGAATCTGAGCAATGAAAATCTGAAGCTTCGGACCAAACAGTTCGCTTTGCGGGTCATCAAACTGTTTGAGTGCCTGCCGCGTGATGTGACATCAAGTGTTCTCGGCAGACAATTACTGCGGGCTGCCACTTCCGTGGGAGCGAATTATCGCGCGGCTTGCCGCAGTAAATCCGCAGCGGACTTCATTGCGAAAATGGGCACGGTGGAGGAGGAAGCGGACGAATCGGGTTATTGGATGGAATTGTTGGTGGACTCCGGCAAAGTGAAATTGGAGAAAATTTCCGCGTTGATGCAGGAAGCCGGCGAGTTAACTGCCATTGCCGTGGCTTCAATCAACACTGCCCGAAAATCCGCGACCCGGCGATAATTTGCCGTTTCACTCCGCATTCCGCACTCCGAACTCCGCACTTAGGTCGTTGCTTCCCGGATCAATTTCATCAAATCCGCGTAGGTTTCCACCGCGGGAAAGTCGGGGAATTGCTGTTTAACATTGTCGGGCGCGCGGAACAGGATCCCCTCATTCGCTTCGGTGAGCATGGCGATGTCGTTGAACGAGTCGCCGCCCGAGATGACGTAATAATTCATGCGCTTGAAGGCGGCCACGGCTTCGCGCTTCTGCTCCCGGATGCGCAACTGGTAATCCACAATATGGTCGTTCTCAACCACCAGCCGGTGGCACAGGAGCGTCGGCCAGTTGAGCTGGCGGAGCAGGGGAACAGCGAATTGCTCAAAGGTGTCCGACAGGATGATGACCTGCACGAACGATCGCAGTTCATCGAGGAATTCCTTGCCGCCGGGCAACGGCTGCAGCGTGCCGATGACGTTCTGGATGTCGGACAGCTTCAAACCATGCTGGTCCAGGATGGCGAGGCGACCGCGCATGAGCTTGTCGTAATCCGGCTCGTCACGCGTGGTGCGGCGCAATTCCGGGATGCCGGTCTTTTCGGCCACGGCGATCCAGATTTCCGGCGTCAACACGCCTTCCATGTCCAGGGTCACGATGGATTGTTTCACGGCGCGGAGTTTTGCAGAAGGCCTGTGGTGTGTCCAGCTTCCCCGGGGTTAACGCAGCTCCGGGTGCGCGGCAAGGATTTTATCCAGTTCGCTTTGCGCTTCGGAAAAATCGGGCTTGAGCCGGAGCGCTTCGCGGAAATGCTGAACGGCCTCGGCCGGCCGGTCCTGTTGCAGCAGCGCCTGGGCCAGACGGTAATGCGCCTTGGGTTCATCCGGTGCAAGTTGCAATTCCTTGGCAAATTGGCCGGCGGCTTCGGCGGGCTGATGGTTGTTGAGCAAGGCAAGTCCCAGGTTAAAACAAGCTTCGGCATTGGTGGGTTGCCGCCGGAAGACTTCCGTAAAATGGACGATGGCATCGTTGGTTTTTCCGAGTTGCAGGCAGGCCAGGGCCAGCCGGTTATGGGCGTCGGCATAACCAGGATCCAGCCGCAGGGTTTCGGTGAATTCAGCAAACGCTTCCTCACCATGGCCGGTGTCGGCCAGGGCGACGCCGAACGAATACCGCATTTTGGCAGTGTCCGGCGACAGCTTCACGGCGGCGGCGAGATGTTCGCTGGCTTTCTCCGGCCAGCCCCGCCGCAGGAGGGCCATGCCCAGGTTGTATTGCGACTCCGCAAAGCGCGGCTCGATCTGCACCGATTTGGAGTACATCAGGAAGGCATCGTCTTTTTGGCCGGCCAGTTCCAAAGCCGCGCCCAGCGAATTGTAAATGGTGTAATTGTCCGTGGTGACGGCGATGGTGTGCGACAGGAGCGCGAGGTTGTTTTGCCAGTAACCCAGTTGAATCCAGGTACAGACCAGGAAGCCGGCCAGCGCTGTGGCACCCGCCAGAGCTACCGCCGGCCGCCGGTGCGAGTGATCGTGCACAAAATCGTTCAAGCCCCAGGCCATGAGGATAAACAACCCAATGCTGGGAAGGTACAAGTAGCGGTCGGCGATGGATTGTGAGCCGACCTGCACGAGACCAATGGTAGGCACCAGAATTCCTAAAAACCAAAGCCAGCCAACCAGCGCGTAAGGATACCGCCGCACCCGCCACAGACATAATCCGGTCACAGTTGCCAGCATTAAAATCGCGCCGCTGATGGCGAGAAGCGAATGATGCGAATGATACGGATAAAGAACCGCCAGGTGAGTCGGCCAGACGCATTTCCCCAGGTAACGCACATAGGCCAGCGGGATGTTTTCCAGCCGCGACGACAGGGGCAGCGTTTCCGTTGACAATACCGCACCGCCGGTCCGCTGCACCAGAAAGGTGACAATGCTTCCCGCCAGCGCCAGGGCGAAGAAAGGCAGTTTTTCCAGGATCAAACAGGCCCCGGATCGGATAAAGGATTGAGGGTTGAGGGTTGAGAATTGAGGGTTGGCCTGCGATCCATCAGGGTTGTGGTCGGGTGCCTCGCGGCTCATTTTGAATTCCGCGCTCCGCATTCCGCATGCCGCAATCCTCCCCAGCGGCCAATAATCCAGCAGCAACAGCACAAACGGCAGCGTCACGGCCATCGGCTTGGACATCAGGGCGCAGGCAAAGGCCAGCAGGCTCAAGCCGTAGTAGAACTTGGAATTTGAACTTTGGGTTTTGGACTTTTCCGCAAAGCGTGTGTAGGCCAGCAGCGTCAGCATCCAGAAAAAGGCGCACAGGACATCCTTGCGTTCCGAGGCCCAGGCGACCGATTCGACGTGGGTCGGGTGCCAGGCGAAGAGAGCGGCGACGAAAGCGCTGCGCCAGATGGTCCCGGTCAATCGGCTCAGCCAGAGAAACAGCAGCAGCGCATTGGCAACATGCAACAGCAAGTTCGTGAGATGATGACCAGCCGGATGCAGTCCGTAGAGCTGGCAGTCCAGCATGTGTGAAATCCAAGTGAGCGGATGCCAGTTGGCTGCATACCCGCTTTGAAAAGCCCAAATCGTGCCGGACCAGGTCAGGCCGCGGGTGACGTGCTGGTTGCCGACCACGTAAGCATCATCATCGAAACAGATGAAGCCATGTTGTAACATCGGCCAGTACACACCCGCTGTCGCCACCAAAAGCACCAGACAGATTGCCATCCGAAGCTGGTTACGCGTGAGATGAGCCGTGGTCATGGGCTGGGATTGTTTCCAAGGTCAGGGCGCTTCCCAGGCAGGCTTGCCCGCCTGGTATAATTTCAGCAACGCCTCAGCCTGGGCGACGATGTTCGTTTCCCCGGCGGTGGCGGCCAGGTCGCGCGCTTTTTGGACAGCCGCCACGGCCTCGGAAAACCGGCCGGTCGCGGCGTAGGCGGCCGAGAGGGTGATCAGCAGGGCGGCTTGCCGGTGTTGTGTCAGTTCGCAGGCGCGCTCAGCCAGTCGTACGGCTTCGGGACCGGAGCGCAACTTCGGGTCGTCAGCCGTGGCCAGGATCCACGCGAGATCGTTGAGGGCGCCGGGAAAATCCGGTCTGGCCGCCAGCGCAGCCCGGAACCGGTCCGCGGCATCCGCCGGGCTGCCGTAGCTTCGCAGGAACAGGCCGAAATCGTACTGCACATCCGGATCGCGGGGCAGGAGGCGGGCGGCAAGCGCGAGGTGATTCGACGCTTCAGCCGGCCGGCCGCCGGCCAGCAGCAGCAGCCCCAGTTTGGACTGGGCCAGGGGATAATCCGGCTCGATGCGCACCGCATCGGCATAGAGCGCGAGTGCTTCCCGGGAATGGCCGCCGTTTTCCAGCGCTTCGCCCAGGCAGACCTCCGCGGCATAATTCTCGGTGGTCACCGAGACGGTGTGCAGAAAGAGTTTCACGCTGTTTTGCCAATAGCGGATTTGGAGGGAGGTGACGGCCAGGCAGCCCGCGAGCACAACGGCGCCCAGGACCGCCAGTAATTTGCCCTGCCGCGGCTGGCGAAAAAGGTCGCCGGTGCTCCACACGACGGCGACAGACAGGCCGATGGCTGGCAGGTAAAGATAGCGATCGGCCATGGATTGGACGCCGACCTGGACGATCCCGATGACCGGAACGAGCGTTCCCAGGAACCAGAACCAACCCGTGAACAAGTAGGGGTTGTCCTTCGCGCGCCCGAGGCTCAACGCCGTCCAGAACGACAGCAGCAGGGCCGAACCCAGCGTCAGCAGCAGCGGCCAATGGTGCGGATGCGGGTAAATCAGGGCGAGGTTTACCGGCCAGAACGTCTTGGAGATGTAACCCAGGTAAGCCGCCAGCGCATTGGCGACGCGGGCCGTGAGCGGGAGGTTCTCCAGCGACCAGAACGCGCCGCCGGTTCTTTGCACGACAAAGGTGACCACGCTCGCTGCCAACGCCAGCGCGAAGAATGGCACCTTTTCCCCCAGCAACCTCCGGAGATTCGCCCGGCGCCAACTGTAATCCGGAATTCGCTGCAAGGGCCAATAATCCAGCAACAGCAACACGAATGGCAGCGTCACCACCATCGGCTTGGACATCAAGCCGCAGGCAAAGGCCAGCAGGCTCAAGCCATAGTAAACTCTGGACTTTGTGTCTTTGACTTTGGACTGTTCCGTGTAGCCCGTGTAAGCCAGCAGCGTCAGCATCCAGAAAAAGGCGCTCAATACGTCTTTGCGCTCGGCGGCCCAGGCCACGGATTCGACGTGAGTTGGATGCCAGGCGAACAGGGCGGCCACAAAAGCGCTGCGCCAGACGGCGCCGGTGGCCTGGTTCAGCCACGCAAACAACAGCACGGTGTTGGCGACATGGAACAATAGATTGGTAAAATGATGGCCGGCGGGCGAGAGGCCGAACCACTGGCAGTCGAGCATGTGCGAAAGCCAGGTCAGGGGGTGCCAGTTGGCGGCGTACGTGCTTTGAAAAGCCCAAGTCAGGCCCGACCAGGTCAGACCGGCATTCACGTGCGAATTGGCGGCAATGTACCCTTCGTCGTCATAGGCGATAAATCCATGGCGCAGCATCGGCCAGTACAGCACCGCCGTGAGCACGGCCAGGAACAGAGCGATGACGGCGGAGAGGCGAGTTCCGGTCAGTTTGGCCATGGGCATAAGGGCAAAGGTCCAGGATCAGAATTTTACCAGTTCACGTTTGCGTTGGTCGAAACGGCAGCGTTCGGTGTACCCCACGCCGCGGGCAAGCCGGACGGCTTCGGCAAAATTCATTCCCACTTCGCCGGGTGCATGGGCGTCCGAGCCGAATGTGATGGGCACCCCTTTCCGGCAGGCGAGTTCCAAGATCGAGCGGCTCGGATAAATTTCCCGGCAATCCTTGCGCAGTCCGGCTGTGTTCAATTCGATGGCGCAACCGGTCTTTTTTGCGGCGGCCAAAAAGGTTTCGCCAAGCGCCGCCAGATTCGGCGGCGGACGATGCCCGAATTTTTTTGGCAGGTCGGCGTGGCCGATGATGTCAAAGAGGCCGCTGGCCGCGGCCAGCGTCAGCCGCTCGAAATAGGCGGCCCAAACGGCGTCCGCGCTTCGCTGCTTCCATTCGGAGAGTTTCTGCGGGTCGTCAATGGCCCAGGAATCGGAGACGTAGTGCACCGACCCGATGAAGTAATCCCAGGGATGGCGCGCGGCAAGCTGGCGGATCCAGTCCTCGCCGCCCGGGAGATAATCCACCTCGAGCGCCAGGCGAATGGTCAATTGGGGAAAATCCGCCTGCACGCGGCGGACCTGGGCGACGTAGTCATCGAGTTGCCGGTCATACATCCGCCAATTGTCGAAATCCTCGCGCGGCATGGGCGAATGGTCGGAGAAGCCGATTTCGGCAAGGCCGAGGGCGAGGGCGTGCCGGGCGTATTCGGCCGGTGGGCCGGAGGCGTGCCGGCACAGCGGCGTATGCATGTGGTAATCGGCGGGCCATTGCATGGCATTGAGTGTTGAGAGTTGAGAGTTGAGTGTCGAATAAAAAACATCTGCCGTTGTTGGACAATGCAACAAGAGCGGAACCCTCACGAGTTCCGCCCGGATGCGCAATTCCACGGGTGATAAAAAGGCGGACTAGATTCCACCATCTACGAACCAGCGATGGGTGCGTCCGTCGCGCTTAAGCGAGAGGTTGAATTTAACGATGCTGCCGTTCTTGAGCTTGATTTCATAGGGGACAAACTCGGCTCCACTGAGCAGCGAAAGGGCCGAAGTGAAATGGGTGCCGACGCTGATCACCGAAAGTCCGCCGAGATTTTGCTTTTCCCGGGCGGTGAGCGGGTCAAAGAATTTTGCCGCTTCCGTCCAGTCTTCCCGACCACAGGCTTCGAGCAAGGCACGGGCGGCCTGCTCCGATGTCATGGCGGCATATTTCTCATTATCGGGAAGCATCTGCATCTGGCCGGCCCAGACGACGTCCGCCGGCAGTTGTATTTGAAAGACGCCCGGGTCGATCGTCTGGTTGTAATCAATTTGATCCAACTCGAAAACCAACGTGTCACCCGACGCGGCGTGAAGATAAATCCTGGCGGATTCCAGCCGTTCGGTTAGATCGTCGAAAGTGTAGACGCGCCGGGTGTCGGCCGTGGCAAAGAATTTGTTTTTGAGGTAATCGCCGGCAAGCAGGCCGGACCTGGCTTCGATGGTGATGACCGACTTCGGCTTTCCATCGGTTCCCTGCTCGTGGGTGAGCGTCACCGGCCAGCCGTGGGTTTTGATTGCGGCCAGTTCATTTTCGAGCGTTTTATTGAGGTCGGCCATCTCGTGCAACCATTGGGTGTCGAACGCACTGGACGACGGTTGCGGGAATTTTATCGCCTCGTCCGGCTTGATGAAGAGAAGGGTGGACTGCCCGTCCATGACGGCGATGCGCCCCGGTTTCTCGACCCGCCATTGCAGTTGCGGCTCGAATTTTTTCCAAAGTTCGATGGCACAAAACTCGCAGTCGGGATTGATGTTGCTGAAGTTTTCGGCCGGGGCCGTTCGCAGTTGGCCGCGAAGATGGATGCTGGTGAGCCGGGCGGCGGCCTGCGCGCCTTTTGTCATGACTTCGACGGCCGCGGCCTGGATTTTCGGAGTGCCGAGGAGGGTTGTCAAGGCGACAGCAGCCGCGCCCGCGGTTGCTCCCAGCCCCAATCCCCAACGATGCTTCATCAGCATGCTCATAATTGTATTCCTTTCCGGTTGTGACTGTGTTTGACGAACGCGCCGCATCACCGGTTCGACAATGGACACGTTGGTGGCGGCCTGGCCGCGGGCGACCAGCCGCTGTTGCAGGCCCGTGATCGTTTTAAATTCAGCCCGGCAATCCGGACAGGTGTGCAGGTGGGTCCGGCAGGCGAGCGCTTCCTCGCGGTCGAGCAACCTTTCCACGAAGGCGACCAGGTTTTCCCGGCATTCGGCGCAGTTCATGGCAGTTCTGTCTGGTTAATGGTTGATTCCGCGCGTTCGCGGGCTGCGAGTTCCTGACGCAACAGCGCGTAAGCTCGCGAAAGCGTTTTGGTGACCGTGCCCAGCGGTTGATCGAGGCGGGTGGCGGTCTCCTGGCAGGAGAGCCCCTCGTAATACCGCAGCAGAATCACCTGACGGTGCGATTCCGGCAGGACAGCGATGGCTTCTTCCAACGGATAATCTTCACCGTGGCCGGCGGCATCAACCGTCAATGACTCCGGGACTTCGCAATTCCGCCGGTCCCGCTCCCGGACGCGGAATTGTTCCTTAGCGACTCGCCCCGCGATGCCCAGCAGCCACGAGTAGAACGACTCCGGCTTCCGCAGCTTCTTCAGGGACAGAAACGCCCGCACGAACGATTCCTGCGCCACTTCCTCGACCTGTCGGCCATCCCGCAGCCGTCCCGCCAGATAGGCAAACAGCGGTTTCTGATAGCGGTCCACCAGCAGACGGAAATCCTCCTGATGTCCATCACGGCAACGCTCGACGTAGGCTCTGTCGGTTAAGTCCATGCTTTTCCCACTTAAACAAACTTTACCGTCATCCAATAGTGAGCCGGGGCGCCCTTTTGCGACAATAAACCGAACGAAATCCTGCAGCGGAAATCATACGACAAGATTCGTGTTTCAACTTGCGGGTTTCAAGTGTTGAATAAGGCCGATGACAGACCCAGGACCAGCCGCCACGCACCGGTTATTCATCGCCATTGCCCTGCCCCCGGTGGTGCAGGAAGAAATCATCTTGGTGCAGCGCGAGTTACAGCCGCTCGTACCGCGTGAAGTTGTGCGCTGGACTCGGCCGGACCAGTTTCACCTGACGCTCCGGTTCCTCGGGAACTTCCCGGTGCACGAGGTCGAAGGTCTGAAACGAGCCGTGGGTGACATTTGCCGGAATGCCTCGCCGCTCGGCTTGCAGGCCCGCGGCGTCGGGTTCTTCCCCCACGCTCGTTCGCCGCGGGTCGTCTGGGTGGGGGTTGATGACAGCGAGCGGCGGCTGCTGGGTTTGCAGAAACAAATTGAAACAGCGGTCAGCCCACTCAGTTCGGAGCCGGGTGAAAAAAATTTCGCTGGTCACGTCACCCTGGGCCGGTTGAAAAATCCCCGACCGTCCGACGTGCGGGATCTGGTCGTACGCGTCCAGGCGCTGGAAAGCCGGGCCTTCGGTAACTGGATGGCATCGGAGGTCGAGATCATCCGCAGCGAACTCTGCCCGGCCGGCGCCCGGTACACCTCGCTCGCGGCGTGCCGGCTGGCAGCGTCGCGGTCAGCACGCTGAAACTTTTTCCCGTCGGCTGACGTCTTACTGAATATATGCTTAAGCCTCTCGACAAGAGTCGCTGGAGCTTGGAGACGGCAGCGCATTTGTTGAACCGGGCCGGTTTCGGCGGCCCGCCCGCTGAGATTCGGAAGCTGGCCGGACTGGGGCCGGACCGGGCGGTCGCTTCGCTCATTGATTATGAGCGCATACCCGATTACACCCTCGCTCCGGATTGGGCCAAGCCGGATCCGGAGGAGGTGCTGCAACGGCGGGAGGCGGCGCGGGATGCCACGCCGGAGGAACGCAAGAAGCTGCAGCAAGAGGAGCAGCGGTTGCAGGGCCGGCACATGCTGGAACTGCGCCAGTGGTGGCTGAGCCGCATGGCCAGGGGACCGCGGCCGTTCCAGGAAAAAATGGTTTTGTTCTGGCATGGTCATTTTGCCACCAGCATCGAAAAGGTCCGCCAGGTGCCGAATGCCGCCTACCTGATGTGGCGCCAGAACGAACTGTTTCGCCGTCTGGCCACGGACAACTGGGAGCGCCTGTTGGTCGAGGCCGGCAAGGACCCGGCCATGCTGGTCTGGCTCGACCAGGCGCAAAGCCGCAAGGAGCATCCCAACGAAAATTACGCCCGCGAGGTGATGGAGTTGTTCACGCTGGGGGAAGGTCATTACACCGAAAAGGACGTCACCGAAGCCGCCCGGGCGCTGACCGGCTGGTCCTACGACCGGCGATACCAGAAGTATGTTTATCGTCCGGCCTTTCATGACGAGGGCCTCAAGACCGTTCTGGGCCGCACCGGGAATCTCAATGGCGACGACGTGATGGCGCAAATTGTTGCCCAGCCGCAGGCCGCCCAGTTCATCACGGCGAAACTGTGGAATTATTTCGCCGGCCAGTATCCGCCGGATGAATTGAACACCGCGCTGGCGGTGGTATTCCGCGAGTTCGGGAACAATTTCAAACCATTGCTGCGGGTGCTATTTCGCTGCGAGGAGTTCTATGCGCACGACATTGTCCGCAACCAGGTGAAAAGCCCGGTGCAATGGCTGGTCGGCAGCGTGCGCGTGCTGGAGTGCGACCTGCCGCCGGCCCCGGCCAGCTGGGGCATCACCCGCGGGCTCGGCCAGGACCTGTTCGCGCCGCCAAACGTGAAGGGCTGGGACGGCGGCACGACGTGGATCACCACCAACACGTTGCTGATGCGCTATAATCTCGCCCAGGCCATCGTGCAGGGAAACTACCGGATGTTCGGCGCCGGGGATTTCGCACGCAAACCCGGCGGGCAGGGCGGTGGGCCGCTTGCCCGGGAGCTGCAGGTTTTGCCACCGGCGCCGGTGGCTGTGGAAAAAATCCTCACGCCGGCGGAGCGCGCCACCCGGGAGCAACTGGTGGCGGCGCTCGAACGCCGCCTGTTGCAGTCGCCCCTCACCGGGGAGCAGGAGAAGGCCCTGCGCGATTTTCTGGCGTCAAAACCGGCATTAAGCGACGACGACGTGCGCGCGGCCATCCGGCTGGTCATGGCCACGCCGCAATATCAAGTGGCATAGAACGTGATGTGTGACGAGTGAGGAGTAATATGAAACGCGAAATCAGCCTTCAGACCCGCCGCGAATTTCTGCGGACCACGATGCTCGGCAGCGCACTTTCGTGGACGGTGCCGGTGTTCGTAGCCGATACGTTGGCCGCGCTGCAAAGCCAGGCCGCGGCGGCTGCAACGCCGGCCGTCACGGGCAAGGACGCCAACATTCTGGTGGTTCTGCAGATGGCCGGCGGCAATGATGGCCTCAATACCCTTGTGCCTTTTGCCAACGACTTTTATCACCGCGCGCGACCCAAGCTCGGGTTGTCGGCCGAGCACGTTCTGAAACTGAATGACCAGGTGGGGTTGCACGAGTCCCTGACCGGCCTCAAGGACCTTTACGATTCCGGTTGTCTCGCGGTCGTCCAGGGCGTCGGTTATCCCAATCCCAACCGCTCGCACTTCCGGTCCACTGAAATCTGGCAAACGGCCAGCGATTCCGGGCGGGTGGAGAAATATGGCTGGCTGGGCCGGTACTTTGACAACGCCTGTGCGGGCTGCGACCCGACCGTGGCGGTGACCATTGGCAGCCAGCTGCCGGAGGCGTTTTTTGCCAAAAACCCGAAAGGCATTTGTTTCACCAACCCAAACCAGTACCGCTTCCTCGCGGGCGACCCGGTCCGCGCCGGGGAAACGAACCTGACCGAGATGACGTACGAGCGGATGAACGCCGTGGAAATGGCCGCGGTCAGCGCCGACGAAAATTCCGGAGGCACGATCGGGTCGTTGCCCGCCGGCATGCCGATGCAGGGCGGGTCGGCGGCGGAGTTCATCGAGCGCACGGCGCTGGATGCCCAGGTCAGTTCCGACCAGGTGCGGAATATTGCCGCACGGTTTGAGAATCAAGCGACTTATCCGGTGTCGCCCCTCGGCAACGCGCTCAAGCTGGTCGCCAAACTCATCGGCGGCGGCCTGTCCACGCGAATATACTACGTGTCGCAGGGGGGATACGACACGCACACCAACCAGTTGGGCACGCAGCAGCGATTGCTCAAGGACTTGGGCGATTCCGTCCAGGCGTTGGTGACCGATCTGAAGGTGCAGGGCAACCTGTCGCGCGTGCTCGTGATGACGTTCAGCGAATTCGGGCGGCGGGTGGCCGAGAACGCCAACGGCGGGACCGATCATGGAGCTGCTGCGCCACTCTTTGTGGTGGGAGGCAAGGTCAAAGCCGGTTTGCTGGGAACCTATCCCGGCCTGGCGCCGCAGGATTTGTTTCAGGGTGACCTCCGGTATACAGTCGATTTCCGCTGCGTGTATGCCAGCATCCTGGAACAGTGGCTGAAAACCGTGAGCGCGCCGGTGCTGGGGCGTCGCTTCGAGCCATTGCCGGTCGTTTGAGGCCAACCTGCCTCCGGTGGGCCGTCAGGGGCGGCCCGATTTCTTTCATTCATCCTTCTTGCCATTGGTTCGGTTCTGACCTATACTTGGACAGGTCAGGAGTGTTTTAACTAACGGTGTGTACATTTTATGATTTCTAACGAACGACCTTCGCCTTACGGCCAGCGGCCTTATCACCAGTCGTATATGCAGCCCCGCCCGCCGGTTGTTGAAGACACACTCAAATCCGGCCAAGTGCAGATCGAGCGCAAAACGCTGGTCTTGACCCTCAAGGAAAATCCGCGAGGCCGTTTTCTGCGGATTACCGAGGAGGCCCGGGGTCATCGCAATGCCATTATCATCCCGGCGCCGGGGCTGGAGGAGTTCAAGAAGTTGCTCGACGAAATGGTGAAGGCTTCGAACGAGATCCCGATGAAAGCTCAGAACCCGCCGGAGGGCTGACCGGAGGAGGGTTAAGCGGGTCCGGTGGATGAGGCGGTCGCCGAGGGTGGTGCGGTGCTCTGGCGTATGATCAATTCGGCCGGGAGGCGTTTGGATTCTCCCCGCATACCGCGCAGCAGGTTCATCATCATCTCCACCGCGGCCAACCCCAGCCGGTACTTTGGCTGCCGGATGGTGGTGAGCGGGACGCGGTAATATTCCGCCGCCATGATATTGCCGCAACCCACCAGCGATACATCACCGGGAATTTTGAATCCCTGATTAAACAACGCCTCCGCGCAGCCGATGGCCACTTGGTCGCTCACCGCCTGGATGGCGGTGGCGGAGCAGGATTCGTTGAGCAGCTGTAGTCCGGCCTTGGTCCCGTCTTCGATGGTGCTGCCGGCGGCAAAAACCAGTTTGTCATCCACTTCAATCCCCGCCTCCCGCAGCGCGCGGCGGTAGCCTTCGAATCGTTCGTGGGCCCACGGTGCCACCGGCGGGCCGGTCAAGTAAGCGATGCGTTTGTGGCCGAGTTGCAGCAGATGTTGGGTTGCCGCGTAGCTCGCGCCGGGTTCATCGGCCTCCAGACTGAGGAAGGACTTGCAGAACGGGGCCGGCGGGCCGAGCAGGACGGTGGGAATCTGGCGGGCCAGCACCTCCTGGTAAATGCGCGCGTCGGCCTCAAACCGGTAAACCGGCGTGATGAACAGCCCATCCACGCGCCGGGACAGCAGCCGCCGGAGACAGGCCTCCTCGCGTTCCGCCAGGTTCAGGGTATGGCCGAGCACAAGGTCGTAGCCCAGCTCGTGCACGCGCTCTTCGATGGCCGAGACGATGCGGGCGAAAGCCGGATTCATCGTGGTCGGCACAACCAGACCGAGCAGTTTCGTCGTGCGGGTGCGCAGTCCCTGGGCGGATGAATCGGGCACGTAGCCCATTTGATGGGCCAGCGCCTTGATGCGGCTCTTCGTCGCCGCCGACACGTCCGGTTCGTCGCGTAACGCCTTCGAGACGGTCATTACCGACACTCCGGCCTGTCGGGCTATGTCCTTAAGCCGGACCATGGTCCAAACGTAGATCGATGTACGTAAAATGCAGAAAAAGGGCCATCGGACTCAAATTAAATCTGCTCGGCATTCTGCCTTCATCCATCTGGCGCTATAAATACGCTCCGCGCCAGTGCAACTTGCGGCGCAACGCCTCCAGAAACGAACTGTCGGCAAGATGCATGAGCCGGACCGCACCCCGGCTCCGGCGAATCGCCACTTCGTCCCCCGCGCCCAGCTCGGCCACGAACTGGCCGTCCGCGCTCAGGATGATTGGGTGCGGCGTGCTGGCGGCTTTGACACGGATGGTGGAGGCCAGGGGCAGGATGATGGAACGATTCGACAAGGCGTGCGGGCAAATCGGGGTCAAGGCAAACACGTCGGCCGTGGGCAGCACGATGGCGCCGCCGGCGGCCAGCGAATAGGCGGTGGAACCGGTCGGCGAACTGATGATCAGGCCGTCGCAGCGATACCGCGTGACCAGTTCATTGTCCACCGTCACATCCAGGCTGATGAGCCGGGATACGGCGCCGCGGCTGATGACCATGTCGTTGAGCGCGGTTTCCCGGATTTTCCGGCCACGGCAGGCGCCGGTGACTTCGATCAAGGCGCGGGAATCGAAGTTAAATTCGCCGCGCCAGACCCGCCCCAGGGCCCGGACCATTTCGTCTGACGGGACAGCGGTAAGAAAGCCAAGGCCGCCGACATTGATCCCCAGCATGGGGGTGGCCGAGCCGGCAATCTCACGGGCGACATGCAGCATCGTGCCGTCGCCGCCGAACACGACCAACAGGTCCACCGCCCGCGCCAGCGTGGCGGCATCTTCAAACACGGGACATTTCAATCCCGCGAGCCGGGCGGTGTCGGCGTCACACCACACCTTCCGCCGGGCGCGCTGGATGAGGCGCGCCGCCTGGCGCACGCTGTGCACGCCAGCGGCCTTTTCGGAATTGCCGATCAGTCCAACGCGCTTGATTTTGTCAGCCTGTTTTTTCAATCAATGCCAGAAATTCCTTGTTGCCGGCCGGGCCGGACAACGGTGATTCCACAACTCCGCGCCAGCGCACCCCGGTTTGGGCGCTGACAAATTGCCGCAATTCGTCCACCACGCGTTCATGCACGGCCGGGTCGCGAATGACCCCACGGCCCCGGTCAGCTTCGGCCTTGCCGGCCTCAAATTGCGGTTTGATGAGCGCGATGATCCTGCCATCGGGCCGCAACAAATCAATGGCAGCCGGCAGAATGTTTCGCAACGAAATAAACGAACAATCAATCACCGCCAGATCGGCGGGGACAAACGACGAGGGCATTTGCCTGGCCGTCAGGTGCCGGGCGTTGGTCTGCTCCATGACGGATACGCGGGGATCCTGGCGAAGTTTCCAGGCGAGCTGACCGCGTCCGACATCCACGGCATACACCCGGGCAGCACCGTGCTGAAGCAGGCAATCGGTGAATCCGCCGGTGGACGCGCCGAGATCGAGCGCGGCGCAGCCGGCGACGTCGAGTTGAAAATGGCGCAGGGCATGTTCCAGCTTGTGGCCGCCGCGGCTGACGTACTTTTCGCCGGACTCGAGCGTGAGGTGGTCGGCGGGTTTGACGGAGTCGCTCGGTTTATGAGCGGACTGGTGATTGATGCGGACCTGGCCGGCGAGGATGGCGCGTTTGGCGCGTTCCCGGCTTGCGCAAAGGCCGCGTTCAACCAGGGCCTGGTCGAGGCGAGTCATCGGACGACCCGGGAAATTAAACGATGGGCGCGCCGATTACAAGCGGTTGCCGCTGGTGTAGACGCGGTTCTGGACTTCGCGATAGCTGTGCAGGAACAGATCGTTGTCGGCCACGGCCTTCTCCACGAGCTGTTTGAGCAGGAACATTTCGGAGCTGTTGATGACGGCGTGGACGCTTTGTTTGAAGGCTTCCATGGGCGTGAAGGTCTGGAAGGAATCGCCCAGCAGGATGATGGTCGCATGGCGGCGCTGGTTGACGGGCATGGTTTGCAGCGCCTTGAGCGTGAGATTTTCCTCGATGGTGTTCGCGGCGAAGAGTTCCTCGACGACAACAACCTGGTAATGCGCCTGGCCGAAGCGGACCAGGAAATCACTGTGGGTGGCAGCGGTGTGGACCTTGTAACCCAATTCGCGCAGGGCGCTTTTGGCCGTCTCCAGCCATTCCGGCGTGGAGAAGGCAATCAAGGCCGGCTTGTCCTCGGTGCTGACGAATTCGAATGAGCCATTCATAGTTATTTGATTTTGAGGACGGGTGGCGCCGCGCCGCCGCCAACGGGCGACGTCTTCATGCGCAACGAACCCATGGTGGTGGTCATTTCACCGCGGGATTTCTTGAGGTTATCAATGCCGCGGGAGATGACGCTGCGTTTACTGCAATAGAGCACGGCAGTTTCCTCGGTGATCAGGCCCTGCTCGAAGGCTTCAATGCAGGCGTGGTCGAAAGTTCGCCAGCCGAACGGATAGCTGGCTTCGATGATGTCGTAAAACGTCTTGCCTTCACTTTCGCCCAGGCGGATGGCCTCTTGGGTGCGCAGGTTGGCACCCATGATTTCCAGCAGCGCGTACCGGGCGCCGCCGACCTTGGGCACGAGCCGCTGGCTGATGACCCAGCGCAGAGCGTCGGCCAGGCGCACGCGCACCTGTTCCTGCTCTTCCGGCTCGAACATGCCGAGGATGCGGTTGACGGTTTCACCGGCATTGATGGTATGCAAAGTACTGAGCACGAGGTGACCGGTCTCCGCCGCGCTTAACGCAATCTTGACCGTCTCCTGGTCGCGCATTTCGCCGACGAGAATGACCTTGGGGGCCTGGCGCAAGGCAGCCCGCAGACCGTTGACATAGGAATCGAAATCAATGCCCAATTCGCGCTGGTTGAAGGTGGCGTGCCTGTGCGTATGCACATATTCCACCGGGTCCTCCAGCGTGACGATGTGAAAGGGTTTGGATTCGTTGATTTCGTTCAAGATGGCAGCCAGGGTGGTGGACTTGCCGGACCCGGTAGCGCCGGTGACGAGAATCAGGCCGGTTTTTTCCTTCGGGATCTCTTTGAAGATGGGGGGAAACTTCAGTTTGTCCAGCGTGGGGATGGCCGCATTTAATTGGCGGCAAACAATCGAATAATTTCCCCGCTGGGCGAAAACGTTGACACGAAATCGGGCCTTGTCCTGGAGCGCGTAAGACGCATCACAGGAGCCGTGGCGGAGCAGGTCTTCGATCTGCCAAAGATTATCGCCGATGATGTTCAACGCAATCATCTCGGTCTGGTACGGAGTGAGCTTTTCGATGGGCGGATCGAGAACCACCGGCTTGAGCTCGCCGTAGGCCTCCACTTGCGGCGGGCGATCCACCGTGAACAGCAAATCGGAAATTTCCGGCTGCGAAGCCAGCATTTCCGTCAAAATTTGGTCCAACTCGGGTCGGCGCATAAATCAGGTCGGTCAAGCGTCATCTTCGTCCGGCGGATGGGCGAGCAGGGAGCGGAATTTCTTCTTGTCGAGCGCCTTGTCGTACGCCTCCTCCGGCGCAATCCGTTTCATGCGCACGTGCTCCATGATGTGGTCATCCAGCGGCTGGTTGCCGTACTTCTTGCCCACCTGGATCATGCCGGGCAACTGGTGGGTTTTGCCTTCGCGAACGAGGTTGGCGACGGCGGTGTTGAAGACCAGGATTTCGAACGCCGCAATGCGGCCCTTCTTGTCGGTGCGTTTGAACAATGTCTGGGCGACAACGCCCTTCAAGGCCTCGGACAGCGTCTGGCGAATTTTATTCTGCTGGTCGGCCGGAAAGACGTCGATGATGCGGTCCACGGTCTTGGATGCGCTTTGGGTGTGCAGGGTGCCAAAGACCAGGTGGCCGGTCGCGGCGGCGGTGATGGCCAGCTCAATCGTTTCCAGGTCGCGCATTTCGCCGACCAGGATGATGTCCGGGTCCTCGCGGAGGGCGCCGCGCAAGGCCGCGGCGAACGATTTGGTGTGAACGCCGACTTCCCGGTGGTTGACGAGGCAGTTTTTGCTTTCGTGAACAAATTCAATCGGATCCTCGACCGTGATGATGTGGTCTTTGCGATTCTTGTTCGCATAATCCACCATGGCGGCGAGCGTGGTGGACTTGCCGGAGCCCGTCGGCCCGGTCACCACGACCAATCCACGGTTGAGCATGGAAAACTTCTTGAGCACCGTCGGTAGCGGCGCTTCAATCTTTTCAAAGTCTTCGAACGAGAGCACCCGGCTGGGAATCTGGCGGAACGCCGCGGCAATGCCGTTCTTTTCGTTGTAGAAATTGACGCGGAAGCGGGAGATGTTCGGAATTTCGTAACCGAAGTCAACGTCGCCGGATTCTTCAAACTGTTTGATTTTGTAATCCGGCGCCGTTTCGTAGAGCATCGACTTGAGCGTATCGTTTTCCAGGGGTGGAAAATCCACGCGCTGGAGTTCGCCGTTGATGCGTAACATGGGCGGGTTGCCGGAAGCCATGTGCAAGTCTGACGCTTTTTGTTCGAACATCAGGTTGAAAAACGCATCGATTTTAGCCATAAAACCTTTCTTTGACGTAAAATGTTAGCTAACGCCGCGCCAAATTTCCGGTCATGAGCCCGTTGATGGACATCCTGCGTCGCGAAATTGCCGAACGCGGAATCCTGTCCTTCGCACGGTTCATGGACCTTGTCCTCTACTGTCCCAAACATGGATATTACGAGAAAAATAGAGACAATCCGGGCCGGCGTGGCGACTTTTACACCAGCGCGGGCACCGGCGAACTCTTCGGCCAATTGCTGGCCTGGCAGTTTGCCGAATGGCTGGTAGAACTGCCGCGGGGGGCGGGGGGCGGGCAAATTGTTGAAGCCGGCGCCCACGACGGGAGGCTGGCGGGAGACATTTTAAGCTGGCTGCAAACCAACCGTCCGGGGCTGTTCGATCAGATGGAATACTGGATCATTGAGCCCTCGCCACAGCGCCAGGTCTGGCAGCAGGAAACACTCAAGCCATTCGGCACCCGCATCCGCTGGCGGGCGCGATTCGGTGACGTGTCCTCCTTCACTGGGTCGGCCGCGGATGCAAAGGCCCGGCGATTCCACGGCGTGATCTTCAGCAATGAACTGCTCGATGCCATGCCCGTCCATCGCTACGGCTGGGATGCCGCCAACAAAAATTGGTACGAGTGGGGCGTGGCGCTCGACGGCGAAAGATTTGTGTGGGCCAAAATCCGGAACCCGAAATTTAAAAACCAGAATCCCGAACTGGAGCCGGTCCTTCCTGATGGCTACACCATCGAAACTTGTCCGGCGGCAGAAGCCTGGTGGCAGGCAGCGGCTGGCGCTCTGGGTCGGGGAAAACTGATGACCATTGATTACGGTCTGGCGGCCGACGAATTGTTTTCGCCCGCCCGGCTGCGAGGGACGGTGCGGGCGTATTTCCGGCACCAGGCCAGCGACGATTTGCTGGCCCGGGTTGGGGAACAGGATCTGACGGCCCACGTCAATTTCCCGGCCATCCGGAAAACCGGTGAAGCCGCCGGACTGAGCACGGAGAGTTTTCAAACGCAAGCCCAGTTCCTGACACAAATTTTGGCGAAGGCGGCAAAAAGCGGGTCCCTGGGCGAATGGGGTTCAACCTTGGCGCGTCAGTTTCAGACGCTCACTCATCCGGAGCATCTGGGTCGCGCTTTCCGGGTGTTGATCCAAGCCCGATGAGCTCCAGCCGCTGGCGAGGATCGATTGCCGCAGCCAGATGCGATGACTACTCGGCCGGATTCAGCTCATAATTCAAAACCGACAGGCAATAGATGGCCGCGGTTTCCACCCGCAGGACCAGCCGCCCCAGTGAAACCGGATGCGCTCCCGCGGCCTGGATTAATTTCAATTCTTCGATCGTGAAATCGCCCTCCGGCCCGATCCAGACCCCCGCGCTGCGCGGTTGGCGCCGGTGTTGCGCCTGAAAGGCCTGAATGCACTCCCGGGGATGATGCCGGTCCGGCTGTAACGAACCAACCAGCGCCAGGTCAAATGTCTCCTTCCGCTGCAGAAAATTGTCGATGGTTGCAGGGGGTTCAATTTGCGGCAGCCAGGTGGCGCCACATTGCTTGACGGCTTCAATGGCCACCTGCTGCCATTTCTGCCCTTTCGCGATGGCTTCGCGGTCGTCGAGCCGGATGACGACTCGACGGGTCAACAGCGGCACGACGCGGCGGGCACCCAGTTCGACCGCTTTTTGAATGATGTCCTCGATGATCCGGCCCTTGGGCACGGCCTGGAGCAGCGTGATGGAGCAGGGCGGGGGCGGGACAGAAATTGTTTTCGTTACCTGCAAGTCCAGCGACGATTGGGAACGCCCGGTGATTTCGCAGACAAATTCACGACCCGCGCCGTCGAGCACCGACACCGCGTCTCCGCGCTTGACGCGCAGGACGTGCAACGCGTGGTGTGCCTCGCGGCCGTCGAGCCGGAGCGCAGCTTCGCCGCACTGTTTGGGCGGCAGATAAAAGCGATGCATTGGGCGAATGTTCGAAGGCAGCGCGAGCCGCCATGCTTGTTCAGCCAGTCCGGTCAAACACACGTCATTTTATTTCCGGCCGCCTTCATCGGAACAATTTCTTCGCCTTTTCGAAAAAGCTTTTGCTGAGCGGATTGGCATCTTCGTCGCAGGATTCGGCAAAAGCCTGCAGCCGCGCCTTTTGCTCGGCGGTCAACCGGGTGGGCACCTCGACCTGGATGCGCACGTGCAAGTCTCCGTGTCCATGGCCATGTACATTTTTTATCCCCTTGCCTTTGACGCGGAAAGTGGTGCCGGGCTGGGTTCCGGGAGGAATTTTAATCGCCGCGCGACCATCCAGGGTTGGCACCTCGATTTCTGCACCCAAGGCCGCCTGCACGAAACTGACCGGCACCTCGCACAGCAAGTCGTCCTCCTCCCGCTGGAAAATGTCGTGGGCTTTGACGTGCAGAACCACGTACAGGTCGCCTGGGGGTCCGCCGCGCGAACCGGCCTCGCCATTGCCGGCGGAACGCAAGCGCGAGCCGTTGTCCACCCCCGCCGGAATGCGGAGTTTGATTTTGGAATGGCGCTGCCGCTTGCCTTCGCCCTGGCAGGCTTTGCAGGGCTTTTCCACCAGGCGCCCGGCCCCCCGGCAGTGCGGACATGTCTGGGCAATGCTAAAAATGCCGCGGGACGTCAGCACCTGTCCGCGCCCGCCGCAGGTGGCGCAGGTGCGGATTTTGGAACCCGGCTCCATGCCGGAGCCATTGCAGGTGTCGCAAGGGTCGAGCTTCGTGACGGCGATTTCCTTTTCGCAGCCCAGCGCCGCCTCCTCCAGCGTGATCTCAAAATCGTATCGTAAATCATTGCCGCGCTGCGGCTGGGACGGATCCATGGCTCCGCCAAAGAGGCTTTCGAAGATGCTGCCTCCGCCAAAGACCTCGCGGAAGATTTCGAATGGGTCATGGAAACCGCCGCCGTAGCCGCCGGCGCGGCCGGCGCGGGCGTGGGGGTCAAAGGCGGCGTGGCCGAACTGATCGTATGCCGCGCGCCGTTGCGGGTCGCTCAAGGCCTCGTAAGCTTCGCCCAGCTCCTTGAATTTATCCTCGGCGGATCGGTCGCCCGGATTTTTATCCGGATGATATTTGACGGCGAGGCGGCGGTACGCCTTTTTGATGTCCTCGTCGCTGGCGTTGCGGCTGACACCCAGCACTTCGTAATAGTCGCGTTTGGACATCGGAATGGGAGGTTTCGGCCAGTCGGGCGTACGGCTGCGATTTTACGGGGACGGCGCGGCTTTTCCCTCGGTTTTATTTTCCGAAATTTCCGCCGGCTTCTTTGCGACGATGACTGCGGCCGGCCGCAGCAGCCGGTCGCGAAGCCTGTACCCCTTTCGGAGCTGCTGGACGACCTGGCCCTCGGGCGCATCGGCGGTTGCCATCTGGGAAACGGCCTCGTGCAGCTTGGGATCGAACGGTTTGCCGCTGGCATCAATTTCCTCCAGCCCGGTTTCGGCGAGGATGCTCTTGAGCTGTTGTTGGATCATGGCGATACCCGCCCGCAGGGACTCCAGGTTGGCCGGCGGCGCGCCGGTCGTTTGCGCCGCGGATTGCGCCATTTCAAAATGGTCCAACACGGGCAGCAGGCGTTGGAGCAGCGCCGCGGCGGCGGATTGCGCCGCTTCGAGGCGTTCCCGCGCGGCGCGCTTCTTGAAATTTTCGAGGTCGGCAGTGGTCCGTAACAGACGATCCCAGTGTTCGTCGGCCTTGGTCGCGCGGGCTTTCAGTTCTTCGAGCTGTTCCGGCGTCGGCGGGAGCGCGGTGGCGACTGCTGCCGGCGGGGCGGCCGGCGGTTCGGCATTAGGGATCGGTGTGGCCGTTTTTTTCATTCAATCAGCGTTCGGCGTAATGATTCCAGGTCGTCAAATTAGACGATTATTGGGAAACCGCAACTGGGATGAAGCGGCGGGTCAGTTGGGCGATACGACCTTTTGGAAAGCCGGGAGGTTCCGCAGCGGGTCGAACCGGTGGTCCTTGCGCGCCTCGTCAAGCAGGTTGCGGGAGGCGGAGTTGGTTTTAAGCCGCTGGGCACTGAGCGTGAGCGACCGGTCGAGATGCTGAATGGCCTGGTCGGATTTGCCCTGGACGGCATCCAGGGCGGCGAGGTCATACCAGGGCTCGGGCTGCTCGGGGATGATGACGACCAGCCTTTCAATGGCACCCTGGAGTTTGGGCAGGTTTCCCATTTGGGCATAAGCCTGGGCAATGAAACCGACTTCACCCGCATTGACATGGGCATTGGCGAGGGCGCGGTCGAAGAATTCAATCGCCCGGTTGGTTTGCTGCATCTGCAAATAAAAGGTGGCCAGCGACAGGACATTTTGCAGGTTGTCGGGATTGGTGCGCGCTTCGCTCTCCATGTGCTGCAGCTGGTTTTCGACCTGCACCCGGTCCGCCGACTTCTTCTTCCAGTCGTCCAGATTGCTCACCAGCGTTTTTACCTGTTCATTGTTTGGATCAAGGATCTGACAGGTGCGGGCGATGAGATAGGCATCTTCCATGCGGTTGTACTGGAGCAGTAAATTGATGTAACGGAAGACGGCTTCCGGGCTGTAGGGGCAGAAGGCGAAGGCCTGTTTGAAGGCGAATTCCGTCTCGCGCTTCAGGGCTTCATTGGCGGCCGGGGTTTTTTGGCGGTATTCATCCGGGCATTGCGCTCCCAAGCGCCAGGCATACACGCCGGCAATGGAGCTGCGCAACTTGGAGAAGGCCTTTTGTGCCTGGTCGTCGCGCACAAATTTAAGGTCGCCTTTGAAGCCACTGTAGTCATGGCGGATATAGACCTTTTCAATGAAATCCACAATTTCCTGCACGGTCGTGTCGTAGGTAATCCAGTTGCCGATGAGCCGGTCGGAGAATTTGGACCAGAAGAAGTGGTCCCGCTGAAAGACTTCGTCCGGCAGTTCCGCCAGCGGTTGGCGGTTGATTTTCATGATGATGCCGTAGGGCGTTTCATAGGGGTACATCCACGGCAGCGGGAAGCTTTCCTCGATGTAAAATTCGTTGTTGGGGTTGTGGTCGAAGATGACCTTGCACAGCAGACCGTTGATCATCATGACGGCAACCTGGCCGCTGACCTGCATCTTCCCCGAGGGATCGACGTTCACATTCTCGCCGGGCATCATCTGGCCGGTCTGCATCCGGCGTTGCACGTCTTCCATGTAATCCGCAAAGCAACGCTGCGAGTCCTCGGGGCTGGGAATGTAAATTTCGCGATCGGGATAGACGCCGCCCAGACTCTTGGCGATGTCGTCCGGGTAGGCGGCCTCCAGCAGCAGCCGGTTGAGGCGGATGCGGGTGTCGCCCTGGGGATTCTGGGCGAGGAATTGCTGCAAATAATCGGAGATTTTCACCTGGGCAAACCGGGTCGGATCATAGATGGATGGCCCCTCCAGCAGCTTGTTCCAGTTTTCCGCCAGCGCGGTGCGCAGGGCGGTTTCGCTGCCCTTGCCGGTGATGAGGTTTTTGGTCGGCTGATCGAGGTTCTGGAAAAGCCAGCGCGCGAGCGGGTCCTGGCTTGAATGCAACTTGGACACCACGTCGGGCAGGTTGATGAAATCGGAGGGTTTAAACCACGAGGTGGAAACGCGCCAGCGCTTTTCGATGCGGGCGCCGCGCGCCATGAAATACGTGTCGAGCGGCGTCACGAGCCGGGCGAGAAAATTGGTGGTGTAAGGATCGTCCTTGAACAGCGTGCGGACGAGTTCGCTAAAGAAGGGCGGGTCCTTCTGCTGGCTGCGGAAATACTGGGCGCGCAAGTAATTGAGATACGTGCCGTCCGCCAGCGCATTCTGCGTGATGAGGTAGACATCCCGGCGATCGAAATTCTGGTCCTGCAACGGCTGGCAATCATGGGGGATGAAGCTTTCACAAAAGATCATGTAGGTGGGACAGAACCGGCCGGGGTCGGTGCCGCCGAACAGGATCGTGTTCCGGTCCATCTCGGGATAAATCAAGTGGCCGGTTTTGGGGTCTTTCATGGCCTGCTCGCGCAGCTTGGCGTCGTAGGTCAATTTGCCGTCCGGTCCCGGAAACGGCGGGGTGAACATATCGTGGCCGAACCAGTAACCGAACCAGTGATTCCGCTGCTCGCTATGGGCCCAGTGGCAAATGCCCGAATAAAAGGGCATGGTGGTGAACAGGGCGAGTGTGATCAGGACCGGGCCGCGGCGCTGGTAGAGGAGCAGCGCCAAAATAAAGATGAACGGCATTGCCACGAGGATGAGGTTGCCGTAGATGGGAAGGCCGCCCTGGTCCTTGGCAAAGGCCCGCGCAATCCAATGCGGCAGCTCAAAAAGGCTGACCACACCGGCGGGCCCGAAATAATGTTTGCCCGTGGCATCCCACAGGCAATAGATGCCCAGCAAGGCGGCCACCGCGCCACCCAGCAAGCCCCAAGGGCGGAACACCGTGTAATGGGTCGCCATGAAGGCGGCGATCAGGGCCATGCCGTACCCGATCAGGATGGCGACGATCGCATGGGACGAAATGAAAAACACCTTGTTCAAATCCGCCGTCTGGCGGTCGGGCGTGACATTCATGAGGACCATCAGCAGGGCGCCGATGCAGAGGTAGATCGAGACCAGGCCGATCAGCCAGGCGCGTTCGCGCTTCTGCACTTTGAAAAAGAACAGGAATGGCACCAGGGCCACGAAAACCAATACCCAGTTGAATTCACCGGCAACATCCCAGAACAGGATGCCCATCTGCATGATGAAGCGGCTGGGGTCGGTGAAGGGATTCGAGGGATTGGCTTTTTCATACTGGCCGCGGCTCAATGCGTGGAAGAAGCCCTCGACGGTGCGCGGATAACCCCATTGCATGGGCGGGTCCGTCATGCCGGCAATCGGTTCATAAAAATAGAACGACACGCCAAGGACATACAGGATAAGCATGACGAGGCACGGCCACCACTCGGTTAGAAGCTTTTTGGTTTGGATCGTGAGAATGACACACCCGACAATGGAACCGAGGCCAATGATATGAAACAAGCCCGCGACAATGGGGTTGCCCAGCGCCTCCAGCAGTTGCGGCACCATTTGGTTCTTCGACGCATACCAGAGGAATATGTAGATGATGCTGTTGCCCAGCAGCACGTCCCGGCCCAGCTTGGGTTGGGCGGCGATGATGGCGGCTTCAATGCCCATCGCCGCAACCAGCAGGGTTTGGTGAATGGTCGCACAGATGCCAAAAAAGAACATGGCGATGTAGAGGTATCGACGCTGGTGCGGAGCATAAATCCAGCGCAACAGACACAGCAGGACAATCGTCACCCACGGAACGCCGAACAGAGAAATGCGATTGATGGCCACGGACTCGCTCCACATGACGCCGCCCAGACCCAACAGGAGACCGGCAACCGTCCCGGAAACCAGGCAGATGGCACTTTCCCACCTGCCCGTCATCTCGCGCAGTTCCTCGATGCCTTCCATGAGCATGCTGCTGCCTCGCGATACGATGAAGGCCACCAGCCCGCAGGCCAGGGCGGCGGCGGTGGCTTCACCCACTTCCACCCGCCAAGCCACATTGCCGATCGGCAAGAGTTTCGTCCACAACCAGGAATAAATCGCCCAGAACGGATACCCTGGCGGATGGGGAATTCCGGCGTAAAACGAGCCCGTGCAGAGTTCGCCGGAGTCCTCCAGGGTCAGTTCCGGTGCCAGGGTCAGGAAATAAACCACCCAGATCACGCCGAAGGCAATGATCATGGCCAGCCAGTCAATGCGGCGGAACAGCGGAGGCACTGCGGCGGGTTCCAATGCCGGGAGTTTCGGCGCCGGTGACGGTTTGGCGGTCTGGGTCCGTACGTCCTTCAGTTTTTGCTTGCCCATTTTGGTTCTATTCGTTTGGCTTGGTGAACGGCGTAAAACCCCCATTTAACGCGGAACCAGTGCGGTTTGTCGATTCAAAAGTGGGCGGCAAAACATTGTGCTCGATTTGAGACGATCGGCCGGCAAGCCAGGCAACCGCGTTTTGGTTGCTCATCATCATGGCGACGGCGGGATCGTGGCGGGGCGGCTGGGAAGGCAGGCCATTCTCCTGGCGGAAGGCCGTCAGGGCCAACAGCATGCAGACCGTCGCCGGCGCCAGCCAGTTCAACATCCGCATTATCTCCGGACGCGCCTGCGATACCGGAAACAGCCGCCGCTTAATGCTCGCCGAGGGTCGGCGCGGTTTCCAGGAGCCCAAGCGGGTCTCCAGCGAATTCGTCTCGTTCATACGTCATCCTTTCCAAACAAACTTTGATTTTCTGCAATCCGTAGCGGTACCGGCCCGCGGCGGTATTCGGCGAAATTTCCAGCAGCGCGCCGATTTCCTCGAACGTGTAGTGATGCCAGATTTTCAGTACAATGACCTCGCGCTGCTCGAGCGGCAGTTTTTCGAGGCAGCGCATCGCCGCCCGCTCAGCCGGACTTTCCCCCGGCTCCCGCTCGAACCAGCGCCGCGACTCCAATTCGCGCGTCAGCCGCCGCCAGAAGGAACGCCGGTAATTCCGCGCGCGGTTCCGGTAACTGCGCACACAGTAATGCTCGGCCAACAGCGGCGGCTCGGATTTCTGCAGCAGCGCCACGAACGTCTCCTGTAAAACATCCTCGGCTTCGCCGTGACTCAAGCCCAGCGCCCGGCCGTACAGCACCAAGTCGCCGGCCTTTCTCGTGTACAGATTTTCGCGCCAATCACTCACGATTTCATTGCATAGACACCATCGGCAGGGGATTTGTATAAAATAATTTGACCAAACAGCCAATAATCAACACGGGGCGCCACTCCCAAGGTCTATCCCAGCCAGGATCGTGCCACGATTGCTGGATGTTCGAGATGACCCGTTGGGCTTTAGGTATTAAGCGGCCGTTCTTATCCCCAGCCCAGCCAATGCCCGCCATGCCAGGCGATAAAGGCCATAATCCACGCCAGCACGCCCATGTAAAGCCACTGAAAGACCGGCCATTTCCAGGAATTCGTCTCACGCCGTACAACCGCCACGGTACTAACGCATTGCAGGGCAAAAACATAAAACACCATCAATGTGACGGACAGCAAAGGCGTATAAAGCGGCGATCCATCCGGACGCGTTTGCTCCCGGAGCGTTTGCGCCAGAGCCTTCGTCTCGGGTTCCCCGGTGCCGCCCACGTTGTAAACCGTGGACATGGTGCTGACGAACACCTCGCGCGCGGCAAACGATGATACGATGCCAATGCCGATTTTCCAATCGAATCCCAACGGCGCAATCACCGGCTCAATCGCCCGGCCCAGCATGCCGGCAAAACTGTGGCGGAGCTGTTCGCCGGTCGATTGCCTTCCATCAGCCGCGCCCGTCGCATTGAATTTGGGGTACGTTGCGAGGAACCAAAGCAGAATGTTGATGCCCAAAATCACGGTGCCGGCGCGGCGCAGGAAGAGCCGCGAGCGATCCCACATGTGTCGCAACACCACGCGCAGCAACGGGCGTTTGTACGGCGGCAGCTCCATGATGAGCATCGGGGCTTCGCCCTTGAGCAGGGTCTTCTTGAACAACCACGCCATCAGCAGCGCCACGGTCGTCCCGAGCAGATACATGCCCAGCATGGTCAGCCCCTGCAGCTTGAGAAATCCCAGAACCTTGAGGTCCGGAATACACGCGGCAATGAGGAGCGTATAAACCGGCAGCCGCGCCGAGCAGCTCATCAGCGGCGCCACCAGGATTGTCACCAGCCGGTCCTTGGGCGTTTCGATCGTGCGCGTGGCCATGATGCCGGGGATCGCGCAGGCGTAGGAACTCAGCATGGGGATGAAACTTTTGCCATGCAGCCCCACCTTGCTCATCAGCCGGTCCATCAGAAAGGCCGCGCGCGCCATGTAACCGGTATCTTCCAGAAAACCGATAAACAGGAACAACAACAAGATCTGCGGCAAGAACACCACGACCGCGCCGGCTCCGGCAATGGCACCGTTGACCAGTAAATCGTTCAAATCGCCGGGCGGAAGCAGTTTCCCGACCATGGCCCCGGCCCAGTCAACGATGGCCTGCAACGCCTCCATTGGAACCTTGGCGAACGTGAAAATGCTCTGAAACATCAGCGTCATGATGCCGATGAAGATGAGCGTGCCCCAGATTTTATGGGTAAGAATGCGGTCCAGTTTATCGCTGAACGTCTCGCCCGGCGGGGCGAGCTGGGCGGTGGCAGCTTGTTGGATTTCCGCCACGCGGGCGTAACGCCATTCGATGGGGGCGCCCCGCCAGTCAATGCCGTGGTTTTCGAGCCGCTGGCGGGCGGCGGCCACGGCGTCCTGGATTTTTTGCGGATAATGTTCCCGGCTTGACGCCAGCGCCTTTTCGTTGCTGAGGATGAGCAGCGCCTCGGCGGTGGCCTGCAGGCGGCGCTCTTGAAACGTTTCGGCCAGCAGGTTGGCCAGGCCGGTGGCTTCAATTCGGAACAGGCCGGGCAACTGGCAGAACAGCCGTGGTTTGATTTCCGCCGGATTTTGCAGGGTCGCAATGATCTTGGCCAGCAACGCGGGCACTCCTTGGCCGGTGCTCGCGACAATCGGTAAAACCGGAACCCCCAGCGCTTCGGTGAGCCTGGCCTCGTCGATGTGGTAACCGTTGGCTTCGGCCACGTCCACCATGTTCAAGGCGATGAGGGTGGGATGGCCCAACTCGACGACTTGCGTGGCGTAATACAGGTTCCGTTGCAGGTTTGAGGCATCCACAATCACCACAATCAAATCCGGGGGCGGCAGTTCGGGCAGCCGGTTGAGGAGCACGTCGCGTGAGATTTGTTCGTCGAGCGAGTTGGGGCTGAGACTGTAGGTGCCGGGCAAATCCAGCACCCGGACGTCGAGTCCAGCCGGTACCTTTTGCAGCCGGCCTTCCTTGCGTTCGACGGTGACGCCGGCGTAATTGCCGACCTTGGCTCGCAGGCCGGTCAACGCGTTGAAGAGCGTGGTCTTGCCGCAATTCGGATTACCCGTCAGGACGACGTAAGGCGGCGCTGGTTTGGCGGAGGTTCCGTCGCTCATCGTTGCTGCGCGATTTGCGCTCAGGAACCGGGTTTGACGAAAATTTGCTCCGCCTCGTGCTTGCGCAGAGTGAGGTTGTAACCACGGACCTTGATTTCGACGGGATCCCCCAGCGGCGCGAACCGGACGAGTTCAACCGGCGTACCGACGAGGAGGCCCATTTCCATGAGGCGCGGCCGGCTTTCGGGCGGAAGCTTGATTTCGGTGACCGTCGCCGTCGTGCCCACGGCAACCGAACTGAGCGGCTGGGGAGCGTCGGGCATAAATCGGTCAGGCAGCGGGTGAGGGCAACGGTTCGACCAGGATGGTCTTGGCCAGGTTTTCGCTCAGGGCCAGGCGCGCGTTGCAGACCTGGCAGATGACATTGGCCTGGCGGCTCAGCAATTTGATCCGCTGTTCTTCGCCCAAGCCGAGTTCGCGCAACCGGTCGCGCAGTTCCGGGGATGCCGCCAATTCCTTGATGCAAACGGTGGTGCCGGCGGTGACATGGCTCAACGGGCAAACTGATGGCCCGGCACAATGCCCTTCCACCACTTGATAATCCGGCTTGGGCGCCTGTTCTTTCACGGCACTCCAAGGTAGGGCAAACGTCTCGACCGGGCAAGCGGGTTTTTGGCATGAGTTTGACAATTTATGGCGCGCCCGCCGGAATACGGCTGCGTCCCTTGCGCCTTTCATGATAGCAACATCCCGGTTTTCGACTCCGGTTCATGCCGACGAAGGGAACACAGATTTGACTTCAAGCGTTTGAGGAGTTCGGGCAGGATGAATGAAATTTCGCCAGACCATGTATAACGGAAAGAAAATCGCCGTGGTAATGCCCGCGTACAACGCGGCGCAGACGTTGCGCCAGACTTACGACGAAGTCCGCGAGCAGGGCATCGTGGATGAAGTCATTCTCGTGGATGACCGCAGCCGGGACGACACGGTTGCCGTGGCCCATTCGCTCGGAGGGGTGCAGGTTCACGTGCACGACCGCAACACCGGGTACGGCGGCAACCAGAAGACCTGTTACCGGCTCGCACTGGCAGCGGGTGCGGACATCGTCATCATGATCCACCCGGATTATCAGTACACACCCAAACTGATTCCGGCGATGGCCTCGATCATCGCCAACGGCCTGCATCCGTGTGTGCTGGGCAGCCGCATTCTGGGGGGCTACTCGCTTCGGGGGGGGATGCCGGTTTGGAAATACGTGGCGAACCGGTTCCTGACTTTTGCCGAAAACCTGTTATTGGGAGCGAAACTTTCGGAATACCACACCGGGTATCGAGCGTTTTCCCGGGAGATTCTGGAGCGGCTCGACTTCGAGAGCAATTCCGACGACTTTGTTTTCGACAATCAGATGCTGGCGCAAATCCTCTGGCACGGATTCACGATCGGCGAGGTGAGCTGCCCGACAAAGTATTTCAAGGAGGCGTCCTCGATCAATTTCCGTCGCAGCCTGAAATACGGCTTTGGTTGCCTGGCCATCGGGGTGAGCTACCGGCTGGCCAAGATGGGCCTGCGCCGCCCGCGGCTGTTCAGTTCAAGGCCGCGGCCAGACGCGACTTCTTCCGGTTGACGGTGGCGCGGGGCAGCACGCCGGATTTGACGGCCTTGTCGAATGCGGAATGAAGCGCCGGGAGGCGCTTGGCAGCTTCGTCCCTTTTACCTTCGGCCAGCAGGGTGCGATAGTCCTTTTCCCACCGCCGCAGACGCGATTTGACGCTGCGGTTGTGCTGGTGTTTGCGTTCGCTGCTGCGCGCCCGGCGTTCGGCTGATTTCGTATTCGGCATATTGATTGCTTTGGCTCAAAGGGCGCTGAATTTAGTGCAATGCGGGTGAATGTCAACAGTGAAAGCCGGCGCATCGCGCTTTACATTTTCGCCGTTTCTGTGTTTGTTGTCGCCGGCATGGCCCGATGGACGCGGTGGCGCCGATCATGAATAAAAAACTGCACATTTTGCATCTCGAAGATGAGCCGGATTTTGCCGAACTGGTGCGGACCATGCTCGAGCAGGACGGGCTGGACGCTGAGATCCGGTGCATCGGCAGTCGGGCGGCGCTGGAGGAGTCGCTGTCCGGCGGCGCCTTTGACGTGGTGATTTCGGATTATCACCTGCCTTCGTTTTCCGGTTTGGATGCGCTGGCCATCGTGCGGAAAAGGGATCCCTTTCTGCCCTTTATTCTGGTCTCAGGGACGATCGGTGAGCAGGCGGCGATCGAGAGCTTGAAGGCGGGAGCCACGGACTACCTGCTCAAGCAACACCCTGACCGGTTGCCATCCGCCGTGCGCCGGGCGGTGCAGGAAGCCGCGGAAAGGGCCCGGCTCCGGGAAGCGGAAACGGAGCTGATCCGCCGCGAAAAATATTTCCGGACCCTGACCGAAAACTCGCTGGACGTGCTGGCCATCTTGAGCCCGGAAGGCAATTATCTCTATGTCACCCCCTCGGTCCAGCGGGTCAACGGCTTTGCCCCGGAGGAACTGCGGGGTCGGTCCCTCTTGGAGCGGGTGCATCCCGAGGACGCGACCCGGGTGCAGGATGCGTTGCACTGTGCCCTCCGGCATCCCGATCTGCCAGTCAAGGTCCAGTATCGCCACCAGCACAAGAACGGCGAATGGCGGCAGCTGGAACTGGTCGGCCAGAATCGTTTGGAGGATCCGGAGATCGCGGGCCTGGTGGCCAACTGTCGCGACGTGACTGATCGCTGGCGGGCGGAGATGGAACTGCGCAACAGCGAAAAGCAGTATCGGCTGCTTTTTCAAGGCAACCCCAACCCGATGTGGGTGTTCGATCCGGAGACCGAGAAGCTTCTGGAGGTGAATGACGCCGCCGTCAAACACTACGGTTACACCAGAGAGGAATTCCTGACCAGAACGCTGACCGATATCCGGCCGCCGGGCAATGGTGGTCTGGCCCGGCGCATGCCGCCGGAAGCCGCCGGTCACCCTTTCATCCAACGCCACCGATGCAAAGACGGCACCTTGATTGATGTGGAGATTGTCTGGAGCCCGATCGCTTTCGGGGAGCGGATGGCCGCACTGGCCATGGCCACGGATGTGACCGAACGCCTGCGCACCGAGCATCGCAACGCGGTCTTCTTCAAGCTGGGCCACCAACTGAGCGCGGCCAGCACGAACGCGGAGGCGGCCACGATCATTTGCGAAGCGGCGGATGCGCTGTTCAAATGGGACGATTTTACGCTCGATTTATATTTGCCCGAACGCGATGAAGTCTTTTCCCTGCTCACCATAACCACGGTCGGCGGGCAACGGGTTGAAATTCCGTCATCGCCCCAGCCCAAAACCGCCAACGCCCTCGTCCAGCGGGTCATTAAAAAAGGCGCGGAATTGGTGTCTTCCTTCGAAGCCAAACATTTTTCTGCGATCACCATGCTGGCCCCGATTCGCAAGGGCGAACTGGTGATCGGCCTGTTATTTGTTCAGAGCCACACCCCGGGCGCGTACACGGCCCGCGATTTGGAGGTGCTGCAGACCCTGGCCGACCAGTGCGGTGGAGCGCTGGAGCGCGTCCGGGCAGAACAGGAATTACGCGAAAGCCAGCGGCGCTTCCGGGATTTGTTCGAGAATTCACCCGACGCGATCTTTGTGGAAACGCTGGATAGCACGGTGCTGGATGTTAATTTTGCCGCCTGTCTGCTGCATGGCCTGACCCGCGAACAGCTGATCGGCAAGAACGCTCTGAACGATCTGGTCCCGCCCGCCCGCCGGGAAGAGTTTCGCCAGGATTTTCAGAAGCTGGCCGGGGGCAAGGTGTCCTGGGTGGAGGGCGAGAGCCTGACGGCTGACGGCGGGACAACGCCCGTTGAATTGCGGGCGGGGCGTGTCGAATACAGCGGCCAGCCGGCGTTATTGCTGCACGTGCGCGACATCAGCGAGCGACGGGCGGCGGAAGCGGCCGTGCAAAGCTCCGAAATGCTTTTCCGATCCGTCTGGGAAAATTCCGTGGACGGGATGCGGCTCACCGACGGCAATGGGGTCATCATCGCGGTCAACAAGGCTTATTGCGATCTGGTGGGCTTGGCGGCGGAAGAACTGGAAGGCAAACCGTTCACCGTGGTCTATGCGGCATCGGAAAACCTCGAGGCCATGCTCGAGCGGCAACGCTCGCATTTCCGCGCGCGGGCGGCCAACCGGAAGATTCAACGCCAATACACGCTGCATAACGGCCAGGTGATGGCGCTGGAGATCACCGATTCATTCGTCGAGTTGCATGGGCAGCCCCTGTTGCTGTTCAGTCTGTTCCGCGATGTGACCACGCAACGCCGGCTGGAGGAGCAGTTGCGGCAGTCACAAAAAATGGAGGCCATCGGCCAGCTGGCCGGCGGGGTCGCCCATGATTTCAACAATATTCTCACCGTCATCCACGGCCACGCCTCGTTGCTCGTGGCTTCGGAACTGGGGGAATCCGCGACGCGGTCGGCTCAGCAAATCACGCAGGCCGCAGAGCGCGCCGCCGCCCTGACCCGGCAATTGCTCACGTTCAGCCGGCGCCAGCTCATCCAACCACGGAAGCTGGACATGAACAAGATCGTGAACAACATGACCGATCTGCTCGGGCGGCTGCTGGGCGAGGATGTGATGCTGCAATTGAATTACTCGCTGGCGCCCGCGATGGTCGAGGCCGACGTGGGCATGATGGAGCAGGTCCTGCTCAATCTGGCCGTCAACGCGCGGGACGCCATGCCCAAGGGCGGCCAGCTGGCGGTACGCATCGCCATCGTGGACATCAACGAAGCCCACATCCAGCGGCATCCCGAAGCGCGGGTGGGCCGCTTCGTTTGTGTGAGCAACTCCGACACCGGTTGCGGCATACCGCCGGAGAATCTCCAGCGCATTTTCGAGCCGTTTTTCACCACGAAGGAGGTGGGCAAAGGCACCGGTCTTGGCTTGGCCACGGTTTATGGGATCGTGAAGCAACACCAGGGGTGGGTGGAGGTGGAAAGCACCGTCGGTCAGGGGACGACCTTCCGCATTTTCATTCCCTATGTGGGTTCGGCCCAGACGGAAACGGAAAGGCCGACCACTCAAATCGCGGTTCGGGGAGGCGACGAAACCATTTTGCTGGTGGAGGACGAGAAGCCGGTGCGGGAACTGGTGTCGCGCGTTCTTCAAAAGTACGGCTACCAAGTTCTCCAAGCTGGCACCGGGGCCGAAGCGGTCCAAATCTGGAACCAACACAAGTCCCAAATCGCCCTGCTGTTTACCGACCTCGTCATGCCGGACAACATGAATGGCCGGGAACTCGCGGAAAAGCTCCGGGCCGAATCGCCGGGATTGAGAGTCATCTTCACCAGCGGGTACAGTGCCGACATTGTGGGAAAGGACTTTAAACTGGAACCGGAGTTGAATTTCTTGCAGAAGCCGTACCAGCCGCAGACGCTGGCCTTGACCGTGCGGCGTTGTCTGGATGAAAAACCCGCCTGAAACCCGCCGGTCATGCCGGTCTGGCATATTCCAACTTTTCTTTGGGGCTTCTCTCCGGCTAAACTGAGCCCATGATCATTGCACCTTCGCTGCTCGCTTCCGATTATACCCGGTTCGGCCGGGAAGTCGAACGCGCCAGCCATTCCGGCGCGGAGTGGTTGCATCTGGATATCATGGACGGCCATTTTGTGCCGAACATTTCCTTCGGGCCGGAAGTCGTGCGGTCCATCCGGCCGTTGACCAAGATGTTTTTTGACGTTCACCTGATGTGCTCGCGCCCGCAGATCCTGCTTGAACCCTTCGCCCAGGCCGGAGCGGACGAAATCATTGTTCACGTGGAACTGGGCGAACAGGTTGGCTCGTTGATCTGGGAAATCAAAAAACTTGGTAAGAAGGTCGGCCTGGCCGTCAATCCGCCCACCAACATAAACGAAGTCCAGCCGCATCTGGAAAACATTGATTTGCTGCTGGTGATGACCGTCAATCCCGGGTTTGGCGGTCAGGAATTCATCCATGAAACGCTTCCCAAAATCCAGCAAGCCGAGGCGTGGCGGCGCGAGCGTCGGCTGCCCTATCGCCTGGAGGTGGACGGCGGCATCAATTTCGAAACGGTTGCCGAATGCGCGCGGGCAGGGGCCGACACGTTCGTGGCCGGTACCGCGCTGTTTGAGCGGCGCAACATGGCGGCGGCCGTAAAAAAAATGCGCCAGATTGCCAGTGCGAACGACCCGGCGCTGGCCGACTTGAAGGTTTGATTGACGTTTATGGCTCCGATCAAGTTTGGCACGGACGGCTGGCGCGCGGTCATCGCGGAAGATTTCACTTTTGCCAACGTCGCTCGTGTGGCGCAGGCGACGGCAGGCTATTGGCAGGCCAACCCGGTCAAGGGCGCTGATCCGAAAGTCATCGTTGGCTATGACCGCCGGTTTTTGTCCGACCGCTTTGCGCAAATCACCGCGGAAGTCTTTGCCGGCAACGGGTTCACCGTGGTGCTCACGCCGGAGCCGACGCCGACACCGGCGGTTTCGTTTGCGGTCAAAGCACGGCATGCCATTGGCGGTATCATGATCACCGCCAGCCACAATCCGCCCATTTTCAACGGGTTCAAACTGAAGTCGCATTATGGCGGCTCCAGTGATTCGGAAACGTGCCAGGCAGTGGAAAAATTTCTGGACAAAAAACCCGTCAAGTCCCAGCCGCTGGCTGACGCCGTCAAGGCCGGTCAGATCAAGATGGCCGACCTCCGGCCCGCGCATTATGCCGCCTTGAAGAAATTGGTGGACTTCAAGCTCATCGCGAAGTCCCGCCTGCGCTTTGCGCACGAGGCGCTGTTTGGCGTCGGCGCGGGTTGTTTCGAGCAATTGCTGGCTGGCACCACCTGCCGGGTGACCACACTGAACGGTGAGCACGACCCGTTATTCGGCGGCATCAATCCCGAGCCGATTCAGCAAAATTACCGGCACAGCCAGGCGTATCTCCGCCGACATCCGCATGATTTTTGTCTGGTGACCGATGGCGACGCCGATCGTGTCGGCGGCATGGACGGGCGCGGCCATTACCTGACGACGCACCAGATTATCTGCCTCCTGCTGCACCATCTGATTGAAAACCGGAAGGGCCGGGGACGGGTGGTCAAGGCGCTGACAACCACGGCGATGGTGGACAAAATCTGCGCGGCACATGGCCTGCCGCTGGTCGAGACGGGAGTCGGTTTCAAATACATTTGCAAGGAGATGCTCAAAGGCGGGGTGCTGATGGGCGGCGAGGAAAGCGGCGGGATCGGCTTTCGGGGTCACATACCGGAGCGAGACGGCATTGCGGCGGGTTTGATGGTCTTGGAATTGTTGGCCACCGAACGGAAATCCATCAACCAGCTGCTGGCAAAACTGGAAAAGCAATTCGGGCCGCACCGTTATGGGCGGCTGGACATTCATTACCCGCTGGAAAAGCGCGCGGCGTTGATGGAATTTCTCAAGACCCGCCCGCCGGGCAAATTGTTGCGTTCGCCGCTGGCGGAGGTAACAACGTTCGATGGGGTGAAATTTGTGGCGGTGGATTCATCCTGGCTGATGCTCCGGGGGTCGGGGACAGAGCCGGTTCTGCGGATTTATGCCGAGGCCGGCACCGCAACCGGGGTGAAAAAGCTGTTAAAACTGGGCGTGGCGCTGGCGCGGCACAAGATTTAGTCCATGATTAAGACAGGCATTCTGAATCCGCAAATCCTTTCGCTCCTCGCGCGGGTGCGCCATACCAACGTGCTCGTCATCGCCGACCGCGGTTTCCCAAATTGGCCGGAGATCGAGACGGTGGACCTTTCGTTGGTGGACGATGTGCCGACGGTGTTGCAGGTGTTGGCGGCGGCGCGGGCGAACCACAACTTCACGCAGGCCTACATGGCGCGGGAGTTTCAAAAGCAGAACGCTCCGGCCGTCCGTGAAGAATTCGCGAAAGGATTGCAGGGCATTCCAACCGAATTCGAGCCGCACGTGGACTTCAAAAAGCGCGTACCGGGAGCCATCGGCCTGATCCGCACCGGGGACACGATTCAGTACGCGAACGTGATTTTGATTTCGGGCTGACCATCGATGGAAGCGGCAGGGACAGCGCGCCGCCCATGCCGGCTCCGATTTTCAGGTCAATGTCCGCCGGACGCGCCCACGCCGTGCAACGCTTCCGCCCGGCTCAAATTGGGCCAAGCATAGCCGTAAAACGCGATGAACACAAAGCAGATCAATGGCACGATAAATCCGCGCGACATGTTGTAGTGATCGGCGATCGCGCCCATGATCTTCGGCAGCAGGGCCCCCCCGACGATGCACATTACGATGTAGGCCGAGGCGCGTTTGGCGCGTTCACCCAATCCGAAGATGCCAAGGGCAAAGATGGTTGGAAAGGTGATGGACATGAAGAAGTAGCACAGGAACACACACACCACCGAAAACCAGCCAAGTTTCAAGAAAATCAAGAAGCAGAGCACCGCATTGACCAAGCTGTATAGCCCAAGCATCTTGTGCGCGGATACTTTTCGCAACAGAAAAGCCCCAACAACCCGTCCCAAGAGGAAACAAAAGAAGCCGGCTGACGCCAGCGCGGCGGCGAACCGATTAGTAACGCCCAGGATGCCGTCGCGGAAAGTCATCTCTTGCGGATAGGCGTCCGCGAGCAACAGCCGGTTCAGGCGCACTTCATTTCGGCCTTTTTCCAGAGCCAGCAGTTCCTTGGTCTTCGCTTGCAGCACCACCCCGTTAAATCGTTCCGGGCTGTAAATGCTTTGCTTGAGAATGACGCTGGTCAGGTCTTGCGCCAGCGCAATGCGGGCGGCCGCGACACTGGCCTTGCCCTCATTCAGGCGCGTCAGCGTCTGCATCGTCGTACTCGAGAGGTTGGTGGCCAGGAACGTGGACAAAGGATCGGCTGGCGCCGTCAGCCTCTTCGCCAGGCCCGGCACATCCTTGAAGTCCGAACTCGTGAAGGCCGTTCGGACCTCGATCCATTTACGGCCTTCCTTCAGCCACGATGCCGGGAGGGACGGCGGTTCGGAAACCATGTAGTTGATGAAGAAGGCGAATATGCCGCATTGAGCGGCGACGTAGAAGAACTGGGCCAGGGTCGCGCCGGTAAAATGTTCATGGGCCCAGATGCTATGGTGGGTCAGGCGTCTGGTGATTCCGAGCAGGACAAAGGCGGCGATGATCAATGCCAGGCAGGCGCCAGCCGCCAACACCACTCCGATGGAGTTTTCGGCGCTGACGACCACACTGGAAGGGTGCGGAATGGCCGAGGCCAAACCCGCCAGACGCGGTCCCAGGTGAAGGCCATCGAATGTCAGCCAGAGAATGAAGACAAACACGCCGATAAGCGCCGCCACGTTGCCGAGCAGCAACGCGTAGGACAAGGCGCGATTGACGTGCCGGACGCCAGGACGGGACGACGACTCGTGATCGTTGGCTTTAGCATCCATGTCCTCGCTCTTGATGTCCGGTACCGGCGCGAAAAAGAAAATGATGGCCAGAATCAGGACCACCACCGCCACGCCCGCATACGGAATCCACAGCGTTTGCGAACCCGTGCTGCGGCCCGTTTCGTCGGTGCCGTAAAAGAAGAGGCCCCCGGCAATGGGACCGAGAATCCAGCCGACGCCGTTGCAGGATTGCGCCGTGTTGATGCGGGCGGCGGAGTAACGCGGCGGCCCCAGCACCGTAGTGTAAGGATTCGCCACCGTTTCCAGAAAGGTCAGCCCCGATGCCACAACACAGACACCGAGCAAAAACGCCCAGAATGCCGCGATCTTTGATGCTGGGATGAACCAGAAACCGCCCACGGCGACCAACAGCAAGCCGGCGATGATTCCGCCCTTGTAACCCAAGCGGGTCGCGAGCCAGCCAGCGGGAATGGACATCAGGAAATAGCCCATCCAGTGCGCGAACTGCACCCAGGCGGACTGCGACAACGTCAGCTTCAGCTCCTCCTGAAAATGCTTGTCCATCACGTCAATCATCCCGTTGCAAAATCCCCAGAGGAGGAAAAGGGAACTGACGAGAATAAAGGTGACGATCAAATTCTTGCCGTCGGCCGACACGAACATGCTTTGTTTGTTGGTATTCATGAGGTCTCACGCAGGATTCTGGAGATTCCGAGGCTGGCCTGTACGCCGCTCGCCGAAAACCTGGATTTTAAATGCATGGCAAATGGTTGCTGACTGGCCTGCAATTATGTGAACCTCGCGTTGTCGTCAAGTTTTTCATTTACCATGACGTCGAACTGCCAGCACACTGAACCGGCGTCCGGTCTGCCGGGAAGAAGTGGACGCCAGCAGGGAGACGCTGCATGTTCGTTGGCCGGAAAATCTTGTATCGAATGAATGCCACCCGAGTCGGGTACATTTTTTTACCGATCATCGGCCTCTTGTGTGTTGTCACCAAGGTCGTGCCGGTCGAGGGGACCAACGCGATCCGGTCCGTCATTCCTGTTAACGGTAAGGGCAGGGAAGTTGACAGCAATTCCATGCAACGGGTTTACGAGGAGGTGAAAACTCCGTTCAAGTATGGCATGGTTCTAAGCGGGGAAAACACGAATGAATTCGTAGATTGCCCGAGTGTCTTCCGTTACGGTAGCCATTGGTACATGGTGTATGTCGCGATTATCAACCAGGTCGGGTACCAGACCTTTCTCGCCCGGAGTGACGATTTGCGGCATTGGGACAAGCTGGGGAGGATCCTCTCCTTCTCCAAGACCGGTTGGGACGCATGGCAGGCTGACGGAGGCATTGCCTTGGTCGATCCAGATTGGCTTGGTACGCACGAACCGCAAACGTTTGATGGGAAATATTGGCTGTCCTACATCGGCGGGGCGCGACAGGGTTATGAAACCGACCCGCTTTCCATTGGTATAGCTTGGTCTCTCACTCCGGCAGAAGCAACCGAATGGAACCGGATTGCCGATAATCCCGTTTTAACTCGAGATCAACCCGATGCCCGGCAATTCGAAAAGAAAACCCTTTATAAGAGCAGTATTATCCGCGACGAATCCAGGTTTACCGGTTATCCGTTCGTCATGTTTTACAATGCCAAGGTTAAGAACGGGTACGAACGCATTGGGATGGCTGTTTCAGAGGACATGACGCATTGGCGTCGCTATGGAACCGATCCGGTTGTAGCTAACGGAGAAGCGAAAACTAACGGGATTAGCGGAGATCCCCAAATTGTTAAGATAGGAAACCTATGGGTCATGTTTTATTTTGGCGCGGGTTGGAAGCCAAAGGCATTTGATACGTTTGCTTGTTCTTATGATTTGGTGCATTGGACCAAATGGACAGGGCCGCATCTGGTTGAACCGAGCGAACCTTACGATCGGAGCTATGCCCATAAACCGTGGGTTCTGAAACACAACGGGGTGGTCTATCATTTCTATTGCGCTGTAGGAAATGAGGGTAGGGTCATTGCATTAGCAACATCACGAGACTTGAAATCAGGGAGTGTCCGCTAATTGCTTGTTAAATCGTGGCTGGCTTAAAATCAGACACATTGCAAGAAAATAAGACATCAGCCGTTAATAGTACACGAACGTAACACGTTGATACACTGTGGCATTCCAAATGCTGGATTCGTAGCATGCACAAAACGTGGCTGCATGCATTTGCGCTCAATCTGCTTTTCATACAGATTGTCGCAAAACTGCGTAATATATACGACAGTCATATTCCCTTAGGCTACCAAGACGAAACTGGTTTTCATTACGGCGTCAAAAAGGCGTCGGATCACCGTTCGCCGACTATTTGGTAGCGTTTAGGGATTCAAATTACTGCGGACCGAGTCTAGCGGTGTGAGTCAGAAACTTGGATCACTCATTCTGCGGGTACATTCCATCCTCTGTTTTCTTCCGACTGTCTCATTTTTTGTCAGTTTTTGACTCCAAACCGGCTTGAACTGACTATCTTCTGGCTGGGATATACAGATAAGTGGTTTGTAATGAGCATATTATGATTAAGACGAAATTTGTTGCAAAGCGTTTAACGGTGTGTATAATCAAGTCACGAATTATATCCATTAGGA
>Ga0335069_10000661_pt1 | contig 56372 bp, 103 predicted proteins | sample Lox_Sample_11_FD_206714 | JGI IMG/M metagenome (GOLD analysis project Ga0335069, IMG submission 206714) | Soil microbial communities from Loxahatchee National Wildlife Refuge, Florida, United States - Lox_Sample_1.1 | ecosystem: Environmental > Terrestrial > Soil > Wetlands | place: USA... | reverse complement strand
CCCGACCCCCCGCCGCCGCCGCCGAGGGCCATCACGATGACCAGCGCCGCGCCCGGTGGCTTGCGCCAGAGCCCGCCCGTGGTGTTGCCGTGGGCGTTGACGGTGAAGATCTGGACGTCGGACGCGGCGAGGTTGGGGATGCGGAAACCCTCCGCCCAACCGCGGTTCATATCGCGAGCACCATGACCAGGCCGTCGCCCCCGTCGCCGCCCGCGCCCGAGGCCGTCGCCCCGTTCTGCCCCGACCCACCGCCCCCGCCGCCGGAGGACAACCCGCCCTGCCCGCCCGCTCCTCCCGTACCGCTCGTGTTCACGGCGCCCCCACCCCCGCCACCCGTTGTCCAGAGCGAGAACGATGAGCGCAGTGGCCCCGAGACCCAGTCGTAGCCCAGACCGTTGGCCCCAGGGTTGCCCCCAGCCGCGCCCCCGAGCGCCTCGAACGACCCACCGCCGATACAGCAGGCCCCGACGCTCGCGCCCGCACCGCCCGCCTGGGCGCTGTTGCCTGCGCTGCACCCGCCCCCGGCCGCCCCCGACCCGCTCGCACCGTAGGTCAGCACTGCTGGCGCCGTGGACTGCCAGCCGCTCTGGACCCCGTCGCTACCTGGGGAGGCACTGTTCGACCCGTTGCCGCCCGCGTTGCCCTGCATGTACCCTAAACCCCCGGCGCCCCCGGTGGACGATGCCCCCAGTTGCCCGCCCTGACCACCCATGCCCCCATTGGCGCGCACCAGCCACAGACTGGTGCCGTTCGGGGAGGTCCCGAAGTAGGAGTCGCCCCCGGCGCCCCCGGAGTTGCCAGCGATCGTCGTGCCCGATACGGCAAGGCCGCCGAGCCCCGCCCCGCCGACCTGGACGAACATCTCGTCAGGCAGGTCGTCAGCCCCGAAGGTCGCCGCGCTCTTGGCCGGGTCACCGCCACCCGCTCCGCCGCTGACGGCATTGTTGACGGCATTGATGCCTCCCGACCCGCCGCCCCCGCCCCCGGCTGCGACGAGCACGAACACGATCCTGGCCCCGGGCGGCTTGCGCCAGAGGTACTGGGTGGTGTTGCCGTGGCCGGTGACGAGGAACACCTGCACGTCATGCAGGGGCGCGGCGCCCGGGTTGAACGGGAAGCCCCGGCGTACGCCGTTGTTCACAGGCCGATCACGATGACCACGCCATCGCCCCCATCGCCCCCGGCCCCGGACAACTGCCCGGTCTGCGTACTGCCGCCCCCCCCGCCCCCGGAGCCCGTCCCGCCGTTGCCGCCGTTGCCACCAGGGCCTGACGTGTTCGCGCCACCACCCGTCCCGCCGGTCGACCAGAGCGAGCCGAGCGCCATCCGAGGTAGCCCGAAGGACTCGTCGTAGCCGTAGCCGTTCAGCCCCGCCCCGCCCCCGGCGCTCCCCCCCGCGATGGTGGCCCCGAAGATGACGCAGAAGGTCTGCACGGTGGTCGCACCACCCGCCTGGGGGGAGTTCCCCGACGTGATCCCGCCGCCACCGGCCCCGGAGCCGAAGAGGATGGCGAAGACCCCCGGGCCGATGCCCCCGGTGTTGACGCTGCCGTTGGCGCCCGCGGAACCGTTCGTGCCCGCTCCCGCGTTGCCGCCAGGGTTGAACGCGTTGGCCGGTGCCGACCCGGCCGTTCCGGTGTTGTTCGTCTGCCCTGCCCCGCCCCCGCCGCCGCCTGCGCCGCGCATCAGCCACCACAACGTGCTGTTCGGCGACGCGCCGAAGATCGAGTCGCCCCCGGCGCCCCCGGCGTTGCCGTTGCTCGCGCCGGTCCCGACCGCGAGACCGCCGAGCCCCGCGCCCCCAACCTGGACCGGCAGTTCGTCGGGCAGGTCGTAGGCGGAGAAGATGGACCCTGTCGCCCCGCCGCAGCGGCCGCCGCCCCCGCCACCGGCCGAAGTGCTCGACGCCACCACCGGCCCGCTGCCGCCGCCGCCACCGCCGCCGAGCATGAGCACCCACACCTGGCGGCAGCCCGGTGGCTTGCGCCAGAGCCCGCCCGTGGTGTTGCCGTGGGCGTTGACGGTGAAGATCTGGACGTCGACGGCCTGGCGCCCGAGGGGCATGGCGAAGCCCTGGAGGACGCCGTTGTTCATGGCCTCAGAAGTTGGCCCCGGTGGCGACCACTCCGACCAGGCTGACGTTGCCCGCCACGGTGTTCGTGATGCGCAGGCTCCAGCCGCTCGGGATGATCAACTGCTGGTAGTAGCGGCGCTGGAAGAACGAGGCCACGGTCGTCGAGGTGGCGACCACGGTCACGGTGACCTGGTCGAAGAGGTGGTAGGCCGAGCCGTCGTAGAGGAACAGGTTGACCAGGCCCGCCGCCGTGGTGCCCAGGCCGATCACGTCGATCTCCTCGATCTTGGCGCCCGAGGAGCCGATGGCCGTCGACCACGACAGCGTGGTCTGGTTCGTCGGCGCGGTCAGCGAGGTGTCGGCGGAGGCCGGGACGACGCCGGTACCGACGATCGGGGTGGCTGCGAAGACGGGCGCTGTACCCAGAGAGGCTGCTCCTTAGGTCCCTGCGGTCGAGTCGAACTGCGCCAGCGCGAGGCGGATCAGGCCGTTCACCTGGTGGGTCAGCGCGGCGACCTGGGCCACGAGCGCCTGCTGCTCGGCGATCGTGAGCGGGTAGGTCGGCGCGCCCTGGCCGAGGAAGGTGGCGTTGGTCGTGAGGGCCGTCTCGGCATTCGCCTGGATGGTGGCCTCGTTGCTGGCCGTCACCTCCTCGGCGTACATCGGGTCGGCCAGGTAGGTCGCCTGGGTGAGGGTGCCGTCGTCGTAGTAGCTGGAGAACTGGTTGAGCACCGGGCTGTAGAGCACGAGCACCGGCAGGCGCATGTCCTGGACCCGGGGGAGGGCCTCGCCGGGCGTCGGCGCGACCGCGGCGAGAGCGGCCTCGCGGGCCGCCGCGTTGGCTTGGCCCGGGGCCGCGACGTAGAGGACGATCACCGGAAGTTCACGGCCATCTGGTAGAGCGGCGCCACCGGGGACGGCACGAAGACCCGCTTGTCGATCACGTCGGCCGACTGGATGGCCGTGACCGTCGGCCCGACATAGACCGCCGCCAGGGCGATCTGGCCCGCCGAGAGCGAGGGGAAGATCGGGTTGGACGAGGCCGTGCCCGTGGCGTGGCTGATGGACCCGCCCGTGGTGATGTAGACGATGTCGAAGCGGGGGTTCGTGGCGTCGGCCGCCGACAGCGTCGTCGTCCCCGAGCCCGTGTCGATCTGGCCGGAAGTCGTGCCCCCGATACCGATGCCTGCCACCGCGATCGTGCCCGCGGCCACGCTGATGACGAGGTCGGTGCCGTCCGCGGTGGCGGCGCAGCCGGTGACGACGCCCTGGCCGGTGTAGCCCTCCTGGAGCATCAGGAAGTCGATCGTGTCGGGGGCGGCCTGGGCGTGCTGCTCGGTCGTCCCGCCGATGACGTCGTTGGGGATCGTGAACGCCAGAGAGGCCCTTTCGCCTACCGGCGGCTCAGCGTAGCCCCGGCTAGGAGACCTGGACCGGCACGCCGTTCGTCGGCCCGAGCGGCGCCACCGTGTAGCCCGTCATCGAGCAGCCCGTGATGTAGGTCGGCCCGCCGGGGGCGACCTCGGCCCCGGCGAAGGTGACGCAGTAGGCGGCCTCGCCGCTCGCGTCCAGCTTGCAGCCCTGGAGGGTGATGTCCCCGTCGGGCGGTCCGGCGGAGACCGCGAGCAGCGTCACCGGGCCCCTGACGTTCTTGGCGACCACGCAGTTCACATAGTGGAAGGCGTTGTCGTAGGCGCCGTGGTCGATCCCGAAGCCGCCGTTGTTGAACAGGTAGGCGCCGTCGACCTCCTGCGCGATGTGCTGGGTCCAGGAGAACAGGCCGTCGCCGGAGTTGTTGTGGGAGACGAAGCCCTGCACGCTCCAGACCCCCGAGGACGACTGCCAGATCATCCCGTTGCCCAGCCCGCCGACGGCGGTGCAGCCGTTGACCATCGCGTTCCCCGAGCCGCAGGAGGCGTCGAAGGCGCCGTTCTCGTGCCCAGCCGTGACGCGCGACGCCAGGCAGCGGTCGTAGGTGACGTTGTTCGAGAACGGGTTCGTCGGCGCGGGCGGCCCCTGCTGGGGGTTGTCCCACCAGTAGGCGGAGTCGGCGCAGAAGTCGACGATGGTGTCCCGCCAGGTCACGCCGTAGGAGTCGTGGCTCACGATGCCGTGGCTGCCGCAGTTCTGCACGAGCACGCCTGTCGACACCTCACCATTGGTGGCGTTCTCCATCATGTGGTAGTGGATGCCGTAGCGCCCGAGGACGGCGCCCCCAGCCTCGTTCGGGTAGGCGCCGTAGCCCGTGCGCCCGCTGGTGTCCTGGCGCACCGACGGGGCCAGGCCCCGAGGACCGACGAACTGGAGCGCCACGTAGTTGATGGCCTGGGCGACGGTGGAGTGGAAGAAGGTGTGGGTGTAGCCCGAGGGGGTGCCCGCGATGCGGACGTTGCGGGTGAGGTTGAGGACCTCGGCGTAGTGGACCGAGCCGTCGACGAGGGTGATCGCCGGGTGCGCCCACGTCAGCGTGCGGTCGAGCGTCACGGTGGTGCCCGAGACGGCCTTGACCAGGGCGAAGTCGTAGGCCGTGTTCGTGTGCATCGGCCAGTTGCCGTTCGACGGGTTCGTGTCGGCGTTCGTGGCGGTGATGGTCGGCGCGATGGCGAGGACGTCGCCGACCTGCCAGCCCGTCGCGTCCTCGACGGTGATGGAGGACGCACCCGGCGTGGCCGGGGCGGTGAGGTGGCACCAGGCCCGCTTCGCCGCGCCGTTGGCGACCAGCTTGCCCGCGCCGATCACCCAGAGGCCGACGTCGGAGTCGAGCGGCATCATCCCCCCACCGACGAAGCGGGTCTCGTCGATGCCCGAGAACGTCATCTGGTGGACGATGGCGGGCGACATCGGCTGCATCTGGAGCACGCCGCTGACGACCACGTTGCCGGTCGAGATGAACGAGCGCGACGCGTGGGGGTCGAACAGGAACGTGCCGCTCGCGTCGACGGTGAGCCCGGCCACCGAGGCGTCGACGTCGAGGGTGACCGTGGTCGAGGCAGCGATCTCCACCACGTCCGAGGCCGTGGGGACGCGCCCCAGGTTCCAGGTGGCCGGGTTCGACCAGTTGCCCGCGCCCGAGGACGACGGCACCGACGTGATCGTCGACGACGCCATGAACATCATCCCCGTGGTGAGCCGCTCAGCGCTCGGCCCGAAGGCCTCCGCTGCTGCCGCCCCCGCCAACGTCGCCGTCCCGGCGAGGCTGATGATCGCCTGCCGTCGAGTGATCTTGCGCACCGTGGCTCCTCCCGCCTTGGTTGCGCGCAGGCTATGCCTAGTGCTTACGACCTAGTGCGAATACCCCTGGCGTGGTGCGCTCCTCAAGGTCCGGGCCGATGTAGATCCGCTCGACGCCGATGTCCTCGTAGAGCCCGACCATGGCGTCGACGTGCATCCGCCAGTAGTCGGTGGGGCAGCGGTGCAGGCCGTAGGCGCCGTGCTCGCCGAAGCCCCGGCAGGTGACGAGCAGGATGCCGCCCGGCTTGAGCGCCGTCGCCATGCCGTCGAGGGTCACCCACGGGCGCCGGTCGTGCTCCAGGACCTCGCAGCACACGACCGTGTCGAAGGTGGCCTCGTGCTGGTCGTAGAAGGCCCGGCCGGGCTCGATCACCAGGTCGACGCCGGGCCCCTCGCGCAGGTCCACGCCCAGGTAGCTCGTGGCGTTCACCAGCAGGTCGCGCACGATGTCGTTCTCCTGGTAGCTGCCGACCTCCAGGACGCTCCCGCCGAGGCCGTACGCGCGCACGGCGCGCCGGACGAACTCCCGTACCGAGCCGTGCATCAGCGGATGTAGGTCATGGCGCCGCGCTCGGTCGAGTGCCCGTCCCAGTCGTCCAGGCTGACGCCGCGGGGGGCGAAGGCGTGCTCGCAGCGCACCGTCGTGTCGAGGTAGATCGGCTGGCCGCGCAGGCCGAGCAGGCGGCAGAAGCGGACGTCCTCGCCCTCGGGCCACTCGGTGCGGTAGGCGTCCTGCGCCGGGAAGAGGTCGTAGACCCGGATGTCGACCAGCAGGCAGCCGTGGCCCAGGCCGTCGACCCGGGTGAGCACCTCGCCCATGTTGGGCGCCACGTGGCGGAAGGGCTCCAGGCCGAACACGACCGGGTTGTAGGGCGGCGTCTTGTAGCAGTACAGGCCGCCGACGACCGGAAGCTGGTGGCGCAGCAGGCGCTCGCACACGTCGATCGGGGGGCGGATGTCGGAGTCGAGCCAGAGCAGGTGGGTCGCCCCAGCGCTGCGCGCCATCTCGACCAGGTCGGTGCGGGCGTGGTCGACGAGGGCGGAGAAGGTGATCTGCGGCCCGCACACGATGCCCGCGCGCTGGGCCGCCGACAGCGCCATCATCTGGCCGCCGATGGCATAGGGATCGAGGGCGCCGTGCCAGGGCAGGCACCAGGCCACGCGGGGGTCGGTCACGGGGGCGGACTCTACCGCCGTTGACCCACCCACCACCCTCTGCACGCTGAAGCAACTCCCCACGTTGGGTTCGGGACTTCAGGCACGATCATCACCCCCCTTCGAGGACGGGCTCACCGTGGAGGTGGCGCGACGGGCGATGACGGTGGTGCACCCAGCCCTTCTTGCGCAGCACGGTCCCGAGGCGGGCGTCGAGCGCCTTCCAGGTGCCCGGCGGGGCGTTGTCGCCGCCCTGGGGGAAGTAGGCGTCGAAGGCGGCACCGGGGCACTGGGCGAGCAGGGAGCGGCTGAACTTGGCGCAGCCCAGGCTGTCGACCATGGTCGAGAAGCCCTCCGGCCCCGGGTCGTAGATGGGGATCGGGCTGACGCACCAGGGCTCGGGGCAGCGCAGCATCTCGCCGACCACACCCTCGGCCGGGAGCACGTCCTGCTCGACGATCACCAGGTGGTCGTGGATCTCCCACCAGCGGCAGAGGGCCTGCCAGTACGCCTGGTCGTCGGCGGGATCGAGCGGGACCAGGACGGTCGGTCGTTCCCCGGCCCACTCTGCGGTCTCGGAGCGGAGCAGGCCGGGGACGAACGGCACAACGATCACATGGCGGAGGCTACGGCATTCCCTCGATCTTTCGCCGCTCCTCCGACCAGGCCCGCTGGTAGCACGCGTGGCAGAGGCCTCTGGAGAACAGTGGGGGTACATGCCTTCCACAGTCGCCGCACCTGAGGAGTCCATGGGTAGCCCACGACGGATGGGGGGGTAGCCCGGCCTCCTCTCGCAGCTTCCTCTCCCGTGCCACCCGGCGCGTTTCGGAACGCTTGGCGACAATGTCGGCCACCTCGGCCGCTGACTTGGCTGCCCACCGTTCCTCCATGGTCGCTGCTCGCTGGGCGTCGGCCGCAGTTCGGTCGGTCGGTCGCAGTTCGGTCGGCACCACCCGTGAGTAGGAGCCCTTCGCTCTGTATTCCTCCTGCTCTGCCCGCTTGATCACGTTGCATGAGGCGCAGAGAAGCTGGAACTCGGCTGGGTTGGCTTTCACCGCCCGATAGAGCGCCGTGCCCTGCTCACCACCCTTACGCCGGAGGCCTCCCTTCCCGTCAACGTGGTCGATCTGGAGGGCACGAATGTCCGCGCAGCACGCGCCCATACAGCCCATCATGACGCACCGAACGCACCGGCCACCGAGCACGGCGATGGCCTCGGCTCTTTGCCGCTCCTTCCGGCTCGTCACGTCGTAGTTGTGGCAGTCCCGACACCACGACGAGACACCGCGCGCTCGGCTTGGCTTGTGGAGGAACTCCCCAACGGGCCGGGACCGCCCCTTGCAGAGCGGTCCCGGACATGCTTTCTCGACTCCGTCCATGCCCTCCACTCTATCACGTCACTGTGACAGAGTGTTTCAGGGCTATGTCATGGTGAAGGTCCAGGATGTGGTCAACTGGTCGCCGGAGGAAGACAGCGTCGCGGTGGGGCTGACGAGGGTCTGGTACGAGTTGTTCGCACCGGACAGGAGGCTCTGGCTGTAGCCAGCCTTGGCGATGGTCACCGGCAGGGAGTCCGAGCCGTTGGCCGTGAACACGGTGGTCGCCACCCAGGTCGCCGCGCCCGCCGAGTGCGAGTTCGTGGTGATCTTGCGGATCAGGCCGCCGCCAACGGTCGTGATCTCGGAAGCGAGCGTGGTGTCGCCCGCCGCCGGGGTGGCCGTGGAGGTGGACAGGCCGACGAACATCGCCGGGGGGCCGCCCGAGGAGACCAGGTAGTGCGCCGTGGCGTTGGGCGTGGTGCCCGCCGCGCCGCCCGGGGAGGCCGGGTTGTACCACTGGTCGATCGTGTACACCGGGGTCGTGCCCGAGGTGTTCGACAGGATCAGGCCGTACACCGTGGAGCCGGTGCCCGAGGAGTTCGGACCGGCGAAGATCCACTGGTAGGCGCAGTCGTTCGACGAGTGCGAGACGCCCGTCTCCGATGAGCCAGTGAGCGACGAGGCGCCCGTGGCCGTGGCCGTGCCCGTCGTGCCCAGGTAGCCGAAGCCAGCCATCTGGACGGCCTGGATGTCACGACCGGCGTTCGTGTGGAGCATCACGATGTCGGCGAGCGGGTCAGGTGCGGCACCCGGCGGGTACATGAGCGCGCCGTGCTGGGTGTAGTGGGTGTCCTCGACGTCCGCGGGGCGGCCCTCAGCGCAGCCGAAGTGCTCGGCGAGCATCTTCTGGAGCCCGGCATGGTCCGACCAGACCCACTCGGGGGTCGAGCCGGGAGCGGCCGTGCGGGCCCACGAGCCGTGGATCGGGTGCGCCACCGCCACGAAGGCCTCGTGGTTGGGCAGGCCCTTGACGCCCGAGGGGTCGGAGAGCCACGCGTCGATCAGCAGCTTGCGGGTCGGGCCGTTCTGGCCGTTGAGCGCAGCGGCGAGCGCCTCGGGGAAGAGGCTGTCGTCGCCCGCCTCGTCGGGCATCGAATAGACGGCGAGACCGGCTGAGGTGGTCCCGTCGTGCACCCGGTGGTAGGTCACGTTGGGGCCGGGGAGGTCTACTCGGGACTCCACCCCGGCCGTCGTGAGGATGTCCTGCGGGTGGGCGTTGCCAAGTTCGACCTGGATCAGAGAGGCGACCTCCGGAGAGTCGGGATGTTGGGGCGGGAGTCTACGACGCGGCTCTGCCGGTCAGGTGATGGCCGGGAGGCCCACCGAGGACGGGACCTGGACGCCCTCGTGGGCGAGCGTGGCCTGCTGGCAGATGTTCACCAGGTAGCCCTTGATGATGTCGGCATTGGTCGCCCCGGTCGGCGGGAAGAACAGGGCGTCGACGCCGGGTGCGTACTTGTTCGGTGCCTGGAGCGCAGACACGATCCGCGGGGCGTCGGCGTCTGCGATGGTGAGGGTGACGGTGGTCGCCATGGGGCCGAGCGTAGCTGTCAGGACATCGCCAGCCCCGGACCCATCGGACGGCATCAGCCGCCTTGGTCTTCCAGACCGGAGAGGTTCGTCACCTTCGCCTGCATCGCGCGCACGTCGGAGCGCCAGTTGCCCGCGCCGACGCGGGGCGTGCCGACCCAGGCGCGCACGTCGTCGCGGCCGTCGTGCTCAGCAGCCAGGCAGCGGTGGTAGCCGTCGGCGACGGTCATCTTCTGCGAGCCGCCCGGGTCAACCAGCACCACCCGCTTCGGCTTCCACCCGGCCGAGAGCCGCTTCGCCATCGAGGCGACCTTGTCGGGGTCGCGCCCGCCGGGGCGGCGGCCGTAGGCGATGCGGTCGAGCGGGACCACGTTCTTCTCCCAGGCCGAGTTGCAGACCCAGCCGGTCGTGTCCTCCGGGTAGTGCTTGCGGAGGTACTTGTGGACCTTCTTCTCCAGCGGGCCCTTGTGGGGGCCGAGCACCTTCTTGATCTTCGTCCGCAGGCCCTTCCGCTTGCCCACCGCCGCCTCCTTGTCCGCCGTGGGACGATAGCCGCTCTACCGCGGTAGATTCAGGCTATGGGCGCTCAAGTCGGCCGGGAGATCTGCCGATAGTAGGTACGTGACTGGTTCTCCGCCCCCCGTCCCCTTCCTCGGGCGCTGCCCTGTCAAGGGCTGCCGGACCACGGTCCGCCTGCTGGCGACGCAGGTCCTCACGACCCAGCGGAACCGCTACGGGTCGTACGAGTGCTACTGCCCCCGGTTCCTGGTCCCCGGCTGCGGAACGGCGCACGGGTGGGTGGACGTCCGGCCGATGTCGCTGTCCGACCTGTACCGCTGGGATGCGGCGCCCTGCTGCGTCGAGCATCGTCGCCCCGTCCGCCTGCGGGCGGTCGAGGGCGTGCTCCGCGAGGACGTGCGCTGCGACGCTCGCTGCACGTCGGCGAAAGGTCCCCGTTGTGAGTGCTCCTGCGGCGGGGCGAACCATGGAGGTGACTTCTGATGGCTGGACCGGGACGAGCGACGAAGAGGGACCGTGAGGCCGGGTACGACGCCTGTATGTGGTGCGTCGAGACCGGCGACTACGCCGGTCACCGCGGCCACCGCTTCCTGTGGGACCGTGAGGAGGAGGGCCAGGCGTTCCAGTTCCGCTCGATGGAGGACGCCGAAGGGACGGCGACGGCGGTCGCCCTGTTCCCCGACACGGCCCGCCGCCTGCGCCGCCTCTTCGACGCCGTGGACGCTGGCCGCCAGGTCGGCCCGGTCCGCCCCGAGACGGCCGAGGCCCTGATGGACGAGATGTTCCAGGCACGCCGGGCGCGCCGGGCCGCTGGCCTGGAGGCCCTCGATGCCTGAGCAGGCCTGCCGCAGCGAGCGGCTACGGCGGCCCTAGCTACGCCGCCTACCTGGACGAGAGCGCCCAGGAGATGCACGCCTACTTCACCGCCCGCGGCGACACCGAGACGGCTGAGCAGATGCTCACCCGCTCCCTGTCCGAGGCGCTGGCGGGCAACGAAGGTGCCTGAACCCCTCAAGTCGGCGCCCCATCCTGCCGATATAAGAGACGTGAGCGGTTCCCCGAGCGAGAGAGGTGGCCCGATGAGCGACTTCGTCAGGATGTGCGGCGGCGGCCCCGACGGCAGCAGGCCCGACGGGAGCGGCCCGATGGAGGCGTGCGGTGAGGTCGCCACGTGGCGGATGCCCTACCGCTCGGTCTTCCCCCAAATGGGCTGCTGCGACCGCCACGCCCGGAACTGGAACGGCGGGCGTGAGCCCCGGGTCGATCCGAGCGACTACTACGGCGAGCATTCATGGCGGCAGGTGGCGTCATGAGCACGTACCGCGAGCGCCGCGAGGCACGGGCCGAGCGGCTCGACGAGTGGGCCGAGAAGCGTGAGGCCCGAGCGGAGTCCGGGCTGGCGCAGGCCCGCCAGATGGGCTCGATCATCCCCTTCGGTCAGCCGATCCTGGTCGGCCACCACTCCGAGCGCGGCGACCGGCGCTACCGGGACCGCATCGGCCGGACCTACGAGCGGGCCTTTGAGGACGCTACGAAGGCCGAGTCGATGGCGAGCCGGGCGTCGACGATCCGCTCGCAGCTTGACGAGTCGATCTACGACGACGACCCCGAGGCCATCGAGCGCCTGGAGGCCCGCATCGCAGCACGCGAGGCCGAGCGGGCCGAGATGGTCGAGGCGAACGCAGCCTTCCGCCGGGAACACCGAGCGGCGCTCAAGGCGATGAGCCCCTACGAGCGCTCGCAGGCCGTCCCCCACCCCAGCTACCAGATCAGCAACCTGGCGGGCTCGATCAAGCGGGACCGTGACCGGCTGGTGGCGGTCAAGCGCCAGCAGGCCCGCAGGGAGCAGGCGGAGGCCAGCGAGTCCGGCGTGGCCGTCCGGTACGCCCCGAGCGGCTACTGCACCGTGACGTTCGCCGAGAAGCCCGCACGCGACGTCCTGGACGCCCTCAAGGCCGCCGGGTTCCGGTGGGCGAAGGGTTCGTGGGTTGGCCGCACCGAGGCGATCCCCGACGAGGTGAAGGCTCAAGTCCAGGGCTGATCGTGCCGATAGATCAGGTGTGGAGACGCCACCGAGAGGAGCGAGTGAGATGACCACCAGGACGTACGGCGAGCGGTACCACCAGGTGACGGGCGGCGCGACCGAGATCGCCAAGGCGATGCGCGCCGACATCAAGCGAGCGGTCGCCAAGGGCACGTTGCCCGACGGCCCCACCTACAGCGTCACCTCCGAGCACTACTCGGGCGGGCAGTCGATCAACATCACGGTGCGCGGCTGGTCCGGCGCCTGGGTCGACTGCGACGGCTCCTGCACCTCGTACTGGTGCTCGGCCCGCAACGACTCCCCGCACGCCAGCGCCCACAAGGTCCTAAACCCCGCGGCGCGCCGAGCGCAGATCGTGCTGGAGCGGATCCACGGGGCGTACAACCACGACGGGTCAGACACGATGACCGACTACTTCGACGTCCGCTACTACGGCCAGGTGACCTTTGAGACCGCCGAGTCGGCGGCCTGGCGGGCCGAGGATAAAGCCCGGAAGGCTGCTGCGAAGGTGGCCCGTGAGGCGGCCGTGGCGAGCGCCGAGACGGTCCGGCTGGTGAACTACTCCAACGGCCAGCGGATCGTGCACGACGCCGTCGAGGTGGACGGGCGGCTGCGGCTGGTCTGCGGCGCCCGGGGCTTCATCCGGGGCATGTTCCGGGCTCGGGAGGGAGACGAGTTGACCTGCTCCCGCTGCGCCAAGAAAGCCGCCGGGAGTGCTCAAGTCACGGCCTGAACCGGCCGATATAGAAGACGTGAGTGAGGTTCCCGAGCCAGGAGGTGCGGAGATGAGTTGGTCACCGAGCTACTCCCGCTGGCGTCACGGCGGCTGGTACGTCGACAACGTCCGCTACCCGTCGGGTGCGGTCGGCTGCGTGAGCCGGAACTACCCGGACGGCAAGTGGCGGGTCGTGTGCGACGAGCGCCCCGGCGACCGCGCCTACCCCAGCCGGGACGCTGCGGCGTGGGCGGAGAGGGACTTGGCCTCCGCAGCGTGCGCGGCAGCGCCGAAGTGCGAGCGCTGCGGGTTCGCCTACGAGGGCGAGTGCAGGCGCTACGCCTGCCTGACAGAGAGGGAGGCATGAGATGGGCTACTCGATCAGCCATGAGAAGTGGGAGAAGCTGGAGGCGCTGCGGCGTGAGGGCCGTCTGTGCCGCATGGACCGCGAGCACACGACCCGGGCGACCGTGATGATCCGCCAGGAGTCCTGGTACTACGAGGAGGACAAGCTGGCGGGCAAGCCGCCGCACGTCGACGAGATGCCGTTCTGCCCCCGCCACGCCCGGATGATGCCGCCGGGCTACGAGGGCGCCAACTTCCGAGTGCTGAGCCACCGGAGGTTCTGAGAGGAGAGGTAGGTACGATGAGAGCGTGGCTGAGAGCAAGGCTCCGTAGGGTGGCCGGGACCCGGATCACCCGCACGCTGGCCGACTACCACGACGGCAAGATCACCTGGGACGAGGCGCTGGCGGCGCTGGGCGCGTCGCCGATGGCGACCAAACCGACGGTCCTGCCGCCGACGGACTCGGGCGCCGACTTCGTCCGCTGGTGGAACGACATCGACGACCGGTCCTCGACGTTCCCGGTCGACGGGACCTACGACGAGGTGATCGCGGCGGTGAACCGCGGGTGGATCACCTCCGAGCAGGCGCACGCCGTCGGGATGGCGCAGGCGGCGCTGGCATGACGAAGCCGAAGAAGGGCAAGCGGGGCAAGCCGGTGATCATCCAGGACACCTTCGACCCGGAGCACCCGCCGAAGCTGCCGCCCGACGACGTCGAGCCGGACCTGCACGACCTGGAGCTTGCCCGCCAGGCGCTCGCCCGGCACTGGCCGCCTCCGCCGAAGGACTAGGCCTTCCAGCCGAAGCGGGTGGCGTAGGCCTGCACGACCGGGTTGGTCGTCTGGCCGCCGGTCATGTGGTAGGCAGCGAACGCCTCGGCGAACGCCTCCTTTGCGTTGGTCCTGCCGTAGGTGCTCATGTAGTCCATGGGCTGACGCCCGGAGGCGTCGCGGGGGGCGCCCTGGTTGCCGACGATCTCGCTGAACGCCGCCCGCGTGGCGCTGGGCGTGCTCGTCGAGTAGTCGACCAGGTGCCCGAACTCATGGGTGAGGGCGCCCTCCGTCGAGGTGCCGAACACCCCGGCCGTGCCGTTGTTGATGTCCTCCAGGCTGGGCTGCTGAGTGCCCGGCTGCCATGTGCTGCCGCTGGCGATGACGTGGATGTCGCCCGAGAACATGCCGCCGGTCCGGCTGTCGCTGAGCGTGAACGCCGCGGTGCGTGAGTCGATGGTCGTGCCCAACTCCAGGCCCGCCCGGGTACTGCTCAGGACGCGGATGCCGAGGCCGCCGTGCGCCGCGGCCTCCTCCGCCACCTGCGGGTAGCGGTCGGCCAGTGCGGCGATCTGCTTGAGGGCGCGCTCAGCCAGTGCCTTGTTGTTGGCGTCGTCGTTCACGCGCTCGGCGGACGCGTCGACCTTCAGGCCGATGAACCCGGTCCCGACGTCGGGGGTCTCGACCGAGTACATGCCGTGCTCGCCGCCGCCCCGGCCGCTCTCCTCCCAGGACTCCACCCCGTGCTCCGGCGGTGGCGTCGGCTCCGGGGACCGCGACCCTCCTCCACCGCCCCCGCCGCCGCCACCGTCGTCTGAGTAGCCGTCAGAGCCCCGGATCGGGCGGACGGTCCCGTCCTCGTCGGTGAAGAAGTCGACCTTCTGCGCGTCGGCCCGGCCGATCAGCGCCTTGAGGATGGCGCCGTGCATCACCTTGCCGAACTGGCGGGTCTCGATGCCCTCGTTGGCGTCGAACTTGTGGCCCTCGTCGATCAGGGTGTGGATGTCGGTGTCGGCGCGCAGCACCGGGATCGTGTGGCCCGGGTTGTCCATGGCGTAGGCGGCGTTCGCTGCCCAGCGGTGGTGGCCGTCGAGGACGTCGCCGTTGCGGGACACGACGAGGGTGTGGTTCTCGACGCCCCCGGCGTTGCGGACCGTGTCGAGCATCTGGCCGACCTTGCGCGCGTCCATCTCGCCCTGCGTGGCCGACAGCGTGCGGGGGTCGACCTGCTCGTAGCGCGACGGGATCCCCGCTTGGCGAAGCTGGTCGGCGAACCGGCCGATCACCGCGGGGTCCGTCGAGGGGATCACCGGCATCTGGTCGCGCGCGACGCCGTGCTCGGAGCCGAAGAGGTTCGACCGGCCCTCGACGCGCACGTTGCTGAGGTTGACGGGCTCCGACGCGGTCGCGGCGTGGTCGAGGAGCGGCCCGACGGCCGAGGGCTTCATGCTGACCGCCTCGCCGTGCGCCAGGCGCTCAGCGGTCGTCGAGGGGCTCCCACCGCCAGAGCCGAAGCGCCCACGCTCGTCCCGCGGCTGGTCCTCGCTGAACTTGAGGGCCTTCCGGATGGCGGCCAGGAACGACTTCACACTGGCGCCCGAGCCGCCGGAAGCGACGAGCTTCGGGCCCGCCGCCTTGTCCGACGAGTCGAGCACCACGTAGGAGCCCATCCGGGGTGTGATCGAGTCGAAGTTCTCCCGGTTCGGGAAGTGGGCGCCGGACTCGACCTGCTGGAGGAAGTCAGGGGCGACAGCGCGCGGCCCGTCCGGCGACGCCATGCCACGGGCGAAGCGGTCGATGGCGCCCTGCGACGCGGCCGAGTCGTCGACGTGGACGTAGAGGCCGATCGGCGGCTGGTAGCCCGCCGCCTCCAGCGCGCCCATCTTCCGCAGCGTGCCGCCGGTCGTGCCGAGGGTGCCGTCGAGGATCACGTTCTGGTGGTTCTCCAGGGCCGCGGCCATGAGTTGGGCCGCCAAGTAGCTCGACTCTTCGTGGATCTGCGGGCTCGCCTCCATGCCCTTCAGGCCGGGGTAGTCCGGGACCATCCCGCGGGCCTGTAGCTCGGCCTTCATGTCGTCGGGGTTGATGGTGATGTACTGCGATCGGTCGATGTCGCCGATCACTGCCTTGGCGTCCTCGGGCAGGTGGTCGATCGCGTAGGTCTTCCCGGCACCGGGGAGCCCGCCGAGCACGATCGCCTTCCCCTCGGCCGGGACGTCGGCGTTGCGCGCCATGAGGTCGGCGATGATCTGCGCGTGCTGGGCGGCGCGCTCGGCCGTGTAGAGCCCCGGCGGAGGCGGCGAGCCGTCAGCGGCGTAGAGATGTTCGGTGTCCTTGCCCTCGGCGACCAGCCGGGCGTTGAGGTCGTTGACCTCGTGCATACGCGCCAGGGCCTCGTCGGGGCCCGGCACACGGTCGATGACCGGCTTGGCAGCCCCGCCATCGCCGCCGGAGCCGAAGCGCCCGCGCTCGTCACGGGGCTGGTCTGGGCTGTACTTCAGGCCGCGGGCGTACGCGATCCGGTCCTTGATCGCCTCCGCTCGGGCTAGGACGGCTGCTGAGGGTCCCACTGGTCGCACACCGCTGCGGCGTCGATCGTGCCCGCCACGAGCGTGCAGGCGCCCTCTGGCAAGAACATCGAACAGGTGCCGCAACGCATCGCCACGTCGGTCGCCGGGCGGTAGTGGACCTCCTCCTTGCCGACCTTGGCGGTGAGCATCGTCGGGGTGCGCAGCGCGCGCCAGTCGGTGCCCTCCAGGACCTCGGAGCGGACGCCCGGGTTGTTCGGGATGTCGTCGGGGTTCCACCAGGCGAGCGTCTCGGTGATGTCGCCGTCGGGGTCGTCGGGGTTGATCACCGCCGCGTGCGCCGGGTCGTTGATCGGCAGCGTCTCCTCGGCGCCGACCGAGTAGACGAAGCCCTCGTAGACGCCGTTCGGGCTGCGCCAGTTGTTCACCACCCGGCCGATCGGCAGGGTGAGGCCCGTCTCCTCCTGCCACTCCCTGACCGCTGCCTCCCAGGGCGTCTCACGCGGCTCCAGCTTGCCGCCGGGGAACTCCCACTTCCCGGCCGCCGGGTCGGTCTTGCCCGAGGCCGGGTCAGCGCCGTCGGACAGGGCGCGCTGGAGCATCAGCACCCGCCCGGTGTCCTCGGCGCGCACGGCCAGGCCCGCGGCGACGATGTCGGCGCCCTGCATGCTCGCCGGGTGGCTCAGCAGCGGGGCGTCTACGCCGCTCCCGGTGACGTCGGGATGGCTCTGGGCGTTGTCCCATGCCTCGGTGCCGTTCGTCGCCTTGTCGGCCCACGTGGGCACCCGGTGCGCCCCGATCTCGCCATGGTCCACGTGCAGCCCGGCATGGAAGTGGTCGAGGGCGTCCCGGCCGCCGGGGAGGTCGGCGACGCGCACCCGCGGCGAGTGGTCGCTCAGGATGTGCTCGGTGAGGTCGTCCTCGGAGGCGTCGGGACTCAGCCCGTCGCCCGAGTGCCAGCCGCCCGAGCGCTTGACGATGTTGCGGCCCTTGACCTCGTGCGTCTCGGGGTCCCAGAGGCCCTTGCCGAATGCCTCGGCCGCGGTGAGCGGGGTGGCGAAGGTGGCGACGACCTCGGCGAAGTCGGTGGTGCGCTTGGCCGGGCGGAAGCGGCGGCGCTCGCCCACGTTGTTCGGCGCCGTCTGCCCGCCGGGGCCAGCCAGGTCGAAGGGGGTGAAGCTGACGCCGGACGGGCCCGCCAGCCCGAAGTCCTTGTCGAAGCCCGGCGGCGACTGGAGCACGCCCGCCTGGCCCTGGTCGCCCACGGCCTTCTCGGTGCCCGGCGGCCCGCCGACGGCGTCCTGGTGGCGCAGGTTGCAGAAGCCGCGCGCCTGGTCGTCGTCCATGTACTGGCTGGCGACGTCGACGCAGGCATCGAAGTCGCCCTCGGAGCCCCAGTCGATCTGGCCGCCCGCGCCGTCGTTGTACCAGTCGCGCAGGGCGTCGGGGTTGCCCGCCTTGTGGATCGCCTTCGTGGCCTCGGCAGCGACCGCCTTCGTCGTGTCCCGGCGGATCTTCGGCTGGTCCGCCTCGGCAGCCATGGTCCCGTCGTCGAAGCCCGCCATCTGGGCGTCGGCCTCCTCGGCCGTGGCCGGGCCCAGGTCGGTGGCGCGCGCCCCGCTCGGGGTATCGGTCGCCGCCTCGCCCTCGCCGTACTCCAGCCAGCAGGCGCAGCGCGGGCCGCCCTCGCACACGTCGCCGAAGTCGCCGTCGCCGGGCCAGCCCGGTAGCTCGTCGGGGGTGTACTGCTCGCCGTCGCGCTCCTCGCAGAGGGCGCAGTGGTCAGCGTCGCCCAGGTGCCAGGTGATCAGCGGGTTGTCGAGCGTGTCGCTGGCGGTGGTGCCGTAGCCCTCCTCGTAGGCGCCGGTCATCGTGTCGCCGTACAGCCCGGCCCGGTCCGCGATCTCGGTGCCTGCCAGGCCCGCCAGGATGGCGGCGGCGAAGTCGGCCAGGTAGGGCCGCTGGGCGTCGGCCCTGGTGGCGCTCTCGTCGTCCCAGTCGTCCTCGGCGTCGCCCTTGAGGTCCTCGGCCGCATGCGCGCTCCCGGCGCCGTAGGCGTCGCTGTAGCCGTCCGCCATGACGTCGCGTGCGCTGGAGGTGAAGGCGTCGGCCCCGAGGGTGCCCGCTGCGACCTGGTTCGCCAGGGCGCCGACCGTGGCCGTGGTCTTCTGGCGGATCGGGTCGAGGGCGACGTCGCGCCGGGCGCGGCGCTTGGCCGCCTTGGTCACCGCCCAGACGATGCCGTCGGCGCTCGTGTGGCCCTTGGCGACGCGCAGCACGCCCTCGGGCAGCGCTCGGGGCTCGAACTCCTCCAGGGCGCCGCCGCGCTTGAGGTGGCGCCGCAGGATCTCGCACTCGGCCACGACCTTGGCGACCGGCGTGGCCGCCGCCTTGCCGTTGCCGTTGGCGGGCTTGCGCGTGGTGGTGCCGCCGGTCGAGGGGGACTGGCGCCCGCCCGTGCCACCCGGCTTGGACGAGGCCTCGGTGACGCGGGCCGCGGCGTGGCTGTCGCTGGCCGGGGGCGCAGCCGTGCGCCCACCGGACGAGCCGTTCGCCGCAGCGGGCGGCTTCTTCGCCCCGTTGCCGTTGGCGCCCGGCTTGGTCGGCGGGGTCTTGCCCGGCGGCTTCGGCGGGCCGCCGTCGCCGCTCGCACCAGCCGGAGGGCCGCCGAGCGCAGGCGGCAGGGGCGGCGGCTTCTTCGCCTCCATGGCGGCCTGGTCGGCCTGGGTGGGCTCGCCAGCGGCGAGCGCCTCCTGGGCCGGGGAGCCGAAGGGCACGACGCCGGTCGGCGTGAAGCTGACGGGCACGGTGGTCTCGGGCAGCCCGAGGGGCTCCTTACCCAACTCCACCCGGGCCTCGTCGATGGTGATGATCGACTTGCCGACCAGTTCGACCTGCTGGTCGATCTTGTCCTTGAGGCTCTCGCCGCCCTCTTCGATGCCCCAGGACCAGGACATGTCGGTCTGGCCCAGGTAGCGCTGGAGGATGACGTCGAAGAGTTGCTCCTTGAGCGTCTTCGCCCGGGGGATGACGGCGGCCTCGGTCGAGCGGTCCGAGGCGACCTGGGCCGCGCCCTTGCTCGCCTGCGGGCTCATCAGCGCGGCGATCTTCGGGGTCAGGCCGAGGTCGGAGATCGACAGGCCGAAGGGCATGCAGAGCAGCGCCACGAGCCACTCGTCGATCTGGGAGGTGAGGTCGACGTCCTTCTGCGGGTAGCTCTTCGCCCCGGGCGGGATGACGATGACCTGGTGGCGCCCGCCCAGGTCGCCGCCCAGCATGTTGATGGCCTCCTGAAGCTGGCGCGCCTCCTCGGCCGTGGCGACCGACTCGCCGGGGTCGAGGAACACCGAGGGCAGCGAGCCCGACTGGAACCACTCGAACTGCCAGGTCTGGCGGGCGAAGAGGATCGAGGCGGCGAGGAGGGACTGAGCGATCGGGCCGTAGCCGTAGGGCGTGCGCGGCCGCCGGTTCTGGACGACGTAGAGCAACTGGTCGGCGGAGAACTGGTCCTGGTCGTCGAGCAGGTCCTCCAGGATCGGGTTGAGCGCCTGGAGGTCGGCGAGGGTGTTCGACGGGTTGGAGAAGTCGGCCAGCAGGCTCATGAGGTCGACGCGGGGCACGCCCCACATGACCGACTGGTAGGCGACCTGGGGCGGGCGCGGCCTGCCGCCGTGCAGCGTCAGCAGCGGCTTGATCGTGTCGCCCGACAGGTACTCCAGGCCCCCGAGGTTGGAGTCGACCGGCCCGGCGCCCTTCTTCAGCGTGGGCTGGACGTGCAGCGCCACGGCGTCGAGGACCAGGTTGTCCTCCAGGATGAGCGACAGCCAGTCCACGAAGCCCGAGGTGTGGCCGTCGGGGTCGGGGTTCTTGAACCAGTCGAGGATCTCGGCCTTGCGGCTCTCGAAGTCCTTGCGCTTGGCCGGGTTGCCCTGCATGGCCTTCTCGGCCGAGGGGGTGGGCACGATGTTCTCGGCCAGGTCGTCGCCGATCAGGGCGAGCACCTTCCACTTGACGTGCTCGATCAGGTGGCGCGGGACGGTGGGCTGCTCGGCGTAGTCCTCGCAGACCTGGAAGTTGGCGAGCATGACGCCCTCGGTGCCGGGCTGGCCCGTGAGGATGTTCCAGCCCACCGGGTACTGCCAGCGCCGCGGAGCGGGCCGGTCTGAGGGCGGCTCGCCCAGGTCGATCGGGTAGGGCTGGAGCGGGGCCAGCGGGCCGAACTGGCCGTCCTGGAAGGTCTGGGTCGACCGCGGTAGCGATGCCCCGGCCGAGTACACCGCGCCCCAGCCGCCGGGCGTCCACGCCGCAGCGCCCGGGCCGATGGCATCCGCGACCGAGCGCACGCCTCCGGCGCCCCCCGAGTACCCGGCGCGGGCGAGGGCGGCCTGGGCCGAGATGGCGGGGTCAGCCATGAGGCTCTTAGCGTGTCACGGCGGAGTCCGCCACTGGCGCACCAGCCCACACCGCGAGGCGCTCGTAGTCGGCGTCCCAGAGCGCCCGGTGCATCGGGCATAGCTCGATCCGCACGGCGTAGTCGTTGCAGATCACGTACCGCACCACCAGCTTCGTGCCCGGCTCCTGCGCCGAGGCGCACTCCTTCCACTGGTGCTTGCCGATCGCACCTGCTGCCATGCAACCCGCCATCCGGCGGAGCGTAGTCCGATCAGGTGGGCGGGACCGCTGACGCGAGGCGCGTGCCGGGCGGCAGCACGAGCACGTCGAAGCGCGTGTCCATCCTCTCGAAGATCCGCTCCAGGCCCTCCTGGAGGTAGCGCACGCCCTTCTCGTCGGCGATGACGTTCGGGTCCGGGATCACGAAGATCACCTCGCCGGGCTGGACGTCCAGGCGGGCGATCACGTAGTCGGCGATCGTGGCGGCGTCACGGGGCACGACCTCGGCCTCGACGTCGACCTCCTCGATGACCATGTCGACGCGGGCGGTGATGACCTCGTCGGCCGCCACATGGATGTCGGCCGCGACCCAGTTGCGGACCTGCTGGCCGGTGTCGAGGTCGGTGACGATGGTCGTCTTGCCCAGCATGTCGGTCGACTGGACCCGCACCCGGGTGGGACCGCTCATGACGTCGGGGCAGGCTTGCCCAGGAGTAGCGCCAGGATGGCGTCGCCTACCTTGACGACCATGCCGTGGTCCGGTGGCCTCATCCAGGCGAGGAACTCCTCCCGGCTCATCCACTGCGAGGTCCAGAAGTCCTCGCCGTTGACGCGCACGGCGATCTGTATCCGGTCGTTGTCGGCGACCGGCGGCGGTGCGACGGTGCTACTGGTCAGGGCCTCGCTCACGTTCCCTCCGGGAGGATCAGGCTGGACAGGGCGCCATCATCGGAGGCGCCGGGCACGTACAGCCCGGCGCGCATGGCGGCGATCTTGCGGGCCTCGGGGCGGCTGTCGAGGAACTCCCGCCACTCCCGCCACCACTTCTCGGCGATCTCGGCCGGGACCGGCGTCACCCACGAGGCGCGCAGCCGGGTGATCATCTTCAGCGTCTCGGGGTCGTCGCGGATCTCGGTCGGGATCGAGCGGAGGATCTCGGCCTCCTTGGCGTCCATCTCCTCGGCGGTCATCGAGGCCGTCTCGCTGAGCGCGCTTGGCGGCGGAGCGACCTGGGGCTGCGGCGCCTGCGCGGGCGCGTCCTCGGGGTGCAGCACCCGGTCGATGTAGCCGCGGCGGCGCCCGGCCGACTTCTTCAGGTTGCGGCGGAAGTCCTCGGGCAGGTTGGCGCGCGCCTGGCGGAAGCTGGCCCGCTTCTCGGCCCTGCCCATCAGACCTTCCCCTCCGCCCGGTACCGAGCGAACTTCCGGAGCCCGTCGTAGATCATGGAGCCCACGTAGGCGGCGGCGAGCACGGTCAACCATCGCGGCAGGTCGGCGACCACCAGGAAGCCGAGGACGAAGAGGGCCCCAGCGAAGAAGGCGCCGTACCGGGCGCCCGGGTGCAGCCTTGACCAGACGGGGCCGAGCAGGAGGACGGCGACCACGCCACCGATCCAGAGGACCGCCATCACCAGGCCGTCCCGTCGCCCGGCTTGCCCCAGGTGCCGTCGGCCCGCTTCATCCAGCCAGCGGGCACCGAGTCGAGGACGCAGTCGATCATGCTGTAGGGCGTCAGCCAGCCGCCCTCGCGCCGGAACTGCTCGACCGCCGCGTGGACGGCGAGCACGGCAGTCTCCCGTAGCTCCTCGGGTGCCTGGGTATGTTTCACGGGGAACGGTCGGAACGGTAGGCGGTTGACCATCAGCCCTTCTTCGCCGGGGCCTGAGGGGGCGGCTCAGGCGCTTTACGGGCCGGGTGGAGACCAGCCTCCCCGAACACGTCGCGGGCGGTCCTGGCGTCCGGTGGGAGGTCCCACTCGTCGTTGTCGTGGTAGGTGACCCTGCGCACCTCGACGGCGCCGTTCGGGTGGCGGAACTCCACCTCGATGCTCTTCACCCGGGGGCAGACGACCTGAGCGTGGATCGTGCCGCAGTCGCCGCACACGAGCGCTGCCCAGTCGGTCGCCGCCTGCTGCCTCGCCGCCTGGTCGAGCGGCGGCAGCGGCTCCCGCGCCTTCACCACGGCGTGCTCCGCGGCGGGCCGCTGGGCGTGCGGTGCTCCGGGCACTCCAGGCCGTAGCTGGTCGCGACCAGGTCGGTGCGGCCGCAGACGATGCACTTGGGCGTCATGGCGTCCATGAAGTGGGCGGGCGTGCGGTGCTCGTGGACCGGGCACTCCTCGCCCAGCATCCTCTGCATCGCGGCGACGCGCTCGCCGGGGTCGCGGCGGTAGGGCACGGTGTAGTCGTCGATCATCCAGGTGAAGTGGCGGGAGCACTTCGGGCACACCACCGTCAGCGACGTCATCGTCCCGGACCCCGTGGCCCGAGGCCGAGGCTCGCGCATGGCCCGGATGGCCCGTAGCTGGTCGGCCTGGTCCATCACCCGGGCGAGCATCGCCTGCTTGATCGCCTCGCTCTGCTGGAGCATCTCGGCCGACGCCAGGGTCGAGGCGACGCAGCCGGTGAGATAGAGCGCCTGGTCGGCGGTGAAGCCCGCCTCGACGTAGCTCAGGTAGACCTCCCGCATCGCGACGGCCGACTCGCTCATCGGCGTCGTCGGGTCGGCGGGCATGTCGGCAGCGTCGGGGTCGTAGTCGTCGTCCCAGCCGCTCACACGGTCGACGCTACCAGGGTAGGGCCGGGGTTGTCAGTCCTCCCGCTCGCGTTACGCGCGCGTAACGCGAGCCGTCCCCGCCCCGGCAGGAGACGCCGAGAACGGGGGCGGTCACAGTGGGAGGTGATCCGCGGTTTTGCTCCCTCGGCCCACTGCTTGGACTCCGGCGGTCCGCTACTTCCCCGAAGCGGTCCGCTACCACGGTAGAGGGAACCGTGGCACAACATCCAGTCAGTCAGATCATCGGCCCACCTCCCGGCAGGTCGCCTCATCGACGATCGGCTCGACGGGGGCACCCGAGGAGTAGGTCTGGCCGGTGTCCACCAGCCGGTAGCGCACGCCGCCCGGGAAGGTGAAGACGCCGGGGACGCTGATCTCGCTGATGGTGCCGGTGTACTCCAGGTAGGTCGTGACGCAGCGGCCCGTGACGCGGTCGCCGATGCGGAAGCGGGGAGTGGGCATGCCCGGGATGGGAGCGTCGTCGGGCGCCGCGGCGAGGGGCATGTCGGGGTCCTTGCCCGTGCCGGTCACTGGAGGAGCCTGTCGATCTCGGCGGTCAGCACGTCGGCGGCGGAGGTATCGCCGAAGAGCAGGACCGACTCCAGCGTGGCGACGGCCACCTGGAACTCGGGCTGAGACTCCAGCGCGAGCATCCGCTCGGAGTTGACCGTCGTGTCTGGCCCGGCGGTGATCTGGTCGATGACGGCCTGGGCGGCGGCGGTGACGGCGAGGCCCACGAGGACCTCGGCGTCGAGGGTGGCGGGCACGTGGACGATCACGGCTTCACCAGCCCGGCCTCGATGGCGTACTCGGTGTTCGCCATGACGCACTCTTCGATGTTGCCGAGGTCGGTCTCGCCGAGGGCGATGATGCGGGCCCGCTCGGAGGCGGCGTACTCGGCAACGGTCGGGCGGGGGTCGGCGGCGCGCAGGGCGTCGATGCGGGGCTCGACCAGGCGCTCCAGGATGAAGAGCGAGCGGCCTGCGTACTTCGCAGCGGCGGGGGAGCGGACCTCGGAGGCGATGTAGAGGCCACGGCGGAGGGTCTGCGCCAGGGCGACCAGGTCGGCGAGGGTCATCTCGTCGAGGGTGGCCTCGCTGTAGTAGGGGAGCTTCGGGAGGGAAGTGGTTGCCATGTCCTATCTATCGGCCAGGCGTCCCCGGGACTTGAGCGGCTCAGCGAAGAATCTTCAGCGGGGCGGCTCGAACCGCTCGCACGAGCACTCGACGTCGGTGCAGGGGCCGTCATGGCGGTCGCCGGAGTGGTCGCGGCGCAGGTTGCCGCAGCGGCAGGGCCGGTTGAGCGCCCGCTCGTCGACGAGGACGTCGGTCGGGACGGGGCCGCTCTTCGGCTGGGCCTTGGCCTCGATCACCGGGCTCCCGGCGAAGTAGCCGCTGGTCTGGATGGGGCGAGGCGACTCCGGCCGGGCCGCATTGGCATCCGGGGCCGCCCCGCCGCTGGGAGCGTAGACGTCGCCCCAGCCGCCTGAGCGCGCGGGCTTCTGGGTGGGCAGGGGCACGTCGTCGTCCTCCTCGGTCTGCTCGGGCTCTCCGGCGTACAGCGCAGCCCACGAGCCGCCCGAGCGGCTGTAGGCGTAGACGACGGCGTCGCCGTTGTCGGTCGAGCGCCCGAGGCGCTTGCCGATGTCGTCCTTCGACTCGACCTGGATGCGCGCGCCGGACACCTCCCGCCACTTCGGGGCGAGCAGGTCGCCGGTCAGCAGGTCGTCGGGCGGCAGCGCCAGGTCCATGCCGTTGGCGGGGTCGAGCATCTCGCGCAGGTTCCACCAGGCCCAGGACCGACAGTTCTTGTGGACTACGCTGGTAGTGCGATAGGCGCCGGTCGAGGTCTCGACCGTGTAGACGCGGATGGTGCCATGCCTGCTCGGCGGGATGATCTCGATGCTGACGACCTGGTCCGTCGGTACATCGGCGGCGAAGGGGAACGCTCGATCTGCGCCGGGCTCGGTATCGACCGGTGCGTCGTGCGACGCATCCTCGCCGAACATGGGATCGAGCGACGGACGCGAGCCGAGGCGGCCGCTCTCAGGCGGCGGCCCCTTGACCGCGTCTATCTCGTCCGGCGCTACGAGAGCGGCGAGTCCGTCCTCGCCCTCGCCAAGAGCCTTCACACCGGGGAGTGGGTCGTGCGGCGCGAACTGACCGAGGCCGGGGTGGCCCTGCGCGACATCGGCACGGCGAACCGGTTGTGGGCTACCCAGCACGTCGCCACCGGCAAGCGCCACCACCTCGCGGGCGACTGGTCGCGGGTCATCTACGTGCCGTTCCGGCGACCCGTCGTCCAGAACCCGATGGGCGCCAAGGCCGCCCTGACCAGGCAGCGGACTCTGGCCCACCAGCGAGCCTACGAACGCACACTGATCGACCTGCTCCCGCCCGGGTTCGTGCACGGCCAGCAGGTCGCCGACGACACGTACAACATCGACCTGACCCACGGGACGGTCGCCGTGGAAGTTCACCGTTCGGGCGTCTACCCGCTCGGTGACGCCTCGCTCGCGCTCCGCTCGGTACATCTCGCCGATCGAGGCTGGCACGTCCTCTACGTGTGGGTGACTCGGGCCAGCCCAATCTCGGCCCTCGGCGCTGACCAGGTCGTCGCCCACGCTCAGCGCATGGACGGCGACCCATCCACTCGGCGCCAGTACGCGGTGGTTCGGGGTGGCGGTGAACTCGTCTCCCGAGGCCATCTGGACCCGGACGAGGGGGCCATTGTGCCGAGCCCGGTAGACCCGGCGTAGCTCGCCGATCGGCAAGACCCGGGCATCGCCGGTCAGGCAGTTGGCGAAGCCGAACTCGCCGGAGAGGTCGTGGCGCTTGGTCGCGCCCGAGGAGATGAACGGGGCGCAGGGGGTGTGCTCGCGGCGGATGTCGTTGAACACGCCAGCGCCCACGCCGATGGCGTCGACGATCGCCATGGGCTCGCCGTGGGCCCGCTGGATGGCGACGATCCGGTCGGCGGTGATCGTCGTGTCGTCGGTGTAGCCGTCCCGGCGTAGCTCGACGATGGCGTTGCCCTGGCGGAGCGCCAGCACGGTCTTGTCCTCGCCGCCCGCAGCGATGTCGCAGCCGATCGTGTGCAGCTTCTCGCCGGGCTGGAGCACGGCGCGCGTGCCCTGGTGCGGCTCGCGGTGGGCGCCCAGCTTCTCGCCGTTGGGCTCGTACCGCATCCGCCAGCGGGCGTTGGCCGCCTCGACCCAGGCGAGCGGGATCACGCCGTCGGTGGCGGAGGAGGCGAACTCGCCCAGCACGCGGTTCTTGTAGACCGCCGAGTCGATCCCCCACATCAGGCCCCGGTTGTAGACCCACTCCTCGGTGACCCGGCCAGCGGCCATGCACTCCTCGACGGTGACGTGGCGCGCCCACCAGTCGGTGAAGCCGGGGCGCCGGGCGTGGATGTCGTAGAAGCGGCCCTGGGGCTCGCCAGGCGTCGAGACGGCGAGGGCGTAGGCGACCGTGCCGCCCGAGCCAGCGGTCGAGAACGCGCCCTCGGAGGCGTCGAAGGTGGCGTCGCTCACGGCCTTGGACTCGTCGTAGACGTAGAGCAGTTGCTCGGCGTGCGCGCCCTCCAGGTGGGCGGGGTCGTCGGGGCTGATGGCGAAGGCGGCGCCGTGGTTCAGCTTCAGGTTCCACTGGAGCAGTTCCCGGCGGGTGTCGAAGGGCTCGCGGCCGATCACGTCCCAGCGCAGGCGCTTGGCCCACTTGTGGATCTCGGGCCAGAGGAAGTTCTTCAGTTGCTCCCAGACCGACGCGGTGGTCGGCACCTTCCAGTCCTCGCCCGCGGCGTCGCGGGTGAGGGCGAACCAGAGCACCGCCAGCGACTCCATGCAGGTCTTGCCCAGGCCGTGCGGGCCGCGCACCGCGGCGCGGCCGTGCTCGATCATGGCGTGGAAGGTCTCGGCCTGGTAGGCGGTCAGGCCCTCGCCGGGGCGCCAGATGACGCAGTCGTGCGCCCAGGCGACGGGGTCGTCGTGGTACAGCCCGACCTTGCGGGTGTACACGGCGTCGACGGCCTGGCGCTCGGCGAGCATCTGGCGCTCGGCCTCGACCGCAGCCAGGTCGCGCTTGTCGCGCAACGCCAGCAGGACGGCGAGGCGCTCCCGATCGCTCAGGTCGGCGTCGATGCGGTAGCGACGCTCAGAGACGCTCACGGCGGTCCCGGACCGTCGTCAGGTCGGGCAGCGGCTCACCAGGGAACGCCCAGCGGCCCGCGACGGCGGTGAGGCCGGTGAGCACGGTCTCCATCCCGGTCAGCCAGAACTCGGCCGAGAGCGGCCGGAACGGGTCCCACGTCAGGCTCCTGTCCGGGAGCACCCAGGCGAAGAGGCGGCTCAGCAGAGAGTGACCGTCGAGAACGGGGGGGGACGGCGGTACTTGGCGAAGAGGACCCAGGCGTACAGGTCCCGGCTGTCGGTCAGCCTCGGGCCCACAACGACCGACGTCGTCTGGGTGGCCGCGCGATAGACGGTGTAGGCCACGGCGTCGGCCGCGTCGTCGCGGAGCAGGTCGCCGAGCAGCACCCGGTCGATCTCCTCGGTCGCGGGCTCGTCGAGGATGGCTGTGGGGTCGGGTCGGGTCGCCCACTCCTCGGGCCGGTACTGGGCGCGCACGACCGACTGGGGTTGCTGGAGCGCGGCTCGCCGCCACGCCAGGGCTCTGGCCTCCTCGTCGATCTCCATCGCCCTACACGACCTGACGCGTCAGCAGGTAGATGTCGTTGACGCCCTGCTTGACGGCCAGCCGGTACTCGCGCGCCCCGATGATGTCGTCGAAGCGCATCGTGGGCTTGACGTCGAAGCGGTAGATGTCGTCCGCGGTGCCGCCGACGTGCAGTTCCCCGCGGTAGCTCTCGGGCTCGGTGATGCCGGAGGAGGCCGTGAAGAGGAAGGTGTACTTGTAGTACCCGGCGAAGTACCAGACCCGGCAGCGGCACCAGTGCTCCCACTGACGGGCGCGCGCATCATGGCTCTGGTCCTCGACGACGGCCCACGCCATGGCGTCGCTCATGGGTTCAGCGCCGGGACGGCGCTCGTGTCGATGATGCGGGGGGGCACCGGAACGCCCAGGCGGGCAGCGGCGTCGGCGATCTGGGCCTCCAGGGAGTTGGCGTCGATCCACTCGTGGCGCTTGGTCTTCGGGGCGTCGAGGCCGAAGAGGTCCCGAAGCTGCTTGTCGAGCTTCAGCATCCGGTCGATGGCCGTCGGGTCGCCCTTCTCGACGGCGGGCATGATCGCCGAGAGCGCCAGGTCGGTGCGGGCCAGGATGTCGGCCTTGACCTCCTCTGCGCCGTTGTCCTTGAGGAAGCGCAGCATGCCCCGGTGGACCATCTTGTGGGCGCCGCCGACGCTCACGCCGAGTTGGGAGGCGATCTCCCGGTAGGGGAGGCGCTGGCTGTAGAGGCGCAGCGCACGGCCGTCACGCTCGATGTCCTCGGTCGACTGGCGGTTCCAGCGGCGTTCACGCCCCACGGGGTTCACGCTATCCGCCCGCCAGGACGGCGGCAGCCAGGACGGTGCGAGGGGTCTGGCGGGCTGGCCGGGGGGCTCTCACCCGAGGCCTCGGGCGACCTATCGAGCCCCGCCCCGGTCGCGGGGATCGTCGGTCCAGTGCCCTCCGGCCAGCATGGCGCCATGGGGCGCAGACTGTACAGCACGCCTGCGTATACTGCGGTAGACCCATCGGGCGGAGGAGGCGACGGGATGGCGACGAGGACGTTCAGGAAGGACGGCCAGCCGGGGCAACCGCCGTCGACGTTGCGCCTGCGCGAGCCGGTCGACGAGCGCCTGGTGCAGTACGTGGCCCCGCCCGAGGACGGCTGGGTCGAGACCACGCCGAGGAACCCGGCAATCCGCTGGCTGACCGAGGAAGTGCACGAGAAGCGCTATGTCCAGATCGCGCTCTGGACGCTCGTCTCGTGCACCGCTCTCACCACCGTGCTCAACTGGCTGGCCCGCTGATGGCCGAGTTCACGCTCCGCTCGCCCCTCGGGGCCCACGAGGTGGTCACGCCGCTGGCCGCGCGCAAGCTGGTCGGCCAGACCACGAAGGTCGGTGCCACGCCAGGCACCATCACGGCCGCTGAGTTGGCCGACAACGGCCGCACGCTGGTCCTGACGGTGGATGTGCCCGGCGGCCTCCCCGAGGCGCTCAGGGGCGACCTGGGGGCCTACTCGATCGGAACGGACGAGCGCGTCGAGTGAGCGCTCGCGTTACGCGCGCGTAACGCGGCTCAGGCGTGCGGGTGGCGCCAGGCCAGGTAGCTGACCACCACCGAGGCGACCGCGGCCAGTGTCGAGACCAGGCCGATCAGGATGGTGACCGTGGCGACCGCGGCCGCACCGCCGCCCCCGGCCTCCACCAGGCTGTAGGCCACGATCCCGAGCAGGCCAGCGAGCAGCGCCAGGCCGATGAAGATCGCGACGCCCTGCCACGAGGGCCGCAGCCGGGCGGTGAGGACCGCCCGGCGGACCATCAGCCGCTCATCCAGGGGCCGCACGCCCCGGGAGATTACGCCCGCCTGGGGCCTCAGCCGGGCTTCTCGGGCGGCCAGACGTGGGTGACCGAGACGTTGATCACGTGGTCGCAGACGGCGCAGGTCTGGCGGCCGCCGACCGTCCGGCCGATCTCGGCGGCGTGGTCGATTGGGTCGGGGGGCTCCACACGGCAGGGGCCGCGGTGGCGGTACCGCAGGATGCACCTGTCGGTCATCCCGAGCCCGACGTCGACCCGGCCGCGGCAGCGCGGGAGTGAGCGGCCGTCGCTCACGGCTTCGGCAGGTGGGTGTCCAGCGGGTTCGGGAGCCGCTGGTGGGCCTCGCTGAGGCGGGCCTCCAGCACGGCGTACCGCTCCCACTGACGGGCGGACGCACCCGCGCCTGCCACGGTCTGGAGCGCATGGCGCAGGTCGGCGATCTCCTGCCACGTCAGCGTGACGTCGACCGTCTCGGCGGTGGTCCAGTCGGCGCGACGTAGGGAGTCCGAACCGGAGACGCCGTCGGAAGGGGTGCTGCTCATGCGGTCCATCCTCTCGGTTGGTCGATGGCGTGGTCGCAGGAGTAGCTCATGCACGGGTGGCAGAGCCCGTAGGCCCGGCTGACGCGCGTCGCCTGCTCGATCTTGCGGGTGAAGGCGGCGCGCTCGGCCGAGGTGCAGGCCGGGTCGGCGGCGTGCGCCCGCAGCTTCGCCAGGCGGTCGGGGCTCACCGGGCCGTCTCCGCTCGGTTGAGGGCCTTGCGGAGCGGCAGGCGGGTGTTGCGCCGCGGCGGGCCGTCGTAGACCTCGATGGGGAAGCCCTCGCCGGTCACCACCCGGAACAGTTCCTTGCGGCCCAGGCCCGGCTTCGGCTGGCGCACCACCCGGAAGGAGAGGAACCTGTCGGACCCGCTGGCGGTCTCCAGGATGAGCGCGTCGTTCGCCGCAGCCTTGTTGAGCGTCTCGGCGAGGAGCGCCCGGGTGCGGAACGGGCTGGTCGTGTGGGCGAAGTCGCCCGGGCGGTAGGGCATCAGTCGTCCTCTCCGTCGTACTCCTCGCCGACCTCGGTCATCTCCAGCACCCAGAGGCGGCCCGGCTGCTCCTCGTCCCAGCGCGCAGCCCCGGCGAAGCCGAACTCGGCGGCCATCTTGCGCGCGATGCGCTTGGCAGCGGCGAGCGAGGAGGCGCAGTCGAAGAGTTCCTCCGGCGACGCATCCATGGCCTGCTCGCCGGTCACCTGGATGAACCAGCAGCCGTTGCGCTTGCTGACCCACGCCGCCGTGTCGCGCTCGCGGCGCTCACGTAGTCCCATCAGAACTCCTCCTCGACGTGCCAGCCGACGACGGCGGGCAGCATCATGGCGCCGACCCGCTCGGCCGCGGCCACAGGGTCGTCGGTGCGGATCACGACGGTCCCCATCCAGTCGCCGTCGGTGTCGACGGCGATCAGCCCGACCTGCTCGGCGTTGGGGGTCTCGGCCGCGACGAGGGCGTCGGCAGTGAGGCGGACGCCGATCTCGGTGGCAGCACCCAGGTCGACCACGAGGCAGCGGGGCATCACGCCACCCGCCGGGCGGTGTAGCCGCCCCAGTTCCACGCCTCGATCGTGTCGAGCGTGCCGTAGCGGTGGCCCTTGTGGACGACGCCGTAGCCCTTGATCCCGAAGATCTCGCCCGTGACGTTGTCGACCATGTAGCGGCCGCTCATGTTGTGGGCGGGCCCGACGTCGATCTTCGTGTACTTGCGGCCGGGCACGACCTGGACGGTCTCGGACTCGGCCATCCACGGCGAGTTGGGGTACTGGTCGGCCAGGCGGGCCTTCTGCTGGGCCAGGACGAGGTCGGCCAGGCGGTTGATGGCGGCGGAGGTGTTGGTCATGCCTCTTCCTTCGGCACGTCCGGGGCCTGACTTGAGCCCTCGGCAGCGATTCGTTCGGTGATCTGCGCCGCCTCGGTCCACTCGTCCCAGCGCTCATGGGCGACGCGGCTGAAGCAGCACCGGGCGCAGTAGGCGCCGTACTTCATGCCGGGCTTCGGCGGGACGAACTCGGCGCAGGGCCGGACCGTCATCAGATCGCCACCGGGGCGAGGCCGAGCACCATGCCGTCGGGGTAGGTCGCGGCCACGATGGCGTGGGCGGCGAGGTCAGCGGTGCCGTCGTCGAGCACCGTGACGTACACGACGCGCTCCCGGAAGGGACCAGCCAGGTCCCCGCTCATGTCGCGGTCGTCCTGGTCGGGCGTGACCGTGACGGCGAACGTGACGGTCACCGCACCTCGACCGCGAAGGCGGCCGGGCCGTTGGGCGCGCGGCGGACGGTCGCCGTGAGGCTCTCACGGCGGAGGAGGAACGCGGCCTTGGCCGCATGGGTGCGGACCGCGAAGTAGTGGGCCCCGCCGAAGCGGGTCGTCCCCGTGAAGACGGGGGGCAGCCCGGCCTCGACGAGGAGGGCGGCGGTGGACTCGACGGTGTGGGAAGCCATGCCCTGATGATCGGCAAGGGGGCTGACGGACTTGAGCGCCACGTGGAAGAATCTACCGCGGTAGATCCCTCAAGTGAGCACGGGCGCTTGCCGATAGAGGAGGCATGACACCGTTCCCCGGCCCCATCGCCACCGACGCAGCCACGCTGACGGCGCGCCTCGCCGCCCTCGGCGAGCGCCAGGCTGAGTTCGTGGCCGCGCACCCGCACTTCGCCTCGGTCGCCGAGGCCAAGGCGGCCGGGCTGCGCGCCTCGGAACTCTTCGAGGTCCACGGCCTGTCCCTCGTCTTCGTCCGATAGGAGGAGCCATGGAAGAGCCGATGCCCATCATCCCCGGCGTGTTCTGCACGATCGGCCCCTCGGCCGTCACGGGCGAACTCTGCGGCCGCCCCGCCGTCGTGACGTTCACGCGGCGGGGTCGGACGTTCGCCGAGTGCGCCCAGCACGCGCCGACGTTCGCCCGCCACCCGGCGCAGGCGGCCGAGTCCCGGTCGCTCAGCTTCAGGGGCGTGCCGTTCCGCACGGCCACGACGCGCCGGTTCGTGCTGGTGCGGCTGACGGCGAGCGGCGACAAGGTCGAGATCCTGCGCCGCAGCGACTTCGCCGCCCTACTTCACGCCGAGGCGCGCCGTCGCGGGTTCAGCGAGGCCGGTGTCGTCGACCTCAGCAACGGGGCGTGGGTGCGGGCATGACCGGCGCCTCCGGCGGTAGCTCGGGTTCGACGACCACCGCGGCGCAGTAGATGCATTCGCCGCGCTCCTCGTCGATCGAGTGATCGCAGAACCCGTCGCCGCCGTAGATCTCGCGGGTCACGGGGCGCCGGTTGTGGGGGTCGGGAGGGCGGGCAGGCGGTTGGGCATCGGGGTCGCGCAGGAGCCCCCAGTGAAGCTGGCCGGAGCGGGCTGATCGGTCCAGGCCACCTGGACCTGCCAGCCGGTCGGCGCCACCAGGCACGACAGCAGGCTCGCAACCTGGGCGCGAGCGCCGTTCAGCATGGCGGTGTCGTGGGCGGCCTCGGCCGTGACGGCCTTGATCGCCTCGGCCTGGTAGGCGAGCGTGTCGCCCGGGCACGAGCGGGCCAGGTTGACGCTGAAGAGCGGCGAGATCGGTACGTGGCGGGCGCACGAGTCGACCTGCTGCTGAGTGGCCGGGTCGATCGAGGGCGTACCGGGCACGGGCGCAGGCAGGGAGAGGACCAGTTCGTTCGGAGCGGGGATGGCGAAGGCGGCATGGGTGACGTCCACGGCGACGGGCACCGTGGCCTCCAGGGTCACGGTGTGCTTGGCGGTGCCCGTGGTGACGCCGAGGAACGTGTGGCGCGACGACACGGTCTTGCCCCACGAGTACGTGACGTTGTCAGCGTGGACCTCGCCGAGCGCCTGGATGTGCTGGAGGATGATCGTCGAGGTCGAGGGCCCGGTGACGTCCTGGGAGACCGGCGGGATGTGCAGGTGGGGCGCCGAGACGTGCACGGGCGACCAGCCGGTCAGCTTGTTCAGGCCCACCAGGCCGAGCCCGGCGACCGCCACGACGGCGGCCAGCTTCACGCCCAGGCCGACACCGCGGCGCCCGGCTGAGAACGGGACGTAGCTCATCAGTCCCTCCTTCGCTTGCGACTGTGGAGCCGCGCGCCGGGGTGGCGCGCGGGGGGCAGAGCCTCAGGCTCCTCGGACGGGGGAGGCCGCCCGAGGAGCCCTCGGTGGGTAGCGAACGGCGGGCGCGTGTCGCTCAGGATGTCCAGGGCCTCGTCGAAGTCGTCGTCGGGGCGGGAGTGCCTCACGACTTCCCCCCAGCCACCTGACCAGCGATGCCTCGCTCGTAGCGACCGCGCGGCCCGGCCTTGCCGTAGCCCTCGTACACCTTCTCGGCGTGGTCGAGGGCGCCGTCGGTGGCGTTCGGATCGGTGATCACGGCCTGGACCGTCGGGTAGTTGTGGATGATCTCGTTGGCACCGCACGCGATCTGCGCGTCCAGGTCGGTGGACTCGCCGCAGGTCCGCGGTTCGTGCCACTGGCCGATGCCGTGGGCCTCGCCGCCGTCGCCGACGGCGTTCGGGTTGAGCCCCGACTCCTGGACCCACCCGCCGACGATCCAGGCATCGCCGCGGGGCGTCACGCCAGGGTCGTCCTTGGCGAACTCGGCGAACACGTGGGCCACCACGTTCGGGTCGGCGGGGTCGACCGGCCCGGCGTAGTGCGGGTGGATCAAGGCGCCGATGGCGGCCACGGGCGGCGGCGTGGGCGCGGCCGTTGTGGGGGGCGTGACCGGGGGGGAAATATTATCGGCGGTAGTCGGCGGGGCGCTCTGCTTGTCGGATGGGCCGGGATCCGACGGACTGGTTGAGTCGGTAGACGGCTCCACGATCTTCGGGGGGTCCGGCGGCAGCGTGGCCGGGGGCAAAAGGGGAACCGTCGGCGCGGGCTGAGCAGGGGGTTCGGTGGTGCTCGGCGCGGTCGTCGGCGACGAGGTGACGATGGCCGGGCCGTTGTCCACGGTCACGTGGGGCGCCGAGGTCGTCGGCGGCAGCACGATCACCGGGGCGGGTGCGGGCGCCAGTGGGACGGCACGCACGATCGAGGGTGCCCCGGCCGCTGGAGGGGGACTCACAACGGCCGGGGCGGGCGGCGGCGTCTGGGCCTGGGCCAAGGCCGGTGACGCGCCGGGCAGGAGGCGCACGACTTCGCCCACTGTCCCGGCATCTGGGGACGGTAGCGAAGGGTTCGCCTGGGCGAGGACCCATTCCGGGATCGGCCAGTGCCAGTCGCCGGTCGCGCCCGACTCCAGGGAGCGCAGCGACTCGCCGGGCTGGAGCCCGTGGGTGACGACGGGGACGGCCAGGTTGGCCGTGGCGGTGGCGGGGCAGTCGGTGACGACCTCGCCGACGGCGAGCGAGTTGGGGTTCGTGATCGCCGGGTTGGCCTGGGCGACGCGCCACACGTCGAGGGGGTTGCGCCAGGAGAGGCCCCAGTCGTAGACGAACTGGCTGATCGTGTCGCCCGGAGCAGCCGTGCGCGAGGCGCAGGCCTCGGGCGTCGCCGAAGCGGTCGAGGCCATGCCGAAGACGACCGTGCCGGTGATCGCCAGCACGCCGCAGATGACCCTGATCCGACGCCTCAGACGGCGCCGCGCTCGGCGACTATGACGCCTCTCCGACATGACCCTCTCCTCACGGTCGGCGGTTGTCGCCGCTGAGCGTAGTGGGTCTACCTCGGTATCACAAGCGCTAAGCGGTCAGAGCGCCTCGCACTGTGATGATCGGACCATGTCGGGACGAATCACCCCTTGGGCTTGTCGCGCTCCTTGAACCTGGGCGTCACCGTCTCGGAGCGCTCGGGCGGGGCGGTGAAGCCCTTGGCCGCCATCTCGAAGCGATCGACCCAGCGCCGCAGCCGCTTGGCCGTCGACCAGCGCAGTTCGGTGTCTTCGATGGTGAAGGCGACCGAGTCCGGGTCGAGGTCGAGCAGCACCGGCATGAAGAGCACCGCATCGGCCAGCCTGGCGGCCTCAGAGGTCCTGATGGGCTGGGCGGTGGTGTCAGGCGCCGGGCGGGCGTTGAGGTCCCTGAGGAGGCTCTGGACCCGTCCCTGGAGTTCCTTGACCTTGTCTCGGAGCAACGCGTTCTCCTCCCGGAGAGCGGCCATCACGTCGGCCTGCTCGTCCTCGGCGGCGATCTCGTCGAGGTCATCCTGGAGGCTCGCGAGAGGGTCGTGCACCGGCACGCTCGCAGGCGGCGGCGCGACGGGAGGCTCTTCGGGTGCAGGGGGCGGCGGGGCCGGGGTCTCGGCCGCCTTCTTCTCGGTCGAGCGAGCGTCGAGGACCTTGCGCTGGCTGGACGGCTGGGTGCCCTGGGGCAGTTCCCGGTTGGCGCGGTGCTGCTGGATCTTGCGCCAGGCCGTCACCCGGGTGATGCCGTAGGTCTCCTGGCAGAACGTCTCCCAGGTGGTGTGGGACGCCTTCCAGGTCCCGCGCTCCTTGCGCTCGGTGAGGGCGGCACCGACCATGATGGCGTCGGTCAGGTGCGCTCGCACCAGGTCGTCGATCTCCTCGTCGGATAGCTCGCGGGCGGCGCGCAGCGCCCCCTCCTCCGACATGGGCGTGATGTCAGTCATCGCAACTCCTCCGGCAGCTTGTCGATTGGGGTCAGCGGCCGGGCACGTGGTGCCCGCCGAGGGCGTACATCACGCATGGCCCGCCGGACGTGGTCCTGGCGCCACTCCCAGGCCGCCTTGCGCTTGGTCTTCCGGTGGACCCCCACCCACCCGCACGAGCAGGTGGGGGGTCCAGCGATGGACGTGGACCGCGCCCCGGTCGACGAGGTCGAGACGGTGCGCGGTCCGCATCGCATTACCGGAGCGCCCGCACGAGGGCGACGAGCCAGCGGGGCCGCACGAGGGCGGTGCCGACGCTGATGAGCAGGCCCGCCACCGCGAGCGGCAGCCCGAGCGGCGCGCCCGTGTGGGCGAGTTCCGTAGCCGGGGGGGCCGTCGTGGTGGGTGTCGGGTTGACCTCCGACACGGGCGGGATGAGCGACACGGGCGGCGTCGTGGTCGACGTCGGGGCGACCGTGGTGCTCGGGGCGACCGTGGTCGGAGGCTCCGTCGTGGGCGGCACGGTCGTCGGGCACAACGCCGGGACGTTCGCGCACGTCAGGATGGGCGGCGGCAGGACCGTCGTCGGCGGCGGGCATTCGACCGCCGCGAACTTCAGGCCGTAGACCTGTTCGGCGGTGGTCGTCGTCGGGCACGGCGGCTCTGTCGTCGGCGGTGCCGTGGTGGGCGGCTCTGTCGTCGGCGGCACGGTGGTCGTCGGCGGCTTCGTCGTCGTGGTCGGGCACCAGTCGTCCGGCTTGTCTCCGTCGTGGTCGTCCGGTTCGCACCCCGGCTTCTCAGTCGTGGTGGTCGGGTGCACGGTGGTCGTCGTCTGGTGCCACGGGCAGTCGCTCCCCGAGTTCGAGACTGGGCCCGCGGACCCGCCACCATCGGCGGTCCATGAGGCGGACACGGTGACGGCGGTGTGCGGTCGGGCGGTGGAGTAGGTCCCCGAGGAACCGAACCACGACGCCGTGTGGTCGCCGCCGTTGATCACGACGGTGGCGGTGTTGTGGCCGGATGGGAAGTGGTCGAACGACACGGTGATCGTGTCGCACGTGATGGAGATCGCCCCGGTGTGGGCAGACGCGGGGACAGCGGTCGCGATGAGCGCGACCGATCCCAGCGCGAGCCCTCCGATGACGAGGGTGAGCGCCGCCATCAGGCGAGCAGTGCGGTGGTGCATGGTTGTGGGTAGCTCCTTATGTGGGTGGATGGGGTGGTTGCGGGAAGACGTATCGGCAGGCCTCAGCCGAACTTGAGCGTTAGGACGACGGCGGCCCAGGCGACGGCCGCCACGAGCAGCCACCCGGCCAGCACCAGCGCCAGGCAGCCGAGCCAGGGCAGGGCGTAGTCCCACCACCTCACGGCAGGATCAGCCCCGAAGTCACCTGCTGGATGTCCCTCGCCAGGTTGACCGCCGCCTCGTGGTTGAACGGGATGACGATCATCTGGCCGCTGAAGATGAGCCGCAGCGCGTAGTACGGCTTGCCGCCCTGCTCGACGCCGGGGACCTTCATGAAGGCGTAGTTCGCTGGCAGGTGGGGGTCCCAGAAGGGGGGGATCCCGACCGTCACCCACTGGGGCACCTGGACCATCTGCTGCGGGCCGGGCATCTGCTGCTCGGCCTCGGGCTCGTGCCCGTCCTCCATCGTGCGGCCTCCCTATCGCTTGCGCCGGGGGCGGTAGGAGCGGGCGGTCTGGCGCCAGAACCACCAGTCCCGGACGACGGCGCGCAGCGTCATCAGCGCCACGTAGGCGGCGGCCGTAAAGACCGCCATCAGCAGCAGGCGGTGCCAGAGCGCGCCCCGCACGTGGGCGGCCACCAGCACGAGCACCGTCAACGTCAGGCCAACGACGACTGCCTTGCTCCCGCTGCCATCCATGCTGCTCCTCCCGTCCGCCCCCTGACCCTACCATGGTAGAGCCGGGGGCGTGACGGATGGCTCAGGCAGCCGGGACAGCCTCCCCTGGGGCCGCTACGGGCGTCGCGATGTCGAGGTCGAAGGCATCCTTCATCGCGCGACGCACGGCCCTCCAGCGGGCCGTCTCGGCCTTGTGGCACTCGGCGCAGAGGACGCGCAGCCCGGTGGCGTGGTGCTGGCAGCCGGGGCCGCGGTCGCCCCAGATCGGCTCGATGTGGTCCACCTCCAGGCGCGGGGTGGTGAACTCCCACCAGGCGGCGGCCAGGGCGGGGTCGGTGGCGGGCCAGTGACGCCAGTCGGAGCGGCTCATGGTCGGCAGCAGCACGTGGAGCAGGGCGTCAGCGGCCTGGCCGCGCCAGCAGAGGTCGCAGGACCACCCGCCCCGCATCAGCGCCGCACCCCGGGCGTGGCGCCAGACGTGGTTGACCGTGAAGCGGGTGCGGCACGTCGAGGAGCACCAGGAGACCTGGGCGCCCACCAGGGGCTCGTTGCACCAGCGGCAGCGGTCCGGCTCACCAGCCCACCGGCTCAGCGAGCACCCGAGGGCAAGCTGGTCGATCGGTACGGCGGTGGGCACGGTGACTCCCCTCAGGGCGGCGGCATCACCCAAAACCGTACGGGTCGGCGACATCGTGCGCAACCGGCTTAGGCCGAGCGTTCACTCTCCAGCCAGCCTGGGGCCACTTCCATGACCCGCTCGTCGAAGATCTCCTCCAGCCGAGGCAGGAGCACGACGAAGGCCGCGCCGCTCTCCCGCAGTGCCCGGGTCATCGCCCTCGGGGAGACCAGGCGGGGCGGGCAGCCCTCCTCGATCACCAGCGTGCCCGTGTAGGGGTCCTCGCCCTCCTCCATCTCGGCCTGGTGCAGCACGTCGATCATGGCGCGGCAGCGCTGGAGGCTCATCCCGGCATGGGCGAAGCGCGCGACCAGGAAGAGGTCGAAGACGTCCCGGTAGCTGTAGAGCCGGATCGAGCCGCAGCCGTCGCCGTGGCCTTCCGTCGGGCGGACGAGCCCGATGCGCGCCCAGTAGTCCAACTGGCGGTAGGTGATCCTCGCCAGACGCACTGCCTCGGGGGAGCGGAACTTGCGGTCGATCATCAGGGGCACCCCTCAAAGAGGCCCAGCCCCACCCCCACTGTGCTTGAGGGGCGTGGTCGAACATCGGGGATGTCCCGACTCTACCGCCGTTACCCAGGCACCTCGGTGACTAAACGTCCGCTACGCGCCGAGGCTGCGAGCAGCCTGGTCGACGATCTCCTCGCACACGACCCAGAGGTCGGCGCGACGCCGGGCCTCGTCGATGATGGCGTCGCCCACCCAGGGCGGCACGAAGAGCAGGCCCATGATCTCCAGGTCGCCCATCGTGTGCTCCATCGCCTGGGCGAAGAGGCGGTCGCGGCGCTGGGCCTTCGGGTCAGGCGCCGTCGGGAGCGCCATCAGGCGCGGCCCATCGTGAACACGAGCGGCCGCAGGTCCTCGGCCGTGGTGGGGGTGCCGTCCTCCAGGACGGGAGCGGCGCGGAACCGGGGCGGCCGCTTCGTCGGTTCGTCGCCGACGACCTCGCCGTTGGAGTGGCGGCCACACGGGGCCTCGTCGACGATCTCGGCCACGATCGCCTCAGGCGAGACCGGGGCGACCGGGGTGATGCCGACCCGGACGAGGAAGTCGAACCCGCGCTCGGCCTTCTCGGCCTCGGTCACGGGGGGGAGGGTGTCCGGGTCGATGTCGCCGAACTCGGTGCGGTGGTGGCGGAACATGGTGGGGTCCTTTCGGGGGGGGTGGGTTGGGTGTGGGACTGGCGGGAGCCGCCCTGGCCGACCTTGGCTGCGTCGGCCCTCGTGTGGGCGGCTCCCCGGTGGATCAGGCCGCCTCGCCCTGGGCGAGTTCGGCCAGCAGGGCCAGCGCCGCCGCCCGCTCGGGGTCGGCGATCTCGGCCAGTTCGATGAGGGCTGCGGTGGTGGTCATGTCTCTTGCTTCGGCAGGCTCGGCGCCGGGCTTTAGGCCTCGGCCGGGGTTTCTGGCGTGAACGTGATCCCGACCACGCGAAGGCCGCCCTGCGAGCGGGGGATCGGCCTGGGAAGGGCCTGGCTGCGCCGGGGGGAGCCGTCCAGGTTCTCGGTGCGGAGCGTGCCGTCGTAGGACCGGAAGACGTTCCAGACATCGACGATCGTGCCGCCCGCGGCGAGCGCCCGGTCGAGCATCACGTCGTCGAGGGTGGTCGTGATGGTCCCGCCGAAGGGGGCGGGGCCGAGGACGGTCGCCTTCGTGGCGACGAGGGTGGGGGCCGGGACCGGCTCTCGGACGATCAGCTTGCCGCTGTCGTCGAAGGCCCGGACGGCCTCACAGAAGCGGCAGCCCTTCTGAGGGCGGGTCGCGTGGCGGTCGAGGTGGCGCTTGAGTTCGGGGGAAGTGGTCATGCCTCTTCCATCGGCAGGTCAGCCCGAGGACTTGAGCCGGTACCGCCGGGAAAGTTGGCCGCCGCCCTGGAGGAGCAGCACGTCGCTCTGGACGAGGCTGACCGACATGCCCAGCTTCTCGGCGATGTCCTTCGCCCGCCACCCGGCGCGCCAGAGCACCGCCACCCGGTCCCGGCGCTCGGCGACCACGGGGCTCGGGCCGCGGCGGCGGGGAGACCCGGGGGGCCGTGGCAGCACCCGCTGGACGTAGCCGCCGCGCTCGGCCTTGCGCTGCGCCCACTCGGACCGCTCGTAGCGCTCGGTGATCAGCGTCGACAGGTAGCCGCCGGAGCGGACCTTGCTGCCGACGTCGCTCATCTCCTTCGCCACGACCGGACCGACGGTGACGGCCTCGACGCCCTCGGGGGGCTCGCAGTCGAAGCGCCCGCAGGAGACCGTCAGGCCCTCCCAGCGGACCGTGTACTGGGCCACCCGCACGATGGCCCTCTCGCACCAGCACGTGACGTCCAGGACGTCCACGAGCGGGCTGACGAACGTGTGGGTGTTCGTGTCGTGGCGGTGGTGCAGGTTCTCGGATAGCTCCGACTCATCAGCCGGGACTGCTCGGGTTCCTCGGGGCATCTCGGGTCACCATCCCTGAGAGTGCCGCCCGGGGAGGCCAGGAGCGAGCGGGGCCCCCTGCCTCCCCGGGGCGGCGATCTAGGCCTTCACCAGCTTGGCGGCGACGCGCATGGCGTCGACGGCCTGGCGCTCCAGGTCCCAGGCGGCGTCGGGGTTGGCGACCTCCTGGGCGTAGCTGGACACGGCCTGCATGACGCCTCCGGTGGTCACCTGGCCGCCCTTGATGAAGTGGGCCAGGATCCCCTCGGCCTCCTCGTCGGAGAACCGAAGCTGCTTGGAGACCTCGACGATGGTCTTCTGGGGCTCGGCGATCTCGACCCCGGCCGTCTCGGTCAGCTTGGCGACGGCCGAGCGGAGGAACTCGGGGTTGAGGTACTGGCGGACCGCGTCGGCCGTCTGGGAGCGGATCAGTTCGACCTGCTTCTGCTTGGTCTCACCGGACCACTCGATGACGCCCTCCTCCATCCGGCCGCCCAGGTGGGTCGACTCGATGAAGTGCTCGGTCAGCACGAGCCCGTTGCCGCAGATCTTCACCCGGACCTCGGGGCCGATCCGCCACTTGCCCATGCCGGTCTCGGAGTTGGTCGCCACGAGCCCAGCGAAGAGGATGGGCTCCTGACCGGGCGGGTAGCCCAGGCCCTCGGCGGCCGCAGCGCGCCGGGCCGACTCGATCGACCAGCCGGGCTGCTCACGGTTCACCGGGCTGCGGTAGTTGGCGAGCAGTTCGGGGGCGAAAGCCGTGATGGACGGCGAGACCAGCCGGACCACCATCTGGCGCTCGGTCAGGTCGGCGTTCAGGACCTCGATGTCGAGGCCCTTGCACCCGTCCAGGAGGGCGAGCAGGGTGTCGAGGTTGTCCATCGGCTTGTACTTGTCCGAGTGCAGGGAGCGGGCCACGCCCATGCCCAGCGGCTCGGGGTTCGTGAAGAGCCGGACGAAGAAGTTCCGGGGGTCGGCGGGCGTGCCGTTCTCGCCCCAGCGGGCCTCGCGGCCGTGCAGCCAGCCGTTGACGTTGGCGTCGTAGAGGTCGACCCGCTCGTCGCGCATCTTGCGCAGGTACTTCACGGGGATGTTCAGCTTGTCGGCGACGCAGCCGTCGAAGATCTCGGTCGGCCGGAAGGGGCCGATCGGGGCGGCGTCGGGGTTCTCGGGGTCGGCGAAGACGAGGCCGTTGCTGACCCGCAGACGGGAGGCCGGGACGACGAGGTCCTTCTTCAGGTTGTGCTGGACCTTGAGGAGCCCGGCGATGTCCCCGAGCCCTGCGTTGCGCATGGAGACGGGGATGTCGTTGACGGTGTCGGTGATGGTCATGGGTAGCGGTCCTTTCGGGTGGGTTGAGTCTACCGTGGTAGACGTTGATGACGGTACAGGGGGGGTATGACAGTCATGTATCGGAAGGTCCGGGCAAGAAGTTGAGCGCTGCAAACTCGCCCCAGATACCGAGGGCCGCGGCGTCGTAAGCCTGGGCCGCGGCCACCTCGTCAGCGAACCGGCCCAGGTACCGCATGCGCCCGTCCACGGTGACTTGCGCGCGCCAGCGCCCAGCGACCCGGTCCCAAGAGACTCCCTTGAACCGCGACGTCGTCTGCCGCCCGCCTTGCACCAGCCTCCCGGGCTGGTTCGCGGCGTTGAGACGTTGAGCCGCCGGGCGCAGGTTCGACCGACGGTTGTTGAGGCCGTTGCGGTCCACGTGATCGACTTGGACGGCGCTCGGAAGGATCAGAGCGTGCAGATAGACCTTGCGTCCGGCGACCTGGGTCCGGACGTAGATCGTGTGTGCGCCAGGGTTGGCGTGCCATGTGTGGGCCAGCACCAGCGGGACATCTACGTCATCGACGACCGCCCGATGCTGGCCCACGCGGAACTCGTAGGTCATCCGACCTGGAGCAGCTTCCGAGAGCCTCGATGCACGAACCCATGGGCGACACGACCGGCGCCCACCTGCCAGCGCTCGTAGCGGACCCAGTCGGCGTCGGCCGCCGGGCCCTCGTGCCACGCCACGCGGTTGGCCGAACGGCCGTCCTCGGTCAGCGTGACCGTCTCAGCGGCCGCCGTCCCCGCGAGGACCTCCTCGACGGGCACCACGCCGTACTCGACGTGGTTGACGACGAGCGGGCCGTCCCCCGTGTCGACGACCTGGGTCGTCCGCATCGTGGGGACCGCGGCCAGCGCCGCCTGGTACTTCGCCTGGTACTCGGCCAGATAGGCCTCGGGATCTGTGATGGGGCTGGACATGCCCTATCCATCGGCAGCCCAGGCCCGGGCCTTTAGCCCTCCCGAGGAGATTCTTCAGCCCGCGGCAGCCCTCGGTGACCGGCCCTTGCGCCCGTAGACGTCGAACTCGATCGCCATCGACGTCACACCCACCCACCGGCCGACCTCGGCCCGGTCGATCTCGTGCACCTCCAGGAGGATCTTCTCGATGTCACGGCGCCGGGCGCGCAGCGCCTTGTCCTGGCGCTTCACCTGGTCCAGGCGCCCCTGGACGGCCTGTAGCTCCCGCTTGAGGGCAAGCACCTCAGCGGAGAACTCAGGCATCGCCAGCGCCGTCGGCATCCTCCATGGCGTCGTCGAGGTTCAACTCGCCGCGGGCGATGCGTTCCTCGCGCTCGCGCTGGGCCTGGAGACCGACGGCCTCCTCCCGAAGGCTCTGGACCTCGGCGTCGGCCAGCCGGAACTGCTCCTCGGCCCACTCCCGGTCCGGGGTGCATGCCTGGAGGGTGACCAGGTCGTGCTTGCGGGCCGACGCCTCGGTGTCCTTGATCCGGGGGAAGCTGACGTTGTCCACCACGGTGCGGAGCAGGACGAAGACCTCCTGGCCCTCGATCAACTCGACCGGGCGGAACTGGAGCGGCTGGGACAGCCCGTCGCCCGCCTTCTTGATCACGATCGTCGACTTGATGACGTCCCGGCCCTCGAACGGCGTCAGCTTGTTGTCGAGCAGGGCAGCGAGCAGGTCGTCGCTCATGACCTGGCGGGGCTCGTCGTCCTCGGTGTTGCGGCCTCTCGCCATGGGGTCCTCCTCGAAGGGTGCGGTTCTCGTGACCCTACCACGGTAGGTCTCAAAGTCGGACGTCCAGGTTGCGCCCGAGCGCGGACTCGTAGCCGTAGGTGCGGGGCGCCGTCCATGGGTGGCGGAACCACGACACGGTCAGGTCCCAGTCGTCGGTGGGGCGCAGCATCCAGGCGCGGTGCTGGGGGCCGCGCGCCAGCAGGTCGAGGCAGCGCTCCTGGCCGGGCTGGGTCGGGGTCGGCTTGCCGTCGGCCGAGAAGCCCTTGAACTCGACGGCCACCTGCCAGTCCTCCCGGATGAAGATCCAGTCGGGGAAGCCCTTCGCCATGGTGCCCGAGGTCGGGGTGCGCCAGTTGCCCCGGCTGTCGGTGAGGGGGTAGACGTGGTGCGACTCCCAGTGGAGGATCTTCACCGCCATGCCCACGACGACGTCCTGGTAGTCCTTCTCCGACGCCTTGGCGGGCATCTGGGGCCTGCGCATGCCCGGGAGCGGCTGGTTCACGCCACGCCCTCCTCGGCCGCCGCAGCGGGCTCTGGGAGCACGACCACCTCGGCCCGGGCCGGGTCGACCAGCGCGCGCAGCCGCTCGATCTCGGCGCGCACGTAGGCCGGGAGCCGGGCCATGTCCTCGTCGCTGACGGGGCGGAGGGCCTTCGGCAGCGGCCGGGACCGCCTGGGCTGCTCCACGACGACGCGCTCCTGGCGCTTGGTCACCCGCGGCTGCGAGCGGCTCCCGATCGGCTGGATGCAGCCGCGTCGGATCTCGGCCAGCACCAGGTCCGGGTTGTCGCGCTCGAACAGGTCGGAGTGCAGCGCCGTTCGGCAGACGTCGCCACGCGACGCCCGGCGGGCGTACCGCCAGTACTGGCGCTTGCCGTAGAGGCTCACGCGAGCAGCCCTCGCTTGCGGGCCTCACGCGTCCAGGTCGTGATCCAGTCGTGGTGCCGTCGGCACACCTGCGCCAGGCTCTCCGCGTCGGCGTAGTGCGGGCCGCGCAGCTTGACGTGATGGGGGTCGAGAGGGCCGCCGCAGCGCACCTCGGGCACGAGGGCCTCGGCCGCGCAGCGCCACCCCGAGCGGGCGTGCATCTCCATCACGGCGTCGCGGTAGTCCTCGCGCTCGACCCGGCGCTTGTCGCTGACCGGCTTGATCCGGTGCTTCGCCCGGAGCGGAGCGCCGCGCTTGAGGGGCTTCCCTCGCTTCAGTGGCGAGCGCCTCATCCCGCCCCGATAGGGTCATCGGCGGGCTCGGCCGGGGCGTTGGTTTGGTTGGTGTCCGAAGGTGACGCCTCGGTCGGCTCGTACCTGCCGGTGCCGACGTTCAGTCCGCTGACCGGGTGACGGCCCCACAACGAGTCAGGCATCATCGGCCTCGGTCATGTTCTCCCCTTCACGATGCCGCCTCGTAGCCATTGCCCCACGCGTCCCAGCCAAGTCGCGGCGAGCGGGCGAACAGTTCGACGTAGGGGCCGGGGCACCACGACTCAACAAGGTCGCCGAACGCTGACGGCTTGACGCTGTGCCCGGCCTGGTGGCTCCACTGGAACCACGTTGTGCCATGCCAGGGCATCTTCGGCGGGTTCCCTTTGCGGCCGATCAGCACGAACTCGGTGGTGACCGGCGTGGTGCAACGAGGCGGCTTGCACCACACAAGCACCCGGTCCTGACAGCCGAACCCCCATGCCTCCAGCACGTCCCAGCCGTGACGGAGGTAGCGGTTCGTGACCCACAGGAAGCAGCGGCCGTCGTTCGTCAGGTCGCCGACGGGAAGCCCCTTGATCTCGTCCAGGGTCATGGACGAGTAGCCGAGCCCAGCACGGCCGCGGTAGCCCTCGCCGTCCTTGTCGGCGTTCGTCTTGGCGTAGTGCCACGGCGGATCGACAACGATCGTCGCGTACGGCGGTTGCAGGCCGTCAAACGTCACTATCGCTCACCGTTCCCTTCTCCTCCCCCTCGTTCGGCGTCGGCGAGCGTGGCATACGGGCCTTCGAGACGGCATCCGAGCCGCCATGACATGGCTGGGTCTGCGGTGAGGTGCCCGCAGTTGTGTTCACAGCACCAGTACCAGTACAAGCACTCTTTGACGGGCGGGTCATCACTTACCTCCCAGATCACGGCGACCAGCACCCTTCGCAGTAGACGGTGCGGATCGTCACGCCGTCGATGTCGTCCTGGCAGTAAACGGCAAACCCCTCCTCGATCTCCTCGCCGCACGAGTCGCAGACCTCCGGCGGCGTCTCGGGCACGACCGACCAGGGCTTCGCCTTCTTGCAGCCCTCGACGTGCTCGGGCGCGGGCTCGCCGCACGCCGGGCAGACCTTGAGCACCATCTCGCCGTCGACCAGGTGGAAGATCGGCATCACTTGCCTCCCCCCTCGGGCACCAGGCCGCTGATGTCGAGCGCCACGCGGCTGAGGTCCGATGCCAGCCGTTGCGCCTGGCCCTTGAGCGCCTGCACCTGGCCCTCGATCTCCCACAGCCGGGAGGTGAACTGGCTGCTGGTGTGCGGGGTCTCCTTCCCACACAACGGGCACAGTCCCGGCGCTTGCTCAGCCATCACGGCGTCGCTCATCGCTTCCTCCCGGTGATGACCTGCTCGCCCTCGACGCGCGCCTCGTAGTTGGCGCCCCGGCGCATTCTGGGGGTAGCGATGGGATCGGACACCGCCACCGCTCGAAACCCGACGTCCTCCAGTGTTTGGCGCCACCACTCGACGGCCGGGATCCGCTCCTGCCCTCGGCCAGCACGTGTCCGAAAGGAGTCACTCATGTCGATCGCCGCCAGGCCGCCCGGGGTGAGCACCCGCAGCATCTCCGCAGCGGCCGCGCGGTGCAGGTTGCGGTACTCCGGCCCCCAGGACATCACGGCGGCCGAGCCGGGGCTCGGGTCGCGCCCAAGGCTGAACTTGTAGCCCTTCCGGGGTGACCGGCCCGTCTGCTTGCACGAGGGGCAACCTTGGCCGTCGCAGGTCTTGTGCGGGTCGCGCGCGTCGTGGTGATCCGTCATGCGGTTTGGGTACACGGGCGACGTGGCGACAACGTCGAAGCGGTCCGCCCACTCAGGCGGTAGAGCAGTAGCGTCACCCTGGACGGTCTGGTGATGGCACGCCACCCATTCGGGCTCGATCTCGACACCCACAGTCACACACCGCCGCAGTTGGTGCACGCGCCCGATCCCGGCGAAGGGGTCGCAGACGTGGGGATCGCGACCGAGGCGCCGCCGCTCTCGGTCCACGATGGTTTGTAGCACCTCCAGGATCACAGCCGAGAAGGGGGCAGGGTGGTCTGGGTTGGGCAGCGTCATGGCTCGACCTGGCGCCATGTGCGGCCTCGTCGGATGTCTCGGATCGCCTGGAGGGTGACCCCATACTCTCGGCCGAGCGCGGCATGGCTCGCCTCGTGACGCCGCTTGATCGCAGCCACTTGGTCCTCGGTGAGCTTCGCGTTCGCCGATGCGGACCCGAGTCTGTGAGGCGGCGGGACACCTCGGCCCTTGGCCCACATATCAGCGTCGTTCTCCCGCTTGGTCCCCAACACGAGATGATCGAACCGGAAACAGGCGCGGGTGTCACACGTGTGGCGCACCACCTCTGTCGGCGCCAAGGAACGACCGAGGTACTGCTCCACCACCCAGCGATGGAGCTTCCGCCGGTTCCAGCCTCGGCCTCCCTTCAGCCGGAGGCTGCCGTAGCCGTGGCCATCCAGGCACCCTCGGTACACCCGGCAGGGCGTCGTCGGCTTCTCTCCGAGGGGGATCACCACGCCCGCCTCCCCGTCATCTGGGCCGTCGGGTGGACGAGCGGCATGCGGCCGATCCAGCCCAGGTAGTGCCACACCTCGTCGCCGCTCGCGACCTCGCAGTACCAGGACTTGGTCACCTCGGCCCAGAGGCCGACGAGCGGCACGACAACCTGCTCGCCGCGGCGGGTCTCGATCGTGGCGCTGAAGTCCAGGTGGTCGGGGTCGGGGTCGGGCACCTCCAGCCAGACCGAGTCCTTGCCGTCCTCGTGGGCCAGCCGCAGCATCGCGCCGTTCTCCATCACCAGGTTGGTCGCCCAGTAGTCGGGGTCGGCCGGGTCGAGGTTGACCTTGCCGTGGGGCAGCCGTCGGCCGGTGGCGTACACCTCGTCGGCGATGCGCTCGATCATCGCCCCGACTCTACCGTGGTAGCGCGACGGCGGCTCAGCAGACCGGCGTACCTGGCAGGCGCCAGGCCGCCCTCGCACCAGCCGTGGTGCCAGCGGCCGTGGTCGTCCTTGCGGGCGGTCGGCTCACCGCACTTCGTGCACGGGCCGCGATCGCCGGTATGGCGGGTCTCGGTGCCCGGCCACACGCCGTCGCGGAACGAGTAGGGCACCTTCTCAGTCATGACTTGCGGTGGCTCGCGGCGTTGGGGCAGGTGGCGAAGTGCGACGTGTAGCGCCTCTCGCCCTCGATGGCCGGGCGCTTGTCGGTGACGTAGACCGCCACCGGCTCGTCGACGCCGCGCAGCACGACGTTGCCGTCGGGGACCGGCACCCGGTCGAGCGGCATCTTCTTGCCGCTCTCGGTCGTGACCCACATGATCGGGGCGTCGCAGGACTTGCAGGGCATCAGGCACCTCTCTCGGGGTCGGCAACGGCATGGCGGTAGGCCGCTGGGCGGCAGGTGGGGCAGGGGATGGCGTAGTGCAGGCCCTCGGCGTCAGTCGAGGTCAGCAGGCCGCTGTCGTCGCAGTCGGCCTGCGGGCACACGGCGGCGTCGCCGGGTTGCTTGCGGTCCTGGCGGAGCCGGATCGAGCGGGCCCTGTTCAGCGCCTCGGTCCAGCGGAACTCGTCGAGCCAGGGACGGTCGTCGATCAGCCAGCGCTTGCCGTCAGGGGACCAGGTCACGAGGCCGCCCACGCCGAGCGAGGGCGCTTGCGCCCGGTCGCCTTGTGGCAGGCGACGCAGCGGCTCCAGCCGGGCGGCAGGCTGTCTGCACGGGGCGGCCAGGCGATCGGCGAGCCCTGGCCGTCGCCGAGCAACTGGAGCCAACGGGTGCCACACGCGGCCGTGACCGCGCGCTGGCGCTTGCCGGGCCGCAGCCCCGGCCACGAGTCGATGACCTCCTCCATCGAGATGGCGTGCATGACGCCGGGCCAGCGCGCGCTGACGCCGATGAACGGGGCGTACAGGGCCACGTACAGGGCCACGAGCAGCGAGTACTCGCTGTCGACCCGGGTGAGCCTCGGGCGGCCCTCGGTCACGCCGCGCCCTTCTTCGCCTTGTAGGCGGCATCGCGGCGACGACGCGACATCCGCCGCCGCTCGCGCTCGCTGGTGCCGCCCCACACCCCGTGTTCGCCGAACTCGATGGCGTACTCCAGGCACTCCTCTCGGATCCCGCACTCTGCGCAGATCTGCAAGGCGGGGCCGATGCTGCCGTGGTCGTCGCCGGGGAAGAACACCTCGGTCGGGACGTCGTGGCACGCGCCCCTGCGCTTCAGGTCCAGCATGCGTTCCAGGCCGTTCATGCTTCCAACTCCCTGCTCCTCGTGGCGAGCGAGCCCGCCAGTCCAGTCACGATGTCGCGGGCCGCGACCGGAATGGCCGATGCTCGCTCCGTCCTATCGGCAGCGGGCCGGAAGACTTGAGCGAAGTGGGCGAACAACGCGGTCTGGTTCTCGTCGAGGCAGAGCCGCCGCCACGTCAGCGCCGCCACGGCCGCCTCGACCGACGGGTGCGACCAGGCGATCGGGCCGGTGACCTGGAGCCCGTGGAGGCGCACCATCGTCTGGACCTCGGCCCAGGCCTCGTCGAGGTCGGGCTGGTGGTGGCCGGAGGCGTCGTCGAGGAGACGGCGGGCAGTCGCAGCGAGTTTGCCCGGCGCCGGAGGGAACTGGTCCTCAGCGTGCGCCATGATCGCCGCGCGCACTCCCTGAGCGGGCAGGTCGCCGAGGATGTCGGTCCACACCTGGGTGCGAAGACGGTCCTGGTCAGCCGTCGGCAGCGAATAGGTGACCGGCCAGACCTCGTGCATGTAGAGCCAGAGGAGCTTCATCTCGGGGACGTCCATCAGGCGCCTCCTCGGATCTCGTTCGCGATGCGGGTGAAGGCATCGTCCTGGCGGGCTCGGCCGGTCCCGGACGGTGGCGGGCGCATACGGTCGCGGGCGCTCCGCATCCAGTTGCGCCAGGTCGCCAGCCAGTCGAGCTTCACCCCGCGCTGGCCGGGCTGGGCGCGCCAGTAGTCGACGAAGCGCTGCGTCTGGTCCCGGATGTCGACCTCGGGCACGGTCTCGCGCGCCCAGATCTTCATCTCGGCCGTGAGGACGAATGGCTCAGGGAGCCGGGCGCCTCGCTTCGACGCCGCAGGCGGCGAAGAAATCTCTGACTCTATGAGTCCTCCTATGTAAGAAAGGGAGGAGTCCACGGTGGTGGACGCCGCGTCCACGGTGGTGGACGTTCCGTCCGCAGGCGTGGACGGTGGAGCCCCTGATTCCACGGTGGTGGAATCGGACAGAACGTCGTCAAGCGGCAGCCAGAGCGTCCCGTTCGGGCGTTCGATGATCGCTCCGATCTCCCTCAGCACGCTCAGGGCTCGGTACACGACGGACCGGCCGAGACCTGTCTCCTCCTGAATCCCGGCGATGGGCAGGCGGGTGATCCGGGACTTGTAGCTGGAGTCGGCGAGGAGCGAGGCGTACACCCGCAGGATCGTGCCGCCCTCGACCTTGGCGACCCGGTCGTGCCGGATCACCCACAGTGGGATCTGGATGAACTGGGTGCGGGGGGTCTCGGTCACGAGCGGGAGCGGGGGCCGCCTGGACCCGTAAATGACGCCCATGTAGTTTGGTCCATAGCCCCTCCTCTGGTTAGGGTGCGATGGCGGCTGCGGGGCTGGTGTGGGACCGGCCCCGAGCCATCGGCTGGGATACCACGCTTGTAAGCCCGCCGACGGTAGCGCCCCCAGCGGACAGTGTCCATGACACTCAGAAGGGCTCCTCCCCGTCGGGGTAGTCGGTCGACGCGTCCGACGGCTCGGAGCCCAGGAGCGGCTCCTGAGAGGCCTCTCCGGCCTCGCTGATGGCAGGCTCGGTCGCGACGGGCTCGGGGGCCGAGCCGGTCACGCGCTGCGCCGGGGGTTCCAGGCTGTCGATCCACCAGCGCAGGTGGTCGGCGTCTGGGCCGTGCAGCAGGTCGTTGATGAGGTCGGCTTCCTCGTCGGTGAACGTGCCGCTCGGCTTCGTGAGCAGTTCCGGCGTCACCCCGGCCTTCGCCAGGCGCACCAGGGCCTCCTTGCGCTCGGCCTCCGCGGCGCGCCGCGCCATCAGCCACCCCTCGGCGGCGTCGAGTTGGGTGTCGTTGAACTCGTGGACCTTGGCCGGGAAGCCCTGCTCGGCCACCCAGTCGCGGAAGTCGTCGCGCAGCGGGCGCCCGCCGCTCTGGATGCTCGTGCGCAGCCGCTCGCGCTCAGCCCAGCCCGGCGGGGGCGGCGGGTCGGCCACCCGGGCCTCGTCCCTGTCGGCGTCGTCCTTGCCGTCGCCGATGCAGAGCGTCTGGATGAGGGCGTACTTGAGGCACTGGGTCATCGACTTGTTGGCGCCCTTGTCCGAGTTGTCCCGGCCGAGGCCGATCAGCGGGCCGATCGTGACCATGTCCTGGACGACCTCGTCGACCTCCAGGACGGTGCTGCCGTCGTCGGAGAGCACCCGGCGGGACCGGACGGTGCCGTGGGCGGGCCCGTAGGCCCGGTAGACCACGTGCAGTTCGTCCTCGGTCCAGGGCCGACTGTTGATCGAGAACTCCTTGACCCGGCGCTCCTGGACCTCAGGGATCATCGTGACCCCGTACTTGCCGAAGAGGGCCTGGACGTGCCGGGTGATCTGCTCGATCCCTCGGTACTGGTAGCCCTGCTCGGACTTCTCGTCCTTGCCGATGCCGGGCAGGTCCCGCATGACGGCGTGGATGGCCTGGATGACCGTGGTCGGCGGGTCGGCGGGGGGGCTCGACGTCGCCCGGCGGGCGAAGACGGCCTCGACCCGAGGCGCGATGCGCGCCGCCCGGGCCAGGTAGTTCTTCTGCTGGGCGTCGCTCAGCCCAGCGAAGTCGCCCTTGTCCACGAGCGCCTGGGCGATGTCGGCGATCACGTCGTCGTGGTCGGCAGCAGAGAGATCGTCGGTCATGGTCAGTCCTTCTCCTTCGCCTTCCCCATGGAAAAGCGCTTGTCGACGGGGGTCACGAGCGCCACGCCAGGCACCGGGTTGCCGTCGTCGAGGAGGAGCACGGCGGTGACCTTCTCGTCCGGGGCCTCGATGGAGACGTAGTCGTCGATGGTGGGACCGGGTTGCATCTTGCGTACCTCGGCAATCCGGGGCTCGACCTTGAGCAGCCCGTCGTAGTGGTTCTCCTGGGCCCAGGCGACGAGCGCCTTCTCGTCGATGACCTCCAGGCGCGGCTGGGCCTGGCGCAGCTTCGGCGTCACGCCGTAGGGCGTCGGGAAGGTCTTGCGGCCGTCGAAGCGGATCCAGGCCTCGACCGCGGCCTCGATGCGCTCGATCTCACGGCGCATCCCGGCGGTGCGGTCCGCGTGCCACGCCTCCCAGCGCCGCCGCTCGCGCTCGACGGTGGCGTCGGCCTCGGCGATGCGCTTGAGGTGACCGGCCCGGCGCCGCAGCAGCGTGAAGACCGCGGCCTCGTGGTCGGGGTCGGTGACCGGCGCGTCGAAGTCCGGGTCGTCGAAGTAGTGGTCGGGGTTGTCGGGGTCGAACTCGGCGAGGTCGTCGTCCAGGTCGTGTGAGCGCATGTCGCCCTCCTCAGGTCTACCGCGGTAGAGGTGAGGGTACACGTACCCGCTGACAGCTACCCCCGGCCTGCTACGGTCCCCCGGATTCGCCGAGAGGGAGGGGAGCCGTTGGGTCAAGCCTGAGCGTCGTCGCAGCCAGCGTCGTCGCTCGCCTGTCGAAGACCATTCCCCAACGCCAGGGGCCTCGCTGGAGAGCCTCGGCGGAAAGGAGGGACTCCAGTGCGAGCCTTCCGCAGCACGGCCCTTGTTGTGGCCGCCATCCTCACCGTCGTCCTCGGCGCGCGCGCCGACTTCTCCTCTTCCGGCCCGACCCTGTCGGACCGCTGGTGCCTCGGCCTGCCAACGGGCCAGCAGCGCGTCGACTGCCTCGACGGCCTCCACCCCGGGTTCAAGGTCTGGCTCGCCTTCCACGTGCCGCACCTGCCACCGCCATGGCCCTGGCCTTGCATTCTGAACGCCGAGAGCGGCGACACGTACTCAGAAAACACCGGCAACGGGTACTTCGGCGCGGCGCAGTGGCTCCCGAGCACCTGGATCGCCGCCGCTCGATACGCCGACTGGCCCGAGTTCACGCTCGGGGGTCGGGCTGACCTCGCCCCCCCCGCCGTCCAGGACCAGGTTGCAGAGGCGTGGGCGGCACACGCAGGATGGGGACAATGGGGGACCGCCCAACGATGCGGGGTCTGACGATCGCCCAGCTTTACGAGGCTGGGCGATCGCAGTACGAGATCGCGGCGAGCGTCGGGGTCAGTCAGACCACCGTCAGCCGAGACCTGAAGCGCCTCGGCGTGGTTGTCCACCGCCGCCAGGGAGACCCACGGGGGTCGAGGCACCACGCGTGGCGAGGCGACGAGGTGGGTTACGCCTCCTTCCACCGCCGCGTCGCGGATGCTCGCGGGCGACCGACGGTCTGTGAGGAGTGCGGGAGCAGCACCCGTCGCATCGACTGGGCCAACCTCACAGGGCGCTACGCCGACCCGTACGACTACCGAGCCCTTTGCCGCCCGTGCCACATGCGCTTCGACGGCGTCCATGAGCGGCGACGGCGCCCGCTCAGGCCCGAGGACTCGGCGGACCCTCGGCATGGGACGATCTACGGCTACCGGGACCGCGGCTGCCGGTGCCCCGCCTGTCGGGCAGCCAATGCGGCCCAGGCGAGGATCGACCGGGACCGCCGGAAGGCGAAGGCGGCGCTACCGCGGTAGATTCTTCGTCGTGGGGCTCAAGTCTCGGAGCGGCCCGCCGATACAAGGGGCATGGATACCTGCCCTGAGTGCGGACACGACACGCTGGAGGTGCTCGTCGGCGACCTGCCGTCCGAGCGCTTCCTCCATAGCGGCCCGGTGGCGACCTGCCACTGGTGCGAGGCCCGCCTCTACGAACTCCCAGAGGAGGAGGCCACCGCATGACCCGTCTCACGTCCAACGACGCCCCCGCAGCCGTCCGACGCGCCCTGTCCGACTGCGGCCTGCCCGACGACCGCTGGACGGCCGCTGAGGCCGTCCTGGCGGCCCTCAAGGACCTGGCGAAGGACCCCACCCGCCAACTGCTGCCCGAGCACCACTCGCTGCACCTGCCCGGCTGGCCCTGGCCCGAGTTCCTGCGCAACTCCGGCATGTCGACGGTCGAGGTCGCCCAGTGGAAGGACGCGTTCCTCTCCGGCTGGTCGACCGCACTCGCCCTGCTGCTCGGCATCGACGGCGGGCACGTCCTCGACGAGGTGCTGGGCGATGCCTGAGACCGCCGCTGAGTGGGAGGCCGAGATCCGCGCCGTCAACGAGCGCCTCGCCGCGGCACGCCTGGCGTGGCATGCGGCCCAGATCCGGGAAGCCGGGCTCGCCGTCGACCAGGTGGTCGAAGTCCGGCGGCGTGGCCTGACCGGCTGGGAGCCCGCCCGGATCGTCGGGTTCATCTCGCCCCAGGACCCGGGCTCGGCGATCGCTGGCGAGGAGAAGCCGCTGCGCTACGACCAGTGGCGGGTCGCTAATCCTCAGCCGTACCGCTACGTGCCCCGTCCCCGGAACCGACGCCGCGGGTGACCACCGAGAACGGCCTCCCGAGGACGAAGGCGGTCCGCGCCGCGATCGAGACCCTGGGCAAGCGCCGGGACTGGCTCCTCCAGCGGGTCGCCGATCGTCAGGCCGTCAACCCGGGCTGGGACGCCGACGGCTCCTTCGACGCCCAGGAGATCCGAGCGCTCGACCTGGCGATCCCGGCCCTGGAGGCCGAGTTCGACTTCGTGGCGCGCCTCCAGCGCGAGGAGCGCCTGCGCCATGACCGGGCAAGGGCCGAGGACCTGCGGGAGTACCAGGCCCAGCAGGCGAAGCTGCCCCGCGGGGTTCGTCGACCGAAGTGCTCAAGTCCCGAGGCCGCCGTGCCGATGGAAGGGACATGACCACACCCTTCACCGAAGTCATCGAGGCTGGCGTCACCGACGTCGAGCACCGCAACGAGGTCGCCCTCCTGGGCAACTACATCATGAACACGTCGCCCGGCTGGCGCCCCTCAGACGCCGCCCGGAAGGCGGTCGGGGTCTACGAGCAGGGCGGCATCGCCGCCGTCCGGTCCTACGACGGGCGGGACGAGCGGCGCCACCCGTTCTACCGCCCGCTGGGCGGCTAGGGCCGCCTGGGGCCGATGGCGATGGGGATCGCTCCCCATCCCATCGCCAGGCAGAACAGGCCCGCTGCCAGGAAGGTGAAGACAGCGTCGAGGTAGTGGGCGCCGAAGACGTCGCCGCCGCCCCAGTGGATGGCGGCGATGATCAGCGTCAGCAGGAAGAGGATGGCTGCCATGGGCCAGGGTGTACCCAGTCCAGGCAGGCGGGGAACCTACCCGCCCATGCCCTCCTGGCCCTGCGGGGCGGGCGTGAAGTCGAGGTACCACTCCTGGCCGGGTGAGAACTGCTCGGCCGCCAGGTCGTTGGCGATGCCCATGCTGAGTTCGCCGTAGGGCGTGGCCGCGGCCCACGCCTTGTTGTCCTCGCCGCGGGTCACCGGGCGCATCTTGACGGTGGTCGAGTAGCCGGTGAGTTCGACGGCGTACACGTAGAACTTCGCCCGGACGTGGCCGGAGGCGGGCTTGCCGGTGGTGATGGTCGCCATGGTCTGCGCTCCTCAGTCGTTG